>Ga0075368_10000373_pt1 | contig 13130 bp, 11 predicted proteins | sample EndMethybrTD3033_FD_71518 | JGI IMG/M metagenome (GOLD analysis project Ga0075368, IMG submission 71518) | Populus endosphere microbial communities from Tennessee, USA - Endosphere MetaG P. TD hybrid TD303-3 | ecosystem: Host-associated > Plants > Roots > Endosphere | place: USA: Tennessee... | reverse complement strand
GGCTTCTTCGCTCCCAACCTGTACCTCTACCAGAAGGCCCACGAGCGCGCGGAGCGGTTGCAGCGCGACCTTCCCGACGCGATCGACCTGCTCACCATCAGCGTGGAGTCCGGTCTCGGCTTCGACGCGGCGATCCAGCAGGTGGCCCGCAACACCGAGGGCCCACTCGCCGAAGAGCTCTCGCGCGTGCTGCGCGAGATGCAGATCGGCCAGGGTCGAGCCGACGCACTGAGGGCTTTTGGCGAACGCACCAACGTGGGCGACGTACGCACGTTCGTCGGCGCGATGGTGCAGGCCGACGCGTTCGGTATCCCGGTTGCGCAGGTGCTGCGAGTACAGTCCGCCGAAATGAGGGTAAAGCGCCGTCAACGGGCCGAGGAGAAGGCCCAGCAGGTTCCCGTGAAGATCACCATCCCGCTGATCTTCTGCATCCTTCCTACCCTGTTCATCGCGGTCATGGGACCCGCCGTGCTGAGCATCATGGACAGCTTCAGCAAGTGATCACGTCACTCGCCCCACCAAAGCGCGCGGAGGGAGCGCTCCGCGCGGGGGCCGGCGCGCATCCGCGGGGATCCCGAAGACCGTGAGGGTTCGCGAGCGCCAGCACGTCAGGCTGAGTGCCGCCGCCCGGGCATTCGTCCTGGTGGCGCTGCTCGGTCCCGTGCTGTGGGCGCAGGACACCGCCGCGCTGATCTCGCTGATCGCGATCGGTTGTGTCTGGGCGCTCAGCACCCTCGCCGACTGGCGGCAGCGGCTGCCCGTCATGGTGGTCATCACCGTCGAGGCGGCCTCGGTCGGCGCGATCTGCGGCTTCACCATCCACACCTCGCTCGCGGTCCTCGGGGCGCTCGCCGTGCCGCCGTTCACCGCGGGCCTCTACCGCTCCCTGCAGGGCGTGGCGCTGGGCCTCTCGGCCCAGCTCACCGCGGTCGTGGTGATCTCGTTCGTGTCCTACGACGGGCTCAGCCCCCAGCAGGGCTTCGGCGCGTTCAGCTGGAGCATGACCGGTCTCGGCCTCGGCCTGGTCGGCACCTTCCTGCACTCGGCCCTGAACGAGAAGCCGGACCCGTTGGCGCCCTACCACTACGCCCAGGGGCTGATCCGGCAGCTGATCGACATCTCCGGCGGCCTCGACAACGGCCTCGACCCGGTCGCCCTCGGCGGCGCGATCCTGAGCGCGGTCCGCGACGACCTGCCGACCTCGGCGATGGTCGTGAGCGTGCCGCGGGGCGACACCTTGACACCGCTGGTGACCAAGGCGATGGGCGCCTCGGTGAACGTCAGCGAGTGCGAGGACATCGCGGTCGAGGCCTGGGCGGTCGGGCTGCCCGTGCTGCACGACCACGTCTTCGCGTTTCCCCTGAACACCGAGGCCGGCACCACCGCCATCGTGGCGGGCGTGCTGTCGGCCCGCGTCGACCCGGCCCGGATCGGCGTCGAGGACCGGATCCGCAAGCTGATGCGCCGGCTCGGCCCGAGCGCCGTCCACCTCGACACCGCGCTGCTGTTCTCGGCGTTCCGCGACGCGGCCACGGCCGAGGAGCGCCGTCGACTGTCCCGCGAGATGCACGACGGCGTCGCCCAGGACATCGCCTCGCTCGGCTACCTCGTCGACACGCTCCGCGTCGGCATCACCTCCCCCGAGCAGGCCGAGCGCATCGACATGCTGCGCGACCGGATCTCGGCCGTCGTCGCGGAGATCCGGCGTTCGGTGGTCACCCTGCGCACCAGCGTCGGCCAGAGCGAGAGCCTCGGCACCGCCATCGGCTCGATCGCCCGCAACCTGTCCGAGGTGTCCGGCGTGCCGATCCACGTCACCCTCGACGAGCACACCCAACGGCTTCGGGGCGAGGTGGAGGGCGAGCTGTTCCGCATCGCCCAGGAGGCGATGAACAACGCCGTCCGCCACGCCGAGGCCTCCTCGATCGAGGTCCACTGCGTCGTGCACGCGCCGGAGGCCCTCATCACCGTCTCCGACAACGGCCGGGGCCTGCAGACGGCCCGGTCCACCTCGCACGGCCTGCACATCATGAAGGAGCGGGCGCTGCTCATCAACGCCACGCTCGAGATCGGCGAGACGGCCTCCGGGGGCCTCTCCGTGACCGTGCGACTTCCCGGAAACCCCGCGTCCGAGTCCCCCGAGACAGACGCCATTCATGAAAAGGTCACAGCATGAGCACCGCGACCCCCACGACGGTTCTCCTCGTCGACGACCACGAGCTCATCCGCAGCGGGCTCGCCGGAGTCTTCGACCTCGAAGAGGACATGACGATCGTCGCCCAGGCGGGCTCGGTCGTCGAAGCCCTCAAGAAGTACGACGAGCTCCGTCCCGACGTCGTCGTCGCCGACCTGCAGCTCCAGGACGGCACCGGGCTCGACATCGTCCGCTCGATCCGCAAGGTCAGCAACACCACCGGCCTCGTGGTGCTCACGATGCACTCCGGCGACGACCAGATCTTCGCGGCCATGCAGGCCGGTGCCTCCGGCTTCGTCGGCAAGGACGCGCCCTCGGGCGAGGTCATCCGCGCGGCCCGCCACGCCGCCGTCTCACCCCGCTCGTTCGTCTGCACCGGACTGGTCGGCGCGATGATGCGCCGCAGCGCCGCGGAGTCCACGCGGCTCTCCGACCGCGAGCACGAGGTGCTGCTGCTCCTGGCCGACGGCCTGGGCGCCGCGGCGATCGGCGAGAAGCTCTACCTGAGCGAGTCGACCGCCAAGTCGCACATCGCGCGCATCTACCAGAAGCTCGGCGCCTCCAACCGTGCCCAGGCGCTGGTCACCGCGATGCGGATCGGGCTGCTCTCAAGCGTCCGCCCAGTCGACCTCTGACCCACCCACCACTTCCACCACACTCGTCGCGTCCCGGCGGGGTCCCGGCGAACGCCGCGTCGGCTCGAAAACGCCTGCTCAGCGCGCATTTGCAGGACCAGATGCCCTTCGGCGCCCCGGCGGGAACCGGCGTCCGGAGCGTCGTCGCATAGCCCGAACGGACTATGCCGACGGCCGCTCGGCTGGACCTCGTCGATTCTGCTCCGAACCGCTGACGTGATCACCAAGATTGATCTCACGGGGGCACCCCCGCCCCCACTCGTGGGACCCACTCTGAAGGAGAAACACCAATGCTTGACTACCTCCGCATCATGCTGAACGCGCGCCAGGCTGAGATGGACGAGCGCGGCGCGTCCGCCGTCGAGTACGGCCTGCTCATCGCCGGCATCGCGGCCCTGATCGTCGTCGTCGTCTTCGCCTTCGGTGGCGCCCTGCAGGGCGTCTTCCAGGACACCTGCGACAGCGTCGCCGGCGCTGCCAACTGCTGATCTCACTCGGTATGACGGGGCGCCGCGGCAGACGCCGTGGCGCCCCGTCCTCTTCCATACCGACCCGGTTAGGGGAGCCCATGCACGAGCGAGATCACCACCGCGGCCGCGACGAGCGCGGTGCGTCGGCCGTCGAGTACGGCCTCTTGATCGCTGGCATCGCGGCCATCATCGTCGTCGCCGTCTTCGCGTTCGGCGGCGGCGCGGGTGGCCTGTTCCACGGCAGCTGCTCGGACATCATCGAGGACCAGAACATCGGGACCTGCCCGTAGCAGCAACAGCGGACGACCCCTTCCCCCTCGGGAGCATCGGCTCCCGGGGGGCGACTGCATTTCAGGGTCGGAACCGCTCCGCGAGCGCGATGCGCTGGAGGGTCGTCGGGTGGCTGCCGAACCAGAACTGCGTGATGGCGTACGGCGTGGGGTCGGCAAGGGACGTGAGGGCCAGCTCCTTCTGCACCTCGATGAACGCCTCGGGGTCGTGGGTGGTCCGCAGCGAGGCCACGTCGGCCCGCGTCTCGATCCGTCGGCTGATGCCGTTCTGGACCGGGCTCGCCAGGAACACGGCGATCGCCGCCAGCGCCAGCACGCGGGGCACCTGGCGCGGGTCGGCCACTCGCCCGACCAGCAGCCCCAGCAGGCCCACGCCGAGCAGGGCCCCCGCCGCGCCCAGTAGCGAGCCGGTGAGCACGTCGTCGTGGCGCGCATGCCCCAGCTCGTGCGCAACCACGGAGAGGATCTCGCGGTCGTCCGCGTCGTCGACGAGGTTGTCGTAGACGACCACCCGCCGCGACGAGCCGAAGCCCGAGACGTAGGCGTTGAGCGTGGTCGTGCGCCGCGACGCGTCGGCAACCAGCACGTCGTCCACGCGCACGCCCTCCTGGTCGGCCAGGGCGAGGATCTGGGTGCGCAGCTGGCCGTCGGGCAGCGGCTCGAAGTGGTTGAACAGGGGCTCGACCAGCAACGGGTAGACGAACGAGCCCAGCATCACCAGGCCAGCCAGCAGCACGCCGGCCACCGCGGGCCAGGCCCGCGGCCAGCGCCGGGCGACGCCGACCAGCACGACGAGGGCGATCGACGTGGCGACCACCTGGACCGCGAGCCCCTTGGCCAGATCGACGGCGTAGGCGCCCCACGCCTGGTGGGTCAGGCCGTAGTCGAGCGCCCGTCGGCGCAGCAGGATCGCGAACGGCAACGTGACGACCCTGCCGACCAGGCTCAGCGCGACAATCGCCACGACGACCCGCCACCACCAGGGACCGCGGACCTTGTCGACGAACCTGGCACCGACCCGGCTGAAGCCGAGCACGCACGCCGCGACCAGCGAGACGGCCAGCGACGACCAGCTCCAGATCCGGGCCAGTGACGAGTAGTCCTCGGCCCGCTGGATCTCGTGCGCGCTGAACACCGACGACGCCGGCGGCGGGTGCAGTGGCCCGCCCGGGATCGGGTCCCAGGGAACGAGCAGCACGGCGAGGACCACGAAGGCGAGGGCCCCGGCGACGGCCACCATCGCGGCGACCCGCCCGGCATTTCGCACGGAGGCCAGTGTGGCAGCCCCGTGGTCAGGAGCGTGGCCTCAGGTGCCGTCCGTCGCCTGCGCGGCGAGCTCCTCGAGCCGCTGCCGCCACCGCGAGGTCAGCTCTGCCCCGCTGAGGCCGAAGAGCTGCCGCAGCCGGCCGTCGAGGTCGCGACCACGGGACACCTCTTCGTAGAACCGCACCAGCGCGGACCGGCCACCGGCATCCGCGAGCACCAGGCAGGCCACCCAGGCGCTCTCGTAGGCCGCACCGAGGTGGGTCGAGGTGTCGTCGAACTCGGCCTGGCCGGGGAGGTGGTCCGGGGGCCCGTCGCGGCGCACCTGCTGGATGATCTGGCCGGCGGTCGTGGAGATCGGCAGGTCCACCGCATGAAGCGCGACGTAGTCGGCGAACCCCTCGAGCAGCCACAGCGGCACCCCGCTCGTGAGGGGCGCCGCGGTGGCGAGGTGGGTGGCCTCGTGGCTGATCACGACCTGGCCGCCGACCGGCTCGAGGTCGTCGTAGACGTCCGGGTTCACGAACACGTGCACCTCGGACTCGGGCGTGATCGTGCCGTCGACCGAGGCGGTGACCGCGGCGATGTCGGTGTAGCTGCCGGGGTCGGCGCCCAGCACGGCGTCCAGCCCCTCCTCGGACGCCGGGACCTCCACCACGAGCTTGCCGGGCCACCGCGGCAGCACGTCGCGTACGACGGGCACGGCCGCGTCCGCCCGCGCGGCCAGCAGGTCCGCGTCCGCGGCCGTCGTGGCCAGCACCAGGGACGTGGCGGAGCGACGGACCTGCAACGCCCCGCTGAGCCAGAGCGGGGAGCGCCGGTCGCCGCCGCCGAACGACGTGATGCCCACGCTGCCGTCGTGCGCCTCGAAGCCGACGAGCACCTCCTCGTGGACCGGGCTCGCATCGAAGCCGTCGAACCGCCAGGTCAGGTCGACGGCGGCGGCCCAGCGCCCGGCCGAGTCCACGGCACCGACGTCGTCGACGTACCGGGCGGTGAACTGCTCCACGTGGAGCGCCTCGGCGTTGTCGACCACCGCGGAGAGCAGGTCACCGGCGCGCGGGTCGTCGGCGGGGGCGAGCGCGTCCGCCGAGGCCCGGGACCGCGACGTGATCGCCTCCTGGAGCTGCTGCAGGGCGTGCGCCGCGCCGGCCGGGTCCGGTTGCGGGGGCTCCCCCGTGGGCGTCGGCGCGACGTAGGGGTCGGACCGGACCAGCAGGTAGGTCACCAGCGCAACCACGACGACCAGGGCCGTGAGGGCGCCGCCGAGCACCCACGAACGGCGACCCGACATGGAGCGAGTGTGTCAGCCGGGTGGAGCCGGGTGGGAGCCGCGTGGGAGCCGAGAAGGTCAGATCAGGCGCGTCGCGCCGGCGTAGGGCATCGAGAAGACCCCCGACACCCGGACCCCCGCACCGGGGTTGGCCGCCTCGACGATCAGGCCGTTGCCGATGTACATCGCGACGTGGCTGATCGGCGAGTAGTAGAAGACCAGGTCGCCGGGCTGCAGGTCGCTCGAGGAGACGTGCCGTCCGACGCCGTATTGAGCGCTGGACGAGTGCGGCAGCGAGATGCCGGCCTGCGCCCAGGCCATCATCATCAGTCCGGAGCAGTCGAAGGCGTTGGGGCCGGCGGCGCCGTAGACATAGGCCTTGCCGACCTGGGCCATGGCGTAGCTGATCGCGACCGCGGCCCGACCGGAGGCGTCGACGTCGGAGGGCATCCGCACCGAGCCACGGCTGAGCAGCGCCTCGCGCTCCTCGTCCTTGAGCTTGTCGAGGAGCGCCTTCGCCTCGGCGAGCTTGTCGTCGATCGCCTTCTTCTCGGCTAGGAGCTGGTCCTGCTTCTTCTGGATCTCCGCGGCGCGCTGCTCGGTCGCCTTCTCCCGCAGGTCGAGGGCCTTGGCCTCGGTGGTGAAGGAGTCGAAGAGCTGCGACTGCAGGTCGTTGTAGGCCGACATGGTCGACAGGTTGGAGACGAAGGAGTCCGCGTCGTCGGTGTTGGCGACCACGCCGACCGCGGAGAGGTTCTGGCCTTCGTACTGACTGACGATCGAGTCCTGGAGGTCCGCGCGCGCCGTCTCGAGCTTGGTGTCCTGGCGCTCCTGGTCGGCCTGGAGCGAGACCAGGTCGCCGCGCAGGTCGGCCAGCTCGAGCTTGGCGTCGTTCAGCCGCTCGGAGGCCTGCTCGGCGTCGTGGAAGAGGGTGTCGACGCGCGTCTGCACGTCGTCGATGTCGGGCTCGGCCTGGGCCGGCTGTGCGGGCACGAGCCCGACCACGCCGACTCCTGCGGCCAGGGCCAGCCCCGAGAGGGCACTGACCAGTCGCTTCCGTCCGTGAAGCACGAGGCGGAGGTCTCCTTGGGTGTCGTACGCCTACCGGGTGAGCTGACGGATTCGGGCACGACTTGCCCTACCCCAGCTCCCTCGCCCCCGGTCCGATCGACCGTGCGGCGCCCTTGCTGGCGATTCACCCCAGTGCTGCCTGACCTGCACCCCGTGTGATCAGACCGCTGTGGTTCCCCGGCCCCCTTGCCGCCCGAAGACGACGTGGAGCTCGACGCAGCGCTCGCGCGGACCTGGTGGACCACTTCCACGAGCACCTGGAGAAGCACCGTAGTGGGTCACACCGCAGGTCGTCCAAACCTCAACCGACCGTGTCCAACAGTTTTTCACGCAGTCAGGGTCAGTGCAGCCTCCTGCGTCACACGAGTCACACCAGTCACAGGAACCACTTCCTCGTCAGGGGTCGCCTGACGACGGGATGTGAGCGCTCACGCCGACTCGACCGCCGGGCCCGCCACCGGCTGCACCAGCCGCAGGGGCGGCACCAGACCCCCCTCGGCCAGCACGTCGAGGGCTCGACGCTCGTCATCGTCGATGGTGAGCTCGGGGGGCGGCCCCAGCAGGACGGTCACCACGCAGTCGTGGCAAGCCAGCCCGCGCACCACACAGGTGTCGCAGTCGATTCGCGTCGTCATGCCGAGAACGGTGACAGTCGCCACCGACAGTGCTCATTCGTCTTGGGTGCCGCCGCTCCCAAGGCAGGTGCGGCTCCGCCGCACGGTCTCTGCGCCCTGTCAGCCGGCCAGGGCGCGGGCCCCGGCCACCCGGGCGCCGGCGCGGCGTACGTCGGCACCCAGGGCGCGGTCGTCGGTGACCACGACCAGCACCCGCCCCGCGGGCTCGGCCGCGACCAGGTCGCGGATCACGTCGTCGGCGATCACGCCGGCCGGGCTGAACAGCACCTTCACGCCGCGCGGCGCCGCCACCGCCCCCCGGGAGTCGCTGCCGGCCCCGTCGAAGACGACCGTGGTCTCCGCGCCCGTGCGGGCCACGAGGGCGCCGAGCAGGGTCAGCAACCGGGTCCGCTGGGCCTCGAGGGTCTGGGTCGGCCAGGCGGCCTTGGTGACGTTGTAGCCGTCGACGATCAGCCGCGGCCGTGGCAGCGCGAGGTACTGCGCGAGCCGCGCCGGATCCTGCACCGGCGGCGGGCCGGGCGTGGCGGGCGTCTCGTCGGCGTACGCGTCCTCGGTGCGCTCCCCCGGAGTGCTCGAGCTCGTCGGGAGCGCCAGCTCACGGCGCAGGCCCGCCACCGCGTCGCCGAGCGTGTCGAGGAGCATGCGCGCCCGCACGGTGGCCTCGTCGCGGTCCGTGCGGTCGGCTCGGCGCTGCTCCCCCGCCTCCTCCTCCAGGCGGACGACCTGGCTCCGGGCCTGGCGCAGCTCGCGCTCGAGCCGGGCCACGGACTCCTCGGCGCGGTCCCGCGCAGCCTCGGCGTCCTCCCGTGCGGACCGCTCCTTCGTGCGGGTCTCCCCGAGCGTGCGCCGCAGTGTTGCGACCTCGGCCTTGAGCGCCTCGACCGCCTCCTTGTGGCTGCGCCGCTGCTCGCGCAGGGTGCGCTCGGCGTCGTCGGCCCGGTCCCGGAGCCGCTGCTCGCGCTGGTCCTGCTGCGCCGTGTCGGGCTTCGATGGCGTCCGCTCCGCGACCCGGCGTACGGCGTCCTCCCAGCCGTCGGTGCGCTCGAGCCAGGCGAGGGCGGCCACGTCACCGGCGTCGTCGGTGGCCCGCACGCGGACCTGGACGGCGACCCGCTCGCGCAGCTCCTCGTCGCGCTCGAGCTCGGTCAGGATCGCGGTCGCGCCGAGCCGGGCGCGCCGAGCCGGGGCGAACCCGGCCACCTGCTTGAGTGCCGCCGGCAGAGGAGTGACGTCACCGAGGCAGGCGGCGACCAGCGACACCAGCCGCGTCCGCACCGCCTCGGGGAGCTCCATGCGCCAACGTTCTCACCCCGCGCCAGGTGGATCAGGTGGGTTTCACGTCTCGACGACGTAGACGAGGATCATCGGCCGGCGCCGGTGCACCCGGTTGACCTGGGAGCCGATCGAGCGGCGGATGATCCGGCGCAGCTCGTCGGCGTCGACGGGCTGCGAGAGCGGGGCGGAGGCGATGTCGTCGGCGACGCGCTGCCGGATGTCGTCCAGCGGCGCCTCCTCGTCGGCGAAGCCGCGGGCCGAGATCTCCGGTCCGGCGACGACCTTGCCGGAGCGCTCGTCGACGACGACCACCGCGGAGATGAAGCCCTCCTCGCCGAGGATCACCCGGTCGCGCAGGCTCTCCTCCCCCACGTCGCCGACGCCGGTGCCGTCGACGTAGGTGTAACCCGCCGACACCCGGCCGACCACGGACGCCTTGCCGTCGCCGAGGTCGACGACGGCTCCGTCGCGCACGACGAGCACCCGGTCCTCGGGCACGCCCACCCGCATCGCGAGCTTGGCGTGCGCGCGCAGGTGCCGGCCCTCGCCGTGGACCGGCATGAAGTTGCGCGGGCGCAGCGCGTTGAGCACGCCGGTCAGCTCGCCGGCAGCGGCATGCCCGCTGACGTGGATCGGCGCCTGCTGACGGGTGGTCACGTCGACGCCGGCGTAGGCCAGCCGGTCGATCAGCCGGTAGACCGCGCTCTCGTTGCCGGGGATCAGCGAGCTGGCGAAGATGACCTGGTCACCCTCGCCGAGGCTGAAGTCCCGGTGCTGCCCCGTGGCCATCCGGCTGAGCGCAGCGGCCGGCTCGCCCTGGGAGCCGGTGCAGAGCACGAGCATCCCGTCGTCGGGCAGCTTGTTGACCTCGTCGACCGAGAGCACCAGCCCCGGTGGGACGTTGAGGTAGCCGAGGTCGTCGGCGATCCGGACGTTGCGGATCATCGAGCGGCCGATGATCGCCACGTGGCGCTGCCGGTTGCGGGCGGCGTTGAGGACCTGCTGGATGCGGTGCACGTGGCTCGAGGTGCACACGACGAAGACCCGGCCGGACGTCTCGCCGATCACCCGGTCCAGGACCGGACCGATGTCGCGCTCGGTCGCGACGAAGCCCGGCACGTCGGCGTTGGTCGAGTCGCTGAGCAGCAGGTCCACACCGCGGTCGCCGAGCCGGTAGAACGCCGCCATGTCGGTCAGCCGGCCGTCGAGCGGCGTCATGTCGGCCTTGAAGTCACCGGTGTGGAACAGCGTCCCCGCCTCGGTGGTGACGGCGACCGCGAGCGCGTCGGGGATCGAGTGGTTCACGGCGACGAACTCGCACGTGAACGGCCCGAACCGCACGGTCTGGCCGGCCGCCACCTCGGTCTCGTCCGAGTCGAGCCGGCGCTCGGTGAGCTTGGCGTCGAGCAGCCCGAGGGTGAATCGCGAGCCCACGAGCGGCGCCCGCAGCCCAGCCTGGATGAGGTAGGGCACGCCGCCGATGTGGTCCTCGTGCCCGTGGGTGAGGATCACCGCCTCGATGTCGTCCCAGCGGTCCTGCAGGTGGGTGAAGTCGGGCAGCACCAGGTCGACTCCGGGCTGGTGCTCCTCGGGGAACAGCACCCCGCAGTCGATGATCAGCAGCCTGCCGTCGAACTCGAGCACCGCCATGTTGCGGCCGATCTCGCCGACACCGCCGAGCGGGATGACCCGGAGGAAGCCGGGCGGGAGCGGGGGCGGTTCTTCGTCGAACTTCGGCACCCTCCGACACTACTCAGGGCGGCCCTGCTCAGCTGAGCCGGTACGCGACCCACCCGTCGCCCCGCAACGGGGCAGCGAGGCTGTCCAGGTAGGCCGCGAGCTCGGGCTGCGCCGCCAGCTCCTCCCGCTCGGTGACGACGAACCAGCGCAGCTGCTCGTGCTCCGACAGTTCGCTCAGTCGCGCGCGCACATCGAGCCGGGGGCGACCCTGGAGTGCTTCCTTCCGGAGGTCGCCTCGGCTCGGCCACGCCACCCCGGACAGGTAGCCGTACTCCTCCAGGCTGTGCCCGTAGTCCGCGGAGAGGAACACCACCCCGGTGGCGTGGTCCAGCTGTCGCCCGATCTCCACGGCCTGGTCCCGGGCGCTGGTCCAGGACTTCGGAGCACCCGCGAACGCCTGCGGCGTGGAGGGGCTGATGGCGACGTCGAGCAGCACGGCGGCGACCACGCCGACCAGGACCGGTCGAGGCCGCAGCGCGGCGACCGGGACACCCGACAGCGCCCACGCAACGACCGAGGCGACGGCCAGCGCGAGCACCAGCAACAACGGCGCGTGGTAGTAGTTGTGCGTGGCGTAGTGGTAGGTGAAGGTCAGCCCGAAGGCGACGTACCCCGCCAGGAGCGCGGCGATCACGACGCGCAGCCGGCCACGGGAGACGATCAGCCCGAGCGCGATGACCGGCAGGCCAAACAGCCCCACGACGGAGATGGCCATGTGCCACCAGCCGCTCCAGAACCAGCCGTGCAGGACCAGCTGCGGCAGGAAGCTGCCGCGCTCCTGGCTCTGCATGGCGTCGGTGAAGTGCCGGGAGGCGAGGAAGGCCAGCGCAGGGGCCACGGTGCAGAACAGGTACGCAAAGGTGTCGCGGCGCAGCGTCGAGCGGAAGCCGTCGCGGCTCACCCGCAGAGCCACGTACACGGGGACCACGAAGAAGACCGCCGGCGCCTTGACGAAGACGGCGCACGAGCTGGCGAGCGTGGCGCTCCACCTGTGCCGGCCCTCGGCGAGATCGTTGCGCAGCAGGGCGTGGACGGCCCAGGCGATGCAGGCGAGCATCAGCCCGTCGGGTTGGAACGACCGGGAGAGGATGACGCCGAGGGGCATGAACAGCCAGACCACGGCGCCCGCGTACGCCGGCACCAGGCGACCTGTCGCGAGGTGCACGGTCCGGAAGACCGGTGCCGCCGCGGCGACCCAGACCAGCGCCAGCAGCCCGCGCACCAGACCCACCGCCTCGTGACCGGCCGCCAGGTAGACCATCGCGGCGAACCCCTGCGTGACCGGAGGCTCGAGCACCGGCGGACGCGCGCTGGTCAGGGCCACCAGCGTGCCGTCCGGTGGCGTGCCACCCAGGTCCGCCCAGAACCCTCTCGCCATCAGCATGTCGTAGAGCTGCCGCGTCGCGTGGAAGTCGTAGGGCTGGTCCGAGAGACCCCACCACCGGACTGCAGCGGCGGCTGCGAGGACCACGGCCCACAGGCCAACCCGTCGACGCCCGACCCACCTCTGGAGACCGCCGCCGGGCGCGCGGGCCGGAGACGTCGTCACGGTCGGAGAAGCCGTCGCAGCCGGTTCCGTGGTGTCCACCCGCACGCGGTCAGTGTGGCAAGCACGAGCCCCCCGCGTTCGGGAAATGCGGGAGTCGACTCCGGCGGCTGCGCGCGTGGGTCCGCTGGAATGTCGGCGACCAGACCTACCGTCGGTGCCGTGAGCACGACGGTCCGCCACGTCCCGCCTCGGAGCGGCTCGCGCTGGGAGTCCCAGCGCAGCTTCGACGAGCTCGGCCGGCCGCTGCGCGACATCACCTTCACCGTCGTCGACCTCGAGACCACCGGCGGGTCGGCCGAGGCCGGCTCGATGATCACCGAGATCGGCGCGGTCAAGGTGCGCGGTGGCGAGGTGCTCGGTGAGTTCCAGACCCTGGTCAACCCACACACCGAGATTCCGCCGTTCATCGCCGTGCTCACCGGCATCAGCAACGCGATGGTCTCCGACGCGCCACCGATCGACTCCGCTCTCCCGGCGTTCCTCGAGTTCGCCGCCGGCACTGTCCTGGTCGCCCACAACGCTCCGTTCGACGTCGGGTTCCTCAAGCACTTCAACGAGAAGCAGGGCCGGGCGTGGCCGGCGTTCGAGGTCGTCGACACCGCCAAGCTGGCCCGCCGGGTGATCACCCGCGACGACGCCCCCAACTGCAAGCTGTCGTCGCTGGCGCGGGCGTTCCGCTCGACGACGACGCCCAACCACCGGGCGCTCTCGGACGCCAGGGCCACCGTCGACGTG
>Ga0075368_10000369_pt1 | contig 13217 bp, 8 predicted proteins | sample EndMethybrTD3033_FD_71518 | JGI IMG/M metagenome (GOLD analysis project Ga0075368, IMG submission 71518) | Populus endosphere microbial communities from Tennessee, USA - Endosphere MetaG P. TD hybrid TD303-3 | ecosystem: Host-associated > Plants > Roots > Endosphere | place: USA: Tennessee... | reverse complement strand
AGGGTCGTCATGGAGGGCGCCATTTCCGCCGATGCCGGCAAGGCCCTTGCGGTGGGCTTGATACAGGCCATCGACGTGTTTCTGATCGCCATCGTTGCCTACATCACCTCGGTCGGCCTCTATGCGCTCTTCGTAGACAATACCCTGCCGCTGCCGCGCTGGCTGCAGATCCACGACCTGGAAGAGCTGAAACGGCATCTGGTGAGCGTGATCGTCGCCGTGCTTGCCGTGCTGTTCCTCGCCGAAGCCGTCACGCGGGCTGGTGAGCTCGACCTCTTCAGGTTGGGCCTTACACTGGCGGTGATGATCGTGGCCCTCACCTTCTTCATCATGAGGGGCACGGCAGGCGAGGACTGATCCGGACGCGAAGCGCTCGGCGACGTTAGACAACAGCGCTGGTCGAATGCCTGGACGGGACCTTTGTCCCCTCAATCTCGATACGCTCGGGCTCCAGCAGGCTGAGCTGCCCCTCAGGCCCCGCCGCCAGCCGGTGGACCAGGAAGCAGGTCGGCTGGTCGTCGGTCGCCTCCATGACGGGTGAAGGTGCAGAGATGATGCGCAAGCGCCCGCATTGTCCGATCCAGTTGATGTGGCGATGACCGTGCATGGCCACGATCCTGTGGCCCAAGGACTGCAACTGGCGCACGAGCCACGTTCCGTTGATCAGAGCGGTGCCAATGCGCAGCGACAGGGTGGCTCCCGGCCGCGGGTATTCGACGAGGTGATGGTGCAGCGCGAGGATCCAGCGGGCTCTCGGAAACTGCTCGGCCACCGCGTTCAGTGCCCGCACCTGTTCGCTCGAGACGACACCGAGCGCGTTGGTAAAGGAAAAATGCGTTTCGGCGGTCGAGTTGACCAGAATGACGCCGAGCCCGTCCTCGGTGGCCGGCGGCAACACCATCGGAAAGACTTCGGCCCAGACCTTTGCCAGGGCGGCCGACAGGCGCAAGGACCCGACGTCGGCGAAGCGGCCGATGGCCTTGCGATGAATCTCCAGCACGGAGGACAGGCTGCCGCCGAGCCGTGATGTGGCCCGATCGACCACGTACACGCGGTCCCCATGCACCTGGTCGATCGCGGACAGGGTGCGAAGCTTGCGCAGCAGGGCCGCCGGGCTGGTCGGAAGTTCCAGGCGCGCGGGGTTGGCGCGATCGACGACGTTGATGTCGTGGTTGCCGGGCAGGATCAGCGTTCGCTCGGCCAGCCGCGGATGCCGCTCCAGGGCCGCCAGGAACTCGGCCCATTCCCCTGAGCGCCCGGCGTCCGTCTCATCGCCCGTGACAAGAACGAGGTCGAGCAGCTGCTCGGCATGCATCGCGTCGAGCCGCCTCAGAACGCGCGCCAGCCGCTCATTGCCCCGCGGACCGGACCGGCCGCTCTCCAGACGGAAGCCATAGCGCTCGCCCACCACGTGGACGTCGGAAAGATGCGCCACGCGCCAAATCCTCGCGTCGGGCGGCAGGCGGTCGAACGCCGGGAGGTCCCGCGGCTGATCCATGGTTGCGTCTGCGAATCCCCAAACGAGCGCAGCCCCGGCGAGATATCCGCTCACGATCACGCAGGCGTTGGCCAGCGATTGGCCGATCAGCCGGATGGGCGACGAGAGGTCATCGACATGCCCGATCCAGCGCGTGGCCGGCCAGACGAGCAGTGCGAGTCCCACTCCCAGCCCGCACAGGATGAGGCCGGCTGCCGCAGCACTTGCCGCGCGTATGCGCGCCGCAGACGCCGCGTCATGCCGTGGCAGCACGTGCTCCGCCAGAGTGCGCAGCAGCTCCCGGCAAAGGGCGTACGCCGGCTGCACGGCCACGCCATTCAGCGACCAGAACCCCTGCTCGGCGATGCGAAACAGAGGTCGTCCTCCCAACCATCCGACCACGAGGACCGCGGCCATGAGCAGAAACGGCCACAATCCGCTCAACGGATCCGCTATCTTTCTGGACAGCGTCTCAAGCCAACCGGTGACCACCAGTGGCGTCAAGCCGAGCAGGAGGCTGGGCAGAACGATGAGCAGCGTCCAGGCCAACAACAGTTTGGGGAGGCTCACCTCGGCGAGCAGGCTGCCGGCCAGCGAAAGCAGCGAGCGCCGCTTGGTGCTGGAGGCGTCATCCTCGAGGTCGCCGCGGCGCGGATCGATAAGTGGGATCATGGCGTCGCTCCGAACACCTGCTGGCTCACAAATCCCGCAGTGCCGGATTTGATGAAGGCAGGCGTGCCGGACTCTGCACCGATTCGGTGGACGCCGTACGTGTGCGCCAGCCTGCAAAGACCATTGCGATCGCGATGAGTGGACTGGAAATATTGAATACGGCATACGGCAGATAGCTGAAGGCGGATACTCCGAGGGTCGCGGCCATGAAGGCGCCGCAGCTGTTCCAAGGGACCAGCGCCGAGGTCGGCGTTGCGGAGGCACCAATGGTTCGCGACAACACCACAGGCGCAAGCCCACGCTGTGCGAACGCGGCCTTGAACATCCGCCCGGGCAGAACGATGGCGATGTATTGATCGGCGGTGGCGAAATTGGTCGCGAGGACAGAACCTACGAGGAAGGTGACCAACGCGCCGGCGGACTTCGCCGCCGCGATGACCGGCGCGATCAGCCGCTCCAGGATGCCCGCTTTCTCGACGACGCCGCCGAAGGCGAGCGCCGCGATGATGAGCCAGATTGTTTGCAGCATGCTGGCCATGCCGCCACGCGTCACCAACTGGTCTATCATGGGCTGTCCGGTCGTCGAAACATAGCCGCTGGCGAGTGCGAGCCACACGCCCTTGAGGAGGACAAGCCATCTCGGCGTGCCATCGGGTGCACCGGCGAATGCCATCACACGCTCCGGCGCCACGAACACAGCGAGCACCCCGCCCGCAAGCGCGCCGAGGAAGATCGCGGTGAAGGGTGGCGTCCTTAGCAGCGCGGACCCAGCGACCACGACAAGGGGCAGGAACAGAACGGGCGACATGCGGAAGGTGCCTTCGATGGCAGCCATCTTGGCGCTGGCATCGAAATCGCCAGGTCTGCCGAGTAACGCGAACACGACGAGCGAGATCGCGAGCGCCGCCGCAGAAATCACGAACGTCTCGCGGATATTGTCGTAAAGTTCCGCACCCGCCGCTGCGGCGGCAAGGTTGGGCGAACCCGAGACCGGCGAGGCCGTGTCGCCGAAGTATGCACCGGAGATCACGGCGGCGGCAGTGATCGCAGGATTCATCTCCATGTTCTGAGAGATGCCCATGAGACCGACACCGATTGTGCCGACCACCGTCCAGGAGGTGCCGATGCAGGCTGATACCGCCGCGCAGATCAGCGCCGCGGTCATATAGAAGAAATTCGGACTGAGCAGTTGCAGACCGTAGTAGATCATTGCCAGCAGAGTTCCGCTCATGGCCCAGGTGCCGATCAGCGCTCCGACACCAAACAGGATGAAGATCGCGCCCATGCCGGAGCTGACACTCGCTATCGCGCTTTCACGCAGTGCGTCGAGCGTATGACCGCGGCGCCAGGCGATGATGATGGCGATCATGGTGGCGGCGACAAGCGCAACCTGAATGGGGCCGTCTGCACCCGCGTCGCCGAACAAATAGTAGGAAAGTCCGATCAGCACGATGAGGGCTGCAATCGGAGTAATCGCCTCGATCCAAGTGAGAGACTTCGGCTCTTCGTCAGGAATGGTCATGCGCACTTGCGCCCCCAGGCGGGGCCGCACCTCAGTGGTAGACGGGATCGCGCGCCAGTGGACAGGTCATGCAGTGTCCGCCACCGCGGCCGCGACCGAGCTCGGCACCCGCGATCGTGATGACCTCGATGCCGGCCTTGCGAAGGAGCGTGTTGGTGTACACGTTGCGGTCGTAGGCAAAGACCACCCCAGGCGAGGCGCAGACGAGATTGGCGCCGCTGTCCCATTGCGTCCGCTCGCGCATGTAGGCCGTACCGCCGGTCTCGACCACGCGCATTTTCTTGACGCCCAGGGCGTCTCCCACCGTCTCCACAAAGGACTTCTCGTCCTTGTGCAGCTCGACCCCGCTTGGCGTGTTTGCGGGCCGATAAGAGTAGGCGTGGATCGTGTTGACGATATCCGGATAGATCAGCACACAGTCGCGATCGGCAAAGGTGAAGACCGTATCGAGGTGCATAGCCGCGCGCAGCTTCGGCATGGCCGCCACGATCACCCTCTCCGCGACGCCTTTCTTGAAGAGCGTCGCGGCAAGCTGGCCGATCGCCTGACGCGAGGTGCGTTCGCTCATCCCGATCAGCACGTTGCCCTTGCCGATCGGCATCACATCGCCGCCTTCTAGGGTTGCGAGGCCATGATCGTGGATCGGGTCGCCCCACCAGACATTCACCTTGCCGGCGAAGTCGGGATGGAACTTGTAGATGGCGGTGGTGAGGATCGTCTCCTCGTGCCGGGCCGGCCAGTACAGCGGATTGAGGGTGCAGCCGCCGTAGATCCAGCAGGTTGTGTCGCGCGTGTAGAGCGTGTTGGGCAGCGGCGGCAGCAAATATTCTGTGACGCCCGCGGCCTCCCGAACCAGCTTCAGTTTCTCGCCGCCGAGTTTCTCCGGAAACTCCTCGGTCGACAGGCCACCAATCAGCGTTTCCGCCAGCTCGCGCGGCTTCAGTCCCTCGAGATAGCTACGGATCTCATCGACGAGATCGGCTCCGACTTGATTGGGAACCACTTGATTGTCGAGGATCCATTTCTTCGCTTCCGGGATGGCGACGGTCTCGGCAAGCAGGTTGTGCATCTCGACGACATCGATGCCGCGCTCGCGCATCTTCTGCACAAAGTCGAAGTGATCGCGTTTGGCGACGTCGACCCACAGCACATCATCGAACAGCAGCGCGTCGCAATTGCTGGGCGTGAGGCGTTGGTGCGCGCGACCGGGCGCACACACCATCACCTTGCGCAGCTGGCCCACCTCGGAGTGGACGCCGTATTTGATCTCTTGAGCCGTTTTGACCTCCTGAGCCTTGGCCATGCTGGTCTCCGATCGCTAGACTGTTATGTAGCCTGTCGCGAGGCCGTGAATGCCGATCGCGCAGCCGACCATGGCAACGCCGAAAATGACCCATTCGATCGGCGTGAAGATCGTCTTGCCCTGTTCGCGCCGCGCCCAGAAATAGAGGATGGTGCCCGGCCCGTAGAGAATGGCCGACAGGACCAGGAACTTCATGCCGGCGGCGTAGATCAGGAACAGGGTGTAGATCACCGCAATGGCGGCGAAGATCATATCGCGCGCGCGCTCTTGCGGCCGGATCTCGTAGGTTTCGCCGCGCCTGACGAGCAGCATGGCGTAAGCCGCCACCAGGAAGAACGGGATCAGCGCCATCACGCTGGTGAGGTTCAGCATCAGCGCGAACGCGTCGTTGGACCAGTAGGTGCTGATGACGAACAGCTGGACGACGATGTTGGTGAGCCAAAGGGCCGCCGCCGGCACCTTGTTGTCGTTCTCGGTCGCAAAGACCTTCGGCATGTCCTTGGTCCGGCCTGCGGCGGACAGCACCTCCGCGCAGATCAGCGACCATGCCAGATAGGCTCCGAGCACCGAGACGAGCAACCCGACGCTGACGAACACCGCACCCCAAGGGCCGACCACCGCCTCCAGCACGGTCGCCATCGATGGCTGGCGCATGTCGGCGATCTCGGCACGCGGCAGCACCGCGTAGGGCAGCAGCGTGACGAACACCATGAGGGTCGTCACACCGACGAAGCCCATGATGGTGGCGGCGCCCACATCGGAGCGCTTCTTGGCATAGCGCGAGTAGACGCTGGCGCCTTCGATGCCGAGAAACACGAACACCGTGACCAGCATGGTGGCGCGAACCTGCTCGAACAGGCCCGTTTCCGGCATGCCCTGGCCGCCCCAGAAATTGGCGCGGAACAGACCCGCCTTGAACGAGACGAACAGGATCAGGATGAACACCAGGATCGGGACGATCTTGGCGACGGTCACAACCGTGTTGATGGCGGCGGCCTGCTGCACGCCCCTCAGGATCATGAAATGGAAGAGCCAGATGCCGATCGATGCAACCAGGATCGCCGCTACCGTGTTGCCGTCGCCGAACACCGGGAAGAACGCGCCCAGCGTCGACTTGATCAGCACCCAGTAGGACACGTTGCCGATGCAGCTGCCGATCCAATAGCCGAGCGCCGACAGGAACCCCGGGTAGTCGCCGAAGCCGGCCTTGGCATAGGCGTAGACGCCGGCATCGAGGTTGGGCTTGCGCTCCGCCAGCGACTGGAACACCCTGGCCAGGGTATACATGCCACCCGCCGCGATGACCCAGGCGATGATCGCGCCGAACGGACCGGTTGCAGTGCCAAAGGTGCGCGGCAGGGAGAAGATTCCCGAGCCCACCATGGACCCGACAACCATCCCGGTGAGGGCAAACAGTGACAGCTTCTGAACGGTCGCCGAAGGCATGAAGTCTGTCTCGCAGGTCGCCGACGGCGGCCTTGGCTTCGATCGCGCCGACACAGCGTAGCAGCCGCCTCAAACTGGCAAATCGGCACAAACCCGCATCGCCGCCGATGCGAAACCCGACTTCGCCTTTGCGGCCCTGCAACAAGACGCCACTTCGCTCGCCATTGCAGCGGAGCTTCCAGATCCGTCGACTTGCATGGGTAATCCGCGCATGCCCGCGGCCCCTCCTTCGGTCGGAAGTACGCGCGTACGCCGACGCACCCGGCGGGGGACAGTCAGCGTTGTCAGGGCCAACATCGTGAGCCGATGCGGTCACGCTCGAAGGGGAGGCTTGTCGCCGGGCAAGCGCGGTAGGAGTGTCGCCGACCATGCGCTGCACACGCGCGGCCTTGCAGGCGAAACCTCGGCCGCAGCAGCGAGCCTTATCTGGGCCAATCGAGCGCCATTCGAGGGGTTACCAAGCCCGAATGACTGTGCTAAGTGGCTGCGCTGCCTAGGAGGAGACGTGGCCGAGTGGCTGAAGGCGGCGGTTTGCTAAACCGTTATACGCTGTAAAGGCGTATCGAGGGTTCGAATCCCTCCGTCTCCGCCAGAGCGGCGGATAAGACCGCCAAGGTTATCGGCAAAGACGTGGCCGACCGCGTTGGGCCGATCTGGGGCCTGAATGAGCAGGGCGAACTGCGCAACATGTTCGTTCCGACGCCGCAGAAGGGATTGTGGTTTCTGGGTGAGGTCTTTCGCAGAACCGCATATACTCGGAGTACACGGCACTACAGATCAAAGCGCGAGAACTCGGCCTGATCGAGTGACCTGTCGTTCGGTCCTCGAGGAAACCGAACTTTCCGGCAGCCGCGGAAGATAGCGGGACGACCGATGCTGGTGGTGCTGAGCTCGTGTTTCGACGCCGAGAAGGGGTTAGGTCAAACGCGTGCCTATGCGTTGATGCCGCAGCCAGAAACCGGGAAAATAAGCTGCGTCCACCATCTCCCTTGTGCCCGGTTGTCACTCGGCGTCTGCCGGTCAATGCTGCGGAGCGCAGGTTGTTCCGACCACCCCGCGCGATTTGCAGCCGGGCTGTCTTGTAGCGTTGGCCCGAGCCTGCCCACCTATCTCAAATAGGTCGTCTTCCACGAACGCCGTGTTCATGACTTTGCAATTGTAGCCGCTGCTAACAAACATCGGCGTGACAGGGTCCGCACTACCCACTCCGCGTTTGCGCCTCGCCGAGCCAGCCCCACGGACCTGCCGGAGCGAGCAGACGATTCGTCGTGAGGTGCTTTTGCGATAGGTTGATGGTTTGGTGACGGGAGGCTCTGGCTCGGCTTCTGCTTCAGGTTAGGCGGCTTTGCGGCGGTGCTGCAATCGTCTCTTGCTGATGGTCTCTCGTTTGATCCTTTCGCGTTGAAGCAGGATGGTCTGGCCGCGTCCGAAGTAGACCGTCGACCGGTGTCAGGTTCTGCAGGCTTTCGTCGTAGCGCCGGTGATTGAAGTGCTCGCCGAAGCGATGGATGTGACCTTCGAGATTGCCCGGCAGGTAATAATTCTCGAGCTGAATGCGGTTCTTGAGCGTCTGGTGCCATCGCTCGATCTTGCCCTGGATCTGCGGGTGACAAGGCGCTCCGCGCACGTGGTCCATGCCAGCATCTTCGAGCCACTTTGTAAGGTCTTCGGTGATGTAGCTGGAGCCGTTGTCGCTGAGCAATCGTGGTTTGTGCACGATGCGCGCCGACGCGCACCCTGATGCTGTGAGCGCCAGCTGCAGGGTGTCGGTTACGTCGATGGGGCCCATTGCAGGCACCCCATATTGGGTCAGCCTAGAGGACATCACGCAGAACGACGTCCTGCCGAATGAGGTGTGGGAGGCGGTGATGGATGCGATCGATGCCAAGTGCAAGGTCCAAGATGCGGAGCGGCGGACTGCCGCCAAGGGTCTCGATGACGCCGCTGGTCCATGAAGCACTGCACGAGCAGAAGAAGGCCTTCATCGAGAAGTTCGGCCGCGAACCTGGTCCAGACGATCCCGTCTTCTTCGACCCTGAGATGTACCCACGCCAATCGGTCGCGATCAACTCGACATGGGTCTGGAGAAGGCGATCCGCGATGCAGGCTTCGATGCAGCAAAGGCGGACGCCATCCGAAAGCTGCTGCGATAGAGACGAGCGCCGCGGCGGGCTAGGGAAGGTTGACTGCCCTCGCGCCAGACGCCCACCAACGCGCCCCAACTCGTCGGCCTCGCGCCACTTGCAAAGGTCTCCATCACCGCGCGAATACGTTCCCGGCAAAGGGGAAGATGCCTGCCATTCAGGCAGGCAAGGTGGATCTGCTTCTGGTCAGCAATGCGCGCCAGTCCGGATGTATGGCGGCAACGGCAGCCACAATTGCCGGGGGCTTCATGTCCTCGGGCGTTGCCAGAACCTTGGCAAGCCAGCCGGGCGCCGTCTTCGACGTTACATACGAGATGCCGACCGACAGCAGCAAGCCAACGACAATCGGCCCCATCCAGGCCGCGACGTAGGTCGACGCCAGCAGACAGACGATGGTGAGGGCTATGCCGACCGCCAAATGGCCGGCGTGAAACTGCAGCAGCGACAATAGATCGGGCTCGTCCCCATCGCGGCGCTGGGCGGACCACCCGGAATCCTTTCCGGTGAGAATCTCGAAGATGGCGCGCGTCTGCGTCAGCATCAGGATCGGCGCGATCAAGATCGAGAACAGCATCTCGACGAGGCAGCCGGCCAGCAGCGTGGCCACGCCCGGGCGCGGCGCGGCCGTTGCTGGGCGCATCACCGCCACTATGATCCCGAACACCTTGGGCAGCAACAGCACCGCAAGAGTGACGAGGAAAAGGTAGAACGCCTTGGTCGGGTCGATGACCGGCCATATCGGAAACAGCGTCTTCGCATCTGGGAAGTACACTGGCAGCGTGTAGGCGCTCTGCAGTGACAGAATGACACCGACCAGCAGAGACAGCGCCCATAGCGCTGAGGAGAAATAGGCGTAAGCACCCATGCCGAGATGCATGCGGCTGAGCCAGGGCAGGCCACGCGTGCCGACGATGCGCAAATGCTGCACGTTTCCCTGCGCCCAGCGGCGGTCGCGCACGGCAACGTCTATCAGCGTCGGTGGACAACCTTCGTAGGAGCCGAGCAGGTCCGGCCGCATCGACACCCGCCATCCGGCCCGGCGCAGGTATGCGGCCTCTACGAAGTCGTGACTCAGCACGTGACCGCCGAGCGGGGGGCGACCGGGTATGCTCGGCAAGCCCGCGGCGTCGGCGAAGGCGCGCGTGCGCACAATGGCGTTGTGGCCCCAGTAGTTGCCGCTGTGCTGATACCAGGCTGCAAAACCGGCCGCGACCAAGGGTCCATAGAAGGAGACGGCGAACTGCTGCAAACGGGCGAACAGCGTTTCGGCACCAACCAGGCGCGGCACGGTCTGAATGAGACCCGCTTTGGGCTGCGTGGCCATCAACGACTGGAGATGCACGAGCAGCCCGCCCGACATAATGCTGTCGGCGTCGAGAATGATGAAACTTTCATACGCTCCGCCGAACCGCTGAACCCAGTCGGCGATATTGCCGGCCTTCTTGCCGACGTTCTGTGCCCTGCAGCGGTAATAGATCGGACAAGCATTGCGCAGGCGCCGGCGCAGGAAGCGCACGGCACGCAGCTCCCTCGCCTTGATGTCGCCCAGCCGGCTGTCGCTCAGCACGAACATATCGAACCGCTTCTCGGCGCCCAACGCAACCAGCTCCTGGGCGATGCACTCGACGGTGGCGGCGATGCGGGCCGTATCTTCCTGGTAGACGGGGAACAGCAGCGCCGTGCGCACGCCATCCACCGCCATAGCATCGAACTCCGCGACGTCGCGCCCCTGCCGAAAGCTGAAGAAGCCGAGCACGGCACTGCTGGTCCCGAGCGCAATCCAGGCAAAGCACATCGTGCAGAGCACCAGGAAAACACCCTGCAGCACGGTGAGCTGCACGACGGACAGGACCTGGTAGAGCAGATGCGCGAAGGCGGCGACGGCGATGCTGGCCAGGGCCACCAGCAGAGCCCGCGGCCACGTCAGGCGATCGCGACCCCTGTGCGCAGCTTGCGGTAGATGCAGCGGCTGGGTCGGCATGTCCAGCGGCGTTTCCGCCGGCAACAGGCCGTGCCCGTTGCTCGATGGCACCGGACCCGTCGCTCGGATCGAGTTGGACCTGATCACTTGGTCCATTGCGACAACCATACTTCCGAGGCGAGCGCCTGCCCGCGTCGGAGTTCCAGCCGCAGCTCGACCACCTCCGCGTCGCCAGGCGTCAGCATGAAGTCGACGCGCACGCCGCGCGTATTCGGATTGCGCACGATGACCGGATCGCTGATCTTGCCGGCAGTGCTGCTCAGCAACGGTTTCGGCAGCTCTGGATTGGCAAGGTCGGGTCCGACGAAGTCGACCGCGTAGCGGATACCGCCGGTCTTGCGCTCCGCGCCGATCGCCGGCCCCGAGAGCGTATCGCGCACGACAGATACCCGTGACCGCGGGGCATCGTTCGGCCAGGAGACTCGGTAGGCGAACGCGTAGGCCTGGTCTTTGGCATAGGGCTCGAGCGGGTTCCAATAAGCAACGATGTTGTCGTGGATCTCTTCCTCGCTCGGAATCTCGATGAGGCGTACCGTGCCGCTGCCCCAAGATCCGATCGGCTCGATCCAGGCGCTGGGCCGGCGCTCATAGTTCGCTTCCAGATCCTCATAGTCTGAAAAGCTGCGGTGGCGCTGGATGAGACCGAACCCCTTCAAACCTTGCACGGAAAAAGCGCTGACCTGCAGTCGCCTGGGGTTCGCGAGTGGACGCCAGATTTGCTCGCCCTGCGTGTTGATGGCGAGGCCGTCGCTGTCATGCACGGCGCGGCGAAAATCGCTCATGCGCGACCGGTTATTGCCACCGAACAGGAACATGCTCGTTAGCGGGGCGACGCCGACATGCATGAGGTCGCGGCGCGGGAATAGCTTCACGTCGACGTCGACCGTCGTCGGCGCGCCACCCGCGATGCGGAATGTGTACGCACCGGTTGCGCCAGGACTGTCGAGCAGAGCGTGCACGACGAGCTGGCGCGAGGACCGGGCTGGTCGCTCCACCCAGAAGGTGCGGAAGAAAGGAAATTCCTCACCGCTCGGCTGCGCGACGTCGATGGCAAGGCCGCGGGCGGAAAGGCCGTAGGCCTGGCCGCGCGATACGCCACGGAAGTAGCTGGCGCCCTGAAAGACCAGCACCTCGTCGAAGACGTTCGGGCGATTGATGGGCGAGTTAATGCGCAGGCCAGAGAAGCCGATGGGCGGCGTATCCGCCTTGGGCTGGCTGACGAGCGCGCCGAAGTCGTAGAGCGCGTTGTCGGGCTGCAGCGGTCGCGCGATGCCGTCTTCGACGACGTTGATCGCGACGGGGTATTTGTAGAGCCAGCCGGTCGGCAGCAGGTGCAGCTCGAAGTTGCGGCGCTCGCCATGCCAGATCGCGCGCTCGCGACGAAACCGGATGTCGCGGAACTGGTCGTAGCCGATGCTTGCCCACGGTTCGGGAACATTCTCCTGCGGTGGGACAAACGCCTCCTTGGCGAGCCCCCTCGCCAATTCCTCGACCGTATTGGCTGCGAACGAAGCAACATCCGCGCCCTGCGCCCCGGCGGGGGCAAAGAACAGCGCAAGAATTGCGCAACAGCAGATGGCAGAGGTCGTTCGCACGTGCAACATCCCAAGTTTCCGGCGGTAACAAACGCCGCCCAGTTGCGCTTGTTCCGCAGGAGAAGGGAATGTCGCAGTGCGAGTGATGACCACCCAACAACTGCGTGAGCCTCGCGTGCAGGCAACGAGAAACGCCCAGCCGGGGGAGAGCTGGGCGTTTGATATAACGGGCAAACTTGCGAGGGGTTGCCGCCATCTATGTCCACAATCGCTTGGGGGCACGTTTTGTGGACCGCCTAAAACTTGCGAGCTGGTTTGCCGGTTCCTCGAGTTTCAGAGAATGATCAACGCTCTTGGCACCAGTGACGTGTTGATGCTTGTGGAGTGGGTTGTTGTACCCGCAGCATAATCGACGGCGTTGCCATCATCGAGCGCATCAGCGCCAGGGGTGCCCTCGTGAAGGTGCTGAACAAGCCACATCTGGAGCTGACGACGCCCCTCGGAAGGGACTTCCTGGCTTATCGATCGCCTTTGCAGCGGACTGGGCGCGACCCCCACAAAGCAGTTCGTTCTGTCCGAGTTCTCGAAGACCCTGGCGGAATTTGCGCCCACGGATACCGAAGACCGGGAATGCCTCCTCAGGTACCTCGAAGGGATCATGGACGTTCTCGGCATCGAAAGCTCAGACGGGTTGATGAGCGCTGGCTCTACGGTGATCAGCTTGCCGGACAACTTGAGAAGGTGGCAAGGCCGGGCGACTGAGTTTCGAGCTGACCCGCTGCGTCGGCGTGGGCTCCTCGACACAAGACCGAATCATCACTAGGTCCAGTTGCTTCTGTCGCAGCACGACCAAGATCCGCTTTGGAGTCTAGCCTTTATCTCCCGGTCAAGCGCTTCCTCGAAAAACTCGGTTTCGAGGCGAAGGGTGAGATATGCGGTTGTGACCTGGTGGCACTCGACAGCAAAGAACCAACCGCCGTTGTTGTGTGCGAGCTTAAACTCACCTTTACGCTTGACCTGGTCCTGCAAGGGATTGATCGCTTCGCCGCGTGCGACGAGGTTTGGCTCGCCGTTCAGGCCTCGCGGCGCGGCCGAGGCCGTGAGCACGACCCGCGCGTGCGCAAGCTATGTCGCCTA
>Ga0075368_10000362_pt1 | contig 13351 bp, 12 predicted proteins | sample EndMethybrTD3033_FD_71518 | JGI IMG/M metagenome (GOLD analysis project Ga0075368, IMG submission 71518) | Populus endosphere microbial communities from Tennessee, USA - Endosphere MetaG P. TD hybrid TD303-3 | ecosystem: Host-associated > Plants > Roots > Endosphere | place: USA: Tennessee... | reverse complement strand
GACGGCGTCCTACGCGCCGAGCGGTTCGCCCTCGTCGAGCATCTCATCGGCGGCGGCGACGTCCTCGTCCTCACCGGTGAACTCGACGTCGAGACGGTCGTGGGCCAGGACCGACAGCAGCGCGTTGAGCGTGACCCCGGCCAGGTTGCCCCAGGACGAGACGTAGGAGAACTGCCACCACCACAGCGCCTCGGCCACGTCACCCTGGCGGTAGTGGCGCAGGCCCGTCTCGAGGTCGGTGGCGATGCTGGTGAGGTCGTCGGAGATCTGGCTCTCGACCATCTCAGGCACGTAGGGGTCGAAGACGTAGCTGTAGGTGTCGAGGTTGTCGAGCATCGCGGCAAGCCGCAGCCGCATGTCGTCGAGGTCGGACTCGGGGCCGACATCGGGCTGGTACTCCTGCCGCGGCTCGAAGTCCTGCTGCGCGCCCAGCCGGGCGCCCGCGAGGGAGATCTGGCTGATCTCGAGCAGCAGCAGCGAGATCGCCGGGCCGACGTTCCCCTCCCGGGCGATCTCGCGCAAAGCCAGCAGGAAGCTCGAGAAGGAGTCCGCCATGCTCTGGGCGAAGTCCTCGGTCTCGCTGCTCAACGTGGGGTCGTTCACCGTGCGCTCCGTCTTCCCGCCAGGGCTCGTCCGAGGGTGACCTCGTCGGCGTACTCCAGGTCGCCGCCGACCGGTAGCCCGCTGGCGAGCCGGGTCACCGTGAGGTCGAGGTCCTTCAACATACGGGTGAGGTAGGTGGCTGTCGCCTCCCCCTCCAGATTCGGGTCGGTCGCGAGGATCAGCTCGGTGACCGTCCCGTCGGACAGCCGCATCATCAGCTCACGCACCCGCAGCTGCTCGGGGCCGATCCCGTCGATCGGCGAGATCGCCCCACCGAGCACGTGGTAGCGGCCCTTGAACTCGCGGGTCCGCTCGATCGCGACGACGTCCTTGTACTCCTCGACCACGCAGAGCACGGTCTGGTCGCGCCTCGGGTCGCGACAGATCCGGCACTGGTCGTCCTCGGACACGTTGAAGCAGATGGAGCAGAACTTCACCCGCGCCTTGACCTCGATCAGCACCTCCGCGAGGCGGCGTACGTCGGGCTCGTCGGCCTGCAGCAGGTGGAACGCGATCCGCTGGGCGCTCTTCGGGCCGACGCCCGGCAGCCGACCGAGCTCGTCGATGAGGTCCTGGACCACGCCTTCGTACATCTGGTGGCTACCCCGAGAATCCGAGCTGGCCGGGCGCGGGCGGCGGGCCGCCCATCCCCCCGGCCAGCGGCCCGAGGGCCTCGGTCGCCATCGTGTCGGCCTGGGCCTTCGCGTCGCGGTAGGCGGCGACGACCATGTCGCCCAGGTCGGCGAGGCTCTCGGCGTCGTTGGCGTCGAACCCGCCGGGCGCGAAGTCGACGGCAACCAGCTCGCCGACACCGTTGACCTTGACGGTCACGCCGCCGACCTTGCCCTCGACCTCGGTCTCGTGGAGCCGCTGCTGGGCCTGGGCGAGCTGCTCCTGCATCTGCTGGGCCTGCTGGAGAAGGGCGTTCATGTCGAAGCCACCGGCGCCGAGCGCCTCGAACGGGTTCTGTCCCTCGGTCATGTGGGTCGGGCCTCTCGGTGCGGGTCTGGGGAGTGGGTCATGGTCGTTGCGCCTTGCTCACGAGTGCTTGATCTCCTCGATCATGGACGCGCCGAGCTCGCGTGCGAGCAGGTCCTCGCCGCCCAGGCCCTCGGGGTCGGCGTCGAGGTCATCGCGGTGTGCCACCGCGTCGGCCTCGGCCAGGTCGTCCGAACGCGGCGCCTCGGCGCCCTTGGCGCGCGTCTGCTGGATCGCCTCGCGGGCGGCGGCCGCGGCGGCGCTGGTGTCCGCCTCGGACGCGGGTGCCGTCCCGGGCTCGGCCACCGGGTCACCGTCGGCCGCCCAGGCGGGCGGAGCCTCCGGCGCGGCCGCCGGCTCCACAGCCGTCGCTGCCGGCGGTGTCGACTCGGTCGCGGCCCGCGTGATGACCGGCGTGCCCTCGGGCTGGGCACCCGGGTCGACGATGGTCTCGATCTTCCAGTCCGCGCCGACCACGTCGATCGCGGCCTGGTGGACGACCTCCGCGCAGCCGCTGGAGACGAAGCTGTCGCGGGCGCCGGCATTGGCGAACCCGAGGGTGAGCACGTTGCCGTCGAGGCCGACCACCTGGCAGTTCTGGGTGAGGTGGATCCAGGCCATCCGGCGACGGGTCTTGGTGGAGTCGACGACGTCGGGCCAGAGGCGGCGTACGTCGACGAGGCTGAGGCCGGCACCACCGCGCGTGGGCGACGGGGTGGCGGGCTCCGGCTCCGGCTCCCGCTCCCGCTGCGGCTCCCGCTCGGGCTCGGGCGTCGGATCGGGCGCTGCCGCGACCGGCTCGGGCGGCGCCGGCGGTGGCGCCGGGGCCGTCGCGGTGGAGGGGGCGGAGGGCGTGCCGGTGATCGAGGCCCGGCGCTCGAGCCGGTCGAGTCGGGCGGCGATGCCGTCGGTCGTGTGGTCCGCGCCGGGCAGCAGCACCCGGGCACACAGCAGCTCGAGCAGCAGCCGGGGGGCGGTGGCACCGCGCATCTCGGTGAGGCCGGTGGCCAGGATGTCGGCCGCGCGGCTGAGGTCGGTGGCACCGAACCGGGCGGCCTGGGCGACCAGGCGTTCGCCCTGGTCCTCGGAGACGTCGATGAGGCCGCTCGCGGTCGCGCCCGGGACCGCGGAGACGATCACCAGGTCACGCAGCCGGCGCAGGAGGTCCTCGGTGAACCGGCGTGGGTCCTGGCCGGTCTCGATCACCTTGTCGACCACGCCGAAGACGGCCGCGCCGTCGGCTGCCGCGAACGCGTCGACCACCTCGTCGAGAAGGGTGTCGGGCGTGTAGCCGAGCAGCCCCGACGCGAGCTCGTGGGTGACCCCGGTGGAGCCGGCACCGCCCATCAGCTGGTCGAGCACCGACAGGGTGTCGCGCGCCGACCCGCCTCCCGCGCGCACGAGGAGGGGCAGCGCCGCGGGCTCGACGCTGACGCTCTCCTTGTCGCAGAGCTCGGCGAGGTAGGCCGACATCAGCCGGGGCGGGATCAGCCGGAACGGGTAGTGGTGGGTGCGCGAGCGGATGGTCGGGATGACCTTCTCGGGCTCGGTGGTGGCGAAGATGAAGCGGAGGTGCTCCGGAGGCTCCTCGACGAGCTTGAGCAGGGCGTTGAAGCCCTGGGTCGAGACCATGTGGGCCTCGTCGATGATGTAGACCTTGTAGCGGCTCCGGACCGGCGCGAAGAACGCCTTCTCCCGCAGGTCGCGGGCGTCGTCGACGCCGCCGTGCGAGGCAGCGTCGATCTCGATGACGTCGATCGAGCCGGGCCCTCCGCGGGCCAGGTCGCGGCAGCTGTCGCACTCGCCGCAGGGGTCGGCGACCGGCGCCTGCTCGCAGTTGAGGGCCCGCGCCAGGATCCGCGCGCTCGTCGTCTTGCCGCACCCACGCGGGCCGCTGAACAGGTAGGCGTGGTTGACCCGGTTGCCCGCCAGGGCGGCGCGCAGCGGCTCGGTGACGTGCTCCTGCCCGATGACCTCGGCGAAGGTCTCCGGCCGGTAGCGGCGGTAGAGAGCGAGAGGAGACTCCATTTGCCCTGAACCCTAGTTGCCCGCATCGACAGTCGAAAGGCGGCCGCCCGGCCGCTGTGGGTGGAGCTCGGTGCCGGGCCGTCCCCTCAATACCAGCCGTAGGCACGGAGCTGTCCCTCGCTCAGGCCCAGGGCGTGTCCGACCTCGTGGCCGAGCACCTTCAGCACCCGAGGAGCCACCTCGTCCGCGTTCCGGCAGACCGCCAGGATCGGCCGCCGGTAGAGGGTGATGACATCGGGCAGCGAGCCGGGCACTCGTCCTCCGACCCGGGTGTGAGCGATGCCGCGGAACGTCCCGAGCAGCAGCTGCCCCGGCGCCGATTCGCCCGGCTCCGGCTGTTCGCGCACGACCACCGCGATGTGCGCGACGAGCGCGGCCGCCTCGTCGGGCAGCTGGTCGAGGGCATCGCGCACCAACTCGTCGAAGGCGTCCGGTGGTACGGCGTCGGGGTCCACCCCTCGATCCTGCCCGCGGACCCCAACCGGGGCTGGGCATGAAGAGGCCCCCCGCGTACCCGGCAGAGCTTGCCGACCCTTGCTGCCTTCCGGCCCTGGGGGATTGAGCTAGATGCCGCCACACGGGGGGTTGAGAGGAGTGTAGGTGAGCGCCGTACGACGCTCCAACGCGGCTGTGGCCGACCTGGTGGCGACCGGCTGGCGACCGGGTGGCGATTGGGCGGCCTCCCGAGACCACTTGTAGGCTCTGCGCGGAGGATTCGCCTAGAGGCCTATGGCGCTCGCTTGGAAAGCGGGTTGGGTTCACGCCCTCGCGGGTTCGAATCCCGCATCCTCCGCTCTGTTCACTGGCCTCTGCGCCCCACCACGCGAATCGTCCGTGGTCTTCCCGGCACTTTGCAAAGGGCCGTCGCAGACGAATCGGCCGCCGACGGACTACCAGAGCGTGTCGGTCTCGGGCGCGCTGTTCTCGAGCGCCGGAGGAGGTGCGGCCGCCGGCGCCTGGCGACTCGCCTCGACGGCGAGCCGGTCGACGAAGTCGTTCATCTCGTGGCCGGAGTGGCCCTTGACCCACTGGAAGGCGACGTCGCCACGCTCGAGCACGAGCGTCACGAACGGCTCCCAGAGGTCGCGGTTGGCGACCGGCTTCCTGGCGGTGTTGGTCCAGCCGCGGGCCCGCCAACCGTCGTACCAGCGGTCGCGGAAGCAGTTCACGACATAGGTGGAGTCCGAGACGACGAGCAGCGGGCCGGCCAGGGCGCGGACCGCCTCGAAGGCAGCGCGGATCTCCATCCGCTGGTTGGTCGAGTCGGCCTCGTGGCCCGAGGCGAACACCGAGGTGTCGAGCGCCCAGGCCCACCCACCCGGGCCGGGGTTGCCGGAGCAGGCGCCGTCGGTGAAGACCGAGCGGGCGCCCGCGGGGACGGGCATGTCGACGGGGCGGGGACGGCGGGCGCGGGCAGGGCTCACGAGCGGACAGTACGACGCCGCCGGGCCAGCACCGGACGCAGCAGCACCGCGAGCAGCAGGACACCACCGCCGACCAGGCCCCACCAGACGGCGTTCCTGCGGGTCGCGGCGAGCACGTCGGCCGGCTCCTCCGGCACCTTCAGGACCTGCGGCTCGTGCTGCACGGAGCCCGCGCCCAGGTCCGCGCCCGTCGATGAGACGACCATCGGTCGGGTCAGGGCGTCCATCGCCTGCACCTCGCCGGCGCCGACCAGGGAGTTCGGGACGTCCGGGCGGCCGTTGGCCGTGGTCAGGAGCCGGCGCACCGAGGCCGCGATCGGCTCGTCGTGGGCCGACTGCAGGAGGGCCAGGACGCCGGAGACCTCGGCCGCGGCGTACGACGTCGCCGGGTCCACGAGCAGGCATGACTCGCCGCGCAGGGAGTAGGACACCGCACCAGCAGTGGGTGCGGCCACATCTGTCATCGAGTTCTCCAGCACCCAGTGCGTCGGGTCCGGGTTGCTGGAGCCCGCCGGGGAAGCGCTCACCCCCAGCACGTCGGCGTAGTCCGCCGGGTGGAGGTAGGGAGCGGCGTCCTCACCGGAGCTGTGTGCCTCGAAGGTGGACGGCATGTCTCCCGGCAGCTCGGTGGAGCGGTTGCCGGTCGGAGCGACGACCACGACGCCCATCCCCCACAGCTGCTCGACCTTGGCGCGGATCTCGGGGTCGTCCGGGACCGCGAGCGACATGTTCACGATCCGGATGCCCAGGGTGGGCACCGCCGCGATCACGGCGTCGAGCCCCTGGCGCAGGTTCTCCACGGTCATCGGCGACTCGGTGCTGTCCGCGGCCGTCGACGCGTCCGCCTCGTCGTAGACCTGGACGTCGTAGATCCGCGCGTAGGGGGCGATGCCCACCGGTCCGCCGCCGTCCGCGCGAGCTCGGCCGGCGATCAGCCCGGCCACCGCCGTGCCGTGGTAGTCGACCGGCTCGGGCTGCTTGTTGCCCGCGTCCACCCGGCCGGCGATCCGCACCGGCGCGGCCTGCGCGACCCCGGAGTCGATGACCGCGACCACGACCCCGGCGCCCGGCTTCACCCGCTCCTGCTTCAGCCACCCCAAGGCGTCGTCGACGCCCAGCTCCTGAAGCGGCAGGCTCGGCTCGGCCGTGGCGTAGTGGGTGGTGTCCTGGACCGGGATGTTCTGGCAGTCCTGCTCGACCCCGTCGTCCGCGGCCGCGGAGGCCGGGTCGGTGGGCGACAGGATCAGGACCGAGGCCACTGCGAGGCACGCGAGCGGGAGCCTCACTGCGGGAGCTCCTGGCAGTCGTCGGTCGACTGCTGCTCCCCCGGCTGGTTGGCCGGCGGGCACAGCGCGGCGCTCGTCGAGAGCTCGACCCCCTCGTCGAAGAGCTCGGTCCACTCGTCGGGCACCAGAGGCGCCTGGCCCGGGTCGTAGCCCAGCTTGTCGAGCGTGACCGGTCCCCCGGACAACGGGTACGCGCGGCCGAGCGGGTCGATCACCATCATCGAGTCACTCCGGGACTCGTCCCAGGTCCCGACCTGCACGAAGGCGCCGTGGCCGCGGTCGATCGTCACGCGTCGCTCGTCGAGCGGGATCGCCCCGGTGGCTCCTTGCTCGGGTGACTCCGCGTCATCGGTCGGGCCGCCGGCCAGCCAGACGCGTGGGTTCGAGCCCGGGGTCACGTCCAGCTGCGCACACGGCGCCGAGTTCAGCGGGGCCACGGCCGTGTCCGGCCAGTGCGACCCGGTGTAGGTAGTCTGGGCGTACGACGCCGGCAGCTCCTCCTGCAGCAGGTTGGGGCCGTGCTTGAACGACGAGTTCTCGAGCACGGCGAGCGCGAACGGGTCCAGCGGCTGCCAGCCGCCGTCGATGACCATCGCCGCCCGGCTGCCGTCGATGACGTAGTCGCCCACGCGGGCACCCGGGACCGGCGACCCCTCGGCCTCCTGGCCCAGGTGCGGCAGGCCGAACCCGCCGGGCCCGATCTCGCCACCCTGAGGGAACAGGGCGAGCCACTGCGGCGGCACGCTGATCGCCTCCGCCTTCTGGCCGAGGCCGTAGTCGACCAGCAGGTTGTCGCCCTCGGCATCCGAGATCGGGTAGCGGTAGGCCCGCTGCTCGCCCGCCTCGCGCCCGCTCGAGGTGGCGATCAGCCAGTAGCCGCCGGCGCTCTGCACCACGATCGCGTCGCTCGTCGTCGGGTCGACGCGCTCCTCGTGGGACACGTCCACGGCGATCCCGACCTGGTTGTCGGTGCAGGCCGTCCAGCCGCTCTCGATGAACTGCTTGGGCCGCGGCAGCGTCTGCGGCGCCCCCAGGATCCCGATCGGGATGCCCGGCGTCTGCTCGTCCACGACGTCCTGGTCGACCGAGGTGGCCTTCACCTCGGCGCCGAGGATCAGCTGGGCCGAGGTGATGTTGATGACCGGGATCAGCTGGGGCGGGTCATGCTCCTCGAGGATGACGTAGGTCGCTGGCTGGTCCCCTCGGGTCACGACCAGACCGACCTTGTTCCAGTCCTCCGGTGTGCGCGACGCGAGCACCGACGCGATCGCGCCCCCCGCGATCAGCAGCACCGCGAGCGCGAGACCACCGACGACGGTGCGGCCGGGTCGCGACGGCTCGACCTCGCGGCCGCCCGGGGCACCCGAGAGGAACGCCGTCACGAGCCGGCGCCGGGAGAACGAGTAGGCCTCGACGAGGTCCTTCTTGGTCGCCATCAGCCGCGGATGGCGGAGTAGATGCCGGTCGCCAGCACCACCAGTGGAAGCAGCGCGAGCAGGCAGACCGTCTCAGCCAGGTCGCCGAGGCGGCCGCGCCGCAGCGACGGGGTGCCGGGGACCAGCGTGACCGCGAGCAGGACCGCGCCGGTGGCGGCCAGGGTCACCGCCACGGTGGGCCGCCACTGCGGGTGCATCCAGAGGAGCGACACCGCGACCGAGACCAGACCGAGGATTCCGGAGCCGAGGCCGACCAGGACCTCGTGCCCGGTGCGGTACTGGCGGGTCCGCAGCATCACGACCAGGCAGGAGACGACGGCGAGCAGGGTGCCGGACAGGCCCAGGCTCACCGCGAGCGGCGCGACCAGCACCAGCAGCAGGCCGACGGTCGCGGAGGTCGCGACCAGGATCTGGTGGGCCACCCGGGCGTCGGACCCGACGCGGGCCGGATCGATCTCCACCGGGTCGGCGGTGATGTCGGCCGGGGCGAACAGCTGGTCGACGCTGGTGCCGGTGACACCGAGGGCCAGCCACGGGAAGACCGAGCCGGCCAGCACGACGACGGCGAGCGCCGTCGTCAGCACCACCGCCGGGTCGAAGGAGCCCGCGCGAGTGAGCAGCCCGGTGGCGAGGAAGATCGCGCCGACCACGACCGGCGGGAGCGCCAGGGTGCGCCCCTCGCCGAGGCCGATCACACAGACCAACCCGGCGACCAGGGCCCCGCCGCCGGCGCAGGCGACCGGATAGCCGAAGAAGTCGCCGTCCTGGCGCAGCACGAGCATCAGCCCGGCCAGCGCGGCGTAGACACAACCCATCCAGGTCACCGCGACCGCAGCCTCGGGCTCGTGCTGTGCCCGCGACAGCACGATCGCCCCGGCCACGAGCGCGACCGCGACAACGGCCGCGGCGACCCCGGCCAGGAGCGAGGAGTACTGGATGAGCAGCGCCACCGCGCCCAACGTCATCAGCAGCCCCGCCGCGACCAGCGCGGTACGCCGACCGGACGCCGGCGCCCACGGCTGCAGGTCCCGCTCGACCACGTCGGTCATCGCCTCGACGATGTCGTCGTAGATGCGCGGTGCCGCCTCGTCGACGCCGGCCGTGACGGAGAGCAGCCCGCCGTCCTCGATGCCCTGGGTGATGAGGCCGGTCTCGGGGGCGAGCTCGCGGCCATCGGCGGTGACGACGCGATAGCCGCCGTAGACGGTGGCGGCGTCGAGCAGCCCCACGCTGCGGGCCAGCTCGGGCACGAGCTCGGCGACCGGCACCGAGCCGGGCAGCACCAGGTCCACCCGGCGGGTGCCGGACGAGACGCTGACGCGCACCAGCCCGGACGCGCTGACCGGCGCCTGACTCATCTGACCTCCCCGAGAGCTCTGGTCCGTGGGGGACTTTACGGAAGACCGGGTCCGGACGCGGCAGGAGGACCGGCGCCGGGCGCCGGTCCTCCTCTTTCGCGGTCGCTGCGGACTAGCCCAGCGATCGGCGCAGCGGTCAGCCGATCTGGAACGAGTTGGCGCCGCGCATGTCGGCCGCGTGGTAGTCCTGGTTGGACTGGCCGACGGTGGTGCTGGTGTCGCTGAGCAGCTGCATCATCTCGGCGATCGCGGTGTCCCACTTGGTCTTGGCCTGGTTGTAGGCCGCCTGGGCGTTACCGGACCACTCGCTCTGCAGCGGGGCGAGGTCACGCTCGAGGTTGTTCATGCGGTCGTCGATGTCCTTGACCATCTTGTAGAGGTGGTCGCCGACCTCGTTGAGGCCACCGTGGTTGACGACGAGTCCGTCGAAGCCCGTGCCGGTCATGTCTGTCTCCTTCTCTCCTGCTTCGGTCCAGCTCGTCCGGGTCAGTACTGCTTCACGCCGTCGAGGCGGCTGTGGTTCTTGTTCATGTAGTCCGACTGGGTCTGGTCGGTCGTGATGTTGTCGCGCTCGGTCGAGGTGAGCGAGCTCTCGAACTCGTTGAGCGCCTGGACGATCCGGTTCTGCTTCTCGGTCCACGCCTGGTGCAGGTTGAAGAAGGCCCGGCCGCCCTGGCCCTGCCACTTCGCCTGCTGCGCGAGGATGTTGTCGGAGAGCGTTGCGGAGAGCCGGTCGAAGTCGCTCTTGGCGGTGGCCACCATGCCTGCCGCCCGCGAAAGAGTCCGGTCGCCTGCCTTCATCTCTGGCGTCGCCATGTCGCCTCATCCCTTTCTGTGAGCGGCATGTCGAAGCCACCCGAGTCGTGTGTGCGATGTGGTCATTCCTGGGGGGCCCGGACAAGAGTGTGATCCGGACAACCAGCGGTCTACCCGTGCCGAAAACTGCTAAACCCGGAACTTGATTTCCCACAGGGCCCGGAACAGACCGGACGCGACGACGAGAGCGGCGATGGTCCCGGCGCCCGCCAATCCCTCGGCCACCTCGGCCCGGCGCGACCACCACGCGGAGCGCCAGCCTCGCCCGGTGGCGACCGCCACGATCACGAGCAGGACGGCCAGCAGGACGCCGGCGATGCCGAGCGCCACGCCCTGGGGAGCATCGACGAGGCGGAGCAGTACGACGGCCAGCGCGGTCCAGCAGGTGAGCCCGGCGCCGCGCAGCAGGGCGCGCGCCGCGGGGTGGCGGTAGCTCCGTGCGGCGAGCAGCAGCGCTGCCCCGGAGAGGCCGACCATCACCCGCGCGCCCACCCGGTCCACAGGCAGCGTCGCGGTCCCGAGCAGCATCGGCGCGGACACCGCCACGACGACCCAGACGCCGGCCGCGGCAGCGGTGATGATCCGGGCCCCGCGCGCAGCGACGTGGGCGACCGCCGCCGGCGGCACCATCGTCCGGCCGCGCCGGCCGCGCGGCCGGTCCCGCGCCGACCAGGCAGTGACGGCCAGCCGCTCGATGTCGATGAGGAACTGGTCGGGCACGTCGATCGCGACCGCAGGCACGAACCGGGCGGCCAGCGTCGCGATCAACAGCAGGAGGCTCCAGACCACCCGGGGGTCTGCGTGCAGCAGAGCTCCGGCACCGGTGACGAGGAACAGCCCGACGCCCACGACGATCCAGATCCGGAGCGCCTCGTCACCCTGGACGTCCAGCGCACGGGCGACGCCGGCGGCGACCGCCGCCACCAGCGCGGTGACCCCGACCACCGTGGGCAGCCGTTCGGGCTCCGGCGCCCAGACCGCCGCGAACGCAGCCGCCGCGGCGAACGCCGGGGCGGCCACCATCCGGTGCGCGCTGAGCCGGCCGACCGGCAGCACGCCGAGCAGCGCGGACACACCGAGCAGGGCCACGGTGATCCGGCCCTCGAAGCTGTCGAGGCCACCGACCCGGGACGCGAACCATCCGGCCAGCGCGGCGATCCCGACCGCGACGGCGAACCAGGCAACCGAGAAGGCGCCCGGCTCGGGCTCCCCGACGCCCTGCGGGACGTGGTCGCCCGCGTGCCGGCGTACGGCGCCGCCCGCGGCCAGGACGTCACCGCTGCGGATGCCGAGGGCGGCCAGCGACGAGTCGGCGACCAGCACCTCGCCGAGCCTGCTGTGCAGGGCCGGCGCGAACTGGAGGCCGGCTTTGGCGGCGTACTCACGGGCGACGTCGGCGACCGACGCCTCGGGTGGAACGACGAGGTCGAGGGCGCCGGAGGGGCCGTGCACGGTGAGCGCGACGGTGCTGTGCGCCACGCGCCGGCCTGCCTCCATGCGCTCCACCCACCTTCATCCGTCACCGAGCCGGACCAGCCCACCTGAGCGAGCTGTTCGCTCGGGAGACTAGTTCCCCGAATCAGGGGCACACCTATCATCGACGGATCGGGCTCGGGACTGCGAGGGAGTGCTGTGACGACGACGGACAAGCCGCCGCTGCCGCGTGTCACGGCGCAGCAGGGCGGGCTCACTCCGGCACTTTCCGCGACCGGTTCGACGACGCGGACCTTCGGGCAGAGCACCGGTCAGTCGACGCTGCGCGGTGGCCGGCTCGACCAGCCCGAGCTGCCCGACGGCCAGCTCCAGCTGCAGCCGCCGCCGCAGATCGAGCAGGCCGAGGGCGCCAGCGGTGTCCTGATGAACGCGATCCCGATGCTCGGCTCGCTCGGCTCGATCGTGCTCGTCGCGACGATGAGCGGCGCCAGCACCGGGGGTCGCCAGTACATCGCGGCCGGGATGTTCCTGTTCGCCACCCTCGGCTTCGTCGTGGTCCAGATCGACCGCCAGCGCAAGCAGCGCATCCAGCAGGTCACCGGCACCCGCACCGAGTACCTCCGCTACCTCGGCAACGTCCGCCAGCTCGCGCGCGAGGCCGCCGACCAGCAGCGCCGGGCCCTGACCTGGCACCACCCCGACCCGGCCGCGCTGCCGGCCATCGCCGAGGACCGCACGCGCATCTGGGAGCACGGCGCCGCCGACCCCCAGTTCCTCCACGTCCGCTACGGCGTGTGCCAGCAGCCGCTCTCGCTCGAGCTGGTGCCGCCGGAGAGCGCCCCCATCGACCAGGTGGACCCGGCGGCCGCGTCCGCGCTGCACCGGCTGCTCGTCGTACACCGGCTCCAGCCCGACCTCCCCGCGTCGGTCGACCTGCGGGCCTTCGACCGGATCGAGCTCTGCGGTCCCGAGGAGCCGACCCGGTCGTTGGCCCGCGCGATGATCTGCTCCGCCACCGCCTTCCACGCGCCCGAGCACCTCGTCGTCGCGGTCCTCACGACGGAGCAGAACCTCACGCACTGGGACTGGATCAAGTGGCTGCCGCACGGCCAGAGTGCGCAGCAGTCCGACGCGGTGGGGCCGCGCCGGATGGTGTCGACGTCGCTGGACGAGCTGGCCGGGATGTTGCCGGCCGACCTGGGCGAGCGGCCGCGGTTCGGGGCCGAGGAGCGGCCGGCCACCCCGCACATCCTGTTCGTCATCGACGGCGCGGAGCTGCCGCCCGGCAACCACGTCGTGCCGCCCGACGGAGTGCACGGCGTGACGGTCCTGGACCTGCCGGTCCGCTGGGACGAGCTCGAGGACGCGACCCGGCTGCGGCTGCAGTTCGAGGTCGGCGCCGAAGGCACGGCGCTCGACGACGGCCGCTACCCGGTGCAGGCGCTGCGCCTGCGCGACGAGGTGATCCGCGCCAAGGTCGACCAGTGCTCGCTGGCCACGGCCGAGGCCTTCGCCCGTCGGCTCACACCGCTGCACACGGTCAGCGGAGTCGTCGAGAGCAGCAGCGCGGAGTCCAGCGGCGACGCCGACTTCATGGAGCTGCTGGCGCTGGGCGACGTGCACCGGTTCGACCCCGACCAGGCCTGGCAGCACCGACCCGCGCGCGACCGGCTGCGGGTGCCGATCGGCACCGGCGACGGCGGCTCCGTGGTGCACCTCGACATCAAGGAGTCCGCCCAACAGGGCATGGGCCCGCACGGTCTGGTGATCGGCGCGACCGGCTCCGGCAAGTCCGAGTTCCTTCGGACCCTGGTGCTCGGGCTGGCGATGACGCACTCGCCCGAGCACCTCAACATGGTGCTCGTCGACTTCAAGGGTGGCGCGACGTTCGCCGGCATGTCCGAGCTGCCGCACGTCTCGGCGGTGATCACCAACCTCGCCCAGGAGCTGACCCTCGTCGACCGCATGCAGGACGCGCTGTCCGGCGA
>Ga0075368_10000360_pt1 | contig 13369 bp, 10 predicted proteins | sample EndMethybrTD3033_FD_71518 | JGI IMG/M metagenome (GOLD analysis project Ga0075368, IMG submission 71518) | Populus endosphere microbial communities from Tennessee, USA - Endosphere MetaG P. TD hybrid TD303-3 | ecosystem: Host-associated > Plants > Roots > Endosphere | place: USA: Tennessee... | reverse complement strand
CGAAAATCTCGGCGGTCGAGGAAAGCCGGCCATATTTGCCGTCATGCAGCAGATAGGGACCGAAGCGGCCGATATTGGCGACGATCGGCAATCCGGTTTCCGGGTGCAGGCCGACCTCGCGCGGCAAGCTCAGCAGCTTGATCGCCCAGTCGAGCGTCATCTCGCCATCGGGCAGATCCTTGGGGATCGACCCGCGCTTGGCCTCCTTGCCCTCGCCCATCTCGATATAGGGGCCGAAACGGCCGGACTTCTTGACGATGTCCTGCCCGGTCTCGGGGTGCTGGCCCAGGATTTCGGGGCCGGTATCGGCGCCATCGCTGCCGCCCGGTTGGCCGAACTTGCGGGTATATTTGCACTCGGGATAGTTGGAGCAGGCGATGAACGCGCCGAAGCGGCCGCCGCGCAGCGACAACTGGCCGTCCGCACAAAGCGGGCAGGCGCGCGGATTACTACCGTCCGCCTTGGGCGGGAACAGCATCGGCTCCAGGAACTTGTCCAGCTCGGCCGTGATGTCCGACGGCTTCTGCTCCATGATCTCGGCGGTCTTGGGCTTGAAGTCCTTCCAGAAGGCTTCGAGCACTTCCTGCCACTGCGCACGGCCGCCGCTGATCTCGTCCAGCTCGTCTTCCAGGCCGGCGGTGAAATCATAGGAGACATAGCGTTCGAAGAAGCGCTCCAGGAAGGCCGTGACGAGACGCCCGCTTTCCTCGGCGAAGAAGCGGTTCTTCTCGACGCGGACATAGTCGCGGTCCTTCAGCACCTGCAGCGTCGAGGCATAGGTCGACGGGCGACCGATGCCCAGTTCTTCCAGCTTCTTGACCAGCGAAGCTTCGGAATAGCGCGGCGGCGGCTGGGTGAAATGCTGCTCGGCGCTCACCTTCTTCTTGGCCGGCGCGTCGCCTTCGTTCAGGCGCGGCAGCAGCTTGCTGTCGTCATCCTCGGCGTCGTCGCGACCTTCCTCATAGAGGGCCAGGAAGCCGGGGAAGATCACCACCTGGCCAGTGGCGCGCAGCGTGTGGCTGCCGCTGCCGTCGACCATGTCGATGGTGGTGCGTTCCAGCCGGGCCGAGGCCATCTGGCTCGCCAGCGCACGCTTGAAGATCAGGTCATAGAGGCGCGCATGATCGCCACCGCCCACCTTGTCGCGATGGAATTCGGTCGGACGAATGGCTTCATGCGCTTCCTGCGCATTCTTGGCCTTGGTCTGATATTGGCGCGGCTTTTCTGGAAGATAGCCGCCGTCATAGCGCTCCGCGATCGCCTTGCGCGCTGCGGAAATGGCGCTGCCATCCATCTGCACGCCGTCGGTACGCATATAGGTGATCGCGCCGTCCTCGTAGAGCTGCTGCGCGATCCGCATCGTGTGGCTGGCCGAAAAGCCCAGCTTGCGCGCGGCTTCCTGCTGCAGGGTCGAGGTGGTGAAGGGCGGCGGGGGATTGCGAGTGAGCGGCTTGGTCTCGACCTTGTCGACGGTGAAGCGCCCGGCCTCCACATCCGCCTTGGCGGCCATGGCGTCGCCTTCCTTGCCGATGGTCAGGCGGTCGATCTTCTCGCCCTTCCAGCGGACCAGGCGCGCGGTAAAACCCTGCCCCCCCTGCTCCATCTCGGCCGCGACCGACCAATATTCCTGCGGCACGAAGCTTTCGATCTCGCGCTCGCGCTCCACCACCAGGCGCAGCGCGACCGACTGGACGCGGCCGGCCGACTTGGCGCCGGGCAGCTTGCGCCACAGCACCGGCGACAGGGTGAAGCCCACCAGATAGTCGAGCGCCCGGCGCGCGCGATAAGCGTCGATCAGATCCTCGTCCAGCGCGCGCGGCTTCGCCATCGCGTCCAGCACCGCCGCCTTGGTGATGGCGTTGAACGTCACCCGGTCGACCGTCTGCGGCAGCGCCTTCTTGGCGCGCAGCACTTCCTGCACATGCCAGCTGATCGCTTCCCCTTCGCGATCAGGGTCAGTCGCGAGGATCAATCGCGTGGCCTTCTTCGCCTCGTCGGCGATGGCCTTGAGCTGCTTGCCCTTGTCGCCATAATTTTCCCAGGACATGGCAAAGCCGTTGTCGGGGTCGACCGATCCGTCCTTTGGCGGCAGGTCGCGGATATGGCCGTAGCTGGCCAGGACATGGAAATCCCCACCCAGATATTTCTCGATGGTCTTCGCCTTGGCCGGCGATTCGACAATGACAAGTTGCATTCAGGCCCCGGTTTGGAAGTCTCTCACGTATACGCGCGAGTCTGTAGGGTAGTGGTGGAAGGCGTCAAGCGCCCTGCGCATCTCGTCTCATGACCGCAATCAGCAAGGCCATGACCAGCGCCGCCCCGCTCCCCAGCCATATCGCATCCCGTTGCAGGATCGGAAACAGCCATGCGCCGGTCACCGCGCCCACGACGAGCCCCAGCCAGAGCAGCGCATAGCTGCCCCAGCCTGGATAGCGCCGACCGGTAACCATTCCGGCAAGCCCAAAGCCGATACGCACCAGACTGCCGGTCATATAGGTCAGCCCCAGCGGCGCTTCCCCTTCGCGTTCGAACACGGTGTTTTCGGCCCCCATCGCCAGCGCCAGCAGGCCCGCAGCCCAAAGTGCCGCATGACCGACCATCAACGCCGCAGCAGCCAGCAGCATCGCGACAAGGATCAATATGGCGCTGCTCTGCCGCCGCCCCGCAACCGCACCGACGATCGCGCCACCGGCAACACCCGCGACAAAGCACAGGATCAGGATGGCCGCCGCCGTCGCATCACTCCTGTCGCTCGCAATGCCGACGGCCAGCCGGGTCGAATTGCCGCTCATGAACGACACGAAGAAGCCCGATGTCATCAGGAAACCAAGCGCATCGACATAACCCGCCAGAAACGCCAGGGCGATGGCGAAGCCCTGCATCGGCCGATCGAACCGGATCATCGCGCGCGCCGCCGCCTCATATCAGGCTGACCCGTCCGCCCGCCTGTCGCTCCAGCCCGCCCGCCAGTTCCAGTTCCAGCAGCACCGTCTGCACGATGGCGGGCGACAGGCCGGACAGGCGGATGATCTCGTCCGCCGCCACCGCAACCGGCCCCAGCAGCGCGATCACCGCCGCGCGATCGGTATCGGCGACATCGCCCGACACCGGCTGGCCGATGAAATCGAAACTGCCCTGCCGCACCATGCGGGGATCAAGCCCGCCGACCGCCTCCAAAATGTCGTCGGCATTCTGCACCAATGTCGCGCCTTCGCGGATCAGCAGGTTGCAGCCTTGCGCACTCGGATCGAGCGGCGATCCCGGCACCGCCATCACCTCGCGCCCCGCCTCGGTCGCCAGCCTTGCGGTGATCAGCGACCCGGACTTGGGCGCCGCCTCCACCACAACCGTGCCCAGCGCGAGGCCGGCGATGATCCGGTTGCGTGCCGGGAAATGCCGGGCGAGCGGCTGGGTGCCGGGCGGATGCTCGGTCACCAGCAGGCCACGTTGTGCCACATCTTCCTGCAAGGCTGCATTTTCGGGCGGGAAGCCGATGTCGATGCCGCTGGCGATCACGCCGATCGTGCCGCTGTCGATCGACCCGCGATGCGCTTCGGTATCGATACCGCGGGCCAGACCGGACACGACCACCGCGCCGCGATCACCCAGTTGCTGCGCCAATATCCGGGCGAAGCGGCAGGCGGCGGCCGAGGCGTTGCGCGCGCCGACCATGGCGATGCAGGGCTGCGCCGCGATTGCGGTATCGCCACGCACGATCAACGCCGGCGGCGCGCCCTCCATCTCTGCCAGCAAGGCCGGATAGTCGGGATCGCCCATCAGCAGATAGCGGGCACCGATCGCGCGGGTGGCGGCAATCTCCCGCTCGATCGCGGCAGCATCGGCCACCCGCGCCTCGCCCCCGCCGCGCGCGGCAAGCACGGGAATGGCGCGCAGCGCCTCGGCCGCGCTGCCGAAGCGCGCGAGCAACTGGCGGTAGCTGACGGGGCCGATCCGCGGGGATCGGATCAGGCGGAGACGGTCGAACCGCTCCTGCCCGGTCACTCGGTGGCGGCTTTCTGCTTGGAGCTGCCGACCTTGGGTTCCTCGCCCTTCAGCAACCGGGCGATATTGGCGCGGTGCCGCCACAGCACGATCAGCGCGAGCGCCAGGCTGACCGGCACCAGATCGATCCGGCCAAAGACATACATGGCGATCGGCGCGCTGACCGCGGCGGACATGCCGCCGACGGACGACCATTTGGTGCCGAACAGCGCGCCCAGCCACACGACCGCAAAGACGATGCCGGCCGGCCAGTACATGGCCGTCACCACGCCCATCATCGTCGCCACGCCCTTGCCGCCGGCAAAGCGCAGCCAGACGGGGTAGCAATGGCCGATGAACGCCATGGCGCCCGCCATCGGCCCGCCACCATCCACCAGCGCCGCACCGATCAGCACCGCCGCCGCCCCCTTGAGCAGGTCGAGCAGCAGGGTCACCGCCGCCAGCCCCTTGCGGCCCGTGCGCAGCACATTGGTCGCGCCGATATTGCCCGACCCGATCTGGCGCAGGTCGCCCGCGCCGGTAAAGCGCGTCAGCAGCAGGCCAAAGGGGATCGAACCGAGCAGATAGCCCAGCACCAGGACAAAAGCGGGAAGCAGCCAGGGAGGTGTCATGAAATTCGCCGATAAAGCGTTTTCGAAGCAGCTGGAACAGCAGCTGACTCGGAAAACGCGAAAATCAAAAGATCAGAACAGAACTGCCGATGCAATCGGCGGGCCTGTTCTGATTCTTGCGCGCGACCATAGCGAGACAGGCGCGGGGAGCAATGGGCAGTATCGGTTTACCGCACCCGCGCGGGATTGCCGACCACGGTTGCGCCGGCCGGCACATCGCGCGTTACCACGCTGCCCGCACCGATCAGCGCATCGTCGCCGATCGTCACACCGGGCAGGATGATCGCGCCGCCACCGATCCACACATTGCGACCGATAGTGATCGGCACGCCCCATTCGATACCGGTGGCGCGCTCGGTCGGATCGCGCGGATGGTCGGCGGTCAATATCTGCACCCCGGTGCCGATCTGCGTGCCATCGCCGATCGTCACCGGCACGACGTCCAGGATCACGCAGTTGAAGTTCAGGAACACGCCCGCGCCCAGGAAGATGTTGAAGCCATAGTCGCAGTGGAAGGGCGGCCGGATCGTCGATCCAGCTCCCAGCGCGCCCAGCCGCTCGCGCAGCAGTTCCTCGCGCTCAGGCGGCAGGGTCGCGTTGAAACGCTGCATCCATGCCGCCGCCGCCAACTGATCCGCGATGATTTCCGGGTCGCTCGCATGATAAGGCTCACCCGCGATCATCTTCTGCTTCATGCTGGGCTGCGTCATCCTGTTCTCCTTTGATCGGCCCGCGAGGTGGCAGCGACCGGCCCGCTTTGCAAGCACCGGGCGTTGACACTCCCGCCCCATGCCGCGACACAGGCGCGCATGACGGTCGCACCAGACGCTCCCATCCTTTTCTTCGATTCCGGCGTAGGGGGCCTGTCCATCCTCGCCCCGGCCCGCGCCGCCTTGCCAAACGCCCCTGTGGTCTATGCCGCCGACAGCGCCGGCTTCCCCTATGGCACCAAGAGCGAGGCGGAGATCGCCGCGCGCGTGCCGGCGTTGCTCGGCCGGCTGGTGGAGCGCTATCGCCCGCGCCTCGCGGTCATCGCCTGCAACACCGCCTCGACCATCGCCCTGCCGCATGTTCGCGCCGCGCTCGACATTCCGGTGGTCGGCACCGTCCCGGCAATCAAACCGGCGGCGCTATTGTCCAAAAGCCGGGTGTTCGGCGTGCTGGGCACCAATGCCACCGTGCGCCAGCCCTATGTCGACCGGCTTGCCGCTGAACATGGCGCCGACTGCACGGTGCTGCGCCATGGCAGCGCCGCGCTGGTGCAACTGGCCGAGGCGAAGCTGCGCGGCGAAACGCTCGATCCCACTATCGCCCGCGATGCGCTGGCGGGCCTCCTCGACCAGCCTGGCGGCGACCGGATGGACATGGTCGTCCTCGCCTGCACCCATTTTCCGCTGGTAGAACAGGAACTTGCTGCCACCGCGCCGCATCCTATGGGCTTCGTCCATGGCGGCGAAGGGATCGCCCGGCGCATCGCCTTCCTGACCGATGGCCAGCCCTGGCCGGACGCGCCCTCGCCCGGCATCGCCGTCTTCACCCGCGTCGATGACAGGGTCGAAGCGCTGCGCGATGCGCTGGCCGGCTATGGCCTTGATCGCATCGACGCGCTCTGACCTGCGGGGGTAGGCCATTTGTCCAATGGCAAAGCGTTTCGATCACACTGATAGGGAATCTGCGTATCGTTGCGAGCGGTTATCGCTGGCAATGGCAGGCGCGCGCAGGTAAATGCATTCCTCAGGCAGAGGATGGCGCGACCATAGAAGAACCGGCGCGCGAGCAACGGGAAGAACGGCGTAGTGAATTACAAGCATATCTTTTCGCAGGCGATCGACCGGCTCCACAGCGAGGGCCGCTACCGCGTGTTCATCGACATCCTGCGCAACAAGGGCGCCTTCCCCAACGCCCGCTGCTTCCACGGCCATAACGGCCCGAAGCCGATCACCGTCTGGTGCTCGAACGATTATCTCGCCATGGGCCAGCATCCCAAGGTTGTCGCCGCCATGGAGGAAGCGCTCCATGATGTCGGCGCCGGATCGGGCGGCACCCGCAATATCGGCGGCAACACCCATTATCATGTCGATCTGGAGGCGGAGCTCGCCGATCTGCATGGCAAGGAAGCGGCCCTGCTCTTCACCTCGGGCTATGTCTCGAACGAAGCGACGCTCTCGACCCTCGCCAAGATCCTGCCGGGCTGCATCATCTTTTCGGACGAGCTGAACCATGCCTCGATGATCGCGGGCATCCGCAATTCGGGCTGCGAAAAGCGCGTCTTCCGTCACAATGATCTCGATCATCTGCGCGAACTTCTCGCCGCCGAAGATCCCGAGGCGCCCAAGCTGATCGCCTTCGAAAGCGTCTATTCGATGGACGGCGACGTCGCGCCGATCGCGGAAATCTGCGACCTGGCCGACGAATTCAACGCGCTCACCTATCTCGACGAAGTCCATGCCGTGGGCATGTATGGCGCGCGCGGCGGCGGCATTTCAGAGCGCGACGATGTCGCCCATCGCCTGACCATCATCGAAGGCACGCTGGGCAAGGCGTTCGGCGTGATGGGCGGCTATATCGCCGCCGACCAGATGATCGTCGACGTGATCCGCAGCTATGCACCCGGCTTCATCTTCACCACCTCGCTCTCACCCGTGCTGGTCGCCGGCGTGCTGGCAAGCGTGCGGCACCTGAAGGGCTCCAGCGCCGAGCGCGAAGGCCAGCAGGCCTCCGCCGCCAAGCTCAAGCAGCTGATGCGCGACGCGGGCCTGCCGGTGATGAACTCAGTCACCCATATCGTGCCGCTGATGGTCGGCGATCCGGTCAAGGCCAAGCGGATCAGCGACATCCTTCTCGCCGAATATGGCGCCTATGTGCAGCCGATCAACTATCCCACCGTGCCGCGCGGCACCGAACGTCTGCGCTTCACCCCAGGCCCGGCCCATAATGAAGAGATGATGCGCGACCTGGTGTCGGCGCTGGTCGAGATCTGGGATCGGCTGGAACTGGAACTGCTGGAGCGCCAGGCGGCCTGACGGTCCCGGCGGTTCAGCTCTATCCTCAAAAAAGGCCCATGGCTGGACGACATGCCCGCCGGGGCCTTTTCGGCCAAAATATGCTATAGCGGCGGCGCGAACGCGCCGGAGTCGCGCGTCCTGCGAGAGGAGCGCGCCATGTCCGCACCGATCGACGAAGCCAAATTACACGCTTTTACGAGCAAGATGCTCGGGGATCTTGGCGGCGCGATGAGCGTGCCGACCGTGCGTATCGGGGTAAGGCTCGGCCTTTTCGATATATTGGCGAACGGGCCAGCATCCGCGGCCGAACTGGCGACGCGCGCCGGCAATCTGCACGAGCGCTATGTCCGAGAATGGGCCTATGCCCAGGCAGCAAATGGCTATGTCGACTTCGACCCGACGACGCAGCAATTCAGCATGTCGCTCGAACAGGCGATGATCTTCCACCATGTCGACAGCCCGGTCTATCTGGTCGCGGCTTTCGAGATGGTCGCCGCGATGATCGAGGCGGAATCCAAGGTGGAAGAATGTTTCCGAAACGGCAGGGGCGTGCGCTGGGGCGATCATGCCGGCTGCCTATTCTGCGCGACTGGCGCCTTCTTCCGCCCCGGCTATGTCAATAATATCGTCCAATACTGGATCCCCGCCCTGCAAGGCGTGGAAGCGAAATTGCGCGTGGGTGCCAAGGTGGCCGATGTCGGATGTGGCGTGGGCTTTTCGACCCTGCTGATGGCGCAGGCCTATCCGGAGAGTCGTTTCATCGGCTATGATTCCCATGCGCCATCGATCGAGGAAGCGCGGCGCCATGCCGCAGCCCATGGGCTGGCGGACAGGGTTCAGTTCGAGGTTGCCACGGCAAAGGACGTGCCTGACAGCGACTTCGATCTGGTGACCATGTATGATTGCCTGCATGACATGGGCGATCCGCGCGGCTGCGCGAGCCATATGCGGCGGATATTGGCCGCCGGTGGCAGCTGGATGATCGTGGAGCCAGCGGCCGGCAATCGCCCGCAGGACAATTTCAATCCGGTCGGCCGGCTCTATTACAATGCCTCCACCATGATCTGCGTCCCGACCTCGCTGGATCAGGAGGTCGGCGAGGGCCTGGGCGCCCAGGCAGGCGAAGCCCGACTGACGGAGGTTATCCGCAGTGGCGGGTTTGCAAATGTGCGTCGCGCTGCCGATGGGCCGTTCAATATGGTGCTGGAAGCCTGGTAGCCCGCTCACTCAAACGCGGATCAGCCCGCCTCTGACCGCATAGCCGCGATACAGCGTCCGGACATGGGGAAAGCCGCCCATATCCTGCGCCAGTCGGTTGATCGCGCCATTGAGTTCGCGCCGGGGCGAGACGTGGAAACGGGCCAGCCAGCCGAACAGCGCCCGTTTCCAGAGCGCTGGCAGGTCGTCCTGCTGGCCGAAATCGACGACCTCCAGCTTGCCACCGGGCGCCACGCAGCGCGCCGCCTGGACCAGCGCCATCTCCCATTCGGGGATCATCGACAGTGCATAGCTGATGAACACCCGCTCGAAGCTCGCCCGCCCGAACAGCGCCTGCGCATCGAAGCCGCAGGCATCGCCCTGCGCCAATGTCACCCGATCCGCCATGCCCGCCCTGGCGACCGAGGCGCGCGCCGTATCCAGCATCGCATCGCTGATATCGACGCCATAGAGCCGCGCCTTGGGCCAGGCCTTGCCCACCGCGATCAGGTTGCGGCCGGTACCGCAGCCAATCTCCAGCACCGCGCCGCCGGCGGGCGGATCGAGATCAGCGATCAACCCGTCGCGGCCCAGCAGATAATATTTGCGGGTCAGGTCATAGATATGCCGCTGGTAGCGATAGACCCCGTCCATCAGCTGCCCATGACCACTCATGCGTCGGCGCCCTTCAGCACATAGAGATGCACGCCGCCATAGATGGCCGAGCGATCGCGCGCGGTATAGTCGCGCGAGGCGTCGGCCCGATAATCCCAATGGGCCAGCACATCGTCGGCGACCCGGCCGGGCAGGATACTGGGTTCGCCAGCCGTGCGGAACAGCACGCGCGCGCCGGGCTTGGCCGTCCGGGTGATCTGCGCCCAGAGCGCGTTCAACTGCTCGTCATCCATCCAGTCCTGCGCATCGAGCAGGATATAGCGGTCGCACGATCCGGCCGGCTGGCTGGCGAGGAAGTCGGTGAAGTTGATGTGGCGCACATCGACCCGCCCGGCCCGGTCGCGCACCGCGCGATGATTGGCTGCCTGCAGATAGGGCGGCAACGGCCCTTCGCCGCCTGCATAGCCGCGACCGAAAGCCTGCACGGCGAAATAATTGTCTTGGAGGTCGAAGTCGCAGGCCAGTTTCTTCAATCGCGCCTTCAGCACATTGTCCATCCGGTCGTCGCCGGCCAGCGCCTCGAACTGCGCAGGCGGGATACCGAGGCCGAACAGCGAGGCCGGCTGGCTGCTCAGCCAGCGGACAAAGCCCTTGTCGAAGATCGGCGCCAGTTCGCGCTCGAAGATCGCCAGTTGCTCCTCGCGGCTCTGCGCGTCCAGCATCCGCTTCGGGTTCACGCCATGCAGCCGGGCGAGCAGATGGGCCGCGCCGATGAAGCGGCCGAGCAGGCCATGCCTGTAGATGCCCCGCGCAAAGCCACCGATGCGACGGCGGCCGGTCATGTCGCGCCCTTCCCAATAGCGGCGCGTCGTCTCATCCAGACGCGGCGCCACGACCGCGCGATAGGCCGCGATGTTCGCCTTGTCGTCCGCCCGCGCGAAGAAGCGGTGGAAGGCGGCATGATCGGGCAGCGTCTGTGCTGCCATCAGCTTCAGCCGGTTGAGCGCGATATGGGCGGTGTTGAGATCGACCGCGGTGATCTTCGCGGGATCGGCGGTCAGGTAGGAGAGGACATTGCAGCCGCCCGACGCGATCGTCACCACATGGCTGTCGGGCGTGATCGCCAGCGCTTCCATGTCGACCGCCGGGTCTTCCCAGATCTGGGCATAGACCAGGCCACGGAAGGCGAAGGTGAAGGCGCGTTCCAGCAGCCCCTGCTTCGACAGATGGCGGTGACGATGCACCGCGTTGGTGACTTTCTTGTGGGCCGATGCGGCCATGGGCGCACTCCTCGCTGCCGGGTCGTTCGGTCGGCCGATAGGGCAGGCGCGTGTCGTGCGCATGACCGCTGGGTTACGCCATGATGACGCCCCTTGCGGAACCGGGACCGCCTTTCCCATCTTCTGCATCTGATGGCGCACTGGATCGAACTGCTGGCGGCTGAACATGCTGCGGACAGTGGCCTTGGCACCGGTCATTCGCTTGTGGTTGCGAATCGCTTCAGCATCATTCTCCAGCATCATTGTCGATGCCGCCGACACAGCGGAAGCGGGCCTGTTCCCGACGCGGAGAGACGCGCGATTGAAGCCCTTGACGCCGACGCCAAGGCCACAGAGCATGGAGGCATGACGGAATTGACGAAAGGAGGTTACAGGCCCCAATCTCATGGCGCGGAAGCCACACGCAAGAAGGGGGCGGTGTGAACCAATTGTAAAACGCCCCTGAGAGCATTCGCTAAGTTATTGAAGGTTGGTCGGGGAGACAGGATTCGAACCTGCGACATCCTGCTCCCAAAGCAGGCGCGCTACCAGACTGCGCTACTCCCCGATGCAGGCGCGCCTTAGCGGGGGAGCGCGCGCTTCGTCAATCCACCATCAATGAAAGAACAGCCACAAAAGTATGATAATGGGGATCGGCACGCCGATCAGCCACAGCAATATGCCCTTGCCCATCGCAATCCTCTCCTTCTTTCCGTGTGTTGAATAAACGCAGAAGGTCCAGAGAGGTTGCGTGTACGGGTCAGTTTCCGCTGCCGCCCGCCGGACCGAAGCGGGCCACCATGTCATAGGCGTCAGCCAGGAAGATCTGGCGAACATAGGTGATCGGATCCCCGCCGCGCCAGGTATGGCGCTCGACGCACAGGCAGGGCGCGCCGGGCGCGATGCCGAGCAGGGTCGCCTCCTCCCGCGTTGCGCCCACCGCCGAAATCCGGTTTTCCGCCTCGGTCCAGGGCACATGCTGCAGCAGCCAGGTGCCCGGCGAGATGCTGTCGAAATCGCCATCGACGATCGCGGGCACGGCGCGGGTCGCGATCAGGCGATGTTCCACCGCGAGCGGCCGATCATCGGCGCAATGAATGCCATCCAGTTCCAGTAGTTGCGCGCCATTGGCCAGCGCCGCTTCCTCGTCGCGCCCCGCAATCGGGCCACGCACCTGCCGCCGGGTCAGGCGATAGCTGTGGCGCTGGCCGCGCTCGCCGATCTGGACGGCAAGGTCCGGGATATCGAGCACCATCGAATGGACGCGCGGACGCGCTACGAAGCTGCCCGCCTTCTTGCGCCGCTCGACAAGACCCGCCGATTGCAGCGCCGACAGCGCCTTGTTCACGGTCATGCGCGAACAGCCATGCGCCTGCATCAGTTCCTGCTCGGTCGGCAGCCGATCGCCCGGCGCCAGTGTGCCGGCCAAGATGCGGGCCTCGAAATCGGCGCGGATCTTCTCGTGCAGCGGCTGTTTCACGCGGTCAGTTTCTCCAGCGTCCGGCGATAGCGGGTGGCGATGGCCTCGCGGGCGCGATGCCGCCCGCCGCTTACCATCTGCACGCCCCGGCGCCAGACCGTATCGATCGCCTCGCGCCCGGCGCCGAAGATCAACCCATCCAGCACACGCTCGACCGGGCGATGGAACAGTGAGGGATGATCAAGGTCCAGCGTCACGAAATCGGCCGATGCGCCGACCCGCAATCCGGCCGCGGCGCCCAGCGCCTGCGCGCCGCCGGCCACTGCCGCACGATAAAGGCGATCGCCGGTCGACATATCCGCTTCGCGCGCCAGCACATTGCGCTGCTGCAGGCTCAGGCGCTGGCCATATTCGAGCAGGCGCAATTCCTCGGTCGCATCGATGCGGACATTGGAATCGCTGCCGACGCCATAGACGCCGCCGGCATCCAGGAAGGGTTCGCCCGGGAAGAGGCCGTCGCCCAGATTGGCCTCGGTGATAGGGCAGAGCCCCGCCACCGCCCCACTGGCGGCCAGCGATCGCGCCTCGTCCTTGGTCATGTGGGTCGCATGGACCAGGCACCAGCGGTTGCTGACTGGCGCATGATCCAGCAGCCATTCGACCGGCCGATGGCCGCTCCAGGCGATGCAGTCGGCCACTTCTTTCTGCTGCTCGGCGATATGGATGTGAACCGGATTATGGGCCGCGATCCGGGCCAGCAGCGCCAGTTCGTCGGGCGCGACCGCGCGAAGGCTGTGCGGCGCGATGCCAACCACGGCATCGGGCAGGTTCCGCGCGCCCATGATTGCCGCTTCGCGCAACCGGGCAAAGCCGTCCAGATCATTGATGAAACGCCGCTGGCCCGCGCTCGGTTGCTGCGCGCCGAAGCCCGACCAGGCGTAGAAGACCGGCAACAGCGTCAGGCCGATGCCGCTATCCGCCGCCCCCGCCATGATCGCCATGCTGGTTTCGGCCGGGTTCGCATAGGGCGCGCCGTCCGGGGCGTGATGCAGATAGTGAAATTCGCCGACGCGGGTGAAGCCGCTTTCAAGCATCTCGACATAGGCCTGGGCGGCGATCGCCGCGATGTCATCCGGGTCCATGCGGTCGACGAAGCGGTACATGAGGTCGCGCCAGGTCCAGAAACTGTCGCCCGCCGGGCCGCGTACTTCGGTCAGGCCGGCCATCGCCCGCTGGAAGGCATGGCTGTGCAGATTGGGC
>Ga0075368_10000359_pt1 | contig 13379 bp, 18 predicted proteins | sample EndMethybrTD3033_FD_71518 | JGI IMG/M metagenome (GOLD analysis project Ga0075368, IMG submission 71518) | Populus endosphere microbial communities from Tennessee, USA - Endosphere MetaG P. TD hybrid TD303-3 | ecosystem: Host-associated > Plants > Roots > Endosphere | place: USA: Tennessee... | reverse complement strand
GGGCCACCTCAGGTGGCCTCCGTAATCGTTCCATCACGCCGCAAATCCAACTACCGGGAAAAGGTGGCAATCGGAAGTGTTAGCTGATACCGTGGCCCCTTAAGTACCCTTGGAATATATTTGCATTCAGCCCGGCGCTTCAAAACGCCGGGCTTTTGGGTTTGACCAAGTGGCGGCCCTGGCTTTGTGATGAAAGGCCCGGGCCGCCTACTTCCGGATGGCCTTGGGGGCTGGACCCGGAAGCCCATGTAGACTCCCTACGAGAGCGACAGTTCCTTCAACTTTGTCCCGACAGCCTATTTAAGCCGTCCACTTACATTGGCCGAATGGGCCATTACCTTCACACTATCACCGCCCCGGCCCGGCATCATCGGTGACTGAGAGTATTGCGCTCCCGCCTTCTCAAGGGAGCAGCACTATGCCGGATTACCGCGCTTACCTGATTGGACCTGACGGCTGCATTCATGGCCGGGTTGAACTCATATGCATCGATGATGATGATGCCCTGGAACACGCCATGCAGGTAGTGGACGGCCACGACGTGGAGCTCTGGCAGCTTGACCGGAGGATAGCGATGTTTGCGAAGCGCCAATGCTAAAGCGCAATCGAGTCAAGCAGACAACAACACTAAACGAGCGTTTGGCGATCCATGCCCCGAAGGTCGGAGACGATTTAGCAACGTTGCCGGCGGGAGAACAGCGAGATGATCTGATTCAAAAGATTCGGAAGATCGAGTTGGCTATCGACTTCAATCGAGCCTTAGGAAAGAGCGGGAATGGCTAAGGGACTCGCAGCAGTGGGCGCGAAGAGGTGAACTGTTTGCAAGGCTCGTTCGCGGCTGCCTGCTTTCGTGGTTCGTTCTTTTGCCAGGGTGCTGGCATGATTTGCCGATGGTGGCCCTGTATTAATATCGCCGTGGCCTATTCGATTAGGAACAAGGAAACCCTCGAAGCTGTTGCTCGCAAAGCCTGTTTGTGTTTGGCCAGCGGGGTAGGAAACAGTGCGGCATTTTCATTTTCAAGTTCGGACCGGAACTCACGTCATGATGACGGAGGTCTCGGACCTGTCGAGTTCGGACGAGGCTCGCGTCGAAACGGCCGGGCGGATTGGATTGCTGCTTCATACTCATGCTAGGAAGCTATGGGCCGATGAAGACTGGCAGATGGATGTGACCGATGATACCAGGTTGATCCTTTTCTCATAAACATTTCCGCTATGAGAAGCTCGGCGACCTACATCAAGCCTCCCGAGAAATAAGGCCGGCTCAGTTGGCGGCCTCTTTCATTCCAGAAACGGCCCCAGCTACTGGAAAGAAAGCTGGGGCCGCCTTCTACCGGTTGGGGGCCTTGGGGGCTGAAAACCGGAAGCCCATATCGTGGCTCTTTTAACCGCGACAAGTTCCAATCACCGGATATTCGCGTACAATCTAAAGCACGCTTACCTCGGCGATGTTCGAATCACGATTTCGCGCAATTTTCTTCGCAGGTTTACCGCGCCCTAACATTGCGCGGCGGCGCTTGGAAGCTTCTGCCGCTCGTATCGAATCTTTGAGCTTCTGAATTTCGGCCCTTAGGACGAGAAGGTCGGCCGTCTCGAGATATTGATGATCGAAAGCGCGAACAGACCGTTCCATGCTTTAGCCTCCTACGCCCGTAAAACCAAACACCTGTTAGCTATCGTCTGAGGTCGCGACCTCAGCATGAACCGCTTCGACAATCACGCATGGTCAATTTTGCACAGGCCGGCAAATAAAGGCCGCCTCAGTTGGCGGCCGCTTTCACTTCGAACACGTCGTACTCAATACGCCTTCGGAATCGTTTTCCTTGAACCAGGTTTCCGCGGCATCGGCATTCTGCGTTTAATCGCGGACGGTATGTGACAGGGATATTGCCTTGTACCGGCTCGCGATAGCGCGCATACGGGCAAGATGCCCAAGAACGAACTTCCTTTGGTCATCAGCTATCTAACCGCTGCCGCTGGGCTGGTTTGGATCTTGCTATCATCGGCAGTTATTACGTCTGACAGAATCGCCTCCGGTGACTCAGCGCGGGCCGTCCATGGGTTTGATGGAAGGCCGCTAAGTGCTCGTGGGAGTTTCAGCCCTCTCTATGTTCATTCGTGCTGATACGATGCCTTGTCGAGAGGCTGGAGGCGCTTATACGTCGGCGCAGTGGTTGCTATTGGAGAATAAGACGGATCGCGGACGACCCGAAATCGACGCGAATGACCCATCTGAGACATTGGTCCGCAATCCGGATACCGTTCGAAATCGCGGCATCTCAAGTAACATTTACCGGCCCACCCAGCGACATGCTAACTCTCTCAACTCCTGAAATTTCTAGCGTCGCATTGCCAGGGTAAAGAACAGTGTTTACGCTGACTCGGGAGATGGGGTGGTGGAAGTCGCTGAGGTCTATCGGCTTGAGCTGAGAGGTAACGCGCATGGCGAAAACGCCGTTGTTGTTGGGGCTTGCGAGCGTGGCCCTAACCCTTGGCGGGGCTGCGCTCGCAGCCGATATCCCGGAGGCTTGCAACAGTTACAAGGCCGCCGTGACAGGCGGACCATTGCCCCCGCCGGAGTCCGATACGGTTGTCATCCGTTGGCTCGCCAACGCCAATTTCGAATTCGGCTACAGGGGCAAGGTCTATCTGTTCGATGCCTATTTCGACCGCACGCCGCGGAGCCGCATGCTTGGCTTCAAGGCGGCCGACGTGTCGAAGGCCGAAGCGATCTTCATCTCGCACGCGCATTTCGATCATATTTCGGACATTGGCCCCGTTGCGCGGCAGACCGGCGCGCCCATCGTCGGTGCACCAATCACGGCGGAGACGGCCAAGAAGCTTGGCGCACCGGAAAAACAGATTGTCGTCGCAAAGGGCGGCGAAACCATGAAATTCGGCGATGCAACGGTCGAGATCGCGCTGGCGGAACATTCGACCATTCAGCCCGGCCTCCTCGATATTTACGCCAGCCTCTACAGCAACGATTCGCCGCCCTATTCCGACCAGGAGAAGACCCTGCTCGGCTATGTGAGGTCGCTCGGCACGTTCGATCCCAAGATAATCACCGAGGGTACGCTCGCCTATGGGTTGGTTTTCCCGTCGGGTTTCAAGGCCGTGCTCATAGGCAGCGCCGGACCGATCACGCCGGGCTTGCGCACGCTCGCAGATAAGCTCGGCCCCGTCGATGTCGCCATTATCGCCTATCAGGTCCACGCGGTCGCCGACACGCAAATCGGTTATACGTGGCCTTTTATCGAATTGTTCAAACCGAAGCTTTTCCTGCCAGCGCACCACGATGCGGCGCCGCCTGCCTGGGTTGATCTCGGCCTCGAACCGCTCTTCGACAAAATACGCGCGGACATGCCGAACACGGCCTTCCTTGCGCCGCTCTATCGTTCGCCGATTTGCGTCGTCGGCGCCGGTCTCGACAAGGGCAAGGTCATCTCGTTCAAGCACTAAGCGGGGTTCGCGCGGCCGGAAGGGGCGATCAGCGCTCGCCGATTGCCACCCCGGAATGACTGCTTTTGGCACTTTTCGGACGTGCTGCGGCAGTCGTCAGATGTCCGCTGTTTGGGGTTGAACAGACCTAAATCTGCCGCGCCCGAAGGTCGCCTTTTGACCCTAAGCAGTCATGTGCCGCGCCATTCCGCGGCAAGTTGCTGTCCTAAAGATGACGTTGGCGAACATAAACCGGATACCTTACGTGCGCATTCGGTAGATGGGGGCAGCCTGCAACAGCAGGCAGCCGATTGGCAAAGCCGTCCCCTTCGTCCGGTCCCGCTCGCGATGGCCAGAAGCAGGAGACTGTTGCTTCACGCAACCGCAATGATTGAACCAAGCGGCACGTCCAGCAAATAAACAAATCCGGACGGATCGTAGGTGAGTTGCACACGGCCATTCAATTGCTGGCCGAGCGACTCCATCATGCGCGTGCCGAAGCTGCGCCGTGTCGGGCGCTGAACCGGAGGTCCGCCCTTTTCAGTCCATGTCAGGCGCATCCGTTGCTTATCTTCATCAATCGTCCACGCAATTTCGACGCGACCGTTGACATTTGAGAGAGCGCCGAACTTGGTGGTATTTGTGCAGAGCTCGTTGAGCGTCATCGCAAGCGCGATGACGGCGCCTGACGTGATCCTGATATCCGGCCCGTTGAAATGGAATCGCCTGGTCCCCTGGCTGTCATAGGGCTCGGTCGCGTCGCTGAAGGTATGGGTGAGACTGGCATTGGACCAGCTGATCTGCATCAGCAGATCATGGGCCCGTCCGAGTGCGAGCAGCCGGCCCTCCATGGCCTTCTGCCCATGTTCGATACTGGTCGCGGTCCGGAAGCTCTGCGACGCAATCGCGCTGACCGTGGCGAGCGTGTTCTTGATGCGATGGTGCAACTCGCCAAGAATCAGCTTCTGCAGCTTGTCGGCCGCCTCGCGCTCCCTGGCATCGATCCCGGCTTGCGCCAGCAGCGCCTTGGCGTCGATGCCGGCTTGTTCCAGCAACAGGCGGAGACTGTCGTTCTCCGCCGACAATGCCGCCTCTTGGGGGGTGCGCGACTGCGGTTCGATCGGCGTGCCGTCGATTTTCAACAAGGGAGCGCCCGGAACGATTCTCAAGGCGCCGGCGCCGACCATCGCCTGCAATTCGACAATCATTTGCGCATCGCCCAGTGGTTTGCTGAAGAAGCGGCTGTCGGTCGGCCTTTCGGCGTCGGATGGCTTCACGTGGCCGGACACCAGGATGATTCCGATGTCGGGCCAACGGCTGTGCACGGCATGGGCCAACTTGAGACCATCCATGCTGCCCGGCATCTGAATATCCGTGAACAGCAGGGCTATGTCCGAGCGCGATTCCAGAACGGCGATCGCCTCATCGGCGTTGACGGCTTCGACTGCACAAAATCCCGCATCCTCCACAATATCGGCCGCGCGCATGCGCAACACCATCTCGTCCTCGACGACGAGCACCTTGGCCACCTCGGGGAGCTCGGTTGATCCTGTTGCCGTCGTCATCGTGGCTCCTCCTCGAGGCAGTCGATAAACAGCCAGTGTCTGGCAGTTCCTTGCTGCGCTCATTGTGGACAAATAGCGAGCTAAAACGGCTCCGGACTCGGCGAAAGGTTCGATCAAGCCCGCGGAGAGACCGTGAGTTCCAGCAAAGCCATCCTTGCGAGGACCGCGGAGTCGCGTTCGCCCTCCTTGGTGGAGCGAAGAATGCTTTCGGTGATCGCTTTGACCTGCGCCGATGAGACGGGGTGAGGGAGCGTGGAAATGGCACTGTCCATCGCTGCCGTCATGATCCCGATGACGTCAGGCGGGAACGATGCGTGCGGAAAGTCTTTCATACGTCCGGCTTCGCTGAACTCCGGGAACGATCCTCGCGTATTCGTTGCACGAGTTTGACCAACGAGGCCGGCAGTCGAACGAGCTGCTTATTGAGAAGGGTCCGAAGCCTTTCCCCAATTTCCTTGCCGATCGCCGCGAGGTGGACGCGGCTGATCCGAGCGCGACTTTCGTGCGAAGGGTGGGTCATGAAATATCCAACTTGCGGCAGAGCCGGCAAACCGGCGAACTCTCTAGCGGCGGGTGGTTACGAGGCGGGCCTCCAGAATCCTGGCGCCGTCGCCCGTCGCGCGCAAACACGCCGCTTCGAAGTTTGGCCAGACCTGACTGCCGCAATTCGAGTTGGGCGTGCGGATTTGCAGGCGGTCGCTCTTGGCGAGGACCGCTGCCTCGGCCGCTTCAACCTTGGGGGTGAAGGCCGGTAACGCGATCACAGAGGCTCCGAGCAGCGCGAAGGCCGCCAGGGCGAAGAGAGATTTGAACATTGAGGGCTGCTGACTTTGTTAGTTTTCACCCCACCGCTTTCGGGGGCTCCTTCGTCAACAACCATCGCAAGAGATGGTTCCATCGATACAACTTCGGCGCCCGCTTTGTTTGGTCATGGCAGCCTATCGGGATGGTCTCGGGAAAGACCTCGTGGCAGTGCGGGGCTCCGCCCGTTACATCGTGCAAACGCAAGAGGCCGCGGACTTCTCCGCGGCGTCTCGGAAGCGACTGTGGTCAATCGGGTCGGCCCGGACAGCGACATCCGGAATGTCCGCCTCGTATGCGCATGCTTCACGGATGCGCCGCTGATTTCGCCGCCGGCATGTCTGCCTCTGGCACTTTCCGGACCAAAGCGCGAAGCTGACGATGTCGGTTCATTGAGGGAAAGCGGACCTCGCGGTTGATCGAAGTCACTTCCGGAATGACCCAAAGCGAACATTCTCGGAGCGGCACCGATGTAGGCTATCGGAAGCAAGCCGATGCGTTGCCGCCTGCCTAGCCTTCCAGACAAACAAAAGAGGCGGCGGATCCACTTGCCGGCGTGGACGTGCCCTCCCCATGAAAAAGCGCGCGAGGCGTCAGCGATTGAGTGTCAGGGTCGGGGCCATGGTTGCGGAGTTGTCGTTTTGAAAGTCATTGAACAGCACATAACCGCCGAACAGGATGACCGCCAGCAAGCCATATACAAGATAGGAAGGCCGTCCGGTCCTGTGATCGCTCATTTCGCTGGATCCCTTCTTGGCGAACCGACCGTTCAGCTCTTTGTGGCCGTTTTCGAGAGTTCAGCTTCCACACCGACTGAGCACGCCCTGGCGAATGAATAGTCCATACTCGTGGCGGCAACGGTCTTCACGTATTCGCTGATGACGTTGTCCCTTGAATAGGAGCCCGCCGCCTTGAACTTGGCGACGGCGCCGTCGGCCGCTGTGAACTGCGCGACGCATATCGGGACCAGGACAGACATCCGACCGTTGGTCTCTGCCATTGCGGTCATGGTTTTGGCGGTGCCGCCGGTGACCCAGCCGCCCCAGAAAAATCCGATCGTTATCGCCGCAACAGCGCCGAAAGCGATTCCCTGGAGGAAGCGGGTCCGCGCCTCACCTTGCAAAATGTCGGGCATTCTCATGATGATCTCCTTTTTTTGCGCACGAGCCGGTTCGCAGCGCAGACGCCGCTTGCGTCCGTGCTTGGCAAAACATCCAGCTCTGTGAGATTGCGCCTTCCGATGGCACGCTAACTGCCGCTACGACGACGAGCAGCGACTTCGGAAGTCACCGCTTCATGGACAGCTTCAAGGCAAACAACTGCCACCTTGTCGTTCAACGGTAGGCTTTTGTCCTGATGCTGTACAGCACGATCTTGGTCTCCAGTCCAAAGGTCGCAGCGCCATCGTCTCTGGAGAGCGGTCTCAGGCCGTGATCGCAGCTATCAGCGGCTCAACCGAAATGCTTCCGTCTACTGCTGGCACAATGAGAAAAGCCTCACCGTGAGAGCGACTTTCTACATTTGGCATCTTTGAGCGCTACAGCTGGAAGCCGGGGATTGCTCTTCCCGGATGTCCCGCAACGCCACCAAGCATTATTTGGCTTGGCGGCGTTGCGCGTTTAGTTGTCCTGATTTGCCGGAGTGGGTGTCGGGTTAGGACAGCGTCGCTCGACCCGCTACGGCCTGATTGAAAACCGCATCGGCCTGTTTTTATTTGAGTCCACTTCGGGTGGTTGCGGCGGGGCGGATTCCACCATCCTCATAGGCTCGCGGTGGAAAGCTCCAGAGCATCAACGAGACCGCATTGCACGCAAATCCCACAATCACGGACGGCTATTGGAACCATTGCCCCGCCAGCACCTTGACCCGCTGACACAACTAATTTTGGAAAGAGACATTATGAAAAACCTCGCGATCTATCTGGCAGCCGGCGCAAGTGCTCTTCTCGTGACGGCCGCTTCCGCGGCACCGCTTTCCCCGAATGTATCAGTCGCTCCCGAGAGCAACATTCAAAACGTCCGCATGGTTTGCAATGAGGCAGGCCAGTGCTGGCGCCAACGTAGTGAACGCCGTGTCATTATCCGTGAACACAGTGATTCATACGGGTATGCTCCCCGTCGCGAGCGTTATATCGAGCGCCGCGGCTATGAGGAACGTGGCGGCACTGGCATCCGCGCCCCCGGCGTCAGCGTCGGAATCGGCACCGATCGCTACTGAGAACGCCGACAACAGTCTGAATACGAGCAAGCCGCGGGAAATCCGCGGCTTTTCGCATGCAAATAGCTCGGAGCGGGTCGTCAGCCGGCATCGAGCCGGCATTCCGACATGCGGCGCGCAACTTGGCCGGTTTTCACACGTGAGGGGCGCTTGCTCCCCGCAGCCGCTCCACGAACCAGAAGGCCCAGATCGTAACGAACGAGAGAGCGAAAAATGCTCCGCAGGCCAGGAAAGTCGCTGAGCTCGTATCCATGACATCCTCCAGGAGGTTGATCGCCTGCAGTTTTTGTTCGCGACGAACGAGCACCTGCGCCCGCTCTGCCACGTCGCCTCGGCTGATCACATCAAAAGAGTTCGTTTCAAAAATTTGCGGCGACTAGGTCGTAAGATCCCCGGCTTCCACGGACGTAAACCTTCGCAGCCGCCGCGCATATCACATCACGGTTGCAATCGAACGCGTTCAGGAAACCGGGCTCGTCGGGGCGGGCATCTGGCTGAATTCGCCTCAATGCGCCCTCGTCTATGAAGAACGTCGCTTCCAGCGCGCTGTCGTGCCCCCAGAACCGCACGGCTCGCCGGGTCTGATCATATGAGCGGCTGTGGTTTGGAAACTCAATCATGGACTGCCACCGATCAGGTTATCAGCCGACGGACCACGCATCTCACCGGTCAACGGCCTCGGGACGCGCACATCGAAGCGATGTGCGGTCGGTCAACGTCACTGACGAGATTTGGCGTGGCTAACCTTCGCGCTGCCGTAAGGGCGATGCCGAAGCAATACGATGGCGCTGGGTTTCAGATGGCTACTCAGTGCCGCATTACAAGCCTGCCAAGCGTCCCCAGAAAACAAATTGCGATTCTCCTCGCTATTCGGCAGATAGTCGCTATATCTGAGACATCACCGCGCGCCCCGGGCTGTTATCGGTGACTGAGAGCGTTGCGCTCCCGCCTCACCAACAAGGCGGTCACATGTCAGATACCCTCAAATTCGATCTCCGTGATTGGCTGGTGCCTCCGGTGCTGTTGCCGATCTTTTTTGCGCTGCTGATCGCTGCCGCCGTGATTATTCAGTGGTAGTTCGCCTCAAGTGACATGCCGGCAACGGGAATCCGGGCGCTTAACAGAAAGCAGGAGTCCGAATGGCAAATACGGCGATCATCAGAGACGCATACGGCGTTCCGGCAATGTTTGTTGATTCGAAAACCGGCAAGGATGATGCGGCCTTTGTCTTTATCAGGGTCGGCGATGAGGAGCGCCGGATGCGGTGGGCCGAATGGAATTCGCTTCCCGCCTGGACTGGCGTTCGTCCGTCCTGGGCGACCAAACACTAATGCATCCAGCAAGGTTGCTATCTGACGCCGGAGTACCCATCTGATGCGTTAGCCCGATGGGATCGCGACAAACGCGCACATCCTGTCGCGACGCCTTAGCCACGCCAAATCATATGAAACGGTATCGACCAACGGCATATCGCCTCGATATGCGCGTTACGGGTCAGGAAAATCTATGGCCATCGAGCATGCCGCGGTGCAGGTTGCACTGAAACCGTGGGGGTCGGCAATCTCCATCCATGGAGCAGCATCGACATTGCCAGTGTCGTCTATACCTGCGGGGCGATGCGGCACAACGACCAGATCATTCTGCCATACGCGGTGTCGGACACCTTCTCCAATTTCGCGACCATCAAGATTTCGGCGCTGATGCAGGCGATGAAAAGTTGACCGCCGCTTGAGCAGCGCCAATTCGTCCATTGAAAAGTCAGGGAGCCTGAATGAGCGAGCGACTTGAAACGCTGAAGAAAGCCCGTACGCGCATGATCGAGGAAAGGGACGTGCATGCGAAGGTGCTGGCCGCTCCTTTTGACCGGGACAAGGCCGAGCGGGCACGCAACAAGTTCATCGAGATTCAGATGCTGGTCGACGCGCTGGATCGCGCCATCAGTGGAGAGGAAGTCATTTTGCCGAAAGGCTGAACCGCGGCGGCAGGGAGGCGCAGCATCAACTAATGCATGGCTATTCGCGAACAATGGGCGCACAGTTACGCAATGCGAGTCTTCAGGTTGCGCCAAACGAACTTCCTGGTTCAAGCCCAGGATCTCACGGCAGGAGATCGATGCGGGCTTGGCGCCATGTCCTTTCGGGCATCGAACTGGCCGAAGAGATCGACGGCGCGATGAAAATTGCGACGCGCTACGCGACAATGTGAAATTCGGCGTGCAATGACGGCGTCATCATCCAACCAAAGGAGATCGAAATGGCCAAGGGTGAGCAAAAAGGAAATCGCGAGGCCAAGAAGCCCAAGAAAGAGAAGATCAAGACAATAGCTGCGGCGCCAAGCCAAAAGGCCGCGGGATGGCAACCGGGCTTCGCGTCCGGCAAGAAGAAATAGCAATGCAGGCGTCGACGTAAAGCTATCCGCTGGACTGACGCATTCGAGCGCGTGCGAAGGCGCGTTCCCGCAGGGCTGCGCGATCGGGCGGCGCTGATTGGCCCATTGCTTCGTGGACGCGGCCCGTTCTAATGGCGACCCGCAAAGGAAATCGGATGAAAATTACGCTCGCCGTATTGACGCTCTGCGCCTGCGCGCAAGGCACTCTCGCCGCTGGGCCGGAATGCCGCACGATCGAAAGCACAAGCGGGCGACTTGCCTGCTACGATGCGGCGACTCCTCCGAGAATAGCAAAGCCAGCAGCCATCGAAAGCGACGCGTCGCGGCCGCCCTACAAAGACCCCTTCATCGCGGAAGACGCCCGAACCACCGCCAAGCTAAAGGGTATCTGCCGCGGCTGTTGAAGATTGATGCTTTCCGGCCATGGGCGTTGCACACGCCCGCTATCAAGGGACCGACGGGTAGCGGCGCTTCTTGGTGCCCTTGCCGGAACGACAGCTTCAAGTGCCGGGACGGCTTGATCTACGCCATGACCATCGGTCAGCCGCTGTTCGTGCGCTGGTGCAAGCTGATGGGCGACGATGGCCTGGCCATGGATCCCCGTTTCAAGGACGATCTGGCGCGCGGCGACAACGGCGAGGCGCTGTCGGCCATCATGCAGAAATGGTGTGATGCGCGAACCGTCAAGGAGGCGCTGGCCGAGCTCGAGGCCAATCGCATTCCCGCCGGCCCCGTCTACACGCCGCAACAGACGCTCGACGACCCGCATGTGAAGGCCGCGGACTTCTTCCATCAGATGACTTATCCCGGCATGGCTAAGCCGGCGCCGGTGCTGCAGGAACCGGTGAAACTGTCGCGAACGCCGCTCACCATCCGGCGTCGCGCGCCCCAGCTCGGCGAGCACACCGACCAGATCCTGAAGGAACTGGGCTACGAGGCGGCGGCCATCGAGAAGTTTAGCGCCGATCGCGTTGTATGAACGCGGCCGATCGCTTCGCGTGCCTGTCTTCCCCCTGCTGGATGGCGATCACGACCTCAGGCGGCGCGGACGTTGGGTGAACGTCGAATGCCGCGTCGATATCGGCGACGAGCCCCTCTTCCTCGCCATCACTGTTTGCTGCGGTGCATGAGTCCGGTTATGGCACTTTGCGGGCCTGGCAGGTCTGGCGGACGATGCCCGTTGTTGAGGGCAAAGCGGACGATGCGCGTTGTTGAGGGCAAAGCGGACTTCGCAGCTGCGCACTCAGACTTCTGAGTTTGGCCCGAACCGGACGTCTATTCGACGTCACCGCAGCTACTTGTAAGAGGCATGAACTTAGTCAGCAACCTTGACCAACGCAAAGCTGCAAAAATCTGCTAGGCTCAAGCATCCGGGGCGTTTGGCCCCTGCGGGGAGGCAATGGTGACGAACTCGGAAGTCTCCAGCGACCGACCGAACAAACCGGCATCCGATAGTGACCCACTGAACAAAACGCCATCTGATAACGAGCCACCGGACCAACCGGCATCGACTCAGGGGCGCCTCCGGGCGCGATTGCAGTTGATCGGCGGGGCGCTCGCTTCTATTGCGGCTATCGGCGCGATCGCGGGTGGCCTCGTCGGCTACTGGACTGTGTGGAAGACGCTCCGCACCGACGTGTTTCCGGACAAGCAACAGACGCAGAGGGAGGCTACGGCCCGGCCCGACATTGCTCCCCGCTTGTCACTAGTCGTCCTGCCGTTCGCAAACGTCAACAACGATCCGGAGCAGGACTATTTCGCCGACGGCATCACGACCGACCTGACGACCGACCTCGCGCGAATGCCCGGCGCGTTCGTTATCGGACGCGGAACGGCGTTTACATACAAGAACAAGCAGATCGACTTCAGGACGCTCGGCAAGGACCTTGGCATCCGCTGGGCGGTCCAGGGCGCGGTGCGGCGCAGCGGGGATCAGGTCCGGGTCAACGTATCACTTACGGATATCGCGAGCGGTCGGGACGTCTGGTCCGATCGTTTCGACGGCGATCGGACGAACCTCGCCGCCTTGCAGGACCAGATCACAGCGCGGCTTGCTCGCTCGCTTAACATTGAACTGATCCAAGCCGAAAGCCGTCGCAGCGAAGTGGACCGATCGAGGAATCCAGACGCTACGGACTTCACGATGCGAGGCTGGGCAAAGCTCTATGAGCCGCAGTCGAAGATCCAAAATGGTCAGGCAATGGACCTATTCGATAGTGCGCTGCGCCTCGATCCGGACAACGTTGAGGCCATGATTGGCAAAGCGCGGTGTCTAGCGGCTGGTGTGAACAACCGATGGTCTGCGTCCGTTGTTGAAGACAAAAGGCACGCGATCGACCTCATCGACAGAGTTCTGTCCAAAAGCTCGGCAAGCGCGAGTGCTCATACGACCAAGGGAGACATTCTTCTATTTGGACACCCTGAGGGGGCATCGGCTGAATACGATGCTGCGCTCGAAATTGATCCAAATTATCCAACTGCCTACGGTAGTAAAGCAATCGCACTTATCGTCTCCGGGCGGGCGCGCGAAGCCTTCTCCCCGGCCCAGTTGGCTCTCCGTCTCAGTCCCAGAGATCCTTTTGCTTTCCAATGGCGCTTCCGGCTCTGCCATGCACACTTGCACCTGCACCAATATGGAGAAGCCATCGAGGAATGCGGGCGCTCGGTCAATCTGAACAACTCGCACTTGTACGCCTATGTAGATCTGACATCGGCCTATGGAGCCACGGGGCAATTGGAACAGGCACAGCGGACGTTGACTGAATTGAACAAGCTGCGACCAGACTTCACGATCCATTGGTACCGTGATCTCGTTTACTCGATGTCAACCAACCCGCAGTTTCGTCGAGAGATCGACGACATTCTCGATGGGCTGAGGAAGGGAGGGGTCCGGGAGCAATAAAATGCAAGGCTATTCGCTCGCTGACGTTGATGGCCTCTTTCATCTCGAATGTCACCTATTGGCCC
>Ga0075368_10000358_pt1 | contig 13382 bp, 9 predicted proteins | sample EndMethybrTD3033_FD_71518 | JGI IMG/M metagenome (GOLD analysis project Ga0075368, IMG submission 71518) | Populus endosphere microbial communities from Tennessee, USA - Endosphere MetaG P. TD hybrid TD303-3 | ecosystem: Host-associated > Plants > Roots > Endosphere | place: USA: Tennessee... | reverse complement strand
CGCCCGTCTCGGCCTTGGCCGTGGCGTCGCGCAGCATGCATTCGGCGGCGTAGAGTTCGACCTTCGAATCCGCCAGCATCGCCTGGACGAGCTGGAAGTTCGAGATCGTCTCACCGAAGGCCTTGCGCTCGGTCGCGTAGCGCAGCGCCGAATCGAGGATGCGGCGGCTGAGGCCGATGGCCGATGCGGTGACCGACAGGCGTCCGCCGTCGAGCGCCTTCATCGCCGTCTTGAAGCCCTTGCCCTCGACCCCGCCCAGCAGCGCCGATGCGGGAACGCGGACGTCCTCCAGCACGACGTCGGCGGTCAGCGCGCCGCGCTGGCCCATCTTCTTGTCGGGCTTGCCGACCGACAGGCCCGGCGTCTCGACCGGGATCAGGAAGCCGCTGACATGGGCGTTGCCAGGCAGCGATTCCGCGCTGGTGCGCGCCATGACGAGGAAGAACTTCGCCTGGGGCGCGTTGGTGATGTAGCGCTTAGAACCGTTGAGGACGTAGAAATCGCCGTCCTTCACCGCGCGCGTCTTCATCGCCGCGCTGTCCGATCCGCTGTCGGGCTCGGTCAGGCAGAAGCTGGCGATGTCGCCGGCGACCAGACGCGGCAGATATTCCTGCCGCTGCTCCTCGGTGCCATCGAGCTTGAGCGCGGTGGTGATGATGCCGGTGCCGATGGCCATGGCCGAACGGAAGGCCGGCGCCGCATAGGCAAGTTCGGCCACTGCTTCGAGATACTGGCCCATCGACAGGCCGGGGCCGCCGTATGCTTCGGGCACGCTGAGGCCCATCAGGCCCATCTCGCGCATCTCGTTCAGGAGATGCTCGGGAATGCGGTCATCCTCGAACACCTGCGGCTCGGCCGGGATCAGGCGCTCGCGGATGAACCGGCGCAGCGTGGTGATGAACTGCTCGAAAGTTTCGGCGTCGAGGCCGGCATTGATCTCAGGCATCGGCAAGTCCCACGATGGCGATGGAGCTGACGTTCTGGCTCGGCATGCCGCCCAGGTTGTGGCTCAGGGCAAGGCTCGGCGGAGTCTGACGCTGGCGATCGCCGGCGCGGCCCAGGAGCTGCAGGTAGTTTTCGTAGATCATCCGCAGGCCCGAAGCGCCGATGGGATGGCCGAAGCACTTGAGCCCGCCGTCGATCTGGCACGGGATGCGGCCGTCGGCGTCGAAATCGCCGTTCAGCACGTCCTTCCAGGCCTGGCCGTCTTCCGACAGGAACAGATCCTCCATCGTCACCAGTTCGGTGATCGAGAAGCAGTCGTGCACTTCGGTCAGGCTGATCTGGTCGCGCGGGTTGGTCACGCCGGCTTCGTCATAGGCGCGCTTCGCGGCCAGACGCGTGGTGTGGAAATAGGAACCGTTCCAGCCACCTGCGGCCTGAAGTTCCCACCCGTTCGAGGCGGCGATCTGCAGCGCCTTGACCGTCACGAGATCGGTCTTGCCGAGCGCGCGGGCGATTTCGGGCGTGGTGACGATAGCGCAGGCCGCACCGTCCGACACGCCGCAGCAGTCGTAGAGGCCGAGCGGTTCGGCGATCATCGGCGCGTTCAGCACGGTGTCAATGTCGACCGCCTTGCGAAGGTGCGCCTTGGGGTTCTTGGCGCCGTTGGCGTGGCTCTTGACCGAAACCTGGCCAATGGCGCGCTTCAGGTCATCCTTGCCGATGCCGTACTGGGCACGATAGGCGGATGCGATCTGGGCGAAGTTGCCCGGACCCGAGCCGGTAACGCCCAGCATGTCGTAAGTCGTGCCGCGGCTGCGGACGGGAAGGCCGCCGTAACCGGTGTCCTTGAGCTTCTCGACGCCCATGGCGAGCGCGATGTCGGCCGCGCCGCTGGCGACCGCATAGACCGCGCCGCGGAAGCTTTCGGTGCCGCTGGCGCAGTAGTTCTCGACCTTGGTCACGCCGATGTTCGGCAGGCGCAGCGCGATCGACAGCGGCAGGCCCGAAGGCCCGATGTTCATCGCGTCGAAGCCGACGCCGAGCCAGGCGGCGTCGATCTGGGTGACGTCGATACCCGCGTCGGCGATCGCTTCGTCGAACGCCTCGACCATCAGGTTATCGGCATCCATGTCCCAGCGCTCGCCGAAGCGGGTGCAGCCCATGCCGAGGATTGCGACCTTGTCCTTAATGCCTCTTGCCATCCGACAAACTCCTTGATCCGTCAGGCGGCGGGCGCCGCTTTCCAGAAATATTTCACGAAATCACGCACATCGTCGACCGCCTTGATGCGGAAGACCATCTGCATATGGGCACCGACCTCGACTTCTTCAAAGATGTCGGCGAATTCCGCGATGATGCGGCCGCCGCCCTCGAAATCGACCATGCCGTAGTAATTCGGCGGCGACGGGCTGTAGGTCAGGCTATCGGCGGTGAAGGTCATCACCTTGGCCGGGATTTCGGCCAGGGGATAATCTTCCTGCGTGCCCTGCGAACGGTCGTTCGGGGCGACGGAGATGTCCGACTTGGGGAACTGGATCATGCCCGTCTTGCTGCACTTGCCGGCGACGAGGCCCAGCACGCCCTTGTGGTGGCGCCAGGCGGTGGTTGCAGGCTGCTTCTGGTCCAGCTCGGCGCGGATGCCCTTTTCCATGTCGACGAGGCCGCGATGGAACAGCCAGCGCGTATAGTTGCTGTCGGCGAAGCGACGCGCGAGTGAGCCGGCGACGCCGCGGCGCGGCGCCAGGCGGGTGATCGCCTCGGTCACTTCGAAGACGACGATGTCGACGCCCTGGCCGAAGCCGAGCACCAGGATCTTCTCGCCGGGCTTCGCCGTTTCCAGCGCCGCGACGAGCATGACCAGCGAGTGGGCGCTGCCCGCCTCGCCCAGCTGCGCGATCAGCGTGTCGGCGATGGCGTCGGGATTGATGCCGGTCTTCTTGGCGATCGTCGCGGCGACGCCCTTGCTCGAGATCGGGAAGACGAAGCGGTCGATCGAGGCCGGCGCGACGCCGATCTTTTCCAGACCGTCCTTGATCGTCTGGACCGAGAGGGCGACGTGACCCTCTTCCTTGATCCAGCGCGATTCGAAGACGTAATCGTACTTCTGGCCGGCCGAGCGGTAGTGATCGACGAAATCGGCCGTCGTGCTGTAGGCGCCGACGAAGCGCGCGACGACATCGCCGGTGCCGACGAGCAGGCCGGCGGCGGCATCGCCCGCGTTGAGTTCCAGATCGGAAGCCGGGCAAGTGATGCGCATTTCCGAAGCGATGCACAGGTGCGGCGCGGTGCGGCCGGCGGCCGCCTCCAGCGCCTGGCGCAGCGAGGACAGGCCCGCGCGCTGGCTGCCGCCCACGTCGATGGCGGAAACGCCCTCCGCGAGGTTGAGCGCTTCCTTGACGATGCCCGAATTCAGCCGGTCGGCGAAGGGCAGCGTGGTGGAGGCAAGCGAGACGGACCCCACTTCGGCGCGGTCGATCCCTGTCAGCGCGTCACGGCCGGCTTCGACCGCCATGGTGATGCTGTCCTCGTCCCAGTCGCCGATCGCCTTCTCGCCCTTGGCGAGACCGCGCAGGCCGGGAGCGAACCAGGAATTGGCCGCATAGATGACCGAACGCTGGAGCCGCTTGCGCGGCACGTAAGCGCCGAAGGAAAGGATGCCCGTCTCGGCCATCATTCGTACTCCACGTAACCGTTGTTCAGGACCACCAGATCACGCTCGACCACAACGGCGCGGTAGGATGCGCGGCCGTCTTCCTCGCGCCAGATCTCGGTGCGGATGGTCTCGCCCGGGAAGACCGGGCTGGCGAAGCGGACGTCGAGCCGCTTGAGGCGGGCCGACTGGTTGCCGCACAGCGCCGACAGGATCGCCCGGCCGGCGACGCCGAACGTGGCGAGGCCATGAAGGATCGGCCGGTCGAAGCCGCCGACCTTGGCCACTTCGGGATCGATGTGCAGTGGATTGTAGTCGCCCGACAGGCGATAGATCATCGCCTGGTTGTCGGCGGTCTTCAGCGTGACGATCTCATCCGGCGCGCGGTCAGGAAGCGGACGCGGCTTGGGCTGCGGCTCGTCCGAACCGCCCTGCCCGCCATCGCCGCGCAGGAAGCTCGAATTGCGCACCGTGGCGACGAGTTCGCCGTCGGCGGTGCGGATTTCGCGCTTCTGGTAAGCGACGGTGCCCTTGTCTGCGCCCTTGTCGAAGAACGGACCGAACGTCGTGCTGCCGATCAGCTCGCCCTCCACCGGCAGCGGCCGGTGGAGTTCGATGCTGGTCTCGCCGTGCAGGACCTTCTTCCAGTCCGCGCCCAGGTCGAAGTCCTTCCAGACGAAGCCGGGATAAGCGAGCGTCGTCGCCATCGTCGGCAGCATCTGGAGATTCTCTTCGTAGACGAACGAGAGTTCGTCCGAACCGACACCCAGGGCGTAGAGCATGACGTCACGCTGGGTGAGCGTCTGGCGCGACTCAATGGGCGGGCGCGCGACAAGCGCGGCGGGATCGATCGTCATTGCTGCGAAACCTCAGACCGGATCGTAAGGGAAGATGTCGGCCGAACGGGCGAGCGGGAAGAAGTTGTTCTTCATCGCCGGGATCAGGTCGGTCGCGATCGTCTCCGGCGTCCAGCCGCTGTCGCGGTGCATCGTGCGGACCGGGCGCATCGGCGAGAACACCGAGATCTCGTTCTTGCGGACCGAGAAGATCTGGCCGGTGATGCCGTCGGCGGCAGGCGACAGCAGCGCGGCGGCGAGGACGGCGATCTTGTCGGCCGACATCGACTTCATGCGCTCGACGCGGAGCTGCTCGGCTTCGGTCTCGGTCGGGATCGTGGCGATCAGACGGCTCCAGGCGAACGGCGAGATGCAGTTCGAACGGACGCCCGAACGCTGCATGTCGAGCGCGATCGAGTTCGACAGGCCGACGATGCCCATCTTGGCGGCGGCGTAGTTCGCCTGGCCGAAGTTGCCGACGAGGCCCGAGGTCGAGGTGAAGTGCACGAATGCGCCGCTGCCCTGATCCTTGAAGTAGTTGGCCGCGGCCTTCGCCGTGTAGAAGCTGCCGTTCAGGTGGACGTTGATGACATCGGTCCAGTCCTGCAGGCTCATGCGGTGGAAGATGCGGTCGCGCAGGATGCCGGCGTTGTTGACCACGCCGTCGATGCGGCCGAAGTTCTTCACCGCGTCTTCGATCATGCTGGTTGCGCCGGCCGGATCGGCGACGCTGGCGCCGTTGACCACGGCCTTGCCACCGGCAGCGCGAATCAGGCTCACGACCTCTTCGGCCGGGCCGGCATCGGCGCCTTCGCCCTCGGCCGAAGCGCCGAGATCGTTGACGACCACGGCAGCACCCTGCTTGGCGCAGAGGAGCGCGATCTCACGCCCGATGCCACGGCCAGCGCCCGTGACAACGATAGCCTTTCCATCCAACCTAGCCGACTCGCTCATCGTTCTTCCTTCCTCATGCGGCCCAGCCGCTCATTTGAATTCCGTCCCGATCGGCAGCCGATGCCCGAGGAGCCTGGCGAAGCCGATGCCATGCAGATGTCATCTGCGCGCTGCGACCGCCCATAAGAGAAATAGCTTCCACTGCAAACCATTCCTGCACCGAAGCGTGCAATGGATGGATCGACACGCGAGATGACGGTAATTTGCCGCTATTTCAACATGATGGCGATCGTTCTTCGCGTCCCGCGGGCATTCGCCCAGCGAGCAGGTCCGATTGCGCACTTGCACAATGGCAAGTGACGGCTGCCGGGAGCGATCGGGGCAGAATCACCTTTTTCCTCTAAGAATCAAATTCTTGCAGAGAATCGCGAAAGACCGACCCGCCACGCCGCGAAAGCCATGCGTCATCGACCAAGTGGTTCGTCGCACGACATTTTCGCAGCGTCCCCAGAATTTCGCATAGTCCCATGCGTAACCGAGACTCGCCCGCTGCACCGCAGCATGGCGGCGGACGAGGAGCTTGCCGGACCGCCTATTCGGCGGCCTTCTTCGCCGCCGGTTTCTTGGCCGCAGGCTTCTTTGCCGGAGCCTTATCCGGTGTTTTTTGGGCCGGTGCTTTTTGGGCCGATGCTTTTGGGGCCGTCGCCTTCTTGGCCGGAGCCTTCTTCGCGGCGGCCTTCTTCGGCGCGGCCTTGCGCCCGCCCTTCTTGGCCGGACCCTTCGCCGCCTTCTCGTCGATCAGCACGACAGCCTCCTCGGCGGTGAGCGCTTCGGGCTGCTTGTCGCGCGGCAACGTGGCGTTGGTCGTTCCGTCGGTGACATAAGGCCCATAGCGCCCCGCCATCAGCTTCATCTCGCCGCCCGAGGTCGGGTGGGGACCGAAAGTCTTGAGCGGTTCGGCGGCGGCGCGCGCGCCCCGCCCACCGCCGTTGGCGGCATCGGCCAGCCTGGCGACCGCGGCGTTCATGCCGGTGTCGAACACCTCGGCGGTCGACTGCAGCTTCGCATACTTGCCGGCATGGGCCAGATAGGGGCCATAGCGGCCGATGCTGGCGGTGATCGGCTCACCCGTTTCGGGATGCGGGCCGATCTGGCGCGGCAGGCTCAACAGCTTGATCGCCCATTCCTCGGTCAGCTCGGGAATGTCCTTGGGGATCGAGGAGCGCTTGGCCTCCTTGCCCTCGCCGAGCTGGATATAGGGGCCGAAGCGGCCCACGCGCCGCAGGATTTCCGCGCCCGTTTCGGGATCGGTGCCGACCACGGCATCGTCACCGCCGCCTTCGGCGCTGCCGCCGGGCTGAGCGAACTTGCGGGTGAACTTGCACTCCGGATAGTTGGAGCAGGCGATGAACGCGCCATAGCGGCCGCCGCGCAAGCTCAGGCGCCCCTGATTGCACTTGGGGCACAGACGCGGATCGGAGCCATCGTCGCGCGGGGGGAACAGATAGTCGGACAGGAACTCGTCCAGCGCTTCGGTGACTTCGCTGGGCTTGCGCTCCATCACCTCATCGGACTTGGGCTTGAAGTCCTTCCAGAACGCTTCGAGCAGCGCCTTCCACTCGACGCGCCCGCCCGAAACGTCGTCGAGCTCGTCCTCCATCCCGGCGGTGAATTCATAGGCGACATAGCGCGGGAAGAAGCGTTCGAGGAACGCGGTCAGCAGCCGGCCCGATTCCTCGGCGAAGAAGCGGTTCTTCTCGGTGCGGACATAGTTGCGGTCCTTCAGCACCTGCAGCGTCGAGGCGTAAGTCGAAGGCCGGCCGATGCCGAGTTCCTCCAGCCGCTTGACTAGGCTGGCTTCTGAAAAGCGCGGCGGCGGCTGGGTAAAGTGCTGCGCGGCGTCGACGCCCTTCTTGGCCGGCATGTCGCCCTTGGCCATGGCCGGCAGCAAGCCGCTGTCGTCCTCTCCCTCGTCGGCCGCGCCGTCCTGCTTCTGGTCGCGCCCTTCCTCGTAGACAGCGAGGAAGCCGGGGAACTTCACCACCTGGCCGGTGGCGCGCAGTTCGTGCCGGCCGGTGCCGTCGCGCAAGGTGACGGCGGTGCGCTCGATCTGGGCGGAGGCCATCTGGCTCGCCATCGCGCGCTTGTAGATCAGGTCGTAGAGCCGCGCCTCGTCCGCGCTGCCGTAGCGATCCTTGGTGAAGTCGGTCGGCCGGATCGCCTCGTGCGCTTCCTGCGCGTTCTTCGCCTTGGTCTCGTAGTGGCGCGGCTTTTCGGGCAGGTAGTGTCCGCTGTAGCGATCGCTGATCGCGGCGCGCGCGGCGGAGATGGCCGAAGGGTCCATCTGCACGCCGTCGGTACGCATATAGGTGATCGCGCCCGCCTCGTAGAGGTTCTGCGCCACGCGCATTGTGTGGCTGGCGGAAAAGCCCAGCTTGCGCGCCGCCTCCTGCTGCAATGTCGAGGTGGTGAATGGCGGATAGGGATTGCGCCGGGTAGGCTTGGTCTCGACCTCCTCCACGCGGAAGGCGCCGCCCTCGACCGCCGCCTTGGCGCGCATGGCGGTGCCTTCGTCGCCCAGGCTCAGCCGGTCGAGCTTCTCGCCGTCGAACTTGACGAGCCGCGCGGGAAACTCCGCCCCGCCCTGCTCCATCCGGGCGATAACCGACCAGTATTCCTGCGGCCTGAACGCCTCGATCTCGCGGTCGCGCTCGACGATCAGGCGCAGCGCCACCGACTGCACGCGGCCCGCGCTCTTGGCGCCGGGCAGCTTGCGCCACAGCACCGGCGAAAGCGTGAAACCGAACAGGTAATCGAGCGCGCGGCGGGCGAGGTAGGCGTCGATCAGGTCCTGATCCAGCTCGCGCGGCTGGGTCATCGCCTTGGTGACGGTATCCTTGGTGATGGCGTTGAAGGTGACGCGCTGCACGTCCTTGGGCAGCGCCTTGCGCTTGGCCAGCAGCTCGCGGATGTGCCAGCTGATCGCCTCTCCCTCGCGATCGGGGTCGGTGGCCAGGATCAGTCGGTCCGCCTGCTTGGCAAGGTCGGTGATCGCCTTCACCTGCTTCTGCTTGTCGCCGTAAAGCTCCCAGTCCATCGCGAAGCTTTCGTCCGGGCGGACGGAGCCGTCCTTCGCCGGCAAATCGCGGACATGACCGTAGGAAGCCAGGACGCGATAATCCTTGCCCAGGTACTTCTCGATGGTTTTCGCCTTGGCCGGCGATTCTACGATAACTAGCTGCATTACGGCCCTGACTATCCCCTCACGCTCATGCGTGTACACGCGAAGGTGGCGATCAAGACCACCCGCCGTCAAGCTTCGCGCTTATCGCAGCACGGCCAGCTTGCCGACCAGCACCGCGTTCGCCTCGGTCACGAGCTGCCGCGCGCCCTGCGCATAGACGCCGGGACGCGCGGTGAAGGTGAACTTCTGCGAGCTGTTCGTGCCCACTCCGCCCAGCAGCCCGATCACGTTACCGATGGCGTTGGAGGTCTTCTCGCCGCCGCTCATCGCATCGGCCTTCTCGAAGAAGTCGCCGCCCACCGCCACCGGCTGGGCCAGCGCCACCGCGCCGGACTTGTAGTTCGGTCCGATCACCGTGAGCTTGGACTGGTCCGGCATCATCGCCAGGCTGCCTTCGACCTGGACGGCGGAACTGTTGCGGAACCAGCCGCCGTATTCGTCGCTCTTCGCGAAATCGAGATAGTACACCACGTTGACGACGCGCGAGCCGGTGTCCTTGGCGTAGTTGGTGAAGGCGCCGCTCGCCTGCGTGCCTGCCATGATGATCCCCATCGCGCCGAAACCGCTGGCCGCCACGTCGCCGGCCATCAGGCGCAGCGGCTGGGTCTGGCTGGCGCTGACGAAAAGCACCTTGGCCCGATCGTCGCGGCCGGTGATCGTCGTCATCTCCTTGGGCGCCGCCTCCCCGCTCACGCGGGCGAGCGCCGGGTAGGCGTGCAGTGCCGCACGGTCCATCACCTCGAAGCCCGATGCGGCAAGCTGGCGGACCATATCGTCATAGGCTGCGTCGGCGATCTGCTGAAGCTCCTGGGGCGTATAGCCGGCCAGGGTGCTGCGCACGGTCGAGCGACCGCCGAAGCCGCTGCCGGTCAGCCCGCCGCCGGCCTTGGTGGAATCCTTGCGCTCGATCAGGAAACCGATCGTGAACTGGCCGATAGTGACGCGCTGCGTTCCCTTGAGATTGCCCGCCGACGTGACCTTGACCGGTTCGGCCTCTTTCGCCGCTACCGGAACCGCGCATGCGAATACAACAGCCGCGGCCATAATCGCCGCGCTCGCGCCAGATTTCATGACATGCCCCCATGTTTGCTTTGGCGGCGGAACATAGGTCTTTCGGGCCAGGGATCAAGTTGCGGATTTCATGGGATTAGCCGGTTCGCGCTGGCAAGGCGCGAGCGGATGCGCGATAAGCCGCGACGGTCGGCAAAGACCAACGGAGGATGCGCCATGTGGTTACGCCTGCTCATCGGAGGTCTGGCGCTCGCCGCCCTCCCCGGTCCTGCTTCGGCCCAGGCCGGCGAAAGGCTGGTCTCACCCGCCCTGCCCGGCTTCGTGCTCGGCCATTCGGCGGGCAACAGCCAGCAAAGCATCCGCGAGGAAGTGCCCGCCGGGGAAACCGTGCAGGCCTGGACCCGCATGGTCACGACCCAGCGTTTCGTCGGCCTTGCCGCACGGGCGACGGTGGCCGCCTATGCGCGGAACATCCTGGCCTCTCTGCCGCGCTCCTGCCCGGGGGCGACCGCATCGCCCATCACCGGCCTGACCGTTTCCGGCCGTCCCGCCGCGCGCATTCAGGTCGACTGCCCGCGCAGCGCCGGGGGCCAGCCCGAGACCTTCATCCTGCTGGCGGTGGCCGGAACCAGCGACATGCACGTGAAGCAGATCGCCTTGCGCGGCGGCACTACGCCCGCCGGCCTCGCCTGGGGCAGAAGCTTCCTGTCCGGCACGACGTTCTGCGCGGCGGGCAGCAGGGCGCGCGCCTGCCGTTAAGGCGATCGGAGGCGGGCAAAACGCCCGTCAGGCAATCGATCAGGCGAAGACGGCCTGAATCCCTTCGCCCTCGCCCCACAGCTCCCGCATGACCGCCACGGCGATAGCGATGGCGCTCGCCCCGAACGCCTGCGCGAGCAGGTTCAGTGCGATGGTCAGGCCAAGGCTTTCCTCTCCCGACGTGAACGCGGCCGAAAAGCCGAGCGCAGCCATCGCCAGGACAAGAATGGCGCCATAAAGGAAATAGAGCAGGACCAGCTGCCACTGCGACGCGCGCGTCAGTTCCCAGCTTTCGCGCATCGCCTCGGTCGCTCCCATGCCATGGGCGACGACCAGCGGCGCGGCGATCGTCCAGCGCGCCGCCAGGATCAGGCCGGGGACCACGAACAGCAGCAGGCCCAGGATCAAGCCCAGACCCGACAGGATGCTGACGCCGAGATAGGAACCGAAGCTGGTGCCCGTCCTGTCCGGCGCGGTCATGCCTTCCGACTTCAGAATGTGGTCGTAGAGGAAATAGCCGGCGAAGAACCCGGCGATGGAGTCGAGGAACATCGGCCCGTTCGGCAGCATAAGATCGCTCGCCACACCCAGGCCCGCCAGCGCCACGACATAGATCGCCACGGGCAGCGTATGATCGCGCAGGACCCGGACGGTTCCCGCCATCGCTTCCCCTATGCCCAGCTTCCTGCCATCCGCCATGCGCCGCCTCCCGATCGACGCCGATCATGCAGCCTGGCGGTCAACCGTCAAGCCACGTCCCCGATCGTCCGCATCACTGCCGCCAGTCGCCGGGGATGACGCAGCGGCCGCCATCGTACTGCCCCACGCTGCGGATGACCTCCTCGCGATCGGGTTCGATGCGGCGGCCAGAAATCTGGCTGTCGATCACCCGGCGCAGCAGGGCGTCGAGGCGGGTCACCAGATAACAGTCGATGGCGGGGGGCGCGTGGGGGTTGCCGATACCGCTGTCGTCGGTGAGGAAAGTGTAGCGCGACTGGGTGGCGGCGGCCATCGCCCGCATGACGTATTCCGCCTTGTCCGCCACGCCCGACGCGGCGACCGGCACGATATGAACGCGGCTGGCGCGCAGGTTTTCCGCCGCCAGCCAGGTGCGGCCGACCTTGTCGTCGTGCGGCGGCGCGTCGGCGACGAGCAGCAGGCTCTTCACCGCATCGGGCCGCCAGCTCTGCCGCGCGGCGCGGATCATCGCCTGGTCCATCGCTTCGGGATAATCGCCGCCGCCGCTGGCATATTGCCGGGCGAGCTGGCCTTGCGCGGCGCCGATGTCGGCGGACAGCGGCACCGTCTGGGTCACGTATTCATCGCCCAGGTCGCGGTAGAACACGAAACCGACACGGATATCGAGATCGCGATGGCGGGCGCGCAGCCCGTCGACGATCGAGCCGAGCTCCGCCTGGAGAAAACGTATCTCGTCGCCCATCGATCCGGTCGTATCGATGGCGAGCATCAGGTCGAGCTTGCGGGCGCGCTGCGCCGCCTGGCCGGTGGTGAAATCGATCCGCTGCCCGCCGGCTCCGCGCGACAGGCTGACTGCGCGCCATTCCGCCCCGCCGGCACGCACGCGCAATTGCGGGCTGAGCCGGTCAACGCCGGGGAAGAAGGCGACGGTGCCGTCGGCCATCGTCGTCAGCGTCAGGCGGTTGCCGTCCGAGCAGGCGACCTCCACCGGCACGAAAGGCGCGGGGCGACCGGCGCCGTCGCGCACCGCCACGGTCAGCACCCGGCCGGTATCGACTTGCGGCAGCTCGGGCACCCACTGCGCCAGGTTCGATCCGCGCACATATTGGGCGTAAAGCTCGGGATTGAGCAGATCGTCATGCTCGCCGGCGGTCAGCAGGCCCGATTGCGGACGAGGCTGGGGGCGGGGATAGGGTCGCGGCGGATAAGGCATTGTCGAGGCGATGCGGCCTTCCGACCCGCTTCTTGCGTCCCCGGCCGGCGCGCTCTCTGCGTATTTGCCGGTGCCGCCACCTTCGGGCGCGGCCACCATCGCGGGCGGCGGGGGAGGAGCTGGCGGCGGCGCGCCGACCATATCCGGCTCTCCGGCACGGGCACGCGCGGCATAGCGCGGCGTCGGGCGCGGACGCGTCTGGCCAGGCGCATCTTCCGCTCCCAGCACCGGCAAGGGCCCCGGCCTGCGGCAATAGCCCTGGCCGCTTCCCTGCCCATGATCCTGCCAACGCTGAGCCGGCGGCGCATCGGCCGCGACGGGCCCTTGAACCAGCATCGCCGCCATCGCGGCCAAAGACATCCCCATGCGCATCGCAACACTCCCTCTTGCGGGGCGACCCTCGGTGAAGCGCAAGCTGCCTGCGACGGGATGAACGCCAAGTGAGTGAACGCCGGTTCAGATTCGGGGTGTTCAGGCGCGAAGACTGACCCTTGCCCCGGCATGGCGCACCAGCCGCCCGGCGATCTCAAGTTCCAGCAGAGCCAGCTGCACCGCCGCCGCGCTCTGGCCCGCCTGGCGGATCAGCTCGTCCACCGCAACCGGCGCGGTGGTGAGCAGCGACGAGACATCGGCCGGTTCCTCGTCCAGCGGCTCATCGGCAAGAAACGCGGGTTCGCTCTCGCGGAAGGTGGAGCGCGGCGCCCCGTCGAAACCCGCCAGCAGTTCGATCACGTCCTCGGCCGACTGCACCAGCACCGCGCCATCGCGGATCAGCTGGTTGCAGCCATGCGCCCGCGAATCGAGCGGCGAACCGGGAATCGCCATGACCTCGCGCCCATATTCCCCCGCCAGTCGCGCGGTAATGAGCGAGCCGGACTTCGGCGCCGCCTCCACCACCAGCGTCCCCGCCGCAAGGCCGGCGATGATGCGGTTGCGCGAGGGGAAATGGCGCGCCAGCGGCTCGGTGCCCGGCGGTTGCTCGGCGATCAGCAGGCCGCGTTCGGCGACTTCGGTCTGGAGATCGCGATGCTCGGGCGGATAGGCCACGTCGATGCCGCTGGCGATCACGCCGATTGTGCTTCCCGCCGACAGCGCCCCGCGATGCGCCGCTCCGTCGATCCCGCGCGCCAG
>Ga0075368_10000357_pt1 | contig 13384 bp, 11 predicted proteins | sample EndMethybrTD3033_FD_71518 | JGI IMG/M metagenome (GOLD analysis project Ga0075368, IMG submission 71518) | Populus endosphere microbial communities from Tennessee, USA - Endosphere MetaG P. TD hybrid TD303-3 | ecosystem: Host-associated > Plants > Roots > Endosphere | place: USA: Tennessee... | reverse complement strand
GTAGCAATACGGGCGCAGGCTCTCGGTGGCGCCCGGGTCCTTGGCCTGGGCCTCGCGCAGGCCAAGGCGGTATTCGTCCTCGCTGCGCGCGGCGCCGGCGCAGTCGGCCTCGTCCTGCGCGCGCATCTTCGCCAGCTCGGCCTCGTTGCGCGCGACGCGAAAGCGCAGCGGCGGCACCCGCGGGTTTTCCTCGCCGGAAAATTTGGAAGGGTGGTCGGAGGCGCGTTTGAGGGTGAAGCGCACGCCGTCGGTGTAGTTGCGGTCGGTGTTGTAGAACAGGTCGTTCTCGTACTCGATGCGCAGGCGCTGGCGCTGGCCGTTGTTCCACACCTGCTTGAACTCGGCCCAGAAACCGGAGGCAAGGGTGGCGGGCGTCTCCGGGCGCTCCTCGTCGTCAATGACGGGCTGCTGCGCGGCCTGTTTGGGAGGCTGCAATACCGGCGTCTGTGCGGCGCACGGCAGCGCCGTGGCAAGCAGGCACACGCAGGCAAGCAGGGGCGGCAGGGCCGGCAGGCGAAGGTTTATCCGCATCGTTTCAAGGGGCCGACAAAAAAGCAAATTCAGGGGTCAGCCCGGCCAGCGGCGTCCAGGGCTTGGGCGGATTGTAAGCCGCGGCGCGGGCGGCCAAAGCGGCATGTGCCTCACTGTTGCTTTCATCCCACGGGTTTGCGACGAGCGCGTCGGCGCTGTCCAGCAACTGCGCGAGTGCGTCCTGCGCGAAAGCCTCCGGGTTGGCCAGCCACAAAGGGTTGAGCACCGCGACCACGCGCGTGAGTCTGACATAAGGGCTGAACTGCGAACCGGCCAGCAGCCGCGCCACGCTCGCCGCGTGGCCCTCGGGGCCGCCTTCGATCAGCAGCCGGGTGACGGCCTGGCCCTGCAGGCGGCGCAGCAGGCGCGTGAGACCGGTGGAGAACGGCGTCAGGCCGGTGCAACAGGGGCAACCCGGCGCCACCTCTTCGAGCCATAGGCTGGGCTGGGCGGCCCGGCCGCCGGCGGGGGCGATCAGCGCCCATTGCTCGGCGGGTGGCCGCAGGGCCAGCAGGGTGGTGATGGCTTGCGCCTTGCCGGTGGCGCCGAAACCGGCGATCAGGCAGGCGGGAATGGGGCGGCTGGTGGCCGCGGCGGCGGGAGCGGGCAGGGGTTTATCCATGCCCGGCACCATGCAGGCAATGTGCCGGCACCACGGTCAGGCCGCCTCGCTGCTGTCCCCTTTTTTGCCGCCCACCGGGAGGCCGAGCGCCTTGAGCTTGCGGTACAGGTGGGTGCGTTCCAGGCCGGTTTTTTCGGCGATGCGGGTCATGCTGCCTTTTTCCTGCGCCATGTGATACTCGAAATAAGAGCGTTCGAAGGCGTCGCGCGCCTCGCGCAGCGGCAAATCGAGGTCCAGGCCGGTGGCGCGGGCCGCGCTGGGCGGCGGCGCGGCGGGCGCGGCGGGCGCGGGAGCGGCCTCGGCGGCCTTTTGCGCCGGGCGCGCGGCCAGCGCCTTCTTTACCGAGGCGAGCAGCTTGGCCAGCGGAAAGGGCTTTTCGAGAAAGTCGAGCGCGCCGATGCGGGTGGCTTCGACCGCGGTATCGATGGTGGCGTGGCCGGACATCATCAGCACCGGCATGTTGAGCAGGCCGCCGGCGGACCATTCCTTGAGCAGCGAGACGCCGTCGGTGTCGGGCATCCAGATATCGAGCAGCACCAGGTCCGGGCGCGCAAGCAGCCGCGCCGCGCGCGCCTCGGCGGCATTCTCGGCCAGGAGCACGGTATGCCCCTCGTCGCCCAGGGTCTCCGAGAGCAGGTCGCGGATGCCCATTTCGTCGTCGACTACCAGTATGTTCGCCATCGTTTGCTTCCTTGCTTTTATTATGCCGTGATTTGCGGGGACGGCACAGAGGCCGCCGCAGTAGGGTCCGCAAGCACGTTTGAGGCCGGGTCCTGCGGTGCTGCATTGAGAGTGATGCTGACCAGCGCGCCGCCGCCGGGCGCATTGGCCAGTTCGATGGTGCCGTTGTGGTCGTCGACAATCTTCTTGACGATCGCCAGGCCCAGGCCGGTGCCGCGCGGCTTGGTGGTGGCGTAAGGCTCGAAGGCGCGCGCGATGATCTTTTGCGCGAAGCCGGGGCCGTTGTCGCTGATGGTCATGCGGATGCCCTGCGCGATCGCCACGGTTTCGAGCACGATCAGCGGTTCGGGCCGGCCGTGCACCGCGTCCTGCGCGTTCTGCAGCAGGTTGTGGATCACCTGGCGCAGCTGCGCCGGGTCGCCCTGCACGCGCGGCAGGCCCTCGGCCAGGCGCAGGGTCACCGGCGTGGCCGAGGTCTCGTAGAGCCCGAGGATCTCGTGGATCAGCGCGGCCAGGTCGATCGACTGCAGCACCGCCGGCGGGGTGCGCGCGTACTCGCGGAAGTCGTCGACCATGCGCTTCATCGCGGTGACCTGGCCGACGATCATGTCGGTGCCGCGGCGCAGGACCTCGGCGCCCGGGCCGTCGAGCTGGTCGGCCAGCTTCATCTGCATGCGCTCTGCCGACAGCTGGATCGGCGTGAGCGGGTTCTTGATCTCGTGGGCCAGGCGCTGCGCCACTTCGCCCCAGGCCGCCGAACGCTGCGCAGACACCAGTTCGCTGATGTCGTCGCACACCACCAGGTAGCCGCTGCCCTCGGAGACGGTCAGGCGCGAGCCGCGCACCAGCAGCACGTGGCGGTGCTCGTCGCCTTCGCGCGCGGCGGGGCGCTGGAACTCGATCTGCTGCTGCCAGGTCTTGTCGCCGTGGCGCTTGAAGGCCTCGGCGACGGTGGCGGCGAATCCCTGCATGCCGGGCAGCATGTCGAAGGGCTTCCACTGGCTCTCCTGCGCGTCCAGCCCCAGGATCGCCTCGGCGCCCTGGTTGGCGGTGGCCAGGCGCATGCCCGCGTCGAACACCAGTACCCCGGCGGTGAGGTTGGCAAGGATGTTTTCCAGGTAGCCCTTGGCCGATTCGAGCTGGGCCTGCTGCTGCTCGACGCTGGCGCGCGCCTCGTCGAGCTGGCGGGTCATGCGCGAGAATGACTGGGTCAGCATCCCCAACTCGTCGCGGCTGGCGATCTCGCCGCGCGGGGTGAAGTCCCCCGCCGCCACCGCCGCGGTGCCCTGCGCCAGCAGCGACAGCGGGGCGGAGAGCCGGTCGGAAATGAAGAACGCCGCCGCGATCGCCGCGAACAGCGCCAGCAGCAAGGTCAAGGTCAGGGTGATGGTGAAAATGCGCCGCAGGCCCTCGCGCGACAGCGACAGTTCCTGGTAGTCGCGGTAGCCCTGCTGCACGCTTTCGGCGCTGATAGTGAGCTGCTCGGGCACGTTCTGCAGCACCTGCAGGACGCGCGGGGTCGCCCCCAGCGAGCGCACGGTCAGCGGCGCCACCACGCGCATGCGCAGGGCGCTGCGGTCCTCGGGCTTGCCGTCGGCCCGCGCCACGTTCTCCACCCCGGCAAAGCCGCGGCCCTGCGCGGCGTCGCGCATGATCTCGGCCTTGGGCAGGTCCGGCGTCAGGCGCACCAGCCGCGAGCCGGAGGAGGCGATCAGTTGGCCATTGACGGTGAACACGGCCGCTTCCTGCAGCCCGGTCTGTTCCATCATTCGATTGAGCAGCGGACCGACCGCGTTGTCCGGCGTGTCGGCCAGCTCGACGGCCATCAGGCGGGTGCGGGTGGCGACGTCCTGCAGCATCGCGTCCAGGGTGGCGCGCGCCAGGTTCAGGCCCGACTCCAGGCTGGCGTCGACCTTGACGTTGAACCAGGACTCGATCGAGCGCGACAGGAACTGCACCGACACCGTGTACACCAGGGTGCCCGGCACGATCGCCATCAGCGCGAACATCAGGACCAGGCGCGCGGTCAGCCCGGTGCCGAATTCCTTGGCGCGGTAGCGCATGCGCAGGCGCACCAGCAGGTAGCCGACCACCACGAACATCACCAGGGCGATGGCCGCGTTGAGCGAAATGAGCAGCGAATAGTTCTGCGTGTAGCGCTCGGTGTTGGAGGTCGCGGTGGCCAGCAGGTAGAGCAGCACGCCGGCCAGCGCGAACGCGCCGACCAGGGTATAGCGGAAGGCGCGGGTCATTTCACGCTCCCCATGCCGCCGGCCGCGCCGGTGGGCGCGCCCGCCGCGGCGGCAGCCGGGGCCTCGGGACGGAAGCTGAATTTTTTCCAGTCCGAATCGAGCACCCATTCGCGGTTGGTCAGGGTCTCGATCTGGAAGGGCTTGGGCAGGCGCGAGACGTCCAGGCGCATGCGCACATTGCCCACATAGGTGTCGCCCGGCTTGACCTTGGCACGGTCGACCGCCAGCAGCTTGGGCTGCGACAGCACCTTGAGCGCATCGGTGAGGGTGGGGAAGCTGAAGTACAGTGAACTGGCGCCGGCCGAGAGCCGGTATTGACGGGTCAGCGCGTGGTAATCAAGCTTGTAGCTCTGGGTCAGCTGGGCCGCCTTTTCGTCCAGCCAGTACCAGCGCGGCCGGGTCAGCTCGAACTCCAGGGTGAAGTACAGCGCCACACCCTTGTTGACCGCTTCCTCGAGCCGCCCGGAAAGCTCGATGTCGAACTCGGCCTCCAGCGCCCAGCCTTCGTCGCGCGGCGCCAGGCGCGCCTCGCGGAAGTCCACGCTGTCGGCGCGCGCGGGGGCCGCGCCCAGCCCCAACGCCAATGCGCAAATGACCATGAAAACCCGCGCGCGGAGAGACACGAGGCTAGGTCTTTTCCAGCAGCGCGTAAAAAAAGCCGTCATGTTGCTCCTTGGGCAGGAGCTGGCCATCGCGATGATCCAGGGGGAGGTCAGGTGCAAGTAAACGGGCTTCCGCGTGAGTGCTCAGGAACGCGCCGATGTGCCGGGCATTCTCTTCGGGAAAAATCGAGCATGTCGCATACAGCAATTTACCACCGGGGCGCAAGACTTGCCACAGGGCATTAAGCAGGCGCTGCTGCTCGCCGGCCAGGTTCTTGATGTCGGAAGCGCGCTTGAGCCACTTGCCGTCGGGGTGGCGGCGCACGATGCCCGAGGCGGTGCAGGGGGCATCGAGCAGCACGCGGTCGTAAGGTACGCCGTCCCACCAGGCGGGCAGGTCGGCGGCGTCGGCGGCGGTGAGCTGCAAACCCGGTGCCGTGTTCAGGCACAGGCGCGCCAGGTTGTCGGCCACCGATTGGAGGCGCTGCGCGTCGCGATCCAGCGCGGTGACCGCGCAAGCGGCGGCCTCCAGCAGGTGGGCGGTCTTGCCGCCGGGGGCGGCGCAGGCATCGAGCACGCGCATGCCGTCGTGCACATCGAGCAGCGGCGCGGCGCATTGCGCGCCCAGGTCCTGCACCGACACCAGCCCCTCGGCGTAGCCGGGCAGGCGCGCCACCGGCATGGGCTTGTCCAGGCACAGCGCCTGGGGACCGGTCTGCGTATGGGCCAGGCCGGCGGCCTGCAGGGTGGCGGCGTATTGCGCCAGGCTGGTGGCGCGTAGGTTGACGCGCAGGGTCATTGCCGGGCGGCCGTTGCCGGCGGCGAGAATGGCTTCCCAATCGCGCGGATAAGCGTTGCGCACCCGGGTGATCCACCACGCGGGGTAGGTCAGGCGCACCGCTTCGTCCTTGCGCGCCTGTTCGAGCAGCGCATCGCGCTCGCGCAAAAAACGCCGCAGCACCGCGTTGATGACGCCCTTGAACGCGCCGCGTTTCAGGTCGGCGCTAGCGGTGACTGCCTGGTCGACAATGGTGTGGGCGCGTTCCGGATGCGCGATCAGCTCCGAGAGCGCGGCGCGCACCAGGCCGTCGATGGCGGGGTTGGCCTTGGCGAGCAACTGGCCCGCCAGCGCGTCGAGCAGGTTGAGCTGGCGGCAGGCGGTGTACGCGATGTCTTGCGCGGCGGCGCGGTCGGCCGGGGTGCCACCGGCGCCCGGCGCGGCGCGCAGGCTGTCGTCGAGCGCATGGCCGGCGGCCACTTCGCCGAGCGCGGCGCCGGCGATGGTCAGCGCCGTGCCGAGGTTGCCGGAGGTTTGTCTGGGGAGGGTAGCGGTGTTCACGCGCGCCACTTTACCTTGGTGTGGCCCGGGTTGACGCGGCACAGGGTCGTTGCGGGCAGGCGCGACAAAAACGCGGCGCCTTCCCGCATGCGGAAAGGCGCCGTCGGCGGACCGATAGTCCGCGGCAACTTACGCGGGCCGGAAGCTCATCAGGCGGCGGATGCGCTCCTGCGTGTCCGGATGGGTGGAGAACAGGCCGGACAGGCCGCGCCCGGAGAGCGGGTTGATGATCATCATCTGCGCAGTGGCCGGATGCTCCTCGGCGGCGGGCAGCACCTCGCCCTTGGCAAAACGCTCGATCTTGCCGAGCGCCGACGCGAGTGCTTCCGGGTCGCCGGAGATTTCCGCGCCGCCGTGGTCGGCGCCGAATTCGCGCGAGCGCGAGATCGCCATCTGGATCAGCGCGCCGGCCAGCGGGGCCAGGATCATGATCATGATCGCCATGATCGGGTGCGAGCGTCCTTCGGAATCGCGCGAGCCGCCGAACAGCCCACCGAACTGCGCGAGCGTGGCGATCGCGCCGGCCATGGTGGCCGCGATGGTCGAGATCAAAATGTCGCGATGCTTGATGTGCGCCAGCTCATGCGCGAGAACGCCGCGCAGCTCGCGGCGCGTTAGCACGCGCAGGATGCCGGTGGTCGCCGCCACCGCCGCGTGCTCTGGGTTGCGCCCGGTGGCGAACGCGTTCGGCGCCGGCTCGTCGATCAGGTAGACGCGCGGCATCGGCAGGCCGGCCTTGCCGGCCAGTTCGCGCACGATGCCGACCAGTTCGGGGGCGCTGCTGTCATCGACTTCCTGCGCGTTGTACATGCGCAGCACCATCTTGTCCGAGAACCAGTAGGCGCCCAGGTTGGTGGCCGCCGCGACGCCAAGGGCCAGCAGCATGCCGGTCTGGCCGCCCAGGACCGCGCCGATCGCGCCGAACAGCGCGGTAATCGCGGCCATCAACACGAAGGTTTTGATCCAGTTGAACATGTACGTGCTCCTCCTAGGGGAATAACGTGAAAAACGTAACGTGAAAAGCGCGAGCCAATTTGCCCGCCTTCGTTAGATGCGGGCGGGGCCGGCGGGTTCAATCCGCAGAGAGCGGAATTTCAGTCCTGCGCCTGATCGGAGGGGAGACTGAATTGCACGCCTGCGGCGAGCGGAAAGCTTTGCAGGAACTCGCGCGCCGGCAGGCGCTTGCCGCCGGGTTTCTGCAGCACCGTGGCCAGCAAGGCGCTGCCCGCGCCGCAGGCGATCAGCACGCCATGCGCATCGGCAGAAAGGACGGTGCCGGGCTGCGCATGGCCGCCTGGTGCCGTGCTTGCGGTGGCGCTCCACAGCTTGAGGGTGGCGCCGTTGATCATCGCGGTGGCGCCGGGAAAGGGATCGAAGGCGCGGATGCGCCGCGCCAGCACGGCAGCAGGCAGGCGCAAGTCGAGCGCGGCTTCGGCCTTGCCGATTTTTTGCGCATAGGTAACGCCGGTTTCGGGCTGCGGTTCCGCCTCGAGCGTATCGAGCTGGTCGAGCGCGGCGACGATCAGGCGCGCGCCCTGCGCGGCGAGTTTGTCGTGCAGGGTGACGGCGGTATCGGTGTCCGTGATCGGCAGCGCCTCGCGCAGCAGCACCGGGCCGGTGTCCAGGCCAAGTTCCATTTGCATGATGCACACGCCGCTCTCGGTGTCGCCCGCTTCGATGGCGCGCGCGATCGGCGCGGCGCCGCGCCAGCGCGGCAGCAGCGAGGCGTGGATGTTCAGGCAGCGCCGCGGGAAGATGTCGAGCACCTCCTGCGGCAGGATCAGCCCGTAGGCGGCCACCACCATCACGTCGGCCTTGACGCCGCGCAGGCGCGCCACCGCGTCCGGTTCCTTCCTGAGCGACACCGGCTGCAGCACCTCGATGCCGTGCCCCAGCGCCACCTGTTTGACCGCGCTCATCTGCAACTGCATGCCGCGTCCGGCCGGGCGGTCCGGCTGGCTCAGCACCAGCGCGATGTGGTGGCCGCGCGCGATCAGGGCGGCGAGTGCGCTGGCGGCGAATTCCGGCGTGCCGGCAAAGACGATGTTCATGGCAGCGACCCGCTTACTGGAGGGCGGAGTCCGCTACCGGACCGCGCGATGGAAGGTGGGGGCGGCAGGATGCGGGGCCGAAAACGGGCGATGAAATCAGGCTGCCTTGCTGCGGTCGTCGCGGTCGCGGCGCGCTTCTTTTTCCATCCGCGAGCGGATGCGCGTCTGCTTCAGGCGCGACAGGTATTCGACAAACACCTTGCCCTGCAAATGGTCCATTTCATGCTGGATGCATACGGCCAGCAGGTCCATTGCTTCGAGCTCGAAGGTTTTGCCGTGCTCGTCTTCGGCCTGGACGATGATGTGTTCGGCGCGCTCGACCTCTTCATAGACGCCGGGCACCGACAAACAGCCTTCTTCGAGCACTTGCACCCCGTCGGACTGCAAAATGCGCGGATTGATCAGCACCTTGAGGTCGCTGCGGTCCTCGGAAGTATCGATCACGATCACTTGTTTGTGAACGTTCACTTGCGTCGCGGCCAGCCCCACGCCCGGCGCTTCATACATGGTCTGGGCCATGTCGCGGACCAGCTTTTGCAGTTCGGCGTCGAACACCGTCACCGGGCTGGCCACTTTGTGCAAACGCGGGTCGGGGTAGCGCAAAATCGTCAATAAACCCATGACAGTTACCTAAAAGCGTTGTGGCGGCGCGACATTCCGGACAAGTCCAATTTGGAAAAAGGCTTGCTAATCAAGCTAATTACATGCAGAATTTAATCCGACTTTGTAAAAAAAGCCAGCGTCTGCTAGAGTTTTACAACAATACTGGCTGGGCTGCGCTAAGTTGATCCGCCCGACCCCGTTATTTTACCTCTTCAGGTAAATGGGGTTGTTTTCGGGAGGTTCAACGCACGCCTTAAGGAGAGGGCTTATGCGGAAATCGTTACTCTCGATCATTTCGATCATGGTAGCCGGGGTTATTGCCGTTACGGCGGTGCCCATGGTCATTGCGCAGTCCGACCCGCCCAGGCTGGCGGAAAACGCGCCGGATCGTTATGTCGTGGTCCCGGGCGATACCCTGTGGGGCATCGCCGGCAAGTTCCTCAAGGATCCGTACCGCTGGCCGGACGTGTGGGAACCCAACAAGGACCGCATCAAGAACCCGCACTGGATTTATCCGGGCGACGTCATCGTTCTGGACCGTTCCGGCAAGAGCGTGCGCATCCGCCTGGCCACCATCAGGGTCGATCCGCGCGTGCGCATCGACGATGCCGGCTCGGTGATCCCGAGCATTCCGCCGGGCGTGATCGAGCCGTTCCTGTCGCAGCCGCTGGTGGTCGAAGAAGGCGGCCTGTCGGGCGCCCCGAAGATCGTCGCTACCCAGGAAGGCCGGGTCTACCTGGCGCGCGGCGACCTCGCCTACGTCACCGGCAACGTCGACGACGCCGTCAAGTCCTGGCAGATCTACCGCCCGGGCCAGGCCCTGATCGATCCGGACACCAAGGAAAACCTCGGCTACGAGGCGATCTACCTGGGCACCGCCGCGCTGGAGCGCAAGACCACCCCGATCACCATGCGCGTCACCGATTCCAAGCAGGAAATCGGCACCGGCGACCGCCTGGTCGCGGCCGGCCGGCCGGACCTGATCGATTACATACCGCGTTCGCCGAAAGCCGACATCAAGGGCAAGGTCCTGTCGGTCTACGGCGGTGTGCGTGAATCGGGCAGCCAGCAGATCATCACCATCAACCGCGGCAGCCGTGAAGGCATGGAGCGCGGCAACGTGCTGGCCCTGTACAGCTACGGCCCGGTGGTGCGCGACCGCACCAACCTGCTGGACCGCACCACCAAGGAAACGGTCAAGCTGCCGGACGAGCGCAACGGCCTGGTGTTCATCTTCCGCGTGTTCGACAAGGTCTCCTACGGCCTGGTGATGAGCGCGGTGCAGCCGGTCAAGCTGGGCGACGTGGCGCAAAAGCCTTGAGCTGACAAGCTCAAGTAGAATCAAGGGCGCGCTCATCCGCGCCCTTTTTTTCGCCTGTTTTTGCCGTATCCCCGTGCGTCCCGCGGCGCTTTTTCCGGTTTTCTTCCTTCCCGCATGCCCGATTCCGACCCGCGTACCGAAGCCGCCGACTGGCTGCGCCTGACCCTGATCAGCGGCCTGGGCGATACCGGCATTCGCAAGCTGCTCACCGCTTTCGGCCTGCCGGACCAGGTATTTGCCGCCTCGCGCGGCGATCTGGCGCGGGTGGTCGGCGAAAAGCAGGCCGATCTGGTGCGCGCAGCGCGCGACGATGCGAGCATTGCCGCCGCTATCGACGCGGCGCTGGACTGGCTGGGCAAGCCCGGCAATCACCTGATGACGCTGGCGGATGCCGACTATCCCGCCGACCTGCTCAATGTCGCCGACCCGCCGCCGGTCCTCTACCTGAAGGGACGGCGCGAGCTGCTGGCGGCCACCGGTTTTGCGATCGTCGGCAGCCGCAACGCCACCGCGCAAGGCATCGCCAATGCCGACAACTTCGCGCGCGTGTTGTCCGAGTCGGGTTTCACCATCGTCAGCGGCCAGGCCCTGGGCATCGACGCGGCCGCGCATCGCGGCGGGCTGCTGGGCGTGGGCTCGACCATCGCGGTGATCGGCACCGGCGCCGATATCGTCTACCCGGCGCGCAATCGCGACCTGGCGCACCAGATTGCCGACCAGGGCCTGCTGGTGAGCGAGTTCGCGCTCGGCACCCCGGCCCTGTCGCCCAACTTTCCGCGCCGCAACCGCATCATCAGCGGACTCGCCAAGGGCGTGCTGGTGGTCGAGGCGGCGCTGCGCAGCGGCTCGCTGATCACCGCGCGCCTGGCCGGCGAGCAGGGACGCGACGTGTTCGCCATCCCCGGCTCGATCCATTCGCCGCTCTCCAAGGGTTGCCACCACCTGATCAAGCAGGGCGCCAAGCTGGTCGACGACGCCAAGGACATCATCGACGAACTGGGCGCGCCCCTGGCGGCCGGCAAGGCGCCCGCCGGGGCTGCTCCCGGCGCAGGGCAGGAGGAGGCCCCGCGGGAGCACGCGGCCCTGCTGGAGCAGCTTGGTTACGATCCTGTAACCATCGACCAGCTTGCCTTGCGTTCGGGCTTGACCATGGACGCGCTATCGGCGATGCTATTGCAACTGGAGCTCGACGGCCGCATCTCCCAGCTTCCAGGCGGTAAAGTGCAACGGATTGGAGGGGCTTAGCTGATGTTCGAGGTTCTGGCTTATCTGTTTGACACCTGGTACGACGCCGAATCCTGCCCCGACCCCGATACCCTTGAAATAAAACTCAAAGCCGCCGGCTTCGACAGCGAAGAAATCGGCGATGCGCTGGACTGGCTCTCCGGCCTGGCGGTGACCGCCGAAACCGAGTTGCCCGAAGCATTCGCCGAGCGCGAGTCCTTCCGCGCCTATGTCGGCGAAGAAACCCGCCGCCTCTCCGCCGAATGCCGCGGCCTGCTGCAATTCCTTGAGTCCGCCGGGGTGGTCGATCCCCTGCAGCGCGAGATCATCATCGACCGCGCCGTGGCCCTGCCGGAAGGCGAGATGGACATCGAGAAGTTCAAGGTTCTGACCCTGATGGTGCTGTGGAGCCAGGGCTGCGAGCCGGACGGGCTGATTCTCGACGAGTTGCTGCCCGACGGCACCGCGCGCACCGCGCACTAGGCCGGCAGCGCAAGCCCCGCGCCGGCGCGGGGACAGCCCCTTTTCTCGCCTCGCCCGTTCGCGGGCCGCATGGCGCCGTTCGGCCGTCCAGGCTGGACGTGCGTGCCTGCGTTGCCCTAAATTGGGGCCGGTTCGCCGGAAATTTTTTCCTGGGCACCCCAACCGGCCGGAGAATGGCTCCTGGAGCGGCTCTCCGCGTGGTCATCCGGGCGGGATCGAAAATTTCCGCTTGCGCAAAGCATTTTTTCCGGCTTAGACTCACCGCCCTTGCAGGTCCGAATCGCTGTACCTATATAGTAAGTCCATGTCCAAAGCCCTGATCATTGCCGAAAAACCCTCCGTCGCCCTGGACATTTCCAAGGCGCTGGGCGGGTTCAAGAAGGCTGCCGACTACTACGAGTCCGACGACTATGTGCTGTCGTCGGCGGTCGGCCATTTGCTGGAAATCGCCTGTCCCGAAGAGTACGAAGTCAAGCGCGGCAAGTGGAGCTTCGCCCACCTGCCGGTGGTGCCGCCGTATTTCGATTTGCGGCCGATCGCCAAGAGCGAGGACCGGCTCAAGACCCTGGTCAAGCTGCTCAAGCGCAAGGACGTCACTTCCCTGATCAATGCCTGCGACGCCGGGCGCGAGGGGGAGCTGATCTTCCGCCTGATCGTGCAGCACGCCAAGTCCAAGCACCCGGTCAAGCGCCTGTGGCTGCAGTCGATGACCCCGACCTCGATCCGCGACGGCTTTGCCTCGTTGCGCAGCGACAAGGAAATGCTGCCCCTGGCCGACGCCGCGCGCAGCCGTTCCGAAGCGGACTGGCTGATCGGCATCAACGGCACCCGCGCGATGACCGCCTTCAATTCGAAGGAAGGCGGCTTCTACCTGACCACCGTGGGGCGCGTGCAGACCCCGACCTTGGCGGTGATGGTCGAGCGCGAAGAAAAGATCCGCGCCTTCAAGCCGCGCGATTACTGGGAAGTGCACGCCACTTTTGGGGCCAAGGCCGGCCAGTACAACGGCCGCTGGGTCGCCCAGGAGTTCAAGCGCGGCGACGACGAACATGCGCGCGCCGAGCGCATCTGGACCGAGTCGCAGGCGCTGGACCTGGTCGCCCTGTGCCAGGGCAAGCCCGGCATCGTCACCGAGGAGACCAAGCCGACCACGCAGGGCGCGCCCCTGCTGTTCGATTTGACCAGCCTGCAGCGCGAGGCCAACGGCCGCTTCGGCTTCTCGGCGCGCGGCACTCTGGCGCTCGCCCAGGCGCTGTACGAAAAGCACAAGGTGCTGACCTACCCGCGTACCGACGCGCGCGCCCTGCCGGAAGACTATATCGGCACGGTCAAGCAGACCATGGAGATGCTCGCCGACTCCGATGCCTACGTGGTGCACGCCAAGAACGTGCTCAAGAACGGTTGGGTCAAGCCGAACAAGCGCATTTTCGACAACAGCAAGATCTCCGATCACTTCGCGATCATCCCGACCCTGCAGGCGCCCAAGAACCTGTCGGAGCCGGAGCAGAAGCTCTACGACTTCGTGGTCAAGCGCTTTCTCGCGGTGTTTCATCCGCCCGCCGAGTTCATGCAAACCTCGCGCATCACCGTCGTCGAGGAGCAGCAGTTCAAGACCGAGGGCAAGGTGCTGGTCAGTCCCGGCTGGCTGGCCGTCTACGGCCGCGACCTGATGAAC
>Ga0075368_10000356_pt1 | contig 13427 bp, 14 predicted proteins | sample EndMethybrTD3033_FD_71518 | JGI IMG/M metagenome (GOLD analysis project Ga0075368, IMG submission 71518) | Populus endosphere microbial communities from Tennessee, USA - Endosphere MetaG P. TD hybrid TD303-3 | ecosystem: Host-associated > Plants > Roots > Endosphere | place: USA: Tennessee... | reverse complement strand
CCGCGCGCCGTGGGAGTGGAGTCGATCCTCATGCCGGGGGAGCGCGGGTTCGACATGGCGGCGAAGCGCCAAAAGGAAGGCATTCCTCTTTCGACCGGCACGTTCAAACGGTTGTCGGCCCTGGGGCAGAGATATGGGGTCGCTGCGCCATCCGCGTTCGATGCAGGTCCATCACACGCATAGGAGGAAAGAGGCTGAGCGGCTTCAGCCCCGCAGGCGTACCGACCACAAAACAATAATCGGCTGGGGTCAGGGAGGAAAAATATGAGGTTCCGGAAGCTTTCGATGTTTCCGCTGCTGCTTCTGCTAACGGTCACGGCAGCAGCGGCGCAGGACGCCTATCCATCTCATCCCGTGCGTCTCGTGCACGGTTTTGCCGCGGGCGGAAACGCCGATACCGTATCGCGCATCATCGCCAACGAGATGTCGCGTGGTCTCGGCCAGACCGTGGTGGTGGAACCGAAGCCGGGCGCGGGAGGCAATATCGCCTCGGCGGCCGTGGCGAAATCTCCCGCCGACGGCTACACGCTCATTCTGCTGACCGGAGGGCACACGGTTTCGGCGGCGTTATACAAGTCCCTTCAGTTCGATCCGGTCGGGGATTACGCCTTCGTCTCCACGGTCACGAAGTTTCCCTTCTTCATCGCTGTGCGTCCGAACACATTCGCATCCCTGAACGAACTCGTCGCAAAGGCGCAGGCGAATCCGGGAGGCGTGACCTTCGGCAGCGCCGGCATCGGCACCACGCAGCATCTCACGGGCGAGTTGCTGGCTCTGCAGTCGGGCACGCGGTTCACACATGTGCCCTATCAGGGAGACGCCACCGCGACGACCGCTCTGCTGCGCGGCGAGATCGACATGCTCGTCAACACCGGCGCGGGTCTCGCCGGCCAATTGGCGGCGGGCGCGGTTCAGGTCATCGGCGTCTCCTCGAAGGATCGCTGGGGCCGCACTCCCGAGGTCCCGACCATTGCGGAAACGGTTCTGCCAGGTTTCGACATCGTTTCCTGGACCGGCCTTGCTGTCCCCGCCGGGACGCCCGCGCCGATTGTCGCCAAGCTGCGCGCCGAATTGCACCGGGCGCTGGCCGCTCCCGAGATTCAGGAACGCCTCCGGACCCTCGACAGCGAACCGGCACCGTCCAGCGGCGAAGACATGAAAGACCTGATCAAGCGGCAGATCGGCGTGTGGACACGCGCGGTTCAAGAGGCAGGGATCGAGCAGCGGTAACACCGCTTCTCATCGCTGCGCCGGCCGGCCCCTCATTTCACATCCCAATGCGCGGCAGCCTGGAGCGGCCGCGCTGGCAGCAGGCCCTACTTCGTTCGACTCGATGTAGGGAATAGCGGCGAGCGGGCCAAAGTGCCCCTCACGGCTGGATTGGCGGATGACGACAGGCGGGCACAGTGCTCTGCCTGTGCCGCCCTCAATGAGACCTCCCGACACGCCACGAAAGAAGTCAGTCTCCCGGTCATTACGGGAACGGGCTGCGTTGCGCCGTCGGCCGTTTTGCCCCGGCTTCGCGTGACGTAATCAAGCGAAAGGCTAGACATATGGACTTTTTGGTCTTATGAAGCCTCCGTGGCATGGCGTCAACGAAAGAGGAGAGGCCCGCTTGCGCTTGTCGTCGCATCCGGACGGCCCTGCTTTGAAGCTGCACTGGTCGCCGCGCTCGCCTTACGTCCGCAAAGTCATGGTTGCCGCGCATGAGCTTGGGCTTGTCGAGGGAATCGCCTGCGTGCGCAGCGTGGCGGCGATGTCGACGCCCAATCCCGCAATCATGGCGGATAATCCGCTCAGCAAGATTCCCACGCTCGTCTTGCCGGATGGCGAGATGCTGATCGACTCCCGCACGATCGTCGAATATCTCGACAGCCTGGCTGGCGGCGGCATCCTCGTGCCGCGCGAGGGGGTGGCCCGGTGGCGGGCGCTGAGCCGCCAGGCGCTGGCGGACGGGCTGCTGGATCTCTTGATCCTCTGGCGCAACGAGCGCGAGAAGCCGCCCGCGCGGCAGACGGACGCCTGGCTCGCCGCTTTCGCCGTCAAAGCGGCTGCCACGCTCGATCGTTTCGAACAGCAGGCCGCGAACGCGGCGGATGAGGCATTCGGCATCGGCGAGATCGCGCTCGGTTGCGCGCTGTCCTATGCCGATTTCCGGTTCGCCGACCTCAACTGGCGCAGCGGCCGGCCCCGGCTTGCGGGCTGGCATGAGAGCTTCGCCGCCCGTCCCTCCGCCCGCGCCACCGAGGTGATCGATGCCTGAAACAGAAGCTGCGGCAAACCGCTCCGGACCGCTGAGCCATATCCGTGTGCTCGATCTGAGCCGGATCATGGCGGGGCCCTGGGCCACCCAGATCCTGGCCGATCTCGGCGCCGAGGTGGTCAAGGTCGAGCGGCCCGGCGCGGGAGACGACACACGAAGCTGGGGCCCTCCTTTTCTGCGGGATGCCGAAGGCAATCCGACAAAGGACGCCGGCTATTTCCTCGCCGTCAATCGCGGCAAGCGCTCCGTCACCGTCGATATCGCCCAGCCCAAGGGGCAGGCTATCGTCCGGACCCTGGCGGCGCGCAGCGATGTCGTGATCGAGAATTTCAAAGTTGGGGCGCTGGCGCGCTATGGGCTCGACGCCGCATCGCTCCGGGCTCTCAATCCGGGGCTCATCTATTGTTCCGTGACCGGCTTCGGCCAGGACGGGCCGCGCCGGGATCAGGCCGCCTACGACTTTGCCATTCAGGCCATGGGCGGCTTGATGAGCATCACCGGCGAGCGTGACGATCATCCGGGTGGCGGCCCGCAGAAGGTCGGCATCCCGATCATCGACCTGATGACCGGCATGTACGCCGCCGTGGCCATTCTGGCGGCCCTCTTGCGCCGCGCCGAAACAGGCGAAGGCGAAACGATCGACCTCGCCATGCTCGACGTGTCGGCCGCGATCCTCGCCAACCAGGCGATGAACCACCTGCTGACGGGACGGATCCCGAAGCGCGGCGGCAACCAGCATCCCAACATTCAGCCGCAGGATGTCTTCGCCTGCGCCGACGGGTATTTCGTGCTCGCCGTCGGCAATGACGGACAGTTCGCGAAGCTTTGCGATGTGCTGGGCCATCCCGAATGGGCTGCCGACACACGCTTTGCCGCCAACCGGGCCCGCGTGACCAACAGCGCGGAACTGACCGCGCTGCTTGCCGACGCATTTGCGCGGTGGCAGCAGAATGAGATCGTGACGTCGCTCGACTTTGCGGGCGTGCCGGCCGCGCCGATCAACACGGTCGCCCAGGTCTTTACCGAGGCGCAGATCCGGCACCGGCAGATGCTGCGGAACCTGCCGCATCCCGCCGCCGGCAGCGTTCCCCAGGTCGTCAGCCCGATCCGGTTGCAGGATGCCCCCCTGGTTTTCGACCGGGCGCCGCCCATGCTCGGACAGCACACGGGCGATGTCCTCCGCGAGGCGGGTCTCGATGAAACGGCGATCGCCGCGCTTGCCGCCGAGGGGATCATATGACCGATGCCGCCAGCCATTCCCGCGCGCCGAATCCGCCGGACCAGGAGGCCCGCATCCCGCTGCTGACGGTCGAGCAGATGAGTCCCGAGCAGCGGCGTCTCCATGATGAGGTGGTGTCCGGGCCGCGCGGGCGGATGATCGGGCCGCTGCGGGCCGCGATCCACAGCCCGGAACTGGCGGCATTGTGGTCCCAGCTCGGGGAGTTTCTGCGCTACAGAACCTGTCTGCCGCTGCGATTGAACGAACTTGCCATCGTCGTGACCGCAAGGCGCTGGACCAGCCAGGTCGAGTGGTGGGTCCATGCCCAGGCCTGCGCCAAGGCCGGCATGCCGCAGACCGTCATCGACGCGATCGCCCAGAAACGCACGCCGGTGTTCGAGGACGAGGCGGAACTGGAGGTCTATGAGTTCGCCCGCTCGCTGCAGCAGACAGGCCAGGTGGATGAGGACATCTATCAGGCGGTCGCGCGGCGCTGGGGCACACGAGGCGTCGTCGAATTGACCGCCGTGATCGGCTACTACACCATGGTCTCGATGACGCTGAACGCGCACCGGCTGCCGCTCCCCGAGGAAGGAAGGGGATTGCCGCCCGAGAGCGGCCTTGTCCAGTTGCCGCCTGGGCATCTGGAGGTGAAGCCATGAGCGCGGAAGCGCCACCAACCGTATCCGCGCCGGAAGCCTCGCCTCCCCGCAAGCCTCTGCCGCCGGGGGCCTGCGATGCGCACAGCCACGTCTTCGGGCCGTTCGACCGGTTCCCGCCAGTGGCGCGGTCAATTTACGCTTTGCCGGAGGCCGGTCCGCAGGTGCATGCGCGACTGCGCCAGACCCTGGGCGTCGCGCGCGGCGTCCTCACCCAGCCCGCGCCCTACTGGAAGGACCCTGGGGCGATGCTGGCCGCGATCGCGGAGGCGCCGGATGTAATGCGCGGCATCGCCGTCGCGGACGAAACCGTTGATGACGCGACGCTGGAGCGCTGGCGCACCGCCGGCATCACCGGGCTGCGCTTCATCGAGATGCGGACCCCGTCCGGCGAGCGTTACCCTGGCAGCGTCGGATTTGCGGCGTTCAAGGCACTGGCGCTGCGGATGCGTGCGTTCGGGCTGCACGCCCAACTCTGGGCCAAGGCCGCCGACCTGGCCGAGGAACTTCCAAACTTATTGCGCCACCGCGTGCCGATCGTGCTCGATCATATGGGCTGCCCCAATCCGTCCGAGGGCATCGCCGGGCCGGCGTTTTCCTGGATTGCGGACCTGCTGGGCGGGGAAGACTTGTGGATCAAGCTCGTGCTTTGCCGGGCCGCCAGCGATGCGCCGGACTACGGCAGTGTCCGCGCGATGCATGACCTGTTCGTCGAGCGCGCCCCGGACCGGCTCGTCTGGGGTTCCGACTGGCCTTATGTCCGCATGCAGCCGTCGCCGGATGCAGGGCATCTGTTGGGCGTTCTGCAGGACTGGCTTGGTGATGAGGATCTGGTGAAGCGTATCCTCGTCGCCAACCCGGCCAGATTGTATGGTTTTAGCGAGGAGCTTTCCGCATGAGAGGCCTTGAGGACATCCAGCGCTTCCGCCTCGACATTGACGGTGCTGTCGCGACGGTCACGATCGCCGCGCCGCCTGTGAACGCGCAGGATCGCCGCTTCCGCGAGGAATGCGTGCGCGTCTTCGATGTGCTCGGCGCCGACCCCGATATCCGCGCGATCGTGCTCACGGGCGACGGCAAGACCTTTTCCGCGGGCGCGGACCTCTCGGAGCGGTCCGGTATTCTCGCCGAGCCGGCCGGCTATGCCCGGCACAACCGCCTGGTTCGCGCCGCCTTCGACTGCGTCATGGAATGCCCCAAGCCGGTCATTGCCGCCGTCAACGGCGCGGCCATCGGGGCCGGCTGCGTGCTGGCGCTGATCTGCGACATTCTCGTCGTCGCGGAAGAGGCGTTCATCGCGATGACCGAGGTGGACTACGGGCTGGCCGGCGGCGTGCGCCATGTCCTGCGCGCCTTCAGCCCGTCGGACGCGCGGCTGATGATCTACACCGCCAGGCGCGTCCATGGTCCCGAACTCTACAGGATGAACGTCGCGTCGGTCTGCGTGCCGAAGGCGCGGCTGCTGGAGGAAGCGACCGGCATCGCGCGCAGCATCGCCGAGAAGGCGCCGCTCGCCGTCATCGCCGCCAAGCGCTCGTTCGGCCTGACGGAGGAGATGCCGCTCCGCGACGGCTATCGCTACGAGCAGGGCCAGACCGCCGCGCTCGCGGAAACGGACGATACCAAGGAGGCGCTGGCCGCATTCCGCGAGAAGCGCAAGCCGGTGTTTACGGGACGTTAAGCGCGGACGGGCGAAGGCTCGATGCGATAAACGGCCATAAGTCTGGCTCTTTACACTATCGATGGTGAGCGACCCGCCGCTCGGCTATGATCCGGCCATGGACACAACGCTCGATCCCAAATTCGACCTCTCGCGCAGTAACGTCGCCCGCTATATCCAGCTTGCGACGCTGTTCCGGCGCCGCATCGAGTCCGGGCAGTGGGCGACAGGCAGCCAGATCCCGACGGTCGACGATCTGGCGGCGCAATATGGGGTCGCCCGCGCGACGATCCGGCAGGCCCTCGGCATCCTGGAGGCGGAGGGGCTGATCACCCGGCACCGCGCCAAGGGAACCTTCGTCACCGAACGGGTCAGGGAGCAGCTCTGGCTGGATGTGACCACCGACTGGCGCGGGTTGCTGAATTCGCGGGAAGGCGCGGTCATCGAGGTGCTTGAAAGCGAGGAGGTGCGATCGCTGCCGCTGCCCCCGCATGACGTTGGTGCTCTGGCCGATGCTTACCTTCGCCTCCGGCGGCGGCATTCCCGCGAGGGCCAGGCGTTCCTCGTCGCCGACGTGTTCATCGAGGCCGAATTCAGCCGGCTCATCCCGCCGGAGGCGTTCACGACGACGACGGCCATGCGTCTGGCCACATATCTCCCTTCCAAGGTCGGCAGGGCGCAGCAGACGATCACGATCGGAACGGCGGACATCGAAACGGCCGCCTTGCTCGATGTCCCGCTCAACGCCCCGGTGTGCCTGATCGACCGTTCGGTGACGGATGAGCAGGATCGCCTGATGCTGCTCTCCAAAGGCGCCTATCGCGGCGACCTGGTGCGGATGGACATGCGCCTGAAATAGGCCGCGCCGGCAACTCTGGATCGCGCGGCAGGTCGGCGGGATTTTTCGAGGGAAATGCTACATGACGGACAAGGAGCCGGTTGCCGCGCTGACGCGGCTTCCCGATGACCTGCGGCAGGCGCTCGCGCAGCATTACACGCTGCTGGACCATCAGCCTGCGGCTGGCGCGCGGCCGGGCATTCGCCTGGCGGTGACGACGAGCATGGCGGGAGTGGATGAGGCGGCCATGGCCTCCTTACCCGATCTCCGCTTCATCGGTTGCCAGGGCGTCGGGCTGGACCGGATCGACCTGGCCGCCGCGCACCGGCGCGGGATCGCCGTTGCGCACACGCCGGATGTGCTGACGGAGGACGTCGCGGATTTTGCACTGGCGCTGATGTACGGCGTCGCGCGAAGGCTGGTGGAGGCCGACCGCTTCGTGCGCGCGGGCCGCTGGTCGCGGGAGCGGATGCAGCCGTCCATGCGGCTGCATGGCAAGACCGCGGGAGTAGTCGGTCTCGGGCGCATTGGCATGGCCGTCGCGCGCCGGGCTGAGGGCATCGGCATGCGTGTGATCTGGCACGGTCCCCGGCCGAATCCGGAGGTGGCTTGGGATTATGTCCCCGACCTGCATACGCTCGCGCTGCGAAGCGACATCCTCTTTCTGGTCGTTCCGGGTGGCGATGGCACGCGGCGGATGGTTGACGCCGAGGTGCTGGAGGCGCTCGGCCCGCGCGGCATTCTCGTCAACGTCGCGCGCGGTTCGGTGGTCGACGAGGCTGCGTTGCTGGATGCATTGGAACAAGGCCGTATCGGCGGGGCGGGGCTGGATGTCTTCGCCACGGAACCTGATCTGAACCCGCGATTCCCTGGGCTCGGCAATGTCGTGCTCGCGCCGCATTATGCCTCGCTGACGCACGAAACCCGCGCAGAAATGATCGGCATGATCCTGGACAACATCGCGGCGTGGCGGGACGGCCGTCCGTTTCCGGATGTCGCGGCGGGCGCTGCCTGAGGCACTGTCGGGCCGCCTCTGCTACACGACCACAACGCTGGCGATCCCTCCCCAAATCGGTTGAAACCGAACCATGTTGACAAAGGTCATAAGTCTATCCTAAGTTCCTATGAGATCACCGGAGTGATCCAAGAAGGCGCCACCAAGGCAGCCAGAGAACAGGGAGGAAGCAGCATGGGTGGCGCATTGCCGCGCGCATCGTCACATGGTTGGTCCCGCCGCCTCCCTGGCAATGAATTCTTCGTTGTCCATGCGCCGGTAAGCTCGTCACAGAATGAGGCTTGGCCACCGCAACCCAGCACGTGCCGTGCATGTGAAGCGGGCGCGCCTGGACATGCGTCATGGCGGTGACCTACCAGCTGGTGAAGAGCGTTTCAGCCGACCTTTATGCGCGATCCCTCCGGAAGGTGCCGGACGACACGCTGCGCGCCATGCGCGATGCCTGCGAGACCGAAAGTAACCCGCGTGCCCGCCGCACGCTCGATATGCTGCTGCGCAGCGCGCAGGTCGCCGAGACCCAGGACCGGCTCGTCTGCTCGGATTCGGGTGTCCCGGCCTATACGATCACCCTCGGAACGGCCGCGCGCCTCGAAGGGGATATCAAAAGGGCCGTGCGCGACGGCTTTGACGAACTGATCGCCACGAGCGATCCGCCGCTGCTGATGCATGTGACGAATCCGCTGACCAACGAACGCAGCTACAGCGGCAAAGACATGCCGCTGATCACCTGGGACGTGCTCGACGGCGCCGATTATATCGACATCGTCTGCCAGCCCAAGGCGCTCGGCTCCGGACGCTGGGCGGCGCTTGAGGTCTTCACCTTTCCCACGCTCGAACAGATCGAACGCTACGTCGTGGACGTCATCATCCGCGCCGGCTCCCAGCATTGCCCGCCGGTGATCATCGGCGTGGGCATTGGCGGCGATTTCGATACGGCGGCGAAGCTGGCTAAGCAGGGCACGATGCGGGAAATCGGCTCGGTCAATGCGGAACCCGTTCTCGCGGATCTCGAAGCACGGCTGCTGAAGGCGGCCAATGCCACCGGCTTCGGCCCGATGGGCACAGGCGGCGATACGACGGCTCTCGCCGTCCATGTGGATTACGCCGCAGGTCATGGCTACACGCCGGTCGCTGTCGCCTTCAACTGCTGGATCAGCCGCCGCACACGCGCCCGGATCTACGACAGCGGCCATGTGGAGAGGATCTGGTAGGCCATGGAGGACATCCGCCACATCAGCCTGCCCATGACCGAAGAGGTGGCTCGAAGTCTGCGTGCCGGCGACATGGTGATGCTTGATGGTGAGATCGTGCTTACCGCCGGTCTCCCGACGCATCACCGCATGCTTCAGGCGGTCCGCGAGGGAACGCCGCTGCCACGGGATTTGACCGGAGCCAGCCTGCTTCATCTCGGCAGCTATAACCGCGAGACCGAAGGCGGTTTCGAGGTTCTTTATATCAACCCGACCACCAGCACGCGCTTCAACGCGCTCATGCCTGAGCTCATCCGTTCCCTGAAGCTTCGCGCCGTCGGCGGCAAGGGCGGGCTGGACGCCGCTTGCGTCGCCGCAATGCAGGAGGTCGGCTGCGTTTACTTCGCCTTTGTGGGGGGCGGCTCTCCGCTCCTGTCGGATGCCATCGAAAGCGTCGTCTCGGTTGAATGGAACGATCTGGTCTCGCACTACCGGCTGGTAACGCTCCGGGTGCGCGGCCTCGGGCCCGTGACCGTCGGCATCGATGCCCATGGCCGGTCGCTGTATGACGAGCTTGCCGCCCAGGCCAACGAACGCCTGCCTGCGATCATGGCCGATCTGGCCGCACAGCGCGGTGCTTCGACGACGCAGCCGGCCAATGACAAGCGAGACGGTGGCGTCCAATGAGCGAGTCCAGGCTGCCTCGTCGCTTCGATCCCTGGCCTGCCGGCGTGCAGCCGCAGGTGCCGATCGAGGGCTATCCGAGCACCTGGGACTTCACCCCCGCCCAAAGCCTGTTTCCTCGCCCCGCGACCCGGACTGAACTCACGGGGCCCCTCGATCTATGGCGCAAGCTGCCCTGCGGCGAGAGCAATCTGGCGGTGGTGTCGCCGGGCCGGATCGCGCTGGGTCAGCTTATCCACATCGAAGGCCGCATCCTCGATGAGGACGGAAGGCCCATGTGCGGGGCCGTGGTCGAGCTATGGCAAGCGAATGCGGCCGGCCGCTATCTCCATGCGCTCGATCAGCGCGCGGCGCCGCTGGACCCGGATTTCATCGGCAACGGGCGGGTCCGCACAGACGACGAGGGGCGCTACGCCTTCTTCACCATCAAGCCCGGAGCCTATCCGGTGCCGGTGGAGGATACATGGTGGCGCCCGCCGCATGTGCACTTCTCGGTGCTCGGCTCATCCACCCTGTCCCGGCTCGTCACGCAGATGTACTTCCCCGGCGACCCGCTGAACGACTGGGATCGGATCCTGAACTCCGTCCCTGACCCGGCGGCCCGCGCACGGCTTATCGCCCGGCACCTGCCGCCCGCTCAGGTCGGCGACGGCTGGCTCGGCTTCCGCCATGACATCGTGCTTCGCGGCCGTAACGCCACTCCGGAGACACCATGACCCCGGCGCGCCTCACCCCGCTATCCCAGCATACGATCGGCCCGTTTTTCCCGGCCTCGTTCTTCCGGGAGGGCGACAACGACCTGACGCGCGTTTCCGCCGACGCACGGCCGACCGCGCTGGGCGAGCGGATCGTCATAGGGGGACGGCTCTCGAAACTGAACGGCGAGCCTGTCGTCAACGGGATCATCGAACTCTGGCAGGCCGACAGCGCCGGCCGTTTTCGCCACCCCGAGGACCCGGCATGGCGGGAAGCCGATCCCGACTTTCTCGGGTGGGGGCGCGCATGGACCGATGCCGATGGACGATACAGCTTCCATACCATCATCCCCGGCGGATACGCCGAGGGGAACCAAAGGCGGGCGCCGCACGCCAATGTTCTGATCATGGGCGCCGGGCTGATGCGGCCGGTCCATACCACGCTGTTCTTTCCGGAATTCGCGCAAGCGAACGCCATTGACCCGGTGCTGACCCTGCTGCCGCCTGTCTTGCGCCCCCGCCTGGTGGCGTTCGATGAGGGCAGGACAAACGGCGTGCGGGCATTTCGCTTCGACATAAGGCTGCGCGGAAACCGCGAGGAGGAGACGCCCTTTTTCGAGGTCTGACGCGGATGGCGCATGGCCTTTCGCCATCAAGGGTTGAGCCAAAACACAGCGGGTTGCGGGGCAAGTCGTCAGTCAATCAGCACGACTGTGCGTCGGCCGACCGTGACCGATGGAAGGAACAGACGCCTTCTAGAGCATCAGACCGAAAAATGCGAAGCGGTTTTCGGACAAATCTGATGCTCAAACAAAGAGATAGAGCGGCGCTTTCGATTCTGATTAGTCCGCCGCTCTAAACAAGCCCGTGCTTTCAGTTTGAGAGGTCGGTTGATGGGTGAAGGACACATTGCGCTTGAACACAAAGTGGCCATGCGGGGCGAGATCCGCATCGCATATACGGCCGCTGGCAAAGGCACCCCGATCCTGCTGATCCCCTCGCTCGGCCGAGGCGCGGAAGACTTCAGCAGGATTGTCCCGGTGATCGTCGATGCCGGATTCCGCGTGCTCAGTCCGGAACCGCGTGGGATCGGCGGTTCCACGCCCCTGGCAGACGGCAACACGCTCCACGACATGGCCGCCGACGCCGCGGCGGTGATCGAGCAGGAGGGCGGCGCGCGAGTCGTCGCGGCGGGGCACGCGGCCGGAAACTGGGTTGTCCGCGTCCTCGCGCATGACCGGCCCGATCTGGTCCAGGCCGTCGTCATGATGGCGGCCGTCGTCTCGACGGAGCCCGACCCGGACATGCGGCGCTCCATCACCGCGAGCTTCGACGTGGCGCTTAGCGAGCCCGAGCGCCTGACTCACCTTCGCCATGCCTACTTCGCGGATGGCGCGGACGCCCGGATCTGGCTGTCCGGATGGCACCCGCCGGTGGCGAAGGCTCAGCGGGCGGCCGCAGCGGCGACACGCGATCGCGGCTGGCTGCGTGCCGCGGATCGTTTTCCGCTGCTCTATATCGGCGCGGCGGAGGACAGGATTTCACCGCCCCCCGCCTTGGACGAACTGCGTTCGGCCATCGGTCCGAAGGCCGAGCTCGTCGTCATCGAGCACGCCGGGCACGCGCTGCTTCCCGAGCAGCCGCTTGCGACGGCCGATGCCCTGATCTCCTGGACCAGGAGGCTGCCGTGAGCGCGGCGCCACCGGTCCCCATGGCGATGTCCCGCCATCCCGAAGCGATCCTCCGGAGACGATCCCATGCTCGCACGACGTAATCTGCTTGCTTTCCTCGCGATGCTGGCCGTCGCCTGGCCCGCCGCGGCGCAGGTGGCCCTGGCGCCTTCGGCAGGGCAGCCACTGACCCTGATCGTGCCCTTTGCGCCCGGCGGTCCGGCCGATGCCATGGCGCGACTGCTCGCCGGCCCGATGGGGGCGAGCCTGGGACAGACCATCGTGGTGGACAACCGCAGCGGCGCGGGGGGCACCATCGGCGTTGCCGCAGGGGCCAGGGCCAAGCCCGACGGACAGACCGTGGTGCTCGCCTCCACCGGAGCGCTGGCGGTGCTGCCGCACATGATGGCGCGCATGCCCTACGATCCCGCGCGCGATCTTGCGCCCGTGTCGCTGGTGGTGGAGGTGCCGCAGGTGCTGGTGGTCAGCGCTCAGAACAAAGCCGCTAGTTTGAGCGATCTCATGGCGCTTGCCCGGCAGCAGCCGGATGGCCTCACCTACGGCTCGGCCGGCATCGGAAGTTCCATGCATATGGCGGGCGAACTCCTGAAGCTGCGCGGCGGGCTCAAGCTGACGCACATTCCCTATCGCGGTGCGGCGCCGGCCCTGACCGAGCTGATCGGGGGGCAGGTCAACATGGTGCTGGCCGACATACCCTCGGTCGTGGGGCATGTGCGCGGGGGGACGCTGCGAGCGCTGGCGATCACCGCCGAGACGCGCTCCAAGACCCTGCCCGATGTTCCGACCACGGCCGAGGCCGGCCTTCCCGGCGTCATCTCGGACACCCTATACGCGGTGTTTGCCCCGGCGGGCACGCCGCCGGAGCGGATCGCGGTTCTGCATAAGGCCGTGGCGGCGGCGCTGGCCGATGCGAATGTGCGTCGCGGGCTGGAGGATCAGGGGGCTCAGATCCTCGGTGGAACTCCGGAAACGCTTGCCGCCCGCCTGCGCGCCGAGCAGGCCAAGTGGGGCGACGTCGTGCGCACCTCCGGCGTGAAAATGGAATAGGGGCGGCGCGCCGCGTCCCTCGGCCGACCGCACCGCGCCGGCCGAAATGCAGCGTGAGCCGCCGTCCATCACATCAGGTTCAGGCGTCTATAACAAAATAGGGAGGTCTTTCGATGCAGCCATCCGTGATGCTTTCCCGCCGGCAACTGTTGCTTGGCTCCGCCGCCGTGGCCGCGACCGCAGGCTTCGGCCTGCCTGCGTCGGCCCTGGTCATCGAAGGCAACAGCTCGATCCTGATCGGCTATCCGCCCGGAGGCGCGACCGACACCGTGGCCCGCTTCCTCGCCGACAAGCTGCGCGAGAGCTACGCGTCAACCATCATCGTCGACAACAAACCCGGCGCGAACGGCCAGATCGCGGCGGCCAGGCTCAAGGACGCTCCCGCCGACGGCACCCTCATGCTGCTCTCGCCGAGTCCCGCGATCGTGATTTCTCCGCATCTCTACCCGACGCTGAGCTATGCCCC
>Ga0075368_10000354_pt1 | contig 13504 bp, 13 predicted proteins | sample EndMethybrTD3033_FD_71518 | JGI IMG/M metagenome (GOLD analysis project Ga0075368, IMG submission 71518) | Populus endosphere microbial communities from Tennessee, USA - Endosphere MetaG P. TD hybrid TD303-3 | ecosystem: Host-associated > Plants > Roots > Endosphere | place: USA: Tennessee... | reverse complement strand
CCGGCGGGATCGGTGACGTCGGGAGCGCCCGACGTCGACGGCGCGTGGGCGACAGGTGCCCCGGAGTGGGGTTCTTCGGCGCCGCTCGAGGCACAGGCGGTCGAGGCCACGAGGACGACGGCGACGAGTACGGACGTTCCGAGGCGCGTTCGCATGCGCACCAGCGTCTCATCCGTGGTCGAACGGCGAGTGACTAACGCGCGGCGGACTCCGCGGCGGCCGCCAGCCGGCCCAGGGCCTTGCGGACCACCGCCGGGTCGTGGGTCGCCCACATCGGCGGCAGGCTGGCCTTGAGGAAGCCGCCGTAGCGGGCCGTGGCCAGCCGCGGGTCGAGCACCGCGACCACGCCGCGGTCGGTGGTCGTGCGGATCAGCCGGCCGGTCCCCTGCGCCAGCAGCAGCGCGGCATGGGTGGCCGCGACCTGCATGAAGCCGTTGCCGCCGGCCCGGTCGGCGGCGCGCTGCCGGGCGCTCATCAGCGGGTCGTCGGGGCGCGGGAACGGGATCCGGTCGATGAGCACCAGCTGGCAGGTGTCGCCGGGCACGTCGAGCCCCTGCCACAGGGAGAGGGTGCCGAAGAGCGCGGTGTGCGGGTCGTCGATGAACTGCCGGGCCAGCTCGGGCAGCTGGGCGTCGCCCTGGGCCAGCGTGGTCAGGTGGGGCAGCCGCTCGCGGACGACCTCGGCCGCGGCCTCGGCGGCGCGGCGGCTCGAGAACAGCCCGAGCGCGCGCCCCTCGCTGGCGTCGACCAGCTCGACGATCTCGTCGAGCTGGGCCTTGCCCAGACCGTCGCGGCCGGGCGGTGGCAGGTGGCGGGCGACGTAGAGGATCGCCTGCTGGCCGTAGTCGAAGGGGCTGCCGACGTCGAGCCCGCGCCACGGGAGCACGTCGTCGCCACGCTCGACGCCGCCCTGGTCGGTGTCGGTGTCGACGTTCTCGGCGGCCTTGAGGCCGAAGCTCGAGGCGACCACCCCGAAGTCACCGCCCAGCCGGAGCGTGGCGCTGGTGAAGACGGCGAGCTTGTCGGTGAGGAGCTTGTCGCGCATCGGCCCCCAGACCTGGAGCGGCGCCACGCAGAGGTGGGGAGGCATCCGGTCGCTGCCCTCGGTCACCCACAGCACGTCGCTCTCGAGGTTGGCCGCCATCCGCTCGACGGTGGCGAAGACCTCCTGCACCATCCCCTTGGCCTGGGTGAAGCCCGCGTCCGCGTCGTCGGCGCCACCCTTCGCCTCCTTCGGGTAGGCCGACAGGCAGGCGCGGGCGCTGTCGCGGACCGCGACCAGCGCGTCACCGAGCGCGTCGGGCAGGAGGTCGATCCGCCCGGGCGCCAGGTCTCCGATCGCGGCGCGCAGCGCGTCGCCCGCGTCGGCGAGGTCGTCGGCCTCGTTGCCCTGGACGTGGCGCTGGGAGCGCTTCGAGGCGCGGTCGACGTCGGCCGCGAACAGCTCGTCGGTCGCCGCCTGGGTGACCCGGCTGACCAGCTCGTGGGCCTCGTCGACGACCACGACGTCGTAGTCGGGGATCATCGGCACCCCCTCGATCGCGTCGATCGCGAGCAGCGAGTGGTTGGTGACGATCAGGTGGGAGCGCTGGGCCTTCTCCCGGGCCAGCTCGGCGAAGCACTCCTGGCCGAACGGGCACTTCGCGGCGCCGAGGCACTCGCGGTGGTTGACCGAGACCTGGCGCCACTCGCGGTCGGTGTGGCGGGGCGCGTTGTCGCGCTCACCGCTGCCCTTGCCCTCGACCTCTTCCTCCGCCCAGGCCCGCAGCTCGAGCACCTTGGTGGCCATCGAGCCCTGAGGCACCTCGATCAGGGCGCCCTGGTCGTCGGGTACGCCGGCGCGGATGCGGTGGAGGCAGGCGTAGTTGGAGCGCCCCTTCAGGACGGCGTAGGACGCGTCGACGCCGGGCAGGTCACCGACCGCCTCGACCAGCCGCGGGATGTCGCGCTCGACCAGCTGGTGCTGGAGAGCGAGCGTCGCGGTGGCCACGACGACCCTGCTGTCGTGCAGGAGCGCCGGCACGAGGTAGGCCAGCGACTTGCCGGTGCCGGTGCCGGCCTGGACGAGCAGGTGGGTGCCCTCGACCATCGCGTCGGCGACGGCCTCGGCCATCTCGACCTGGCCCGTTCGCTCCTGGCCGCCCAGCGCCTCGACGGCAGCGGCCAGCACCGTGGCGACCGAGCCCTGCTCGGTCTCGGGTGCGGTCGGTGCGGTCACCCGAGAACCCTAGTTGCCCGGACCGACTCCCCCGTCGGGCTCTCCACCGATCGGCAGGACGAGCTCCACGGCCAGTCCGCCCGGCTCGAGCGGGGTGAGCGTCAGCCGGCCGCCGTGGTGGTCGGCGACCGCCTGGACGATGGACAGGCCGAGGCCTACGCCGCGATCCGAGCCGACCCGGTCGCGGGCGCCGCGCCGGAACGGAAGGGTCAGCGCCACCGCGTCGCCCGGGTCGATCTGCGCTCCGGTGCTGCTGACGACCAGCACCGCATCGCGGTCGCGGGTGTGCAGCCGGATGTCGACCCAGCCCTCCGCGCCGGGCAGGTTGTGGCGATCGGCGTTCTGCAGCAGGTTGCCGACCGCCCGGTCGAGCAGCTCCGGGTCGCCGGCCACGGTGACCGGCGCCAGGTGCAGGTGCCAGGGACGCGTCGACCCCTCCTCCTCGCGGACCCGGTCAACGGCGTCGTTGACCAGGACCATCAGGTCCACCTGCTCGTGCCGGGCCGTCTCGAGCCCGGACTGGACCCGGGCCAGGGTGAGCAGGGCGTCGACGGTGCGGTTGGCCCGGTCGGTCTGGCCGAGCGCGACCTCGGCCGCCTGCCGCAGCTCGGCCGTCGTGGCACGCGGGTTGGCCAGCGCGACGTCGAGGGCGGCCTGCTGGTTGGCCAGCGGCGTACGCAGCTCGTGCGACATCGTCGCGACCAGCCGACGCTCCCCGGCGAACGCCTGGTGGATGCGGTCCAGCAGGGAGTCGAACGTGTCCGCGAGCTCGCGCAGCTCGTCGTGCGGGCCGCCCAGCGACACGCGTTCGTCGAGGGAGTGCGCCGAGATGGCCCGCGCCCGGCGGGTGATCGTGTGCACTGGTGCCAGCACCCGCCCCGCGAAGACCCAGCCCACGCCCACCGAGACCGCCGCGGTCAGAAGCAGGCCGACGCCCGACCACCACAGCAGCCCGTTGAGGGTCTTGTCGACAGCGTCGACGCGGGCCTGGAACACCGTCTCGCCGAAGGCGCCCGGCGCCGGTGCCGACTCCGAGCTCGGACCGGTCAGCCCCGGCGGCGGCTGGGAGCTGGAGCCGACGTAGAAGGTCGACCTCGGCGGATGGCTGACCACCGCGTAGATCCCGCCGAGCAGCACCGCCGCCGACACGACCGAGATCAGCGAGTAGACGATGGTCAGCCGCCAGCGGACGCTGAGTCCCCGCTTCATGTGCACAGCCGGTAGCCGGCACCGCGCAGCGTCTCGATGACGGGCGGGTCGCCGAGCTTGCGGCGCAGCCCGACCATGGTCACCCGCACGGCGTTGGAGAAGGCGTCGGCGTGCTCGTCCCAGACCCGCTCCATGAGCTCCTCGGCGGAGACCACGGCCCCACGGGCGCGCGCCAGCTCGGCAAGGACGCCGTACTCCTTCAGGGTGAGCTGCACCGGGCGCCCGGACCGGGTCACCGACCGGCGTGCGGTGTCGATGTCGACCTGGCCGATCCGGAGCAGGGGAGGTACGGCGGGCGTGGTGCGGCGGGCGAGCGCCTCCACCCGGGCCAGCAGCTCCGCGAAGGCGAACGGCTTGGGCAGGTAGTCGTCGGCCCCCAGCGCAAAACCGTCCACCTTCTCCGCAACGGTGCCCGCCGCAGTGAGCATCAGGACCCGGGCGGAGGTCCGTTCGCGCACCAGCGTGCGGCAGACCTCGTCGCCGTGAACGACCGGCAGGTCGCGGTCGAGGAGGATGACGTCGTAGTGGTTGATCGCGGCCTGCTCGAGCGCCGCGGCGCCGTCGGTGACCACGTCGACGGCGTAGCCCGAGCGCCGCAGCCCGCGCGCAAGGGCATCGGCCATGATCTCCTCGTCCTCGACCACCAGCACCCGCATGGACGAACGCTCGCACGGTTCGGGTTCAGCCTGCATAAGGAAATCCCGTGAAGGTGCCGAGTTCGCCAACGCTGGCCGAGCGCCCGGTCCGGTGCAGTGGGCGCATGACGATCATCCAGACCACCAGAGCTGCACTGCACCGCGTCGTACACCGGTTCCTCGTCGCGGCCGCCCTGATCATCCTGCTCGGCACGACCGCGGCGTGCGGCGACTCAGGCAAGGGCAACGACAACGCGCTGCCCGACGCCGCCGGCGCCTCGACCTCCGCGTCCACGTCCGCTGACGACGAGGAGGAGCTCGACCCCGAGGACGCGATGCTGAAGTTCGCCCAGTGCATGCGCGACCAAGGCGTCGACGTGCCCGACCCGACGGACGGCGGCATCCGTGTCAACGGCGAGGGCCTGTCCCAGGAGCAGATGGAGTCGGCGCAGGCCGCGTGCCAGAAGTGGATGGACATGGCCGAGCCCGACGACGGCGGTCAGGAGATGTCCGAGGAGGAGAAGCAGTCGTTCCTGGACATGGCGGCCTGCATGCGCGAGCGCGGCTACAACTTCCCCGACCCCACCTTCGACGGCGGCCGGGTCACCCAGAAGATCGAGAAGGGCGAGGGCGACCTCCCGGGACCCGACGACCCGGCCTTCGAGAAGGACCAGGAGGAGTGCAGCGCCGAGGCCGGGCTGGAGCCGCCCGGCGAGGCCGACGGCGGCTCGACCGACGAGCAGTCCTCCTGACATGGCAGGCGCCTTCTCCCGGGCCGGCGTCGTGGCCATCGGCCTCGTCGCCGCCGGAGCCCTGAGCGGGTGCAGCGTCCCGGGCGCGAACGACCCCGCTGACGCGGCCGACGAGACGTCGACGCCCACGACCGCCACGGTGCAGCGCACCGACCTGACCGAGACCGCGACCGAGACCGGGCAGCTCGGGTACGGCGACCCGCTGGACCTGCCCTCCGGTCTGAGCGGGACCGTCACCTGGACCCCCGACGTGGGCACGGTGGTCGGGAACGGCGAGCCGCTCTACCGGCTCGACGCCGACCCGGTGCTCCGGCTCGACGGCAAGGTCCCGGCCTGGCGCGACATGGACCCGTACGTCACCAGCGGCCGGGACGTGCTGCAGCTGGAGCGGGCACTGACCGCCCTCGGCTACACCCACGGTCTCGACCTGGAGGTCGACGGCGACTGGACCTGGGTCACCACGATCGCCGTGGAGCGGTGGCAGCGCGACCACGGCCTCGACGACGACGGCGACCTACCCCTGGGCCGCGTCGTCTTCACCGACGGCGACGCCCGGGTGGCGTCCGTGGCGGTCGAGGACGGGACGCCGGTGGAGCCCGGCACGGTCGTGCTGCAGCTCGGCGCCAGCCACCGGACGGTCACGGTCTCGGTGGACCCCAACCAGCAGCGGCTGGTGCCGGTGCGCAAGGCCGTGGAGCTCGAGTTCGCCGACGGCACGACCGCCCGGGGCCGGATCCGCGAGGTCGACCACGTCGCGGCCACCGAGGAGACCGAGGAGTCCATCGACGTGACGATCGAGGTGGTCGGACCCCAGGCGAAGCGCAAGGAGGTCGACAAGCAGCTCGACGGCACGTCGGTGCAGGTGGGGTTCTCGCACACCCTCGCCACGGATGTGCTGGCCGTGCCGGTGACCGCGCTGGTGGCCCTGGTCGACGGCGGCTACGGCGTCGAGAAGGTGGACGCCGACGGCAACCGGGCCTACGTCGCCGTCACCACCGGCTCGTTCTCCGAGACCCTCGTGGAGGTCGACTCCCCCGACCTCGCCGAGGGCGACGAGGTCGTGGTCACCCCGTGACCGCCCCCCACACGGCACTGGAGCTGAGCGGCGTGACCCGCACCTACGGCACCGGCACGGCCGCGCTCACCGTGCTGCACGGCGTCGACCTGACCGTGGACGAGGGCGAGTACCTCGCCGTCGTCGGTCCCTCGGGCTCGGGGAAGTCCACGCTGCTCAACATCATCGGCGCGCTGGACCGACCCACCAGCGGCCGGGTGCTGCTGGGTGGCCACGATCTGACGTCGTACTCCGACGCCAGGCTGTCCCGGCTGCGCGGCACCCACCTGGGCTTCGTCTTCCAGCAGTTCTTCCTGCTGGACCGGCGCTCGGCGCTGGAGAACGTCGGCGACGGGCTGCTCTACCAAGGGGTACGCCGGCCGGAGCGACGTCGACGGGCGGCCGACGCGCTGCGGCGGGTCGGGCTGGGCGGCCGGCTCGACCACACGCCGGCCGAGCTGTCGGGCGGCGAGTGCCAGCGTGTGGCGGTGGCGCGGGCCCTCGTGCACCGGCCACGGATCCTGCTCGCCGACGAGCCGACCGGCAACCTCGACTCGGTCTCCGGCCGGGCCGTGCTGGAGCTCTTCGACGTCCTGCACGCCGAGGGCGCGACGATCGTCGTGGTCACCCACGACGAGTCGATCGCGGCGCGGATGCCGCGGGTGGTCGCGATGCGCGACGGCCGGGTCGAGTCCGACGTACGCCGTGGAGTGGCGGCATGAGCGGACTGGGGCCGGTCGACCGGCTGCGGCTCGGCGGGCTCGGCCTGACCGCCCGCAAGGGGCGCGCCGCCCTCTCGGCGCTCGGCGTCGCGATCGGGATCACCGCGATGGTGGCCGTGCTCGGCCTCTCGGAGTCGTCACGGGCCGACCTCGACGCCCAGCTCGACGCACTCGGCACCAACCTGCTGGTCGTCACCCCTGGGCAGGACATGATGGGCGACAACGCCACCCTGCCCGACAGCTCGGTCGAGATGATCGCGCGGGTCCCGACCGTCGAGTCCGCGGCCGCGGCGTACGCGTTCGATGCGACCGTCCGCAAGAGCGACCGGGTGCCGGCGGCGCAGACGAGTGGGATCGCGGTCGCGGCGGCCGGCCCGGGGCTCGACGCCGCGGTCTCCGCCGAGCTGCGCGACGGCAGGTGGCTGGACGAGGCCACCGAGAACTACCCGGCGGTGGTGCTCGGGTCGACGGCAGCGCGCCGGCTGGCGGTCGGCTCCCTCGACGAAGGGGTCCGGGTCTGGCTGGACGGCCCCTCGGACAGTGGCCAGTGGTTCGCCGTGGTCGGCGTCCTCGAGCCGGTCGTCCTGGCCCCCGAGCTGAACGAGACCGCCCTGATCGGCCTGCCGGTCGCGGAGCAGCTCGCCGGTGACGACCTGCCGCCCAGCACCGTCTACACGCGCGTCGACCAGGACCAGGTCTCCGCGACCAGGGCCCTGCTCGGCCGCACGGCCAACCCGTCGTCGCCCACCGAGGTGTCCGTCTCCCGGCCCTCCGACGCGCTCGAGGCGCAGGCCGCCGCCGACAAGTCACTGACCACGCTGACCCTCGGCCTGGGCGCCGTGGCGCTGCTGGTCGGCGCCGTCGGCATCGCCAACGTCATGGTCATCTCCGTGCTCGAGAGGCGGCGGGAGATCGGCGTACGCCGGGCGCTCGGCGCCACTCGGGCGGGCATCGGCAGCCAGTTCCTGACCGAGTCGGTGCTGCTCTCACTGCTGGGTGGACTGCTCGGTGGGCTGCTCGGGGTGGCGCTGACCACCGCGTTCGCCGTCCACCAGGACTGGGGAGTCGTGCTGCCGTGGCAGCCCGTCCTGGCCGGGCTGGGCTGCTCGCTGCTGGTGGGCACCGTGGTCGGGCTCTACCCGGCGCTGCGGGCCGCGTCGGTGCCGCCGACCGAGGCGCTGCGATCGATGTAGTCCTAGTGTCGGACACATGAGCCTCAGCCAGGTCACCACCCGGGACGGTCGCAGCCTCGAGGTGCTGACCGGTGGTGACCCGGCCGGTTTCCCCTTGCTCTTCCACGGTGGCTCGCCATCGGCGGCCGTCCCCTACCCGCCCCTGGACGACGCGGCCCGGAGCAAGGGGCTGCGGCTGATCACCTACTCGCGGCCCGGCTACGGCGACTCCACGGCCAGGCCGCGCCCCGAGCCGCGGATGGCCGACGACGTACCCGACTCGGAGGACGTGCTCGATGCGTTGGGGGTGGACACCTTCGTCACGGCCGGCTGGTCGGGCGGCGGTCCGCGCGCACTGGGCTGCGCCGCGCTCCTGCCCGAGCGGTGCCTGGCGGCGGCGTCGGTGGCCGGGGCCGCGCCGCACGACGGCGAGGGGCTGGACTGGAAGGCCGGGATGGCCGAGGAGAACATCGTGGAGTACACCGCTGCCGAGGCCGGCCGCGCGGCGTACGAAGCGTTCCTCGAGGAGGAGTTCCTCCCGGTGCTGATGGCCGACGCCGACGACATGGCGGACGCGATGGGCGGGCTGCTCCCCGAGGTGGACCGGGCGGTGATGGACCGCGGGTTCACCGAGTGGCTCACCGAGACGTTCCACCGAGCGGGTGCGCAGCGGGTCGCGGGCGTCCTGGACGACGGCCAGGCCGCCGTCCGGTCATGGGGCTTCGACGTCGCCGAGATCCGGGTGCCGGTGGCGATCTACCAGGGCCGGGCCGACGCGATGGTGCCGTTCGCGCACGGCGAGTGGCTGGCCGCGCACGTGCCCGGCGCCGAGGCGCACCTGACCGAGGACGACGGGCACCTGACGCTGGTGACCCGGCTTCCGGACCTCTTCGCGGACCTGAGGCGGCTGGCCGGGATCTGACCCGGCTCGCTCAGTCCAGGGCCGCGATCCGCGCGGCGACCGCGTCCCCGAACGCGCGGTGGCCGGCCGGCGTCATGTGCAGCCGGTCGTCGAGGTAGGACAGCCGGAGGTCGACGGTCGAGACGTAGAGCACGCCGTACTTCTTCGAGAGGCGCGCGAGCAGCCGGTCGACGCGCGGCACCTTCGCTGCTCGCGCCGGTGCCGTCGCCGGGCCGACCACGACGGTGCGGTAGGCCGCGGCGTACTTCATCACCCGCGCGAAGCCCGCCCTGATCTCGGCCCCGCTGCGGTCGTAGTCGTTGAGCCCGCCCTCCACGACGAGCAGGTCGGCGCCGTTGGCCAGCGCGGCCGGCGCGCGGTCCGCGAACGAGACCCGGCCGCAGGGCGAGGCCTTCTCGCTGAACCCCGAGCCGGAGAAGCCGGCCACGTGGACCCGGCCCGGCAGCCGCGACGGCCACGACTGCGCCGGATGGTCGAGGCCGAGCCCGGCCGACCACGAGTCGCCGATGACGACCACCCGCTCCCCCGAGCCGGTGACCATCTGGCCGCGCCTGACCGAGTCGGCCTCGAACTGCTCGCACTTCGACGTGCTGGCACCGGCCCGCGCGGCGATGACGCCCGAAGCCACCAGGGCAGCCAGCAGCGCCATCGCGGTCGTGACGACCACGTGACGGCGCACGTGAAGAACCCGAGGAAGCACGTCGGCAAGTGTGCGGAGAAAGCGCGCCTCAACCCATGGTCCGACAGGGTCATTCGGGGATCATTCCGGGACCCCCCTGAGGTCAGGAATGACTAGTCAGGGTCGGCCTCAGCCAACCGTCGGTCAGACGGCGTACGACGCCAGCTCGCTGGCGAGGTCCTCGTGGGCGCGGCCGGCGACGATGGTGCCGTCCGCGGTGTGCTCCATCGAGTCGATCTCGCCCTGCTGGTGCAGCCGGTTGATCAGATCGCCGCGCTCGTAGGGCAGCAGCGCCTTGAACTCCACACCGGGCCGGGGCAGCTCGCCCTCGACCAGCGCGAGCGCCTCGGTGACGCCCTCGCCGGTCTTCGCGCTGACCACGACCGAGTGCGGCTCCACGCGCCGCAGCCGGGCGAGCACGAGGGGGTCGGCGGCGTCGGCCTTGTTGATCACCACGAGCTCGGGGACGTGGGTGGCGCCGATCTCCGCGAACACCTCTCGCACCGCGGAGAGCTGGCCCTCGGGGTCGGGGTGCGAGCCGTCCACGACGTGGAGGATCAGGTCGGCGTCGGAGACCTCCTCCAGCGTGGAACGGAACGCCTCGACCAGCTGGTGCGGCAGGTGCCGGACGAACCCGACGGTGTCGCTCATCGTGTAGACCCGGCCGTCGGCGGTGGTCGTCCGCCGCGTGGTCGGGTCGAGCGTCGCGAACAGGGAGTCCTCGACCAGGACCCCGGCGTTGGTGAGCCGGTTGAGGAGGGAGGACTTGCCGGCGTTGGTGTAGCCGGCGATGGCGACGGCCGGAATCTGGTGGCGTCGCCGCTCCTGCCGCTTGGTGTCGCGGGTGCCCTTCATCTCCCGGAGCTCGCGGTTGAGCTTGGCGATCTTGGTGTTGATCCGGCGCCGGTCGGTCTCGATCTTGGTCTCACCGGGGCCGCGGCCACCGATGCCGGCACCGCCGGCCACCCGGCCGCCGACCTGGCGGGACAGGTTGCCGCCCCAGCCGCGGAGCCGCTGCTTCATGTAGTTGAGCTGCGCGAGCTCGACCTGCGCCTGGCCCTCCCTGGACTTCGCGTGCTGGGCGAAGATGTCGAGGATCAGCGCCGTCCGGTCGACGACCTTGACCTTGAGCCGGTCCTCGAGGTTGCGCAGCTGGCTCGGCGCGAGCTCGCCGTCGCAGATCACCGTGTCGGCGCCGGTCGCCTGGACGATCTCGCGGATCGCGTCGACCTTGCCGCGGCCGACGTACGTCGCGGGGTCGGGAGACTGCCGGCGCTGGTAGATCGCCTCCAAGACCTCGGAGCCGGCGGTCTCGGCCAGGAGGGCGAGCTCGGCCATGGAGTTCTCGGCGTCCTCGACCGAGCCCTCGGTCCAGACGCCCACCAGGACGACTCGCTCGAGGCGGAGCTGGCGGTACTCGACCTCGCTGATGTCCTCCAGCTCGGTGGAGAGGCCGGCGACGCGCCGCAGTGCGTGCCGCTCCGCGAGCTCCATGGCGCCGACGGTGGGCTCGTCCTCGGGGTCGGCCTCGTCCTCCCAGCCGGAGGTCTGCTCGAGCTCGTCGTCCAGATCGAAATCCGCGTCGAAGTCGGGGTCGAGCTCGATCGTCGAGTCGGCCGGCGAGAGGTCGTCGGCATCCGGCGTGAGTTCATGTGCGTTCGTCATACGCCCTCCAGCCTACGGTCGCCCTCCCCACCGCGCGAACTCGTTTGTCGATCCGGCGGTCCGAGTGACCGGCCCGGCCGCTCTACTGTCTGTGTGAATCGCCGCCGAGTCACCAGGAGCCCGCGCTGAGCCCACGCCACATCTCCCAGGACGGCCGCGAGCTTGCGGCACTGGTCGACGCCTTGCCTCGCGGGCGGCTCGTGCTCGGACTGAGCGGCGCGCCCGGCTCCGGGAAGTCCACGCTGGCCTCCGCGCTGGCCGCGGCGTACGGCGTGCCGGTGGTGCCGATGGACGGCTTCCACCGGCCCAACGCCGAGCTGGTCGCGATGGGACGGCTCGACGCGAAGGGCGCGCCGGACACCTTCGACGCCGAGGCGTACGCCGCCCTCCTGCACCGCCTGCACGGCGGGGGAACCGTGCTGGCGCCGTCGTTCGACCACGGGCAGCCGGATCCGCTCCCGGACTCGATCGAGGTGCCGGCCGCCGCCGGGCTCGTGGTGACCGAGGGCAACTACCTGCTGCTCGACGAGCCGAGGTGGCGCGCCGTACGCCGCGAGTGTGATGCGGTCTGGCACGTGGTCACCGACGAGGCTTCACGCGTGGAGCGGCTGGTGCAGCGGCACGTCGAGGCGGGCCGCGCACCCTCGGACGCCCGGGCCTGGGTGAGCCGCGTCGACCAGGCCAACGCCGACCTGGTCGAAGCCGCCGCACCCCGGGCAGACCTCGTGCTCGACCTGACCGCATGGTCGGGAGTGATCCGCACAGTGTGCGGGAACGCATAATTTGCGTGGCCGCAGTTTATGCGGCAGACTCGGGCCATGGCACCCGACCCGACCCAGCTCGACGCAGTCCGCGAGGCCCTCGAGGCCGCGGCGGACAAGGACGCCGGCGACGCGCTCCCTCACCTGCGCGAGGCCGCGGACAAGCTGACCTCGCTCATCGACGAGTCGATGGCCGAGGCGCTCCTCGCCGGGAAGGTGTCGCTGCGGTCCGCCGGTGCGGCCGCGGGGCTCACCGAGAACGCCGTACCCCCTCGGCTGGCCCGCACCCAGACGCTCGGCGCCTACGCCAACGAGGACGGCCGGGTGACGGCCGCCGGCGTGGAGCGCGCGAAGTACGACCACGAGTCCGGGACGCCGAAGCCCGCGCCCGCACCCGCAGCAGCACCGATGAGGTTCAAACCAAGGAGGAAGACATGACCCGCTCCGACCTGACCCACCTCTACTTCCTGCTCGACCGCAGCGGCTCGATGCAGTCGATCAAGTCCGACATCGAGGGCGGCTTCGCGGCGTTCGTCGACGAGCAGCGCAGGAGTGCTGGCGAGTGCCGGGCGACGCTGGCGCAGTTCGACGACGTCTACGAGGTGGTCTACGTCGACCGACCGGTCGCCGACGTACCACCTCTCGACCTGCAGCCGCGCAACATGACCGCGCTGCACGACGCGATGGGCCGGATGATCACCGACGCCGGCGAGAAGCTCGCCGCACTTCCCGACAGCCAGCGGCCCGGCACCGTGATCGTCGCGATCATGACCGACGGCCTGGAGAACGCCAGCAAGGAGTGGACCGGCGCCTCGATCAAGGCGCTGGTCGAGCAGCAGACCAGCCAGTTCAGCTGGACCTTCCTCTACATGGGCGCCGACCAGGACGCCGTCGAGGTCGGTGGGGCGCTCGGGATCGACAGGGACCTCGCGGTCACCTACTCGCGCGGCAAGTCCGCGGCCGCGATGAGCGTGGCCTCGGGCAAGATCGCCAAGCTGCGTGCCGCCCGCATCTCCGCCCCGGCCGCGCCCATGGAGGCGTTCACCGCCGAGGAGCGGGCCTCGCTGGCGGAGTGAGCGGCCCGCCCCTACAAAACTGGCCCCGACCGGAAGGAGTTCCATCCGGTCGGGGCCAGTTTCACCGGGTACCCGGTGAAACTGCCCTACTTGGGAGGCATCCGGATCCCGCCGTCGACGCGGATCACCTCGGCGTTCATGTAGGAGTTGGTGATGCACTCGACGACCATGCTGGCCAGCTCGTCGGGGACGCCGAGCCGCTTCGGGAACAGCACGCTCTCGCCGAGCTTGGCCTTGAACGCCTCGGAGTCCGGTCCCTCGCCGTAGATCGGGGTGTCGATCAGGCCGGGCGCGATCGTGTTGAGCCGGATCCCCGACGCCGACAGGTCGCGGGCCACCGGCAGGGTCATGCCCACGACGCCGCCCTTGGACGCGCTGTACGACGCCTGGCCGATCTGGCCGTCGAAGGCGGCGACGCTGGCGAGGTTGACGATCGCGCCGCGCTGGCCGTCGGCGTCGGGCTCGTTGCGGCTCATGATCGTGGCGGCCTGGCGAACCATGTCGAAGGTGCCGATCAGGTTGATCTGGATGACCTTCGTGAACGCACCGAGGTCGTGCGCGGACTCGATCTGTCCGTCGCGGCCGATGGTGCGCTGTGCCCACCCGATCCCGGCGGAGTTGACCACCGCGCGCAGCGGG
>Ga0075368_10000349_pt1 | contig 13539 bp, 16 predicted proteins | sample EndMethybrTD3033_FD_71518 | JGI IMG/M metagenome (GOLD analysis project Ga0075368, IMG submission 71518) | Populus endosphere microbial communities from Tennessee, USA - Endosphere MetaG P. TD hybrid TD303-3 | ecosystem: Host-associated > Plants > Roots > Endosphere | place: USA: Tennessee... | reverse complement strand
GGTGGTCGAGTGGTTTAAGGCACCGGTCTTGAAAACCGGCGTGGGTTCACGCCCACCGTGGGTTCGAATCCCACCCCATCCGCCAATGAGCATTGTTTTGACTTAACATTCCGGCGCGAGTCCTTGTCAGCCCACATTTCTGCCCACGTTCATGCCGATGGCAGGGCACGCCGGTGAACCGAGAACAGCCACTCGATAAGACCAGTCGCTAGCGACCCGCCTTCGGGTTGTATTCACCTCGCGCAGAATGGTGGCGGGTGGGAGCGGCTTCTCGGAACCCGCACCGGGTGACCCCAGAAGGGGTCGATCGGCCAGAAGCTATCTGGTCGGTCTTCTCTTGCCACTAGATCGCCAGGTCTTTGGCCTGCCATCTCCGCGAATCCCCCTCAGCCACCAAGAAGACAGCCGGCGGGCACCTTGCTGGGCCCTGCGTACCAAAGGAAATGCGACCTGTGACTGAATGGGAATACCGCGAGATTGATCTGAATCACCAACGGCCATGAAGCGACGAGCTTGACATGCTCAACGCCGCCGGCGCGGGCGGCTGGGAGCTCGTCGGAACCACAACCAACAACGCCGCGTATTTGAAACGCCCCATCGAAGAGCGCGCTCAAGAGCCATCACTGTCGAGTGGGGGCGTTACACGATCTGCCAACCATGGGAATACCAGCGACACCGATGAGCGCGCAGGGAGACTTCGTGAGGTGGCACCGAAGTACCACGATCCTACGACCAACGAGACGTGGTCGGGTCGCGGTCGCATGGCAAACTGGCTCAAGAGAAGGCAAGACGCGGGCGAAGACATCGATAGGTATCTGATCTAGCAGTTGCGGATAATGGGCCGCTTGCGCGTGCGGAATTTCTTCGCGGTCGTTCCAATCATGCGCCAGATCGTGGCCGCGAATCCGCTCAGCGGCACGAACTGTATTGGCTCCAACAAGGAGCAAGTACCACCGCGGCAATGAGCTCCACTCGCTGCGCGTTCGGAACAGCTCACGCGGCAGCCTGCACGCATCAATCGGCAAGGGTTTCATGATGGCGCGTGTTCATCGCACCAGCGATGACGTCGAGACTGACGTCCGCGCGCTGCACTCGTCCACTTGTTCAAGCTGGCACAGATCCCCTTCGGCCCGAAGGACGGCAGGGTGATTGCCCGAGGAATTGCCGGAAAGTTGGGTCGGAAAGTTCCGGAAACTGTTGGACCAACAGCCAGCCGCGTGTGCTGGTTTCTAGCGCGCAATTTTGTTGCGCGGCTTCGCACCCGGGACCCTAAAGGGGGACGCGTCGGACAGGCTGGGTTACCGATTCCTCAGCTAGTCATCGGAAAGGCGAGCTTTTTTTGCATCCAACGATGGGGCCAGGCGCGCATGTATCTAGCGGGCATCAGCCGAGAATCGATAACTGCCGGTCGTCTTGCTGACGCCAGGGATCTGAAACCCAAGGTTCTGCAGGACCGCCTCGCGACTCTCGACCTCGGCACGGTCGCCTCCAAGAATAAGGAAGCGGGCAAGTGCCTTCCCTTTGCCGAGCCCACCTTCCAAGGGATCAAAACTTGAAAGGAGAACTAGCCATCCAGTTTCGATGAACGGCCGACATAGACTTAGGGCGCGTTCAAGCGCACCCTCAAATCCACAGAACGCCAGTCGCGACACCCGAAACTTTCGCGCCTTGCGTAAGCCATCCTGCAACAAGATTTGGGCAGTGGTGGCAACAGGACGAAAATTGAGATCCAACGCGAGAACTCTCTCATCTCTCGTTATGACAATGTCGAATCCGGCCAAGCCCTGATACCCGCGATGCGCGCCGTTTCGCGCAATCTGGTGACCAAGCTCGACAGCCTCCAGGGGTGGCGGAAAACTATCATCAATCAAGCCTCCGCAGTAGGCGCCTTTCCGATCGCAAATCTGTTCGGAACCGCCGAGGTAGCGGATCTCGCCATTGTTGCCAATCGCGTACAACAAGCCAAAATTGCGCGAAATATTGAGGAACTCTTCGAGAATTAGCTCGCTTGCGTCTCGTAGTCGCCGGCAAACCCGCGGTATGCGGTGCCTTCGATGCAAGATCGCAACGTCGGCCCCTGCACCGTTGGGTAGGTCTGTTGCAACCTTGATAACCGTTGGAAGTGATGTGGACCAGAAGAGCTTCCGCCCAAGTTGGTTCTTGCTGACTCTCGCGCGCCGAGCCAGAGCCGCGGGAGGCACTAGCTGTTCCATGCTGGCCTTATTGTTCAGCCAGCGCAATAGGCTCGGATCGATCCACATGCCCGCTGCTGGAACGACATCCTCAGGAGACCAATATGGCGTGACAGCGCGGCCAGCTTCGGCCATCATTCTCCTGACAATATCAATGTATTCGTCACGCGTCCGGTAACTGACGATGGTGTCCGGCAACGTGAGGCCACTATCGCGCATAGCCGAGAGGCCGGCACGCGTTAACCCCCCACGGTGCACGACAACCGGCATTCTTCCAGCACATGGAAGCCATTGCGCCGTCGAGTGCTCAATCGCAAGCGGATCGGCCGTTAGCCAGCGGCTAGCCTCCTCCCAAATCCGGGGCGCAAGGAAGCAATTGGTGCCGTAGACCTCATCTAAGGTCATGAGCAGACACCGAATGGAACGACCTGCTTCTGATCACAAGAAATGAAACTTGACAGTCTTGTTCGCGACCCCGACGCGCTCTTTCGCGATCGTTCGCTTCCATCCTTCGCCGAGCATCAAGTCGCATTTCATTAGGCCTTCTTTGAATGCACGCTCCAACGTCAAAAGAGTCAGTGTGCGGCCCGGTGAATAAAGCTGCCACTCAAAATCATAGGCAATCTTGGAAACAAAGAGGGTGCGATCCTCGCGAAAGGACAGGTTGGCCGCAATCGTGGTACCGTTAAGAGTGAGCACGGTGAGCCAAGTGCGCCCCGAGTCGAGCCCCTCCGCAGCGGCCGCCGCGAACAGTTGCTCGGTTCCAGGTGCGCTCAGCCAGTCTGAAACCAATTGCGTTCGTTTCAGCCATTGCCTTTTGGCAGCAAAGAGCCAAGTGATGTCCGCGAATAAAGTTTCGTCGGTCGCAAGCCGGAGTTTAAGAGCGCCAAGCCCCTCCAAATGGCGTATTTGTCGGCGGTGATCCGTTCGCAGCTTCTTGGACAAACTGCGAAAGAATGTATCCCAGTCACCGAACTGCACGAGGTCAATGAAGGGCGCTGGGTCGGTTTCCTTCACTCTTATACGGGATCCAACAAGATGCGGGGTCAGCAGCGAGTCGTCGCGTATTTGATCGAACCGCAACCTGCGAACGTAGCGGAGCTTGCAGATTGTGGCCCATAGGTAGGAAATGTATTCGGGGGTACGTGCAGAATCCTCGACAAGCACGTCACTGTATTGCGCCGTAAGAGAATGCAAAAAAGACAGGTTTAGGAAAAAGTAGCGGCTGCGACGCGCCACAAGCGGGGCGATCACCACCAGCCGGCCACCGTCGCGGACCAGAACGATGAAAGGAGTTACCGTCTGATCGAGGCGTTGCCGATGCCACGACAGCTGCGCCCAGGTATAACGAAGGAAGGGTGTCCGGACCGCGGCCCGTCGGAACAAATCCTCCCATTCGGCCTGTATTGCGACCAAAGAGGCTTCGTCGCGCAGGATGCGGAAGCTCAGCCCAGATGTTTCCCGCATATGCTAACGGAGCTGCTTCATGGATGGGTTAGAACGGGGATGTGGGCTAACCAAACTGGCCAAATTGTGTTATTTGGGACGTTGAATGCATGGCGGGGGGGCCGCAATCGCCGGGACGCGTGCGCGCCGGAGACGCTGGAAATTGGGTGATGCATCTCGATTGCTGCGTTCTGGAGCTTCGCCTCGCACACGCATGGCGTACGTCCGGCAGCGAGGCAGCGATAAAAACCTCCACGGTGTTGGTTGAACTCAAGGACGCAGAAGGGCTGACCGGTGTTGGCGAAACGGGGATGGCCAGGAGCGTCCGCGCTTTCCTGCAGAAGGTAGATCCCCGCAAGCTCTCCTTCGCCGATGTTCCGGGCAGCATGAGATATCTCGACACGATCACGCGCGATAGTTCCCGTGCCAAATGCGCGCTCAATATCGCGTTGCTGGATGGGGCAGGCAAAGCCGCCAAGAAGCCGATTTACGACTTCCTCGGCCTTGGCTTTACGGAAAAGAAGCACGTCACAAGCTTTAGCGTTGGAATCGACGCACCTGAACGAATTCATACCAAAGTGCGCACGGCCGATTCTTACCCGGTGCTCAAGCTCAAAGTTGGTGGCGCAAACGACCGGGGAAGTTTTGCCGCTCTTCGCCAGGTCGCTCCCACCAAGCCCGTTCGCGTCGATGCCAACGAAGGCTGGAAGAGTAAGGAAGAGGCGCTCCACAATATCGAGTGGCTGTACCACCAAGGCCACGTGCAATTCGTAGAACAGCCGATGCCTGCGACGACCAGCGTACGAGATTGGATCTGGTTGAAGGAGCGTTCACCGCTGCCAATTTACGGCGACGAGTCCTATCATCACGCCTCGGACTGCCAACTCGCAGTTGAGTGTTTCCATGGTGTCAACGTGAAGTTACAGAAGGCAGGTGGCGTCAGCGGTGCATTGGACGCTCTGCGGGCCGCGCGCAAAGCGGGCCTGAAAACGATGATCGGTTGCATGATTGAATCGAGCATTCTTATCACCGCTGCTGCCCACTTGGCCGAATTCGCTGACGACCTGGACATCGACGGCAATCTTCTCATCAGCAATGATCCTTTCCTGGGGGCTTCAGCGGAGAGCGGGATTATTTCCTTTGCGGGTGCGAAGGAGCTGTACGGCTTGCGCGTGAGTAGTCGCGCCGATGTAATCTCGGACAGAAAGCCATTGCGCTTCAAACCCTTGGCCCGTGCGCGCATGGCCCTCCGTCGATCCCTCCAGGCCTGCGTTGGAGGTAAGAGGCTCTAGCTAAGGCGCCGCCTGATCAAACGATGTCGGTACGGCCTTGACCAGACCTTCAGCTTCCTCCAGCCCAGTCCGACCAGGCTTGTCTGCATCGCCATGCGCCCGACCCATGCGAGCCGGACGCGCCCATTCGATGCGGCGTGGCTGATGAGTTGGCGACCGAACAAGCGCTCGTGCGGCGTCTTCCAGCTCGTGTTGATGAAATGTAGAGGGGAGCCGATGGGCCCAAACGTCTTATATTCGTCGAGCACTCCGATGGCGGCGAGCACCATCATTGTCCGCCGGCAATTCGAGCAATTGCTACAATTGTGGAATGCCTCCGGGTGCTCATAGCACGTGCGCAACAGCCGCCGAACGACCTCCCAATCGCGCATTGCCCGCAGCTTGTCGAAGCGTGTGTAGCGTGCTCCGTCATGAATGATCTGCAAACGGTCGGTGGACAGCAGACCATCTATCAGCGGGTCCGAGCCATGCGGCTCAAGGGTCGTGTAGCTTTTCGAAGACGGCACGTAGAAGCGACGGACAGCCCCCGCGAGGGTGAGGGCCGTTCCGATCAGGGCGCTGCCGTGGCCCAGCTCCCAGTTCGTGTTTGGGATGAACGCCCGAAGGTTGGTCTCGACCCGGATCAACTCAACGCCCAAATCGCCCAAGGAACGCTCGTAGGCAGCGGCTGCAGCTTCATAAGTGCGTCTGTCAGAGAGCGGGATATCGAACCCGTGGATGAAAAGCGCGTAGCGAACTCGGTGCGTAGGCGGCCGGTCCAGACCGCGATAGAGCGTAAAAAATGAGTCTACGCCACCGGAGAATAAGGTAGCTGCATTTGGCAGTGCAGGCGCCTCGGCGGCAATTGTGGAGCAACTCAGCTCAACCGGGTGCAAGCGCCCTGGGAACCACAAGCTGAAAATGTTCCAGTACTCTTCAAGGCCGACACTCAGGCGCTCCGAAATCGGCGTGGTGACCACGATCGGCTCGTTGTGCAAGGAGGCGAGCGAGCTGACGCCAACGACAAAAGGCTCCGCTCCGCCCGCAAGGAGCGGCTCGAAGTGGCGCGGAAACTTGAACCAGACGCAGTCGGGGAAGCGCTCGCGTTGCTTGGCGAGCTCGATGCGTGCCTGGAAGGTAGCGGTGTCCCCATCGACGGTTAACTGAGGCTCATGAATGCGCATGAGCCCTCCGCTTGCATTCCAACTGTACGAAGCGGCGCAGGTAGGGGGCTCGGGTAAGATTCCCAGGGTGCCGAGGCCTTCCCTCGGCGCTGTTGGCGGCCATGAGGGGTTAGGCCTCGCTGACTAAGCAAGTGGTCCAGAGCCGGGTGATTCCGTGCTGATAGTCTCGGACCGCCGGCCCAGCCTGGGTAAACCAGTCGGGAAACACTTGGACCTCCATGCTGGGCGGCGCACGCAGCGATTGCGCGAAATTGTGTGCGTCGGGTTTTTCCGCCATGGCCGGCTCCTTCATTCGAGAAGAGGAACACGAGTTTGCTGAGCGGCCTGGCTTCGAACGATTTTCTTGACCCACTGAACGAAGCCATCCGGGCGCCGTACCCCTTCCAAACCCGCACGTTAACTCCTATAGTGCACCATTGGTAGCCGACATCATGCAATGTACGGCACTTGGGGAAGCGGGATGCGTTACCCGGGGAAGGTATTTGTTATCAATCTGGATCGCAGCTCGGACCGTTGGCGGTTCATGCGCGAGCAGGCTGATGCTTTGAGCCTGGACATTGAGCGCATATCGGCCATTGACGGACTAGCTGTACCGGAGGCGATGCGTTGGGAGTTCCTTGGCCCCGCTGGTGCAATTCACTCGAAACTCAGTGAAGGCGAAGTCGGCTGCTATGCCGCCCACTTGGTCGTCCACCAGCGGATCATCGACGCAGACCTGCCCCACGCATTGATCCTTGAGGATGACTCCATCCTGCCAAATGACATCTCGCAGATCGCTGGAGAGGCGGTCGCATTTTGCCCAATGAATTGGGACATCATTCATCTGTCGAGCGTCTTCAAGGAACGGAAAGTCATTCCGGTTTCTGCCCTTGGCGCCGGTCGTCACGTTGTTCGACATACCCGCCTTCCGGCAAATACATGGGGCTATCTCGTCAGCCAGGCCGGCGCGCGTAAGTTGCGCGAGCCAGGCCTCCGAGTGAGACCCATCGATATGGAATTTCGTTACGCGTGGATGCGCGGTTTAGAAATCTATGGTGTCAGCCCGGCGCCAGTCAGGAACCAAGAACAGTTTGCTACGACCATTGATTCCGATGGGCGCGCCAAATCGGCGCCAAAAGGTCAATGGGCACCAAGTCGAATGTCGCGACTCTACGGAGAATTCTATAAGCGCCGTCGCGTGCTGTCGGCGCTCGTGAGTTATCACGCTGCTCGAGTAGGCGCACAGCGCGGCTGGCTATCGGATCACCCAAAGCAAACTGCAGCGTGGCTTGTTCGAAAGACTTAATAGTCATTCTTACTCGGGATGAGCAGGAGATAAACCCTTCATCGGACTGTTCTCGCCGTATCCTGAAGGTGGAGTGCCCGCGGGGTCGACTGGGGGACCTGCGTGATGGTGCGGCTGAAGCCATTCGGCATTGCTGGACTGCGACAGCCCGCGAGCAGGCGTGCTGCTTCGTCGAATTGGTAACAGGCGCGCTAGTAGATTGGAAACCGCGACGGCCGTGAGATACGGACAACTAACCGCCCGCGCGGGCAATATTGGCGACGACCTGCAGTCGCTCGCAGCCTGTCAGCACCTGCCGGCCCACTCTACTGTGTTCGTCGACCGCGATAAGATCCATCGCGATTCCGGCGCGGGGCCGACCGCCGTGATCATGAACGGCTGGTTCTCCGGCAACGCCGAGGCGTGGCCGCCTGCGCCGTCGATTCACCCGATCTTCGTCGGCTTTCACGTGTGCGGGCGGTTCAAGCCGGCCGTCGAGCGCCATGCTCAGTATCTCAAGGCGTTCGAGCCGATCGGCGTCAGGGACGCGGCGACCGGCCATTTCCTGGAGTCGCTCGGCATAAGAACGCAGACGACCTACTGCCTGACTCTGACGTTTCCGCGCCGGGAGCGCACTCCGGTCGCGGGCAAGGTCTTCATCGTCGATGCCGAAGACATCGCCATTCCCCGGAGCCTGCGTAATGGCGCGATCAAGATGACGCACAGCATGCCACCGCTCGGCCCGGAGGCGACGCTGCCCTTCGCCCAGAAGCTGCTGGATATGTACGAGGAGGAGGCGGCCCTCGTCATCACGACGCGCCTGCACACGGCGCTGCCGTGCATGGCGATGGGTATTCCCGTGGTGTTCTTCGGCTCGCCGACCGACGGGCGGACCTCGATCGTCAGGGACATCGGCGGCACGACCTATGACCAGCGCCTGCATGCGAAAGCGGTAGCTCGCGGCGTTATTGGCCGCGCGTTCGATAAAGTCGACTGGTCGCCCACGCTGCTCGATTTGTCGCCGGTCAAGGCGCGGCTTGTGCAGGCGGTTGCCGAGCGCATGCGCGGGTTCGCGGGCGGGCTGCTCGCTCGCTAGGAACACTATTGCCGCGCTTGCAAAGGTGCTGCAGCGGTTGGCGGTATGTGGCGCGCAGGACGGTTGCTGCAGCGGCCCGTGCCGCTCATCCTGCTGTGATGCATAGCGCACGTTTGCCTCGGATACATACGTCCCATTGGTCGTATCGGTGCCATCGGTCGTATCGTCGTTTTCATTTCTGACAGGCCACCGCGAATAAGGAAGGCTGTCGCCACGATCCGCGACAACGACGGAGTTCGCGAAGATGGCAGTCCCCAGATACCCGCGAGAGCTTCGCATCCGCGTGCCCCAAGCCCTGCCGGACGCCCTAGCGCTCGCCGCCGAACAGCACCGCACCACGCCTGCGGAATGGGTTCGCCAAGCGCTCCTGCGCAGCCTGGCTGCCGAAGGCGTGAGCCTCCGCGACGGGGCAGCGGCCATCCGCAAGCCCCGCGAGGCGCCAGGAGATCTGCATCGTGCTTGGCGCTGAGGAGGTCGTCCAGTTCAGCACAGAGCCGGCAGTGCTGGCCGACGGCCTGCGCCTGGCCAATCACTTCCATGCATTGAGTCTGGGCCTAACGCGGGCGTCGGTAGCTGCCGGTGCGGCCTGGCTGCTCACCAGCATTGCGCACGAGGTGCAGAACAGCTCGGAGCTCAATCCGGACGGCATGAACCGAGTTAGAGTTGCCAAGTGGTTGCTGGCGATCGTCGAGGTGCAGCTCGAGGCCATCGAACGGATGGGTTTGCCCGGCCTCGACACGATCGAGGAACTGATCGGCATGAAGGAGATCTCCGCCTCGGCGGTGATCGGCGCGGCAGAGGAGAGCGCCGATGCGGCCTGACATCGACACGCTCGCCAAGCGACGGAACGTGGAGTGCATGCGGAATGCCACATCGCCACGGATCTGGGCAAGCGGCGACAGATGCATTCGACGTCGAGCCAGACGATCACCTCTTTCGGGTGCCGGTTCCATCGCTGCCAGGATGTGCCGGGCCTTGGCCATTGTGTTGGTCTTCCACATCTGCCCGGCCTTCTCCGCGAGCACGAAGTCATGCACCTGGCCGACCCGGTCCATCTTTGCCGCCAGCGGCACCAGCCAGTGCCGATAGTCTTCTGTGGAAGCCGCACACGATCACGCCGCCCATGGGGACCCCAGAATGTCGAAGCCGCGCCACCGCAGCTGCATCGGGCGCCCTAGCCGATTGAGGCTTGCGCGCGCCTCGTCCATAGTACGGTCGAGCGGAGCGAGTTGGGTCGGACAAGTGGCGTCGCGGCCTTTGCTGGAAGGAGAGCGGATCGTGAATATCGGACGAATTGGCGCGCTTGGCCTTGCACTGTTGACGCTGGGAACAGTGTGCGTCGGCTCTAAGGTCGAGGCGCAGCAGAAGGTCGTTATCTATTCGTCGAATGACGATACGTTGCACAAACTAGTATTCGCCGCGTTCACGAAGGAGACGGGCATCGCCGTCGAGCCTATATCTGCCGGCTCGGGCGTCGTCATGAAGCGCATCCAGACAGAGAAGGACAGGCCGGGCGGCGACATTGTCTGGGGTGTCAGCCGGTCGCTGCTCGATACCAACAAGCAGTATTTCTCCGCGTACCTGTCAAAGAACAACGACGCGACCCCTGCGGAATATCGCGAGCCGACCAACCTCTGGATCGGCAACAATTTGCACCTGCTGGTGATCCTGCAGAACACCAAGGTGCTGCCCGAGGATCAGGGCCCCAAGACGTGGGCCGACCTTCTCGACCCCAAATGGAAGGGCAAGGTCGCCTTCACCGATCCAGCCAATTCTGGCTCCGCGTATTCCACCATAACTATGCTCGTCGACCATTTTGGCGGCGGCGATACGGGCTGGTCCAAGGTAAAGGGACTGCTTGCCAACACCAGAGTCCTCAATCGGTCATCGCTGGTGTTCCAGGGCGTCGGCAACGGCGAGTATCCACTTGGCATCTCGCTCGAATATGCCGGCTACGTCTGGGCTGCTGGAGGGGCACCCGTGAAAACAATCTATCCGGCCGACGGCACAATCGCGCAGATGGAAGGCGTGGCCATCGTGAAGGGCGGTCCCAATCCGGACGCCGCCAAGGTCTTCGTCGACTACATCAACCGCAAGGATGTGCGCGAGATGATCATCAAGGACACGTTCCGTCGTCCCGCGCGCCAGGATCTCGATCTCTCCAAGCTGCCCGGCAGCATGCCCGCTCTGTCCAACATCACCCTCCTACCATACAAGGAGGTGGCCTGGACCGACGTGCGGGCGCCGACGCTCGAGAAGATCAAGGACATGATCCAGGAAACTCGTTGAAATTTCGGGGCTCGGGTTGAGCAAGATATCGATCGACGGCGTGTGCCGGTCATTCGGATCGGTGCAGGCCGTGCGCAACATCACGCTCGAGATCGGCAACGGCGAGTTCTTTACTCTCCTGGGTCCTTCCGGCTGCGGCAAGACCACGTTGCTGCGCATGATTGCGGGCTTCACCGAGCTCGATGCCGGCGAGATCCGCATAGGTGATAAGCGCATCGATATCCTGCCGCCGCATCGACGCAACATCGGCATGGTTTTCCAGAACTACGCGATCTTTCCCAACCTCACGGTGGGGGGGAATATCGCCTACGGCCTGAAAGCCCGCAAAGTCGGCAATGCCGAGATCACCACACGTGTGGCCGACGCGCTAGCCCTGGTTCGACTGCAAGGGTATGGCGAGCGTTGGCCTCACCAACTCTCTGGCGGACAGCTGCAGCGCGTCGCCATCGCCCGCGCTCTTGTGATACGCCCGGAGGTTCTGCTGCTCGACGAGCCGCTCTCCAATCTGGATGCGCGCCTACGCGTTGACATGCGCGCCGAGATTCGCGAATTGCAGCAGCGTCTGAACATCACGACGGTCTACGTCACGCATGACCAGGAAGAGGCGCTCGCTGTATCCCGTCGCATTGCCGTGATGCAGGCGGGCCGGATCGAGCAGCTCGACACCCCGGAAATCATCTATCGCAAGCCGACAAGCCTGTTCGTCGCCCAGTTCATGGGGACAACCAACGTGTTGACGGGTGTCGTAGAGCGGCGCACGAGCGGACCTGCTCGCGTGCGCATCGGGCCCGTCGAGGTGGAGGTTGCCAATCTCGACGCGTGCGAAGGCGAAACCGTGAGCGTATGCATCCGCCCCGAGGCCCTACAAATCGTGGGTGGCGGGCAAGCCGCTCCTGCGGGGATGGCGCGGATCGAGGCGACCATCGGGCGCGTCGAGTTCATTGGTGCGCTGAGCCGCCTCGATGTCGAGTTGGCAGGCGGCATGGCTCTCAAGGTCGCCGTGCTCGACGATATGGCCGCGTTTGCAAAACCTGGCGGATCGATCGTCCTCGCCTATGACCCGGCTCGTGTTACGGTGTTCCGGCGGGGAGCGTCATGAGGGCGCTCACCATCGCGCCGCTCGCACGTTTGCCTGTGGCAATGGGTGTGGCAGCCTTTCTCTTCCTTGGCCTGTTCCTCCTCTACCCATTGTGGGGCGTACTCAGCGCGAGCGTGCTCACGCCCGATGGCACCGCTCTCACGTTCGGGAACTATGGCCGGATTCTTTCGCGGAGCTTCTATCGCGCCAGCGTAGCCAATACTCTCATGATCGGCGCCCTGGCCACCATCACGACCACGCTGATTGCAGTGCCGCTCGCTTTCGCCATTGCCAGGCTCGACATCCCCGGCAAGCTTCTGCTCATCGGCCTAGCGGCACTTCCTCTTGTGCTGCCGTCCTTTGTCGGCGCTTATGCACTGCTCTTGCTGTTCGGTCGCGCTGGAGTAGTCACCCAGTTCCTCAACTTCTGGGGCGTGCCATTTGGCTCCATCTACGGCGTACCTGGCATTGTCGCCGTCTACACTTTGACCCTTTACCCCTACGTCCTGTTACCCACCGTGGCCGCTTTCAAGGCCATCGACATCTCCGTCGAGGAGGCGGCGCAGAGCCTTGGCTCCTCGCCTGCGCGGACGTTCCGAACGATCACCTTGCCGATCGTCATACCGTCGGTGCTCTCAGGTGCATTGTTGGTCCTCATCGAGACGCTTGAGAACTTTGGCGTTCCGGCCGTTCTAGCCGAAGACATGCCGATCTTATCGGTTGAGACGTACAAGCTCTTCATCGGCGAAACGGCGGCCAACCCTTCGGCGGCGGGTGTGTTGGGCGTTCTCCTGATCGTCCTGACCGCGTCGGTACTGGTCATCCAGCGGCGTTATCTCGCGAGCCGGCGCTTTGCGACCGGAGCGCGGGTCGCACCGCCTGTGATCAGGACTGGCACCGGCTGGCGCGTCGTGGCCACCACGTATTCGTGGGCCGTCGTACTCCTGGCGCTCGTGCCGTTCTTTGCCATCGTGGTATTGTCATTCATGGAGTTCCGCGGTCCGGTCTTGCACGCGGCTTTTAGTTTGAAAAATTACGTAGAGCTCTTCGCATCCGCCCAACGGCCGCTCGCCAACACTCTGCTGTTTGCGACCCTTGCCGCTGGCGCTGCTGCCTTCATAGGCGTGCCGGTCGGCTGGATAGTGGTTCGCACGCGATCGGTCTGGACCGGACTGCTCGACGTGACGGCCACGCTGCCTTTTGCTGTCGCCGGAACTATTCTCGCTATCGGTCTGGTGATCGCCTTCAATGCGGGCGGCCTAGTGCTGACCGGTGGGTGGCTGATCATGGTGCTGGCCTATACCGTGCGAAAACTGCCCTTCACCGTGCGCGCATCGAGCGCGATCCTGCACCAGATCGACCCTTCGCTCGAGGAGGCCTCTATCAGTCTCGGCGTTTCTCCGCTGCGCACTCTGCTCCGTCTGATCGTTCCGCTTATGCTGGGCGGCATCGTCTCAGGCATGGTGCTGACCTGGGTGACCGTCGCATCCGAGCTGTCCTCGACCGTGGTGCTCTACTCGGGCCCGTGGCGCACGCTCACGATCGTCATGTTCCAGGCGCTGGAAGGTACCGGTGCCGGGGTGGCAGTTGCCGCAGCTTCCCTGCTGATCGCGATCACGTTGGTCCCGGTCTTGGCTGCTTACCGACTGCTGCGGCGCTATGAGCTATCCATGCTTTAGGACTTCGGTATGGAACCGCGCTGCCGGACGACCTCAAGGC
>Ga0075368_10000348_pt1 | contig 13553 bp, 9 predicted proteins | sample EndMethybrTD3033_FD_71518 | JGI IMG/M metagenome (GOLD analysis project Ga0075368, IMG submission 71518) | Populus endosphere microbial communities from Tennessee, USA - Endosphere MetaG P. TD hybrid TD303-3 | ecosystem: Host-associated > Plants > Roots > Endosphere | place: USA: Tennessee... | reverse complement strand
CTTCAGCACCGACTTGAGGGCGTGGTAGACCTCCGCACCCGAGCGGAGCGCCTCCTTGAACGTCGGGGCGCCGATCGGGGCGATCATGAACTCCTGGACGTCCACGTTGGAGTCGGCGTGCGCGCCGCCGTTGAGGATGTTCATCATCGGGACCGGCAGCAGGTGGGCGTTGGGGCCACCGACGTAGCGGTAGAGCGGCAGCCCGGCCGAGTCGGCCGCGGCCCGCGCCACGGCGAGGGAGACGCCGAGGATCGCGTTGGCGCCGAGCTGGGCCTTGTTGGGCGTGCCATCCGCGTCGAGCATGGTCTGGTCGACGAGCCGCTGGTCGTCGGCGTCGAGCCCCTCGACCGTCGGGCCGAGCGTCTGGATGACCGCGTCCACGGCCTTCTGGACGCCCTTGCCGAGGTAGCGGTCCCCGCCGTCGCGCAGCTCCACCGCCTCGAAGGCGCCGGTGGACGCGCCGCTGGGCACGGCCGCGCGGGCGAAGGTTCCGTCGTCGAGGACGACCTCGACCTCGACAGTGGGGTTGCCGCGCGAGTCGAGGATCTCGCGGGCGCCGACAGCTTCGATGGATGCCACGGGTGGGTTGCTCCTGGTTCGGGGAAGAGTGCGTCGGCCAGCCTAGTGGCGTACCGGGGCGGTTCCCTGCACCCCTGTCCGGTGGGCGGGCCGATAGGGGTCGGTGGGCGGGTGGTGGCTCAGCCGTGTCGACGTACGGCGTCGCGCAGCGCCTGCTCGGGATCGATCCCGTCGGCGACGGCCTCCGCGACCAGCGCGAGCAGCCGCTCGCCGAGGTCGGCCGGCTGCGCGGGAGCGGTGGCACCGCGCTCGACCACCTTGGCGGCATAGAGCAGCGCCGGGAGGGTGTCGGGCAGCCCGTCGGTGCGGGCCGTGCGCGGCTTGTCGCGCTCCTTGATCGACTGCCAGACCTCGTTGACCGCGGCGGCGTCCTGCGGAGCGTCGGCCGGGTCGGCGGGCGGCGGACCGAAGACGTGCGGGTTGCGGCGGTGCATCTTCTCGCTGATCCCGCGGGCCACGTCGTCGATGGTGAACGCGCCCGACTCCTCGGCGAGCACGGCGTGGAAGTAGACCTGCAGCAGCAGGTCGCCCAGCTCCTCGCGCAGGTGGTCCCACTCACCGGTTGCCTCGCCGGTGTCGATCGCCTCGAGGGTCTCGTGGGTCTCCTCGAGCAGGTAGCGGGCCAGGGTGCGGTGGGTCTGCTCCCGCTTCCACGGGCACTCGGCGCGCAGCCGGCGCATCACCGCCAGGAACTCCAACAGCGGCTGGTCGGAGGCCGATGGGCTCACGCCGTCCCCGGTGCCCACTGGAGGCTCAGTCGAGGCAGACGAAGTTGCCCGGCAGCGAGCCGGTGTAGGCGGGGTCGGGTTGAGCGGCCAGCCCGTCCTTGGCGGTCGTGCCGAGCGCGTAGGAGAGGTCGGTGTCGACCTGACCGGCGGTGCCGAACTCGAGGGCGTACTTCGGGTTGATCTCGACGTCGTGGTCGGCGACCCAGGCGGTGAGCACCTTCTGACCCTCGGCGTACTGCTCCTCGGTCGAGGCGTCGGTGGTGCCCTGCTTCTTCAGCGAGATCTCGCCGATCTGCGTGAGCACGTCCTCGGCGTAGGACTGCGCTCCGACGATCTCGCGCACCGCGTCCTTCTGGTCCTCGGACAGGTCGGTGAGCTGGGGCTCGAGCTGGGCGAGGCCACCCTGGTAGGTCGACGTCGGCTGGACGTCGTAGTCGTCGGCGAGCTGCTCTGCGGCGGCCTTGACGATGAGGTCGGTGGCGAACTCGTGGGTGAGGTAGCGCATCGGCGTCTCGGAGCCGCCGCTCTGCTCCTGACCCTTGCTGACCTTCTCGACGGCCTTGCAGTAGTCGTCGGACACCTGGTCGACGTGGCGGGTCGTGATGGTCTGGTCGCCGACCTCGGCCGCCACCCCCGGGTGGAACTGGGCGCCGGCCACGCCGCACCCGGCGAGCAGGAGGACGGGGAGGACGGGAAGGGCACGCAGCATCCGCACGCTTCGATTCAGCACGGCCCCATTGAACACCGGACCGGACAACGCGGCCGACCCGGGCGGGTCGGCGGTCCCCTGCGGTGGCTCGGCGCTCAGCCGGCCCGGCGGGCCAGGACCCGGGACGCCCGGCGGCGACGGGCACGCGGCGAGAGGCCGACGGGTCCCCACGATGACCGGGTGTCGGCGCGAGCGACCTCATTCGCGACCGCGGTCACCTCCGAGGCGGTGATGCCGGCCCGGCCGGCGATCCGGGCGTGCTGACGGCCGGTCAGCTCGACGACCAGCGGGTCACCCGCCTCGCGCTGCAGGGCCCGCCAGTCGGCGGGGCGGTGCCTGGCGGCCTTGAGGTAGGCGGCCCGGACCGCGGCGTACGGCGCCACGTCGTCGGGTTCGCCGAGGTCGAGCTCGTTGTCGAGGACGCCCTCGAGCAGGGTGGCGAAGCGCTGGAACAGCACCCGGAGCAGCGTCTCGCGGTCCGGCAGCCCGAGCGTCACGGGATCGGCCGGATCGGCCACGCCGGCGGCGACGGCCTCCTCGCGGGCGAGCCAGCCGTCGAGGGCGGCGGTGCGGGTGCGGTGGTCGGACCATCCGGCGGGGGCACGGAGCTGGCCCCTGCGGCGCAACGGCGTCGGGTGAGTGGCGTTCATGGCGGCCTCTTCGGGGCTGTCGGGAGGGAGACGCCCGTGAAGAGGCCCGCTCCCTGGCCGTGATACGGCCGGGAAGGGACGGGCCCGGCTGGTCTGGACCAGCTGGGCCCGTCGCGAGGGCGCGGGGCTCAGAGGTGCCCGCGGCGCCCGATCTTCAGTGCGTTCTTCAGGGTGCTGACCTGGGCGTCCCTCGTCGACAGCGGCGCCAGGCCGAACGCGTTCTCGATCGTCGCGATGATCGACGTGGTGTCGAGGTAGGTGTGGTCGACGCCCGAGTGGGTGAAGCGCCCGCCGATGATCAGTGCCGGGATCCGGGTGCCCGGGCCCATCTCGTCGTGCACTCCCTTGTTTGCGTTGATCCCCTGTCCGGGCGGCGCCACGTGGTCCCACTGGCCGCCGAACTCGTCGTAGGTCACGACGATCAGGGTGTCCTTGCCGTCCGGACCCTTGAGGATCTTCTTGATCAGCGTGACGAGGTGGCTCTCGCCGTTGTGGGTGCTGGCGTAGCCGGGGTGCTCGTTCTCCTCGCCGACCGGCTTCACGAACGACACCGTCGGGAGCGTCCCGGCCTTCGCCGCGGCGACGAAGTCGGTCTCGTCCTTCAGGTGGGCGCGCCCGGGCATGCCCGGCGCGTAGTTCTGGAAGTAGTTGAACGGCTGGTGGTGGTACTGGAACAGCGGGTCCGGCTGACCGGCGACCGCGTTGTTCCACCCGCCTGCGTACCAGCTCCACGAGATCCCCTTGGCGGTCATCTCGTCACCGATGTTGGTCTGGTAGAACGGCTTGCTGGGGTCGACGTCGTTGATCCCCGGCAGCACGTTCGCACCACCCGCGGTCGGCGCCCAGGACGGCTGCATCGTGTTGACGGCGTAGTTGCCGCAGGCCAGGCCGGCTACGGTGCTCGGCAGGCCGCACGCCTGGGTGAGCGGCCCGTCGACGTAGCTGGGAGCGGGCATCAGTGGCTGGTAGAGCGGGTAGCCGGCGTTCGGGAAGCCGGCCGCGTCGAGCACGCTGTTCTTGCCTGCGGGGAGCGCGACCTGGCTGGTGTCCCACTGAGGCGACTTCGCCGCGATGAGCCACTGGTGGTTCAGGAACGAGCCTCCGAACGCTGCCTGGAAGAGGTGGTCGGCGATCACGTAGTGGGGCGCCTTCTTCTTGTGCAGGTAGTCGTAGACCGGTAGCTGCTTGGTGATGTAGTGACCCTGGGTCAGCCCCACGGCGTCGCTGCCGGTCGAGTAGCGGTCCTGCTTGCCGTGGTCGAGCTGGTACTGCTCCTGGTAGAAGCGGTGCACGAGGTCGCGGGTGCAGCCGCCGGGCAGGCCCTGTGGGTCGCCCTTCTCGACGCCGAATGCCATGAACTTGTTCGAGGGCGCGCAGGTGGCGTCGGTCGGCTTGACGTAGGCGGGGATCGAGAACGGCTTGCTCGAGGTGAAGTGGCTGTCGAACGCCACGCCCTTCGCAGTGATGCCCGTGCAGAGCGGGGTCTGCAGACCGGGGTGGATGGTGGCGTCGATCCAGGGCGTCGTCTGGTTGGTCGTGATGAGGTTGGCGTCGTTCTGGAGAAGGCAGGTGATCGGGTTGCCGGCCTGGTCGACCTGGGTCGTGCCGGCGTTGGCCTGTTTCAGCCCTTCGACCTTCCCGTGCCCGACCCTCCCCCACCGGCCGTAGAGGTTGTCGAAGCTGTGGTTCTCCTCGTAGATCACCACGAGGTGCTTGTAGCCGCCGATGGACGGCTTGGGCTTCGCCACGGCTCCGGCGTCGGCGTGTGTGCTCGGCACGACGACGATGGCCAGGGCGGCGACGAGAGCCAGGACAGTGATGCGAATCTTCCGAGACATGCTGCTCTCCCTGCACTGAATCGGACGGACGAGGGACTGCCCGGCTGGGGGCAATCCGACGAACGCGGGACCCCGGAGGACGGGCACGTCTACAGGCCGTTCAGGACGATCCGACTTTGTCACCGGGCCGATCGGGCGTCAATCACCCCACCAAGCCCCACGACAGCAAGGCGATGCCGTTGCTCAGCGACCCGCCAACGCCCGTCACCAGGGGCACTAAGCCGAAGCCGTTGCCTCCACCGGGTCGACGACGGCGTCGATGACGCCGCGAGCCCACTCCAGCAGCGCGATGCCGTCGAGTGGCTTGCCCAGCACGCCGCCGACGTGCGGCCGCGGCACCAGGATCGTCTCGACCGGGGGCTTGACGATCGACTTGGGGTAGAGGCGCTGCAGGCGCACCACGCGGGAGTCGGGCAGCGAGACCGGGGCGAAGCGGACGTTCTTGCCGGCGATCGTGACCTCGCCGATCCCGGCCTTGCGCGCCCGGGCCCGGAAGCGGCCCACGATCAGCAGTGAGGTGACCTCGACCGGCGGCTCGCCGTAGCGGTCCTTGAGCTCCTCCAGCAGCAGGTCGACGTCGTCGTCGCTGCGCACCTCGGCCAGCCGCTTGTACATCTCCAGCCGCAGCCGCTCGCTCGGGATGTAGTCGTGGGGCAGGTGGGCGTCGACGGGCAGCTCGATGCGCACCTCGTTGAGCTCGGGCTCCGCGTCACCCCGGAACTCGTGCACCGCCTCGCCGACCAGCCGGACGTAGAGGTCGAAGCCGACGTCGGCGATGTGGCCGGACTGCTCGCCGCCGAGCAGGTTGCCGGCGCCGCGGATCTCGAGGTCCTTCATGGCGATCGCCATGCCGCCGCCGAGGTCGGAGTGCTGGGCCAGGGTCGCGAGCCGCTCGTGGGCGGTCTCGGTGAGCGGCTTCTCGGCCGGGTAGAGGAAGTAGGCGTAGGCGCGCTCCCGCGACCGGCCGACCCGGCCGCGGAGCTGGTGCAGCTGGGAGAGGCCCAGGGTGTCGGACCGCTCGATGATCATCGTGTTGGCGTTGGAGACGTCGAGCCCGGACTCCACGATCGTCGTGCAGACCAGCACGTCGAACGTCTTCTCCCAGAAGTCGAGCATCACCTGCTCGAGCTGGTGCTCCCCCATCTGTCCGTGGGCCACCGCGACCCGCGCCTCGGGCACCAGCTCCCGGATCTTGGCCGCGGCCTTCTCGATCGACTGCACCCGGTTGTGGATGTAGAACACCTGTCCCTCGCGCAGCAGCTCGCGGCGTACGGCGGCGGTGACCTGGCGGTCCTCGTAGGCGCCGACGTAGGTCAGCACCGGGTGCCGCTCCTCGGGCGGGGTGGTGATGGTGGACATCTCGCGGATGCCGGTGATCGCCATCTCGAGCGTGCGTGGGATGGGAGTGGCCGACATCGAGAGGACGTCGACCGAGGTCCGGAGCCGCTTCATCTGCTCCTTGTGCTCGACGCCGAACCGCTGCTCCTCGTCGACGACGATCAGCCCGAGGTCCTTGACCCGGATGTCCGGGTTGAGCAGCCGGTGGGTCCCGACCACGACGTCGACGGTCCCGTCGGCGAGCCCCGCGATGACCGCCTTCGCCTCCTTGTCGGTCTGGAAGCGCGACAGGCCCTCGATCCGGATCGGGAAGCCGCTCATCCGCTCCTGGAACGTCGAGAGGTGCTGGGTCACCAGCAGCGTGGTCGGCACGAGCACGGCGACCTGCTTGCCGTCCTGGACGGCCTTGAACGCCGCGCGCACCGCGATCTCGGTCTTGCCGTAGCCGACGTCGCCGCAGACGAGCCGGTCCATCGGGACGGTCTTCATCATGTCCGACTTGACCTCGTCGACCGTGGTCAGCTGGTCGGGGGTCTCGTTGAACGGGAACGCGTCCTCGAGCTCGCGCTGCCACGGCGTGTCCGGGCCGAACGCGTGGCCCCTGGTGGCCTGCCGCGCGGCGTAGAGCTTGATCAGCTCGGCCGCGATCTGGCGGACCGCCTTGCGGGCGCGGCCCTTGCGCTTGTCCCAGTCGGCACCGCCGAGCCGGTCGAGGCTGGGCGCCTCGCCGCCGACGTAGCGGGTCACCTGGTCGAGCGAGTCCGCCGGCACGTAGAGCCGGTCGGGCGGGCCGCCGCGCTTGCTGGCGCCGTACTCCAGGACGAGGTATTCACGGGTCGCGCCGCCGACCTCGCGCTGCTTCATCTCGACGAAGCGGCCGACGCCGTGCTGCTCGTGGACGACGTAGTCGCCGGCCGACAGCTCGAGCGGGTCGATCTGGCGCTTGCGCCGGGCGGGCATCTTCCGCATGTCGCGGGTCGACGCCTTCTGTCCCGAGAGGTCCTCACCGGTGAGCAGCACCAGCTTGTTGGCGTCGTCGACGAAGCCCTGGGTCAGCGATCCGCACGCGACGGTGACGACGTCGGCAGGCGGTGCGTCCTCGAGCAGGTCGACCAGCCGGGCCGCGACGTCGCGCTCGCCGAGAGCCTCGACGGTGCGCTGCGCCGGACCGTGACCGGGGTGCACCACGACCGTGCGGTATCCGTCGGCTCGCCAGCGCGCGAGGTCGGCGAAGGCGCGGTCGACGTCTCCGCGGTAGGCGTCGGCGGCCTGCATCATCAGGGTGCGGGTGGGCACGCCCGTCTCGTCGTCGTCCTGGAGCAGCGACTCGGCATCGTCGGCGAGCCCGAACGGGCTCACCGTCCACCAGCTCTGGCCGGCGGCGAGCGCGTGCGCGCGGACGTCACCGAGCTCGCGGTAGGACGCCGCGCCCAGGTCGATCGGCGCCTCGCCACCGTTGGCCGCCGCCGCCCAGCTGGCGCCGAGGAACTCCTCGCTGGTCGCGACCAGGTCGTGGGCCCGGCGGCGGACCCGCTCCGGGTCGAGCACCAGCACGTGCGTCCGGTCGGGCAGCAGGTCGACGAGCAGCTCCATCTCGTCCACGAGCACCGGCGTGAGCGCCTCCATGCCCTCCGCGGCGATGCCCGCGGCGATCTTGTCGGTGAGCTCGACCAGCTGGGGGTGCTGCTCGCCCAGCTCCCAGGCGCGCTTGCGCACGTCGTCGGTGAGGAGCAGCTCGCGGCAGGGCGGCGCCCACAGGCGGTCGACCTGCTCGTGGGTGCGCTGGTCGGCGACGGAGAAGCTGCGGATCTCCTCGACGTCGTCGCCCCAGAACTCCACCCGCAGCGGGTGTTCCTCCGTCGGCGGGAAGACGTCGACGATGCCGCCGCGGACCGCGAACTCGCCGCGCCGCTCGACGAGGTCGACCCGGGAGTAGGCCGCGTCGGCGAGGCGCTGCACGACCTCCTCCAAGGGTGCGGTCTGGCCAGGCACCAGCTCGACCGGCTCGAGGTCGCCCAGCCCCTTGACCTGCGGCTGCAGCACCGAGCGGACCGGCGCGACGACGACCTTGAGCGGACCGTGGTGGGAATCGGGATGCGCGAGCCGGCGGAGCACCGCCAGCCGACGACCGACCGTGTCGCTGCGCGGGCTGAGCCGCTCGTGCGGCAGCGTCTCCCAGCTGGGGTAGAGAGCGACCGAGTCGGGATCGAGCAGCGAGCCGAGCTCCTCGACGAGGTCCTCGGCCTCGCGGACGGTGGCCGTGACCGCCAGCACGGTGCGGTCGGCACGCACCAGCCCGTCGACCACGAACGGCCGCACCGCCGCCGGGCCGGTGAGGTCGAGGGCGCGCACCGCGCCACCGCGAGCGTCGGCGATCGCCTCGTCGAGGGTGGGGTCGGCGAGGACGGCGTCGGAGAGTCCGGCCAGCGTCGGGGCGAGCGTCGGGGAGAGGGTCAAGGTCAGCCAATCGGGAAGGGGTGGGGCACAGCACAAGCGCCCCCCTCCGCGCGGCGGAGGGGGTTGTGTGTCGATCCTACGAGCCCGCACCGACAGTCCATCAGCGCGGATCCACCACCCGCCCGACGAACAGGGGCGTCCCAGACGCCTCGTGGACGACGAAGAGGAACGGCCGGTCGACCACGAACGGCACCGGCGGGACCGGGACGCCGCCGGCCCGTTGCATGACGACGGCGGTGGCGGCCGCGGCCTCGGTGCCCTGCTCGTCCACGGCGACGAACGCCTCGTGCAGCACGTCGCTGATCTTGAGCTCCTCCCTCCGAGGCTCGCGAGCTCGCACCTCAGGACAAGCGTCGGTGGTCAGCCCGGAGAAGTCGGCGTCATCGGTGAACGCCGTCGGCATCCCGAGCGCCGCCAGCACCTCACCGAGCCGGGACGCCGCCCGCACCGTGAACCGAGGCAGCCGCAGCTCGAGCCGTTGGTGGCCGGGGGCCTCCAGCACGGCGGCCCAGTCCCGGTCGGCGACCAGCGCCTCGACGGCCGCCAGTCGGCCTTCGTCGGGCAGCACGATCGTCATCGCGAGGCGCCCACCGACGTACGGCAGCCGCGCGGAGCGCCAGCCCTCGCCGGACCCGACGGCGGCATCGCGGTAGCCGAGCATCGTGGGGACCTGCACGACGCTCCCGTCGGCGAGGTGGAAGTCGGCGTCGGTCGTGGAGGTCTCGTGGAACGGGTCCAGCCAGGCGGCCTTGAGGTAGAGGGCGTTGACCAGGACGAGCAGCGTCTCCCCGTCGAGCACGCCCGCCGGGACGATCTCGGGGATCCGCGCCCGGGTCTGGTCGGAGGTCCAGGCGTTGATGACGGCCCGCGCCGCCTCGGAGTGCCGGTAGTCGACCGTGGTCAGCAGCTCCTGGAGGTCCGGCCGCCAGGCCAACCCCTGCTGGCCGAAGAGCCGGTTCGCCGACGCCAGCTCGACGCCCTCGCTGGCCTCGACCGGCCGACCGGCGCCCGCCACGACCGCGTCGATCTCCTCGCGGGTCCGGCCGCGGGCGCCGTACGCCGCGAGGTTGAGCGCGACCGCGACCGAGTGCGGCGAGACCGCGAGGTTGCCGGGCTCGGCGGCGAGGGCGGCGTACAGCCGGGCGGCGAGGCTCGTCACGCGGTCATCATGACCGCGGGTCGACGACCTTGCCGAGGAACAGCGGCGTGCCGTGCTCCACGTCGTGGATCACGAACAGGAACGGACGATCCACGACCAAGGGCTCCGGCGGCTGCACCGGCGCGCTCGTCACCCCCATCAACACCGCGGTCGCGGCGGCCGCCTCGGTGCCTGCCTCATCGACCGCGATGAACACCTGCTGCAGCACGTTGCCCACGAAGAGCTGCTCCGCAGTGGTCATCCCCGAGAAGTCGGCGGCGTCGGGGTCGAAGGCGGTCGTCATGCCCAGCCCGGTGAGCGCCTCCTTCAGGGGCGCCCCGACGCGGAACTTCCAGCGCGGCAGGGAGAGGGCGACCTCGCCGGACTGCGCCTGCAGCAGGTCGGGGAGGCGGCCACCGGCGACCAGCGCATCCAGGTCCGCCTCGCGGCCCTCGTCGGCCAGCACCACCGTCATGGCCAGGGTGCCACCGGCATACGCGAGGTGCGCGGCGCGCCAGCCGTCGCCCTCGCCGTAGCCGGCGTCGCCGTGCATCGTCGGCACGGTCGCCGTCTCGCCGGAGCCGAGGTGGAAGACCTCGTCGGTGGTGGCGTCGACCTCGAAGGGCGACGCCCACGGAGCCTTGAGGTAGAGAGCGTTGACCAGGACCAACCGGGTCAGCTCGTCGATGGCTCCGGAGGGGATGATCTCGGGGATCCGGTCGTGGGTCTGCTGGGCGGTCCAGCCGTTGATGGCCGTGCGCGCCGCCTCGGCGGCGTCCGCGTAGTCGACCTCACGCAGGCCGGCACCGAAGCTGCGGGCCAGCGCGTCGAGGAACGGCTTCTCCCAGGCGACGCCAGCCTGGCCGAAGAGCTGGTTGGCCGAGGCCAGCGCGATCTCGGCGCCGTCGCTGTGAGGCACCGGGCCGGCCAGCGACTCGATGTATGTCGTCAACGCGTTGAGGCCGTCGTCGAGAGCGGCCGTGTCAGAGGCGCTGGCACTGAGGTGCGAGCGGAGCGAGCCTCGAAGGGCGAGGACGGCGAGCAGCTCGTCGCGGGTCGTGCCCGCGGCGCCGTTGACTGTCATCCCGAGCGCGACGGCGGCGGAGTAGGGAGAGAGGCCGAGGTTGCCACCGGCACCCACGAGCCGGCCGTAGAGGCCGCCGCCCAGCGCGAGCACCGAGGCCGTGCCGGTGTCGATCGCCGCCGGGTCCGCGGCGGCACGCTCCACGTCGGACGAGACGAGCTTGATCGAGCCGGAGCCTCCAGACCTCGGCGGGGACGAGCTGTCGTCCGAGCAGCCAGTGAGGATCCCGGGCGCTGCGACCACCAAGCCGCCGAGCACCCAGGCGCGGACGAGCTCCCGCCGACTCAGCATGGCCAGTCGGACGGCCCGGACGTCACTCTGGTTCCTTGCCCTGCTGGGCGGCGAGCTGCGCCGCGGAGCGGAGCACGCAGAACTGATTGCCCTCCGGGTCGGCCAGAGTGACCCATCCGCTGCCGGGGCCGTACTGGCCGCGGTGGTCGGCCACCAGCGTGGCGCCGTAGTCCAGGAGCCACTCCACCTCGTCGTCCCGGTCGCGCTCCCGGGGGCGGACGTCGAAGTGCCAGTTCTTGCCGCGCACCGGGTCCGGGACCTCGATGAACAGGACCTGGTGGCCGGTCTCGGGGTCGCGGATCATGCACTCCTCGTGGCCCGGCTCGTTGGGGTCGCCGTCGATGTCGACGTAGCCGAGGACCGGCTTCCACCACTCCGAGAGCTGGTAGGCGTTGAGGCAGTCGATGGTCGTGTGCGAGATGAACGACGTCATGGCGTCACCCTGCCGAGCGGCGCCGACAGTCTCAACGGGATTCCCTCCTGGGCGGCGTACCCAAATTGGCGGATAAACCGCGATCCTCGGCGCGGCGCGGCCCGAACGCGAGGTTGGGTGCAGTTCGGAGCGGCACGGGCAGGAGTTGGGGGATTCACTGTCGTGCCGCTCCGTCCATGTGGGCTCCTTCCCGTTCGGCGCCCCCTCGGCTCCTGGACCTCTCGCCTTCGCGTCCTCGACGAGGCGTGCCGGGCCGCCCTGCCCTCCCCAGTCTTGAGTAATTGCACGCAACGCCCTCAGTCCACCCCGACCCGCCCATCCACCCTGATGAAGGTCGGGCCGGGCTGGCCCCGCCACTAGCCGTTCGGATCCGGGGGGATCAATGAAGGTCGCCGTCTTCGGCCTGGGGTACGTCGGTACGGTCACCGCGGCGGGCCTTGCCCACTGTGGACACTCGGTCGTCGGCGTCGACGTCGACGATGCCAAGGTCGCCGCGATCAACGCGGGGGAAAGCCCGGTCGTCGAGCCGGGGATCGTGGAGCTCATCGCCACCGGCGCGCAGAGCGGCCGGCTCCGGGCGACGACGTCGGCGGCAGAGGCGCTCCAGCACGCCGACCTGTCGCTGATCTGCGTCGGTACGCCGTCCGGCAGCCACGGCAGCACCGACCTCTCGTACATCGAACGGGTGGCCGCCGAGATCCGGGTGGCGATGACGCACGTCGCACCGCCGGCGACGGGCTTCCACGCGGTGGTCGTCCGGAGCACGGTTCCTCCCGGGACGGTCGACAACGTGGTCGCCCCGGTGTTCGCCGAGCCGGTGCCCGGCTGGGAGGTGGGGACGGCGATGTGCCCCGAGTTCCTGCGTGAGGGCGTCAGCGTGCAGGACTTCTTCGCGCCCCCGTTCGTCGTCGTGGGCACGGCCCATGAGAAGGCCCGCGCCACCGTCGCGGAGCTCTTCTCCTTCCTGGACCTCGAGACCCGACACGTCGCCGTCGCGACCGCCGAGTCGCTGAAGTACGCGTGCAACGCGTTCCACGCCACCAAGGTCTCGTTCGCGAACGAGCTCGCCCGGGTTCTCCGTGGCTGCGGCGTCGACTCGCGCGAGGTGATGGAGATCTTCTGCCAGGACACCAAGCTGAACATCGCTCCGACGTACCTGCGGCCCGGCTTCGCCTACGGCGGGAGCTGCCTGCCGAAGGACCTTCGTTCCCTGCAGTACATGGCCCGCGCGAACGGCGTCGACGCGCCCCTCCTCGCCGGGACCTCACTGACCAACGAGCTCGTCGTGCGCGACGTCGTCGAGCGCGTGATCGCCACGGGGCGACGCCAGGTCGCCCTCCTCGGGCTGAGCTTCAAGGCCGACACCGACGACCTCCGGGAGAGCCCGAACGTCGAGCTGGCGGAGCGGCTCATCGGCAAGGGCTTCGAGGTCCGGATCTATGACCCGATCATCAACCCCGACCGGCTCGTGGGCGCCAACCGGCGCCACGTCGAGGCGCGGCTCCCGCACCTCAACCGGCTGCTGGCCCGCACCCCGGAGGAAGCGCTCGACGGCGCCGAGGTCGTCCTGGTCTCCTCCGCCGGGGAGGACGTGACGGCCGCCCTCCGTGACGCGGCCCCCGCGCACGTCATCGACCTGTCCGGCCGGCTCGGCGACGAGGTCGAGCGGATGCCCGGCTACAGCGGGGTGGGCTGGTGACGGGCTCGCGACGCGTCCTCATCATCGTCCAGAACCTGCCCGTCCCCTTCGACCGGCGGGTCTGGCTCGAGTGCCGCACCCTCCGCGACGCCGGCTACGACGTCACCGTCATCTGCCCGCGCGGCAAGGACACCGGCGCCTTCCAGGTCATCGACGGGGTGACGATCCACGCCTACCGCCCTTACGCGCCCGGCGGGAGCGCGATGGGGTTCGTGGTGGAGTACGCCTACTCGTTCCTGGCCACGCTGCGGCTCGCCCTCAAGGCGCGCCGGCGCGGCCGGTTCGACGTCATCCAGGCCTGCAACCCGCCGGACATCTTCTGGCCGCTGGCGCGCTGGTTCCGGATGCGCGACGGGTCGCGCTTCGTGTTCGACCACCACGATCTGTGCCCCGAGCTCTTCGAGTCCCGCTTCCCGCAGGGGTCGCGGCTGGCCCTCAAGGGGCTGAAGCTGCTGGAGCGCGCCACCTTCCGCAGCGCCGACCGGGTGACCTCGACCAACGAGTCCTACCGCCGCATCGCGATGCGGCGCGGGGGGAAGGCGCCCGAGGACGTCTCCGTCGTCCGGACCGGCCCCGACCCCGAGGTCATGAAGCCGGCCGCTCCCGTCC
>Ga0075368_10000346_pt1 | contig 13571 bp, 9 predicted proteins | sample EndMethybrTD3033_FD_71518 | JGI IMG/M metagenome (GOLD analysis project Ga0075368, IMG submission 71518) | Populus endosphere microbial communities from Tennessee, USA - Endosphere MetaG P. TD hybrid TD303-3 | ecosystem: Host-associated > Plants > Roots > Endosphere | place: USA: Tennessee... | reverse complement strand
GCCGCCGTAGAACGTCACGGCCGCGCCCAGCGCATATTCGGCGCCGGCATGGAAAGCGATCGTGCCGCCCATGCAGAAACCGATGATCGCGACCTGCTTGCCCGAGAAGCCGGCGCCGGCGAGGTAGTCCAGCGTCGCCTTGAGGTCGGCGTCGATGTCCTCGCGGTTCAGCTTCATGATGTGCGGGACCACGTCCTGCATCTTGTCGTAGCCGATCAGCGGATCGCCGGTGCGGTGGAACAGGTGCGGGGCGACCGCGAGGTAGCCTTCCGCGGCGAAGCGATTGGCGACGTCCTTGATGTGATCGGTCATGCCGAAGGCTTCCTGGATCACGATCACCGCACCCTTGGGCGTACCTTCCGGCTTCGCCTCGTAGATCTTCATCTGCGAGCCGCCGCTTTCAACAGTCTGGGTTTCTGCCATTTCGTTATCTCCGGAAAAATGGGTGGTGGTTGCAGTGAAAAAAGTTGATCCCGCCAGTGCTATCGGGCGCTTGCGACGCCTGCGTTACGCGGACGACGCACCTATCGCGAAGGCCATGAGACGACAACCGCCGGGATCGGAGCGCAGGGCATGGTCGTTGCCTTCCATGACGATGCAATCGCCCGCTGCGACCTGATGCGCTCCGTCCCCCAGCAGGAGCTGCGCGCTCCCTTCGAAAACAAACAGACAGTCGACCACGCTGCGGTGATGCAGGTCCTGCGGCGGCAGTTGCCCGCCTTCCGCATGCGGCGGATGGTCGACGATATACCAGTCGACATGCCCCGGCCGGAGCACGTCGGGCCGGAACCGGCTCTGCCCCGGCGCGGTCGGCGCGGGCGGGCTCTGCCTGATCGAAAACAGGTTGGCGATGGTGGTCGCCATGCCGGGGGCGACGGGCAGCGCATCGGGCGCGCCTTCGCGGGCGATGCAGGAACGCCCTTCCGAATCGACACCGAGCACCAGCAGCCGTGTCTTGATTCGCCCGTTGACCGTCACGAAAATCCTCTTCCAGACCGCCCCCCGACCATCGCGCGGCGGCGTCAGGGGTTCACGCGCCCGGCCTTATATCGCCGGCTATAGCATCTACTATCGACAGGGCGGACAAGAGTCGACACTTTTGTGTCATTCTGACGGGGTTTTTTGCCCGGCTCGTCGCGCGCCGCGCCCGCCATCGGCGATGCGCGATGCCGCAAGGCTTAGAAAGTTCTCGAACAGCGGCGCGGCGCGATGCTAGGCGTGCGCTCGCAGCGGAAGACCGCGCATCGTTTTCGCCCGGCAGGAGAGGCCATGACATATATCCAGGAACTCAGGCTCAACTGGCGGCCGCTGCTGGCGGCCATCATCGGGTTGAGCTGCGGGTTCACCGCCATGGCCTTCACCAACGTCATCATGGGGCCGCACCTGATCGCCGAATTCGGCTGGTCGAAAGCGCAATACGCGCTGGTCGGCACGCTGGGGATCATGACCCTGATCGCCCTGCCCGTCACCGGGCGGCTGGTCGACATGTTCGGCGTCAGGCGCACCGCCTGCGTCGGCGTCGTGGCGGGACCGATCACGTTCCTGGTCATGAGCCGGATGTCGGGCGACTTCCAGTTCTTCCTCGCCTTGCTGGTGGCGCAGAACCTCCTGTGCATGACCACGACCTCGACCGTGCTGACGCGCACCGTCGTCCAGCATACCGACAAGGCGCGCGGCCTCGCGCTGGCGCTCACCGCCGCGGGCCCCGCCTTCACGATCGCCACCGCCGGGCCGCTGCTGAACAACTATGTCGCCGACGCCGGCTGGCGCGCGGGCTATATCGCCCTGGCGATATTCTGCTTCGTCGGCGGGACTATCGCGCTGCTGCTGCTGCCGCGCGATAAGGAAAAGCCGGCCCCGGTGCTGTCCGCGCACAAGACGGCCAAGCGCGACTACGGTCGGATCGCGCGGATGCCGGCGTTCTGGATCATGCTGTCCGGCACGATGCTCGCCAACCTTTCGCAGTTCGTCACCAACAGCCAGCTCGGGGTCATGTTGCTCGACAACGGCGTGACCGAGCGCGAGATATCGGGGATGATCTCGGTCTTCGCGACCGGCGTCATCATTGGCCGCTTCGTCTGCGGCTTCGCGCTCGATCGCTTTCCCGCCTCCATCGTCACCGCCGTGGTCATGGCGCTGCCGGCCATCGGCCTGTTCCTGATCGCCGCGCAGCTCGACACGACCGCCATGATGCTCTGCGCCGTGCTGATGCTGGGCCTGTCGTTCGGCGCGGAGGCCGACGTCATGGGCTATCTCGTGGCGCGGATATTCGGCATCGAGATCTACGGGACCGTGCTGGGCCTGATGGTGGCCTCGATCTCGCTCGGCTCGACTTTCGGAGCCTTCATACTGAGCGCCACGCTCAAGAGCACCGGCAGCTATTCGACCTTCCTGGTCGTCGCCGGGGTCCTGGCGCTGATCGGCAGCCTGCTGTTCCTGCTGCTGCCCGACAAATCGAAGCACGGACCGACCGACGGGCGGGCCAGCGAGCCGGACGTTCCGGCAGCCGCGGCCGCCGGGCAGGCGTGAACCGGGCGGCCCGTCGCAATCCGACAGGCCGCCCCCATTCGCACCAGTACTCAGGCGCGGATATTGGCGCCTATGCCGACATGCGCCGCGGTGCTCATGTCGAGCACCTTGTCGAGGTTGCCGGCGATGTCTTCCAGCGTCAGGTTGTCGCTCTTGAAGCCCTCGTTCTGCAGGAAGGCCATGCGCATCACCTGATTGCCGCCGCAGACCAGCAGCGCGCCGTTGAGCGGGCAGGAATCGTGCGCCAGGTAGACCGCCCCGGGCGAGCATTTCTCAGGCGCGAAAGCATCGCCGAGCGGCGAGAATTCCTCGACCGGGCGATCGTAGACATTGGCCAGCACTTCGCGGGTGGACATGCGGCTGGCGACGCGCGGCGAGAAACCGTTGACGCTGATGCCGTACTTGGGGCCTTCGCAGGCCATCGACAGCGTCAGGCTGACGACCGCGCCCTTCGCCGCGCCATAGGCCGAGCACTTCGGCTGGATGCCCATCGCCCCTTCGGACACGGTGTTGACGATGCGGCCGCCGCCACTGGCCTGGAAATGCTTCCAAGCCGCCTGCGAGACATAGACGGTGCCGAGGTAATGCACGTCCTGCATGCGCCGGAATTCCTCGGGGGTGTGCACCTCGAACAGTTGCGGATTGGCGATGCCGGCGTTGTTGATGACGGCGTCGAGCCGGCCGAACGTGTCGAGCGCGGTCTGCACCATGGCCTGCGCGCCCTTTTCGTCCGTGACCGATTCGTAGGACGCCACCGCTTCGCCGCCGGCCGCCCTGATCTCGCGGACGACATCGTCCGCCGGGCCGTCCGAGTGGCCCGACCCGTCCATCGCCACGCCGGGATCGACGACCACGACTTTCGCCCCGCGCGAGGCCAGCAGCAGCGAATGGGTACGCCCCGCCCCGCGTCCAGCCCCGGTAACCAGCACCACTTTCCCGTCGAACCTCAGTTCCGTCATCGCAATCTTCTCCCGAAATTCACTGCCTTTGCATGCGCAAGACATGCCGCTCCCGCTCCGGAGCGTCAAAGACAAAAATTGAACTTTCTTGGCTTTAGACGCTTGCAACTGCGCGCGATCGCCGATTAAGATCGGAACGAAAGTGACAATATTGCCGCCGATCGCTGCACGCGGGCATGCGGAAGATTCACGATAAGAACAAAGGAGAGTGCCATGCCCAAGATCGAAGGAAAGGTGGCGCTCGTCACCGGCGGCTCCACCGGCATCGGCCTCGCCGCCGCCAGGCGATTCGTCGACGAAGGCGCCTATGTGTTCATCACCGGACGCCGCCAGGCCGAGCTGGACAAGGCCAAGGCCGAGCTGGGCGCGAACGTCACCACCGTTCAGGGCGACGTCGGCAACCTCGCCGATCTCGACCGGCTTTACGCCACGATCGAGGCGGAAAAGGGCGTGCTCGACATCGTCTTCGCCAACGCCGGCCAGGTGGAGCATATCCCCCTCGCCGCGATCACCGAGGAACATTACGACAGGATCACGGGCACCAACCTCAAGGGCGTGGTCTTCACCGTGCAGAAGGCGCTGCCGCTGATGACGCGCGGCGGCTCCATCGTCATCAACTCCTCGATCGTCGGCCTCTCGCAAAGCGTCCCGTCGCTGTCGATCTATGCGGCGACGAAGGCCGGCATCCGCGGCTTGATGCGGTCCTGGGTGCCCGACCTTGCGGCACGCGGCATTCGCGTGAACGCCGTCAGCCCGGGGCCGACGGACACGCCGATCTTCGACGGCCAGTTCCCATCGGCCGAGATTGCGAAGATCGCGCGCGAAGCGGCGATCAACATGACGCCGCTGAAGCGCATGGCCGACCCCGCCGAACTTGCTGCCGCCGCGTTCTTCCTCGCTTCGGACGAATCGAGCTATATCACCGGTGTCGACCTTGCAGTCGACGGAGGCATGTCTCAGGTCTGAGCGACCGCCCCACAGGCCAATGGCAGCACCGGCGGATTCGTGTCACTTTACTGTCAGGGCGATGCCGGTTTGCAACACTTTCGACCTCTCACGGCTCGCCGAACGGGCGTGTCCGGCGCCAGGCAATCAATTGTAACGTTTAAGGAAATTTTTCCCAACACACTGTTATAAAAGAGATATATCGGCACCATGGGCAGGGCGTCCCCCTCGGTGGGACGCCCTGCCCATGGCGTTTCATTGCAAGCACTATACGAAGCATTGCAGTCGCTATATAGTCCGGCCCACTTGCAGCTTCGGACTTTCCCGCTCACGGGGACAGATACCTCACAGCGTGAGCGGAAGGATGACCGGATGATCAATCACCGAGCAAACCGATGAGCGTGTTCGCGCTGGATAACTAGCGCGAAGACCGGACTCGCATCCGGCATGAAGGTCGACAAGCGGGGCGGTCGCAGCCCTGCGCAACAAGGGTTTGGGATGTCATACCTCAGCGAGCTGCGCAGTGAACTGCTGAGCCAATGGCGTCCGCTGGCGGCGACGGTGATCGGCCTGTCCAGCGGCCTGGTCATCATCAGCTACGTCATGGGCATCATGGGGCCCTACCTGATCGCGGAATTCGACTGGGCGAAATCCGACCTCGCCCTGGTCGGCACGCTGGCGCTCGGCGCCGTGTTCGTCTTCCCCTTCGTCGGTCGCCTCACCGATGTCTTCGGCGTGCGCAAGACCGCCGCCATCGGCGCGATATCCTGTCCGCTCCTGTTCCTGCTGGCCACGACGGTCAGCGACATTCGCCTTTACGGCCTGATCTACGGCTTGCAGGCGGCGGTCCTCGCGACGACCACCCCGCCGGTCTACTGCCGGCTGATCGTCCAGTATTTCAAGAAGGCGCGCGGCATGGCGCTGGCCATCGCCGCCTCCGGACCCGCCGTGACCGTCGCGGTCGGCGGACCGCTGCTCAACAATTTCGTCGCCGATCACGGCTGGCGCGCCGGCTACATGGCCATGGCGATCTTCACCGGCGTCACCGGCGCCATCGCCATCGCGCTGATCCCGAAGGATCGCGGCGCCAGCGTGGCGACCCGCGCCAAGCCCAAGACGGCGAAGCGCGACTATGCGGTGATCTTCCGCACGCCGGCGTTCTGGATCATCTTCTTCGCCATCCTGCTGTGCAACCTGCCGCAGACGATGATGATGACCCAGCTCAACCTCGCGCTGGCGGAGAACGGCGCGGTGGGCAAGGGCGCCTCGCTGATGATCTCCGCTTTCGCCGTGGGCATGCTCATCGGCCGACTGGCGAGCGGCATCGCGCTCGACCGCCTGCCGGCCCCGCTTGTGGCTGCCGCCGGCATGGCGCTTTCCGGCATCGGCCTGCTGCTGCTCGCCTCGGACTTCGACGCACGGCCGGTGGTTACGCTGGCGGTGCTGCTGTTCGGCCTGTCGCTCGGCGCGGAAAGCGATGTCATCGCCTATCTGGTGGTCCGCAATTTCGGCGTCCGGGTCTATAGCAGCGTACACAGCATGATGGCATCGACCGTGGCGATCTCCTCGGTCAGCGGCGCCGTGCTGCTCAGCGTGATGCTCAAGGCCTACGTCGTCTTCTCGCCGTTCCTGATGCTCACCGGTGTGCTCGCCCTCGCCGGCAGCGCCCTCTTCCTGCTGCTGCCGCGCAACCCGCAAATCGACGACAGCTTTGCCGAAGAGCCGGAAGCAGAAGAACGCGATCCGTCGGGCGCCATAGCCGCGCCGGCATGATCCGGAGACAAGTCACGCTTACAGTTAACGCAGGAACAATTTTTTAGAATTCGAATAAAAGTATTGGGCTGAGGGGTCTGGATGCTTCGAAAATCTGCCGATTTTTCTGAAATCCGCAGACAGCAACATCCAATCGGAAAGAATGCCAAAGAGCATCGAACCGACCTTCAGGGAGTTTGAGTACACATGAATACGTTCTCTCGCGTAGCGCTTCTCGCTACCGCGTCGCTGCCGCTCTTCGTGAGCGGTCAGGCTTTCGCCCAGTCGGCCGACGAAGCCGCCGATGACGGCGCGATCATCGTCACCGCCCGCCGTGTCGAAGAGCGCCTCCAGGACGTTCCGATCTCGATCTCGGTCGTCGATCAGGACCGCCTGACCAAGGCCAACATCTCTTCGGCGAGCGACCTGTCGCGCGTCGTTCCGGGCCTCAACGTCCAGAACCGCTATTCGGCCGAGCAGTCGACCTTCTCGATCCGCGGCTTCTCGCAGGAGCTGCGCACCTCTTCCTCGGTCGGCACCTATTTCGGTGAAGTCGTGGCCCCGCGCGGCGGCGGCATCTCGCTGCAGGGCGGCGACGGCGCCGGTCCGGGCTTCCTGTTCGACCTGCAGAACGTCCAGGTCCTGAAGGGTCCGCAGGGCACGCTGTTCGGCCGCAACACCACCGGCGGCGCCGTGCTTCTCTCGCCGCGCAAGCCGACCGATCGTTTCGAGGGCTATGTCGAGGCCAGCTATGGCAACTACGACATGAAGCGCATTCAGGCTGTCGTTAACGCGCCGCTGGCCGATTGGGCACGCCTGCGCCTCGGCATCGATCGCCAGGTCCGCGACGGCTACCTGACCAACGGCTCGACCATCGGTCCGCGCGAATTCGGCGACGTCAGCTACACCGCGCTGCGCGGCAGCCTGGTGCTCGACCTCGCGCCGAGCCTCGAGAACTACACGATCGTCTCGTACCTGCGTTCGGACAACAACGGCGTCGGCATGCAGCTGTTCCGCGCCAACTCCGGCACCTACTTCGGTGCGCGCGCCGCCGCCCAGCTTGCTCGCCTTGCCGCCAGCGGCGACAAGTGGCAGGTCGAACAGAAGCTCAGCAATCCGGAGTCGATGACCAAGCAGTTCCAGGCGATCAACATCACCACCTGGCAGGCCACCGACAACCTGACGATCAAGAACATCGCATCCTATTCGACGTTCATCCAGGATCTGCGTCAGGACATCTTCGCCACCAACCTGACCTCGCCGATCCCCGGCACCTACATTTCGACGTCCTATTCGTTCAATCCGATCGGCTCGCACACCAACGACCAGAAGAACTTCACCGAAGAACTTCAGTTCCAGGGCAAGGCGATAGACAACCGCCTGAACTATCAGTTCGGCCTGTACTACGAGCACTCGACGCCGGGCGCGCCGATCTACTCCTCGTCGCCGTCGGCCGGCTCGATCTGCCTGATCGGACCGTTCGAAACGCTGGCCGATACGCGTTGCACCAGCGGCAACGCCTCGCCCAACACCGGTACGATCGAATATATCAACATGGCCGCCTATGCGCAGGGCACTTACGCCTTCACCGATCAGTTCAAGCTGACCGCCGGCATCCGCTATACCTATGACCGGTCGCGCGGCCGTTCGCAGGCGTTCACCTACCGCTATCTGCCGGCAACGCCGGGCCAGTTCGTCGCACCGACGCTGACGGGCTGCGCACCGGGCTACCCGGCGGCTAATAACTGCGTGTTCGAAGGCCGCACGTCGACCAAGCGTCCGACCTGGACGATCAGCCCGTCGTACAACGTGAACAACGACCTCATGGTCTATGGCACTTATTCGCGCGGCTATCGTCAGGGTGCGGTCTCGCCGAATTCGGCAGCGGGCAGCCCGTTCTTCGGACCGGAAAAGATCGACAACTTCGAACTGGGCCTCAAGACCAGCTTCAGCGGCGCGATCTCGGGTAACTTCAACCTGGCCGGCTTCTACTCGAAGCTGGGCGCGCAGCAGCTCCAGGTCGGTCTGCAGAACACGATCCCCGGCAGCTCGAACTTCGGCCAGACGGCGACTTCGATCTTCAACGCCGGCAAGTCGCGCATCTATGGCGTCGAATTCGACACCATGCTGCGCCTCACCGACTTCCTGCGGGTCAACGGTTCGGGCAACTACGTCAACACCAAGCTGCAGTCGATCACGGTGCCGACGTCGTTCCCCGGCTACAACGTGATTCTGCCTTCGGCACTGGCCGGCGACCCGCTGCCGTTCACGCCGAAGTGGAGCGCGAACATCGCCGGCACGTTCACGCTGCCGGTCGACGAGAGCATCGGCAAGATCGAGCTGACCGCCGCCTATCGCTACTCCTCGTCCTACTCGACCGCCGCGTCGAGCCTGGAAGTGCTGGGCAAGGGCAGCAACCGTTCTTCGGCCGTCAAGCAGGTCGACCTCAACCTCGACTGGCACGACGTCGCCGGCGCGCCGGTGGATGTCGCCCTGTTCGCCACCAACGTGACCAACCAGTTCACCACCGTGTTCGTGCAGGCGCTGTACAACAGCTTCGGCTTCGACACGCGCGTGCTGGGTCTGCCCCGCATGTACGGTGCACGGGTCAAGGTCCGCTTCGGCGGCAACTAAGACTAAATAAAAACTGATGATGAGTCGCGATCTGCGCATAACGGATCGCGACTCATTAACCATGACACCATGATGTCAAAATACCTTCCAAATTGAGTAGCAAGATACAGCATGTGTCTTTTGGTGCGATGGAAGGCATGGTATTTGCGATCAAATACCCTATCGCCCAACTTTACAGATCGCATGCTCCAGATTACCTGCGGCGCACGCGAGATGGCCCTCGAAGATACTCAACGGCCACGACCTCAGGGATGATACCAGACATGAGCAGCAAGACCTTCCGCGTGGCGCTTTTCGCCACGGCTTCCATTCAGTTCCTTTCCGCCGGCCAGGCTTTCGCCCAGACCGCGGACGAAGCCGCAGATGACGGCGCGATCATCGTCACCGCCCGCCGCGTGGAAGAACGCCTTCAGGACGTGCCGATCTCGATCTCGGTGGTCGATCAGGACCGCCTGACCAAGTCGAACATCTCTTCGACCGAAGATCTCGCCCGCGTCGTTCCCGGCCTCAACGTGCAGTCGCGCTACTCGGCCGAGCAGTCGACGTTCTCGATCCGCGGCTTCTCGCAGGAACTGCGCACCTCTTCCTCCGTCGGCACCTATTTCGGTGAAGTCGTCGCTCCGCGCGGCGGCGGCGCATCGCTGCAGGGCGGCGACGGCGCCGGTCCGGGCGCGCTGTTCGACCTGCAGAACGTCCAGGTCCTGAAGGGCCCGCAGGGCACGCTGTTCGGCCGCAACACCACCGGCGGCGCCGTGCTGCTGACCCCGCGCAAGCCGACGTCGGAATTCGAAGGCTATGTCGAAGCGTCCTACGGCAATCTCGACATGAAGCGCATCCAGGCGGTGGTGAACGCGCCGCTGGCCGACTGGGCCAAGCTGCGTCTGGGCATCGATCGCCAGGTTCGCGACGGCTACCAGCACAACGTGTCGGGCATCGGCCCCAAGGATTTCTCGAACATCAGCTATACCGCGCTGCGCGGCAGCCTGGTTCTCGACCTCGCGTCGAACCTCGAAAACTACACGATCGTCTCGTACATGAATTCGGACAACAACGGGCAGATCGCCCAGCTTTTCCGCGCCAACCCGAACGCCGGCCTCGGCCCCCTTGCCCTGGCGCAGGTCGCGCGCCTGAACGCCAGCGGCGACAAGTACCAGGTCGAGCAGAAGCTGGCCAATCCGCGCTCGTGGACGCGTCAGTTCCAGGTCATCAACACCACCAAGTGGCTGGCGACCGACAACCTGACGGTCAAGAACATCGTCTCGTACTCGACCTTCCAGCAGATCCTGCGCCAGGACGTGTTCTCGACCAACTTCCTGGTCCCCAACACCACGAACCCCTTCGGCTCGGTCCAGACGGCCTATTCGTTCAACCCAGGCGGCCTGCTGACCAACGACCAGAAGAACTTCACCGAAGAGCTGCAGCTTCAGGGCACGAGCGCGGACAGCAAGCTCAACTACCAGGTCGGCCTCTATTACGAGCACAGCACGCCGAACGCGCCGACCGGATCGCTGACGCCGTCGATCGGGGCGATCTGCTCGCTCGCGCCTTACAATACGGTGGCCGACGTCCGCTGCCTGCCGCCGGGCCTGCAGACCGGCACCGGCACCATCAACCAGACGATCGGTTCGATCGAATACACCAACATGGCCGCTTATGCGCAGGCGACTTATGCGTTCACCGAACAGTTCAAGGCGACGGGCGGCATCCGCTATACCTATGACCGTTCGAAGGGCGTATCGACCGGCACGCTGTACCAGTTCGCCAGCACCACGCCGGGCGCTTTCGGCACCGCGCAGCTCGCGGGCTGCCAGCCGCTCTACGCGCAGTACACCGCCTGCACCTTCACCGGCCGGACCTCGACCAAGCGGCCGACCTGGACGCTGAACCTGCAATATGCGCCGAACGAAGATCTGATGCTCTACGGCACCTATTCGCGCGGCTATCGCCAGGGCGCGGTCGCGCCGTTCTCCGCCGGCGGCAACCCCACTTTCGGTCCGGAAAAGGTCGACAACTTCGAACTGGGCGCGAAGGCCAGCTTCCGCGGCGCGATCTCGGGCAACGTCAACGTCGCGGCGTTCTATTCGAACCTGACGAACCAGCAGCTTCAGGTCGGCCTGCAGACCTCGACGGGCGTTTCGGCCACGTCGATCTTCAACGCCGGCAAGTCGCGGATCGCCGGCGTCGAAGTCGACGGCGCGCTGAAGTTCTCGGACTTCTTCCGGGTGACCGCCTCGGCCACTTATCTCGACACCAAGCTGAAGACGATCAGCCTGCCGTCCACGTTCCCCGGCTTCACGGTGGTGCTGCCGTCGGCCCTCGCCGGCGATCCGCTGCCCTATTCGCCGAAGTGGGGCGTCAACGTCGGCGGCGTGGTGACGCTGCCGGTGCCCGAGAGCGTGGGCAAGGTCGAGCTGTCGGCGGCCTATCGCTACAACTCGGCTTACGCCACCTCGGCGTCCAGTTCGGAAGTTCCGGGCGTCGGTTCGATCCTCGCCTCGGCGGTGAAGCAGCTCGATCTCAACCTCGACTGGCGCGACGTCGCCGGTGCGCCGGTAGACATCGCCGTGTTCGGCTCGAACGTGACCAACCAGTTCACGTCCACGCTGATCACGCCGCTCTACGGCAACTTCGGCTTCGACACGCGCAACATCGGCGCCCCGCGCACTTACGGCGTGCGCGTGAAGCTGCGGTTCGGCGCTTCCAGCTAACAAACGCCTGCAGGGCATGATATCGCAAGGCCGCGGTCCGGATTCGTCCGGGCCGCGGCTTTCGCGTTTCGGGCGTCATTCCGCCCCGGAAATGACCCCGCGCCTGATCTGGTCCAGCTCGATGCTTTCGAACAGCGCCTGGAAATTGCCGTTGCCGAAACCTTCGTTGCCCTTGCGCTGGATGATCTCGAAGAAGATCGGGCCGAACAGCGGCTCGGTGAATATCTGCAGCAGAATGCCTTCGCCCGTCGCCACGCCGCCGTCGATCAGGATGCGGTTGCGGCGCAGGCGGGCCAGGTCCTCACCGTGGCCGGGGACGCGTTCGTCGACCAGGTCGTAGTACGCTTCGACAGTGTCCTGCAGGTCCACGCCTCGCGCGCGCAGCTTCTCGACCGTGGCGTAGATGTCGGTGGCCGTCAGCGCCAGGTGCTGAATGCCCTCGCCATTGTACTGCGCGATGAATTCCTCGATCTGGCTCCGGTCGTCCTGGCTTTCGTTCAGCGGGATGCGGATCGCGTGGTCGGGTGCGATCATCGCCTGGCTCAGAAGCCCGGTCTGCTTGCCCTTGATGTCGAAGAACTTCTGCTCCTCGAAATTGAATAGCGTGCGATAGAAGCGGCTCCACACCCGCATTTGCCCGCGCCGGACATTGTGCGTCAGATGGTCGAGCAGATCGAGCCCGACGCCGTTTTCCGCCGCCTTCTCCCGCCATCCGGGAAACTCCGCCCAGTCGGCGTAGAGGTCCTCCCCGTCCCGGACGAAATAGAGGTAGGACCCGCCGATCCCCATGATGACGGTATCGTCCTCCGCCGTCGCTTTCGCGCCGTGCGCCAGCGCCCAGTCCATCGCCGCCTGCGGGTCGGCGACGCGAAAGGCCATGGCGCTGGCCGAAGGACCGTGTGCGCCGCGAAAGGCAGCGACCCGCCCGGCATCGTCGCGGTTAAGCATCAGGTTGATGCGCCCCTGGCGATAGCGGGTCACGTTCTTGGTCGGATGGCGATGGCTGGCGACGAAGCCCAGCTGCTCGAACTGCGCGGCCATCGCGGCCGGATCGGGCGAGGTGAATTCGACGAATTCGAAACCGTTGAGCCCCAGCGGGTTTTCCGCCGTCGTGGCGGCTGCATCGGTCATGGTACAGGTCTTTCGCTGGCGGCGTGGCGCTGCGTGCCGAGGCGATAGACCGTGTCGGACGGCAGGACCACGTCGGGCGGAATGTCGGCCAGCCCGCCCAGTTCCCGATAGAGCGGCGCGAAATCCGTCTCGGCCGTCTGGCGCAGCAGATCGTCGAAACTGTCGATCACGAAGTAGCTCTGCTGAAAGTCGTCGATCCGGTAGGGCGTGCGCATCACCCGACCGAGATCGAAGGCGACGTGATGCGGCGAGGGATCGTCCAGCGCGAACAGCGATTCGGCATGCGAGGACACGATCCCCGAGCCATAGAGCTTCACCGCCCCGCCGCGCCGGATCAGCCCGAATTCGACCGTGTACCAGTAAAGACGCGCCAGCCGCTCGATCGCGCCCAGGCTGGCGGCGCGCAGGCCCCCCTCGCCATAGGCCTGCATGTAATCGGCGAAGACCGGGTCGGCGAGCAGCGGGACATGGCCGAACACGTCGTGGAACACGTCGGGTTCCTGGATATAGTCGATCTGTTCAGCCGTGCGGATGAACCGCCCCGCCACGAAGCGCCGGTTGGCGAGATGTTCGAAGAACACCGCATCCGGCACCAGCCCCGGCACCGCCACCACCTGCCAGCCGGTCGCCCTGGTCAATCGTTCGGACAAGTCGTCGAAATCGGGGATGCCCGGCCGGGCGATGCGCAGGAGATCGAGGCCGGCAAGGAATTCGGGAACCGCGCGCCCGGCCAGCATGGCCGCCTGCCGCGCGAACAGGCGGTCCCAGCGGGCATGGTCGGCAGGACTGTAACTCTGCCAATCCTGCGGGACGGTCCAGTCCTCGGCCGCTTCGGGCGGACGTGTCTGCGCCACTAGCTCCATCCGTGAAGCTTCCCACGATATTGCCGAGAATTCTGTTCAAAGTGCGCATG
>Ga0075368_10000345_pt1 | contig 13585 bp, 12 predicted proteins | sample EndMethybrTD3033_FD_71518 | JGI IMG/M metagenome (GOLD analysis project Ga0075368, IMG submission 71518) | Populus endosphere microbial communities from Tennessee, USA - Endosphere MetaG P. TD hybrid TD303-3 | ecosystem: Host-associated > Plants > Roots > Endosphere | place: USA: Tennessee... | reverse complement strand
CTTCGACAACGTGCGGGTGCCCGAGGCGAACCGCCTGGGCGCCGAGGGCGAGGGCTTCCGCTTCGCCATGGCGGGCCTGGACGGGGGACGGGTCAACATCGCCTCCTGCTCGCTGGGCGGGGCGCGCTTTGCGCTCGACACCGCCAAGGCCCACCTGGAGACGCGCAAGCAGTTCGGCCAGCCGCTCAAGGACATGCAGGGCCTGCAGTGGCGGATCGCCGACATGGCCACCGAGCTGGACGCCGCCCAGCTGATGGTCCGCCGGGCCGCCCACGCCATGGACATCAAGCACCCGCAGGTCACCAAGTTCAGCGCGATGGCCAAGCGCTTCGCCACCGACGTCGGCTTCGAGGTGGCCAACCAGGCGCTGCAGCTGCACGGCGGCTACGGCTACCTTCGGGACTATCCCCTGGAGCGGATCGTGCGCGACCTTCGCGTCCACCAGATCCTGGAAGGCACCAACGAGATCATGCGGGTCATCGTCGCCCGGGAGGAATTCCGCCAATGAGCGAGACCGCGCTCGAGCTCGAGGTCCTGACCCGCATCGAGGGGAAGGTGGGGCGGATCACCCTGAACCGGCCCAAGGCCTTGCATGCCCTGACGCTCGGCATGTGCCAGGCGATGACCGCGGCCCTGCTGGCCTGGCGGGACGATCCGGGCGTGGAGCTGGTGCTGCTGGACCACGCCGGAGAGCGCGGCTTTTGCGCCGGCGGCGACATCCGCACCCTCTCCGACAGCTCGGCCGCCGACGGCGCGGCCGCCCGCGAGTTCTTCTTCACCGAGTATCGCCTCAACGAGCTGATGTTCCGCTATCCCAAGCCGGTGGCGGCGATCATGGACGGGGTGACCATGGGCGGGGGCGTGGGCATCACCCGCCCGGCGCAGTACCGGGTGGCCACCGAGCGGACGACCTTCGCCATGCCCGAGACCGGCATCGGCCTCTTCCCGGACGTCGGCGGCGGCTGGTGGCTGGCGCGCATGCCCGACCGCATCGGCCTGTGGCTGGCGCTGACCGGGGCCAGGCTCAAGGCGGCCGACTGCGAGCTGGTGGGCATCGCCACCGACTATGTGGAGAGCGCCCGCCTGGCCGAGCTGAAGGCGGCCATCGTCGCCGCGCCCGGCAAGATCGAGGGCCTGCTCACCGAGTTCGAGGGCGATCCCGGCCGGCCGACCATCGCCGCCCACCAGGACGAGATCCACCGCTACTTCGGCCAGGGCTCGGTGGAGGCGATCTTCGCCGCCCTGGAAGGCGCCAAGAGCGAATGGGCCGCCGCCCAGCTCGCCATCCTCAAGACGAAGTCGCCGCAGTCCATGAAGGTCGCGCTGCGCCAGCTGCAATACGGCGGCATGGCGTCCAGCTTCGCCGACAACATGCTCATGGAGTACCGCATCGGCTGCCGCGTGGTGATGAGCCACGACTTCCGCGAAGGCGTGCGCGCGGTCATCGTGGACAAGGACAACGCCCCCAAATGGGACCCGCCCGCCCTGGAAGGCGTCACGAAGGCCAAGCTCGACGCGATCTTCGCGCCCTTGGCTTCCTCCGAGGAGTGGAGCCCGCTAGCCTAGTCCATCGCAATGACTGCGGAGGACGACGATGGGCTCCAAGACCATGCTGGCCGCGTGCGCGGCCCTGGCGGTGATGGGCGCGGGGGCCGCCACGGCCGCCGCCCCGGCCTATGTGGCGGCGGCGGTCGCCGACGCGGGCCGCCCGGCTGACGACGTCAAGCGCGACGCCGAGCGCAAGCCCGCCGACATGCTGGCCTTCGCCGGGGTGAAGCCCGGCATGACGGTGATCGATTTCCTGCCCGGCGGCGGCTACTTCACCCGCATCTTCGCCAAGGCGGTGGGGCCCAAGGGGACGGTCTTCGCCTTGTTTCCCCCGCCCAAGCCCTCGGACGATCCGGCCAAGCCCACGCCCACGCCCGCCGTGGTGACCCTCGCCGCAGATCCCGCCTACGCCAACGTCAAGCCGATCGCCGCGCCGGTGAAGGGGCTGGCGACGCCGGCCAAGGCCGACATCTTCTGGACCTCGCAGAACTATCACGACCTGCACAACGTGGCGGGCCTGGACATGGCCGCCTTCAACAAGTCCGTCTTGGAGCTTCTCAAGCCCGGCGGGACCTATGTGGTCCTCGACCACGCCGGCGAGGCGGGGGATCCGGAGATCACCCACACCCTGCACCGCATCGATCCGGCCGTGGTGCGCCGGGAGGTCGAGGCGGCCGGCTTCATCTTCGTCGGCGAGGACAGCTCGCTGCGCAATCCGGCGGACGATCACAAGCTGAAGGTGTTCGATCCCGCCATTCGCGGCCATACCGACCAGTTCATCTATAAATTCAAGAAGCCAGGCTGAGGTCTTCATCGGCCGGACGCGGGCGCGACATAGCGGCCTCTATGTGGACAAGTCGGCTTGCGGATGCGAAAAGCGCAACCGATTTGCTGGCGGATTGATCACGGTCAAACCGCCCGGCCGTAACAGAGTGAAGTCTGGGTCGATGGATTACAGGGACGCCTTCCGCCAGGCTCTGGATCAGGTCCGGAGCGAAGGGCGATACCGCGTGTTCGCCGACCTGAAGCGGCATCGCGGATCGTTTCCGTGCGCCACCTGGACCAGGCCTGACGGGACGACCGCCGAGGTGGTGGTCTGGTGCTCCAACGACTACCTGGGCCAGGGCGAGAACCCGGTGGTGGTCGAGGCCATGAAGCGGGCCATCGACGAGGCCGGCGCGGGCTCAGGCGGCACGCGCAACATCTCGGGCACCACCCACTACCATGTGGAGCTGGAGGCCGAGCTGGCGGACCTGCACCGCAAGGAAGCGGCGCTGCTGTTCACCTCGGGCTATGTCTCCAACGAGGCGACGCTCTCGACGCTCTACAAGGTGCTCCCGGGCCTGATCGTCTTCTCCGACGCCCTGAACCACAATTCGATGATCAGCGGGATCCGCTCGGGCCCGCGCGGCCAGCGGCACGTGTTCCGCCACAACGACCTTGAGCACCTCGAGGAGCTGCTGAAGGCCGCCCCGGCGGGCGCGCCCAAGCTGATCGCCTTCGAGAGCGTCTATTCCATGGACGGCGACATCGCCGACCTGCCCGGCACGGTGGCCCTGGCGAAGAAGTACGGCGCGCTGACCTACCTCGACGAGGTCCACGCGGTGGGCATGTACGGACCCCGGGGCGCGGGCGTGGCCGAGCGCGACGGGGTGATGGAGCAGATCGACATCGTCGAGGGCACGCTTGGCAAGGCGTTCGGCGTGATGGGCGGCTACATCGCCGCCGACGCGGTGATCATCGATGCGATCCGCAGCTACGCCGACGGCTTCATCTTCACCACCTCGCTGCCGCCGGCCCTGGCGGCGGGGGCGGCGGCCTCGATCCGCTGGCTCAAGGACCACGACGAGGTGCGCCAGGCGCACCAGGCGAGGGCCGCCTCGCTGAAGGCCAAGTTCGCCAAGGCGGGCCTGCCGGTGATGCCCTCGGTGAGCCACATCGTGCCGGTGCTGGTGGGCGACGCCAGCCACTGCAAGATGATCAGCGACATCCTGCTGAGCGACCACGGCGTCTACGTCCAGCCGATCAACTATCCCACCGTCCCGCGCGGGACCGAGCGGCTGCGCTTCACCCCATCGCCCGCGCACACCGACGAGATGATGGACAGGCTGGTGGCGGCCCTGGGGACCCTGTGGGTCCACTGCAACGTCAAGCGCATGGGCGGCGTCGCCGCCTGATCCGCCTCGGCGGGCGCGACGCAAGACGCCCCGCCATCGCTGGCGGGGCGCTGCTGTCTTCGGCGGGTCGCCCGGCCTCTAGTCGGCCTTGGCGGGCGTCTCGCTCAGGTGGAAGTGGATGACCTTCTCCTGCTCGGCGGGCCAGCCGCTTGGCCGGTTCACGTCCACCGGGATCAGCGTCCAGCGGTAGTTGGCGGCCTCGGGCAGCCAGTCGCCCCCGGTCCAGACCAGCATGTGCTTGCTGGCCTGGGTGAGGTCGCCGGAGAGGTAGCGGCCATCCACCGTGAACACGCCCGAGCGGCCGTCGTCGGCGGTCACCCGCACCGTGCCGTCGCCGAGCTCCTGGAAGGTCTGCTTCATGCCCGGGTGGCGCCAGCGGCGCAGGCCCCGCGGATGGGCGTTGTGCCCGATCTTGTTCGTTGTCTCGGTCATTTGCTGGGCTGCCACTTGGCCAGGTAGTCGCCGTCCTCGAAGCCCATCCACTTGTCGTAGAGGTCGTGGAAGTGGCGGACCGGCGCATCGTTCAGGGAGGAGAGGAGGACGTAGCCGGACTTGGACGCCTTCAGGCCGGACTGGACGAACGGGATGTTGGCCAGGTCCTGGGAGAAGACCCTCGCCAGGTGTCCCAGGCCGATGGCTTCCATGATCGGCTGGCCGAAGTCGAGGATCTGCGGCTTGGCCGGCGGCGGCATGGGCTTGTCCTCCGGCCAGGGGGACATCAGCAGCACGTCCATGATGCTGCGGTTGGGGTCGTTCTTGTACGGCCGGAACCGGTAGCAGAGGCGGCTGAAGCCGTTCCACGGGTGCAGGTTGGGGAAGATGTTGTACATCTCGCCGCCATACAGGTGCACCTCGTGGTAGTCCTCGACCGCGTCCCCCAGGGCCGCGGCCACGGCGGCCTTCTGGGCGCGCTGGATGAACTCGCCCGAGGTCTCGCCCGGCTTCAGGAGCACCCGGTTCGGATCGTCCATGTGCCAGTCGAAGTGCTGGTCGACCACCTGCTGGTCGGTCTCGGCGGCCAGGCCCCAGGCGCCGGCGGCCTTGTATTCGTCGGTCGGCAGGGACGCGGTCGAGCGCATGAAGTTGCCGAAGTCGTCCCAGCGCATGCCGCGCATGTGCGCCGAGTTGGGCGCGCGCACCATCTGCGGGTGGGTGAAGGTCACGTGCCAGGCTTCCAGGAAGGCCTCGGCGACGATCTTCCAGTTGGCGTCCAGGTAGGCGGTGACGTGCACCTGCTTCCAGCGCTTGGCGTAGTCGTGGCCGGCCCCCTCGAAGTGCTCGGGAAGCTCGCCCAGGAAGTCGGCCAGGGGCTCGCAGTTGGGGTCGGGATTGATGAAGACGAAGCCGCCCCAGGTCCCGGTCTTGGCTTCGGGAAGCTGGGTCACCTCTTCCCGCGTGCCGGGGAAGTCCCAGCCGCAGGTCATGTTGGTCATCTTGCCGTGGATGTCCCAGGCCCAGCCGTGGAACTGGCATTGGAACTGCTCGGCCCGCTTGCCGTCATGGTCGCAGAGCTGCCGGCCGCGGTGCAGGCAGGAGTTGGGGAAGGCCTTGAACTCCTTCGCCCCGGTGCGCACCACGATGTAGGATTCCGTCCCGATCTCGTAGAGGACGTAGTCGCCGACCTCGGGGATCTCCTCCTCGCGACAGGCGTACTGCCACACCTTGCGCCAGATCCGCTCCATCTCCAGGTCGTGGTATTCCTGGCGGAAGAAGCGATCGACGGCGACCCTGGCCACGCCCGGCTTATAGGGCGGCTTTTCCTTGGCCATGTGCGGGGGATAGGGCTTGTTGTTGCGGCTCGCCGTCTCAAGGGGGCCGGCGTCAGCGGCCACGCCCGCATCCTTTGCTTTGGTCTCGTCGTCCAACATCAGGCATTTCCTCGGTAAGCGAACCGGCTTCAAGTCTGGGGTCCCATGCCACATTATTCAAGCACGGCGGCGCGCCATTTGACATGACACAAGGATTCCCGACCGGCCTTGTCCTAGCCGCCAGCCGCGGTCGCCGGTGGCGAGACGCCGACGGCGCTGACGCCGGAGCCTCGCCCCGGAGATGGCCTTGGTGAGCCCCAGAGCACGCCTTCCGATCCGCTCGCTCGCCCTGCTTTGGCTGGGGTGGGCGCTGATCGTCCTGGGCTTCCAGGCCGTGGCGCCCGGCCGCTTCGAGCCCCAGCGTCCCGACCTCTCCACCCCCTGGACGGCGCAGGAGACACGGGCGGACAGCCATGCGGGACAGCCCTATCTGCTGGGGCGGTTCCTCGATCGCCAGGTAGCCTGGGACTCGGAGTTCTATCTCTCCATCGCCCTGCACGGCTACGACGACCCGCAGATGCGCAGCCTGGCCCCGGGCTCGGACCTGGGTTCGGCGACCCTCGCGCCGCATGGCCGCCAGCCCGCCTGGACCTCGCTGAACCAGGCCTTCTTCCCGCTCTATCCCTTCGCCATGCGGGCCCTGGCCTGGCCGCTCGGCCAGCTTGGCCTTGAGCCGCTCGCGGCGGCCACGCTGGCCGGGGTGATGGTCTCCCTGCTGGGGACGCTGGGCGCCATCCTGGCCATCGCCGATCTCGCCGCGGAAGGCGGGGAGGGGACCGAGGAGGGGCTGCGCGCCGCTGGTCACATGCTGATCTGGCCGGCCAGCTTCTTCCTCGCCCAGGTCTACACCGAGGGCCTCTTCCTGGGCCTCTCCTTCGGCGCCCTGGCTCTGGGCCGCCGCCGCCGCTGGCTGTGGGCGGGCCTGCTGGCGGCGCTGGCCACCTGGACCCGCTCCACCGGCGTCCTGCTGATCCTGCCCCTGGCCTGGATGGCCTGGACGGCGCGGGGGGAGGGCGCCCGCCCCTCCCTGCAGGCCCTCGCCGCCGCCCTCGCGCCGCTGGCCGCCTACCTGGCCTGGCGCGCGGTCTGGGGCGCCGGCTTCGACTTCGTGGAGACGCACTTCTTCGGCCGCGGCATGCTGTGGCTCACCCTGTCGGCCAGTTCCTGGGCCGAGGCCTTCCAGCGCCTCACCTCGGGCGAGCCCCAGGCGCTGGCCTACTACCTGGTGGAGATCTGGGGCGTGGCGGCGGGCCTGGCCGCGGGCCTGCTCCTGCTGCGGCGCGATCCGGCGCTGGCGCTCTATGGCCTGGCGATCCTGGCGGTGGCGCTCACCAGCGGCGCGGCGCAGGGCATGCACCGCTATGTGATGAGCGCCCCGGCCCTGTTCCTGGTCTCCGCGCGGCTCGGGCGCTCAGCGGTGTTCGACCGGCTCTGGACGCTGGGCAACACGCTCGCCCTGGCGGTCTTCGCGCTCGCCTTCTCCTGGGACTTCTGGGCCGGCTGAGAAGCGCAACGCCGGCTTGCCCGGCCCGATCGAGCGAGCTATATGCGCCCCCTTCGCGGGCGGCGTCTGGTCGCCCGCCGGCGGATGCGTAGCTCAGCGGGAGAGCACCTCGTTCACACCGAGGGGGTCACAGGTTCAATCCCTGTCGCATCCACCATTCTTTCCCGCCGACATTCCTGCCGCCAGATTGACGCCTCCGGGCGAAACTGCGCAGGTCCGCCCCAACAAAAGCATGTGGGAAGGAAGCGGATGCGTGCGATCCGTATGGACGGCCATGGCGGTCCCGAGGTGCTGAAGCTGGCCGACGTGCCGACGCCGGAGCCCGGCGAGGGGCAGGTGCGGATCAAGGTCGCCGCCGTCGGCGTCAACCCGGCCGACTGGAAGTGGCGGGCCGGCTGGTTCCAGGCGCGCATGCCGCTCAGCTTCCCGCACATCCCCGGCTACGACCTGGCGGGCGTGGTGGACAAGGTGGGGCCGGGGGTGACCAACCTGGCCGTCGGCGCGCGGGTCGCGACCACCACCTCGGCGACCCAGGGCGCCTACGCCGAATATGCGATCGTCCCCGCGGCCAACCCCGCGCTGATTCCCGACGAGCTGGACTTCGTCACCGCCGCGGCCCTGCCGACGCCGGCGGTCACCGGCGCGCAACTGGTCGAGGAACATGTGAAGCCGACCGCGGGCCAGCTTGTGCTGGTCACCGGGGCGGTGGGCGCGGTGGGGCGCTTCAGCCTCTATTGCGCGCTCAAGCTCGGCGCCCGGGTGGTGGCCGCCGTCCGCGCCAGCCAGGCCGACGAGGCCCGGGCGCTCGGCGCCGAGTCGGTCATCGTCCTTGGCCAGGACGACTGGATCGGCGAGCCCTTCGACGGCGTGGCCGACACCATCGGCGGGCCCGACGTCGCCAGGCTCTGCCTCAGCCTCAAGCCCGGCGCGCCGCTTTGCACGGTCTCGACCACGCCTATCGATCCGGACGGCCTGCCCTCGACGCCGGCGTTCAACGCCGTGCACAGCGACAGCGCGCGGCTGGCCGGGCTGGCGCAGGCCGTGGCGCGAGGCGAGATCTCCATGCCGGTCGCTCGGCGCCTGCCGCTCGCGCAGGCGGCGGAAGCCCATCGCCTGCTGGAGGTCGAGAAGGTCAGCGGCAAGATCGTCCTCGAGGTCTAGGGAGCGCGCGCGTGGAGTTCTTTCTCTTCCTTCCGCAGATCCGCATGGGCTTTCCCCAGATTGTCGCCACCGCGCGCGCCGCGGAGGCGGCGGGTTTCGTCGGCATGGCCGGCATGGACCACCTCACGGCCCCCCGCGCCGAGGACAAGGCGGTCTTTGACGCCATCGTTCTGAACACCTGGATCGCCGCCCACACCGAGCGGCTGAAGGTCGCCTCGCTGGTGATGTGCGACGCCTTCCGCCACCCGGCGATCCTGGCCAAGCAGGCGGTCTCCATCGACCACGCCTCGGGCGGGCGCTTCGAGCTCGGCATCGGCTGGGGCTCCTGGCAGCCGGACTTCGACGCCTTCGGCTTCCAGCCCTCCACGCCCGCGGGCCGGGTCGCCCGCCTGCGCGAGACGCTGGAGGTTCTGCGCGCCCTCTGGTCGGGCGAGACGGTGAACTTCCAGGGCGAATACCACCGCCTGGAGGGCGCCTCGGCCGCGCCCACGCCCTTGAAGCGCATCCCGATCCTGGTGGGCGGCGCCGGCCCAAAGACCCTGGCGCTGGTGCGCGACTACGCCGACTGGTGCAACATCGACGTGCGCCATCTCGCCCGCTTGGAGGGCGATGAGCTCCCCAAGCTGCGCGAGCAGATCGGGGACGCGCGGCTCTCCATGCAGCAGGTCCTGGCCTTCGTGCCCCGGGGCGGCGACCGCGAGGCCATAGCCGGCGACGCCCGGCGGCGCTTCGGCTCCGGCGCCCGCGTGGGCGATGCGGCCGAGCTGCGCGACCACTTCGCCGGCCTGGCCGAGCGGGGCATGGAGCGGGTCTATGCCTGGTTCAGCGACTTCGCCAAGCCCGACACCTTGGCCGAGTTCGGCGAGGACGTGGCCGCGCCCCTGGCGCGCCTGGCGACGCCCGCGTGAGCCCGCCATGAACGCGCTCGACTATGTCAGCGTCGAGGAAGCCCAGGGCCTGCCGGGCCTGCGCGTCGCCTTCACCCAGGGGGTGCCCGGCCCCTGGGGCTTTGGCGCCCGGGCCATCCTCGAGCACAAGCAGATCCCCTTCGTCGCCGTCCCGCAGATCGCCGGCGAGGCCAACGAGGCCCTGCTGCGCTGGACCGGCCAGGCCTCCGCCCCGGTGGCGGTCTATGGCGACGAGCGGCCAAGGGCCTCCTGGTCTGAGATCATCCTGCTGGCCGAGCGCCTCGCGCCGGAGCCTAGGCTGATCCCGGCCGACGCGGCCCAGCGGGCGGAGATGTTCGGCCTCTGCCACGAGCTTTGCGCGGAGGACGGCCTGGGCTCGTCGGTCCGGGCCATGCTCTTTCACCTGCGCAACCGCGATCCGCGGTCCCTCTTGGTGAAGCGCTACGAGACCGGCCGGGACGTCGCCTACGCCCGCTCGCGGGCCCAGGCGGTGATCGCCATGCTGGCCGCCAGGCTGCAAGCCCAGGCCGCGCGCGGCGTTCCCTATCTGGTGGGCGAGGCGCTCAGCGCGGCGGACTTCTACGCCACCGGCTTCTCACACCTGCTGCGCGGCTTCCCCGTCGAGGTCTGCGAAATGCCCGACAGCTATCGCGCCACCGGCGATCTGGTGCGCCAGGCGCTGGGCGAGACGCCGGAGATCCTCTTCACCCACCGCGACCGCATCCTGCGCGACCACGTCCGCTGTCCGTTCCGGTTCTGAACGCTCACCGGGCCAGCAGCCGCCGGCATCCCTCCACCAGCTCGTCGAAGTGGTCGATGAGGAGGTCGGGGTTCAGCTCCCGGGCGGGCGTCTCGGTGTAGCCGAAGCTCACCAGGATCAGAGGCGCGCCTGCGGCCCGCGCCGCCCCGGCGTCGGTGGCCGCGTCCCCGACCATCAGGGCGCGGCCGATCGAGCCCCCGGCGGCGGCCACCGCCGTGGTCAGGTGGCGGGGGTCGGGCTTGATGGCCGGGGTGGCGTCCGAGCCGATCACCGCCTCGAAGCGGCGCGACAGGTCCAGCGCATCCAGCAGCGCCACCGAAAGGTCCGTGCGCTTGTTGGTGCAGACCGCCAGCCTCGCGCCGGCGGCCGTCAGGGCGTCCAGCGCCGTCTCGACGCCGGGAAACGGTCGGCTCTCCTGGGCGATGCGGGCGAGGTAGAGCACCAGGAAGCGCTCGAACAGCGCCTGGCCGGTAGCCTCGTCGAGGGGCGCGCCGGCGGCCTGGAAGCCTCGCTGGATCATCCAGCGCGCGCCCTTGCCGATGAAGGGCCTGGCCGTGGCGAGCGGCAGCGGCGCCAGGTCGCGCTCGGCCAGCAGGACGTTCAGCGTGCCGATCAGGTCGGGGGCCGTGTCGACGAGCGTGCCGTCGAGGTCGAAGGCGATGACGGCGCCCGACAGGGCGGAGGGGGCGGGGGCCATGCACCGCCGCTAGCGCGAGCTGGCGGCGCGCCGCAAGCGCCTTCTCGCGTATGCGCGCAAGGCTTGCTAAGGCAGCGCAAAGACACCCGCCATACACCCCCTCGATTGGCACCCGGAGAGGCCATCCGCCCATGACCGCCCGCGCCGCCGTGATCCTCGCCGCCGGCCAGGGGACGCGGATGAAATCCCCCATCCCCAAGGTGCTGCACAAGGTCGGCGGACGAACCCTGCTCGACCGTGTGATCGACACCGTCGAGCAGATCGGCTGCGAGCGCGTCGTGGTCGTTGTGGGGAACCACAGTCCCGCCGTCCGCGCCCTGGTGGAAGCCCGGCTCGGACCGCAGGCGGTCGCCGTGCAGGACCCGCCGCTGGGCACCGGGCACGCGGTGATGGCGGCAAAGGCCGCCCTGGCCGGCTTTGCGGGCGATGTCCTGGTCACCAACGCCGACTGCCCGCTGCTGGAGCCCGACGACCTGGCCCCGCTGTTCGTCATGCGCGGCGAGGGCGTCGACCTGGCCCTGCTGGGCTTCGAGCCGGCGGACGCCTTGCTCTATGGCCGGCTGATCCGCGGGCCGGCGGGCGAGGTCCTCAAGATCGCCGAGCCCAAGGACGCCACCCTCGAGGAGCTGGCGGCGAAGACCTGCTACGCGGGCATGCTGGCCGCCGACAAGGACGCCCTGTTCGGCTGGCTTTCCCGCACCTCCAACGCCAACGCCAAGGGCGAATACTACCTGACCGAGATCGTCTCCCTGGCCGTGGCCGACGCCCGCCGGGTGGCCGCGCACCTCGCGCCAGAGGCCGCGGTGATGGGCTGCGACACCCCCATGCAGCTGGCCGCCGCCGAGGGCGTCTTCCAGCAGCGCGCCCGCGCCCGCCTGCTGGCCCAGGGCGTGGCGATGGCCGCGCCGGAGACGGTGCATTTTTCCTGGGACACCCAGGTCGCCGCCGGCGCCAGCATCGAGCCCTTCGTGGTCTTCGCGCCCGGCGTGGCGGTGGAGAGCGGCGCCCAGATCCGCGCCTTCAGCCATCTCGAGGGGGCTGTGGTGCGCGCCGGCGCTGTGGTCGGGCCCTATGCGCGGCTTAGGCCCGGCGCCGAGATCGGCGAGGACGCCCACATCGGCAACTTCGTCGAGGTGAAGAAGGTCAAGGTCGGCAAGGGCGCTAAGGCCAATCACCTCAGCTACCTGGGCGATGGCGCGGTGGGGGCGGGGGCGAACATCGGCGCCGGCACCATCTTCTGCAACTACGACGGCTTCGACAAATTCGAGACCCACGTGGGGGAGGGCGCCTTCATCGGCTCGCACACCTCCCTGGTGGCCCCGGTCAGCGTGGGCGCGGGCGCCTTCACCGCCACCGGCTCGGTGATCACCGAGGACGTTCCGGCCGACGCCCTGGCCCTGGCCCGTGGCCGGCAATCCATCAAGGAAGGCTGGGCCGCGGCCTTCCGCGCCAGGAAGCGCAAGCAGAAGGCCCCCAAGGCGTGAGTGCAGACAGTGAGAAGCAGGCCGCCGGCGAGGCGGCTGCGGGGCTCGTGGAGTCCGGCATGGTGGTCGGCCTTGGCACCGGCTCCACCGCCGCCTGGTTCGTCAAGGCGTTGGCGGCGCGCGGGCTGGACGTCACCTGCGTCTGCACCTCCGAGGCGACCGCCGAGCTGGCCGCGGGCCTGGGGATGCGGCTCGCCGAGCTGGGAGCCACAAACGGTATCGACCTGACGGTGGACGGGGCCGACGAGATCGGGCCGGGACTGTCGCTCATCAAGGGCGGCGGTGCGGCCCTGCTGCGGGAGAAGCTGGTGTGGGAGGCCTCGCGGCGCTGCGTGGTCATCGCCGACGCCGCCAAGCGCGTGCCCGTGCTGGGCAAGTTCCCGCTTCCCATCGAGGTGGTGGCCTTTGGACACCAGACCACCGCGCTGCGGCTCTGCGACGCCCTGGCCGAATGCGACATCGGCATCGCCCCGCGCCTTCGCCTCAAGGACGGCCAGCCGGTGAAAACCGACGGCGGCAACCTCATCTATGACGCGGCCTGCGGGCGCATCGAGGAGCCGGCCCTGCTCGCGGCCACGCTGAAGAGCGTCACCGGGGTGGTGGACCACGGCCTGTTCCTCGACCTCGCCGACCTGGCGCTGATCGGCCACGCCGGCGGCGTGCAGACGGTGGAACCGTAAGGAAGGCAAGGAGCGGATGGTGGCGGCCTACGACTACGACCTCTTCGTGATCGGCGCGGGCTCGGGCGGCGTGCGCGCGGCCAGGCTCGCCGCCATGTCCGGCGCCAAGGTGCTGGTGGCCGAGGAGCACAGGGTGGGCGGCACCTGCGTGATCCGCGGCTGTGTGCCAAAGAAATTCATGGTTTACGCCTCGGAGTTCGCGCACAGCTTCAAGATGGCCAAGGGCTATGGCTGGAGCGTCGGCGAGAGCCGCTTCGACTGGCCGGCCTTCATCGCCGAGAAGGACAAGGAGATCGCCCGGCTCTCGGGGATCTACGTGCGCAACCTGCAGAACGCCGGCGCCGAACTGGTCCACAACCGCGCCCACCTGGTCGACGCCCACACCGTCGAGGTCGAGGGCCGCGGCAGGGTCTCGGCGGCGAAGATCCTGGTGGCCACCGGCGCGACGCCCTGGATGCCCAGCGAGCTGCCCGGCGTCGAGCACGCCATCAGCTCCAACGAGGCCTTCCACCTGCCGGAGCTCCCAAAGCGCATCGTCATCGCCGGCGGCGGCTATATCGCGCTGGAGTTCGCCGGCATCTTCGCCGGCCTTGGGGTCGACACCACCCTGGTCCATCGCGGCCCCAACGTGCTGCGCGGCTTCGACGACGACGTGCGCTCGCACATCGCCGAGGAGATGGAGAAGCGCGGGATCAAGGTCATCCTGGGCGCCCAGCACGCCGCCATCGAGAAGACCGAATCGGGCCTCACCAGCCGTTTCAACAACGGCCACCACTGCGAGAGCGACGTGGTGCTCTTCGCCCTCGGCCGGGTCCCCTACACCAAGGGCCTGGGCCTGGAGGCGGCGGGGGTGAAGCT
>Ga0075368_10000344_pt1 | contig 13592 bp, 3 predicted proteins | sample EndMethybrTD3033_FD_71518 | JGI IMG/M metagenome (GOLD analysis project Ga0075368, IMG submission 71518) | Populus endosphere microbial communities from Tennessee, USA - Endosphere MetaG P. TD hybrid TD303-3 | ecosystem: Host-associated > Plants > Roots > Endosphere | place: USA: Tennessee... | reverse complement strand
ACCTATGACGCCCTCTGGCGCGCCGTCGGCGATATCTGCGGCCTCTTCAAACCCCAGGAATGCTGGAATTATCTCAAGCACGCAGGATATGTTGCAGATTAATCGCCTGACGCTCTAGGCGACTAGTGCCCAAACGCGGCAATTACGCGATAAACCGGGAAACCGCAATCGGCAAAGCTCCTGACGAACGGCACTCTGAAAACCTATAAGGGCTTTCCACACGGCAGGCCGAGTACGGAGGTCGACCACCGTCAATGCCGGATAAGAACGTCGTTCGAATAGTCACCACGCAGTTGGACCCCAACACCTATCGGAAACCATTCGCTCTGGCTGTCTCAATCCGACACCGCGTCCACCCCCGCTACGACCATCGCCGCCATTAGGGCGCCAGCCATAAGCTGGCCTGGCTTCTCCTGGGCGAGCGGTCCTTCCATCGGGCGGGCATGCGCCGCGTTTAATTCATGCTTGGTGGCGTTGTAAGCCGCATAGGTGAACGCAGCCTTCAGCATCGTGGTCGCGACTCCCTGGGCTATGGAGTCCCCCTGCGTAGCGTCATGCACCACCGTGAGCGCATCGGTGGCCGTCCAGGCGGCACCGCCGGCGGTCAGAGCGCCCATGCCCCAGCGCTGCAAAGCCTTCTGCGTCTTGTTGGTTTCCGTTCCCGTGATGCCGAACATGCCGCCGATCAGGGACGCCCCCTCTCGGGTGGAAAGGGCTCCATTGCCCAGCGCGAACAGGATACGGAAGCTCATCTCGGCGGCCGCCTGGCTATGCTTCATGCTGGGATCGTTCAGCATCTCGTGGAAGACGTTCATATCGAAGCCGCCATCGTGAAGCCACTTCAACGCCACGGCATTATTGACGCTATAGGTAAGGAGTGCACCGGCACGGACAAGCATTCCACGCGGGCGCCGCGCGTCCAGCGCGTTGACCGACGAATCCTGAAGATTGGCCTCCCGGCTGACATGATCTGGAATTCGCCAACCTTTGCATGCATGGCGAGGAATCGCGCCTTCTCCGTCCAACCATTGTCGGGGTCGAGCGGCCTGTCCCGCAGGTAGGTGTAGTTCGCCCAGAACTGTTCGGCGGCGGCCGAGATATGCACCTTCTGCAAGGGAGTGATCCCAAGAGCGTCAGCGGTGTTGAACAGGCGGGAGACGTAGCGATCCAGCCCCTGGCGCGTCACCACGCCCTGCTCGAAGATCTCCTCCCAGGCAAGACGCAGCTTCTGGGTATAAAGGCCACGCCCAAGGAGCAGGGCGCCACGTAAGAAGAAGGCCGTGGCATTCGCAATATCGGCGGGTAAACTGCCATGATCTTTTGGTACGTATCCGCCGCCGGTCGTGGGCTCCAGGAGCTTTCCGGTGTGATCGACCACCCAGTCCGTTCCCTCTTTGCCGCCAGTGACTGCAGCGACCGAGACGAGCCCCGCTCCGGTTCTGCGCCAGTTGGAATCGTTTTTATTGCCGCCCGCCGTCCCCTCTCCGATCGCAGAGCCCTCAGCCAGCCGCGGCGTCGAATAGGGCAACTGCTTGAAAAGCGCGGGAGACACCCCGGGATTGTTGTTGTTCTTGACGCTGTCACTCCAATCGGAGGGAAGCCTTGCAAGCCAATCGTTGAACTTGACGCGCGACTCCTTTCGCATGCGTTCGCGATGCTCGTCGAGTATCGCGCGTCTTTGATGCATCTCTTCTAGCTTCTTCTGAACTTTGCGCGCCCGAATGCCCAGCCCTTTGCCGACCAATTTCGCATGCTTCTGCATAAGCCGCGTCTCGGTCCATCTGTCCACGCCGCGCTCGGCGACATAGATCTTGTCTTCATAATTGCCGCGCAGAATGCTGTAGGCCGCGTCCCCATCGCGCCGGGCGATCTCGGCGAACAGCGGACTCGCCAGCACCACAGCCTGATTGTACTGGCCTTCATTGACCGGCTTGACCGTGTCGCTGCCCGCGGTGATGTGTTTATGATGATCGAGGAAAAACTGAACGATCGCCTTAGCTGCTTCGGGGCTGGCCTGCATCATGTCGTTATAGGCTTGGCTCACATCGTTCCAGGAAATGTCGGCAACGGCGTTGGGAACCGCCTCAAATAATTCGTAAAGCTGGTGGACGTGCTCGGGCGCGTGCTTGGAGACCGTCACCGTTTTCGTCTCCGCGATATACCCCTCACCCATCTCAACATCCCACTTATAGGTGTGGACCTTGTAGGTCCGATCCGTGGCGCGCGGATCGTCGTTCGGCCTGACGATCCGCCCCACGCCGGTATGACAGAAATTGATCTGGACATTGCGGAACTGGGGCTGAGAAAACCTATATTTGACCCGCCGAAGGTGCTCATAGCCCTGTTTGGCCGGCGACGGACGCCCGGCCGCCGACTTGCCATGCTGGCCAAAATCGTTATGCAGGTTCACGATCTGCCAAGTTTCGTTCATGAGACTGAGAAACCGCCCGAATTTATCGGTGCCGACATTCCACGTCCAGGGGCCCAACTGTCGTGTGACCATTTCCTTGATGGCGGTAATCTCGCCAACCGCGACGAAGAAACCGGGATGTTTCAGCATCATCCGCTTGATATACCCGACCGGATCGCGGAACGATTGGCGCATGGCGCTCCACCGTAGCGCCGTCTCATCCAGGGCGTGGTTCGTCTGATCGATCATCTCGCCCGCGGACTTAAGGGGATGGCGGAACAGATCGCGCGCGGGCGGAAGCTTGAAGAACGGCTGATTATCCCGGAAATTGACGCCCGTGATGGACAGATCGGCCTTCGCGGCCTTCGCTGGGTCTTCGTAGTAAAGCATCAGCCAGTCGTTCACCACGCGGCCGTCAAGCTTATACGCCTTCACCATGGTTGCGTGGCTGGGCGTCGCTGTCGAATAATGGCCGGTACCCCCGCAATATTGCGGGATCGAGCCGAACAGGATACGCGACGTGCTGCCCGATTTATTCAGCAAAGCCAGGAAGTAATCGCCCTTGCGCCGGTCATAACCCATGGAATGGGCGTGAATGTCGGCGATGATATCCTCAAGCCCCGCCGGCACCTCGGCCAGCATCAGCGTGATATTGTCGACCCTGATGTCCTCCGGCCTGGGGAAAGCGTTCGGCCCCGTCTTGCGTTCAGGCGGCAGCAACTCATACAGCTCGGCATAGGTTTCCTTCGTATACGACACCTTGCGCGAGAAGAGCTCCATGAACTCGAAAACCGTTCGCTCGGTGGGGCTCATCTTAACCTTGCCGGCAGGGCTCGGAATGAAGTTCCGCTCCAGGACGGTCGTGGCCAATCGCTCGCCAATTTCCGTCTGGACGGCGGTCCTGGCATGCTGCACGCCGTCCTTCACGACGGCGATGGGCGAGGCGTTGCGACGCGCCGCCTCCGCTCCATAGCTCCTGGCCAACGCTTCCGATCGCGAATAGCCCCGAGTGACCCCTTCGACAGCAGGCAGAATGCTGTCCGCAATTCTCTGCTCGGCCGCTGTCCGGCCAAGCTGCTTGATATACGGCTGGCGCGCAAGTTCGCGCGCCGCCTTTAGCGTCGTCTTCCGGGTGAGGCTCTGAACGTTGGCGTTCCGGACCCTGCTTTCCGTCACCACCTTCCATGGCTTTATTCCCATGCCGAGCTTCCATGGCCTGTACTTCCATAGCCTCAGCTTCCGTGGCAGTGCCTTCAGCCTCAATGGCACATGTCCTCGTTCGACGCGCACGACGCTCACGCCGCGTCCCTGGACCTTTCGCGTAATATGATCCTGCGCAAGGCTTCTCTTATAAGCGAGGGTGGCGGCCTGATTTTTTTCCGCCGCCCATCTGCCAGCGCCGCGCAGCGTCCTGGTGAAACCGCTTCCCAGATTGGCTTTGACGGCCTGGAGCGCGATCTGCTCGGCAGCTCTCAGAATGTTCTGCTCATTCGTGGTAAGCGGCCTGCCTAAGGTGGCCTCTTTTCGCCTCGCGGTTTCCTTCGCGGCCTCGCGGACGAATTTTTCGGCGGACAGCCCGCGCGCCTTACCAGCGACATCCTTGCCGATCCGACGGGTCGAGCGCTGTTTACTGGCGGGAAGCATCCCGTTGTTGACCTGCTCCGTCTCCGCTTTTTGGGCATTCTTGGCCTCGGCGATCACCCAGGTGAACGCCTTGTCGACGGCTCTCTCCGATATCGCCATGGCGTCGGCTTGCAGCAGAGGCCGCATCTCCTTGCGCACTTCGCGGCGCGCATGCAAGCGGGCCATTCTGAGGCGGGTGCGCATCTTGCGGTTGCCGGCGGCATCCTCCGCCACCTGCCTAGCGACCGGCAAAGCCGCTTTCTCGTCGATAGGCTTCTTGGTTGCTTCGCCAAGCTGTTTCAGCAGCGGCTGCATTGCCTTGTCGAGTTCGGCACGCGCGTTCTCCTTGGCAAACTTGTTCGCGCCGATGAGCACATCGCCGCCGGTTGAACTGAGCGCAGCCTCCCATGCCGCATGCTGGCCGGCCATTTCCGCCGACGTCGCGATCTGTTCCGGCAGAGTGCGCGGGCTACGGGACCAATGCTCGACCAGCGCAGTCGCATCCGTTTTCAGGTCCAGGCCATCCACGTATTTCTGGGCTTCGTGTGCGATCTGATGGGGGGTGGCGTCAGGATGCTGCTTCTCGAATGCGGCAACAGCCGCTTTCACCTGCTTGAGACCGGTTTCCAGCGCCGCGGAGAAAAGCGCCTCGGCAACGAGTTTCGGTCGCACTTCGGCAACGACGTCGGCCACTTCATATTTCAGCGTCTCTGTCGGCTTGACCTGCGGCAGCAACTCATCGGTGACGTGGGTCTTTACCGCATTCGCAAGCTGGACCATGGTTTCAGGCGCGGCCATTTGCGCCGTCTCGCGCCGTTCCTTGCGTCCGAGCCCCTCCAGGCGCTTGACGATGGCCGCGCGCGCCGGATCAGTTGCAGAGCTGGTGCCGGCAACGTCGTCGGCGACAGAAGCGGTGCTGTCTTTCACCACCGTTTTTGTGGTCCAGCGGTCAAACGGATTCCAGCGCTTTTGGCTTGCCTCTACGACGGCATTGGTGACGCTCTGCCGCACATAGCCGTTCGCGGCTTCGTCTAGCTCAGCATCGTGAGTGCGCGCCGCGCGCTGGGCCACAATCTTCCCGATTTGCGTCTTGAAAGCGCTGAGAATAGTGGAATTGTTCTCCATATCGGCCTGGACATCGGTCGTTGCGGTCCTGGCCCGGTTTATCAGCGCGCTCTGCCAGTCCGGTGCTGGCTCCAGGACCACGGCCCGGTTCTGGTTCAGCTTCTCGCTGTAGCGCGAGGCGCCATAGGTCGAGATGTTCCAGGACGTGTCCTGGTGCAGCTTATATCCCTCGCTGTGACGGCCCCCCAGACCGGCAAACCGTACCGTCGGCCAGGATTCGAGCTGAAAGAACGTTTCCGTCTCGCTTTTCCTTCCGACCAGCAGGGCATTGACGATCGGCGATGACTCGGGCGCCTCGTCCTTCGTAATCTTATTCGGAAAGCCGATCCCGTCGCCCATGCTGACGCCGGCCTTTCGGCCGCCCGCCTGCGTGTAGCTGAGCGTTCCCGGGTAATGAGAATGCCCTCTCACATTCCGGGTGAACGCCACCAGCGGCCGGCTGTTGAACATGCCATACAGATCGGTCGCGGGAGCCGTGCTATCGGAGGTGCGGGGAGCGACGAAATGAGCGCCGCTCAGCAGATCCTCCAGGAAGTCCTTCACCGCCTGCTTCTGCGTGAAATTCCCGGCCTCGATTTCCTCGTTCGTGTGGTAGAGGCGCTTGGGCGCGGGCTTACTCTGCCCGATCCTAGGCTCCTTCATCACGATCTGGTTGGCCTGGACAAAGCTGACGAGCGTCCTGATCAGGGCGAAATCGCTATCCTCCATGCCGGAGGGCTTCGCGCTGGTGTCGTGCAACACCCTGTTCCACCTGATCTTGGCGAATTCTTCGTTCGTCATGTTGGGCGACGGTTTCGTGAGGGAGCGTTGCAGGACGACTTGCCAGGCATCGGCGAGAGTGCCGATCAGCCGGTCCTTGACGTCATCCGTGACCAGGAAATGGTTCGTCCGGTCAGCATCCCTCGCCTTGTCGATGCCTTTCCGCAGATCATCGTTGCGCGTGCGCCCGAACAGCGCCTCCTGAATCTGGCTGATGCTACGCATCGGCGTAGTCACCGCCCCGCTGCCACCAGCCACGATCGGCACGAGAATGTGGATTCCATCGTGATCGCCCAGGATGACGAATGGGCGCTGGTCCGGCTCCATCCTGGCAAGCTTCTGGCCCGGCTGCTGGATAAAGGCGGCATCGGTGATCCCGTCCTCGCCAATGAACCGCTGCGCCGTGGGCTGGAGACGGGCCGGCAGCCATGCTTCGACGACTTTGCCACTGACGGGGTCGCGCACCATGACCGGCACGTGATCGCGGGGCGGACGCCGCGAGACGACGGCCGGTTCGTTGAAGACGGTGGTCAGTTCGGGCTTGTAACCGAGACTGGTGAGCTCCTCATGCCGGGCGCGCGCCAGATCCTGCGCCGAGCTTTTACCGGCCGAGCGGAATATCTCGACCTGGAAGTTCTTGCCGGCCGCCATCGTGATCGAGTCGTCGCCGACTTGCAGCACCGGTCCAAGCTCCTGGCGGGGCGTGCGCGTCGCTACATGGCCAGCAACGTTGAAGCGATACAAGTCACCGCGCTTGTAGCGCGGCTTCAGGTTGAGCGTCTGCTCGGTCTCCGGCTGGAACAGCACCCAGTCCTGCTCACCCCAGGGGCGTCCCGTCCGGTTGCGCGTGGCGGCCACCGTCTTGCCGGTGAGATTGGCGAGCGTCTGCTCGATCGTCGTCTGACGGCCGAACAAATCGACATAGGGCTCCAGGGCCAGTTCCTCCGCCGCTACACGGGTGCCATTCGCGTCGGGGTCGTCCGGGTTCTGCATTACGCCGCGATCCAGGTCGAGGACGATGAATTCGGCGTCTTTCCAGGAAGGCCCGCCATCGCGAGCCGCCTGGTCCATCGCCAGGACCATCTCGGCGGGGGTGAGACGCTTTCCGCTGTCGGTCACGAGTTCGCCGCGTTGCAAGGGCGCGACACGGAAGCCGCCAAGCCGAACCCCATTTCCGGCGGGCAGGAAAGCGCCGTCGGAGAGGGCCGGCTGCACGTGCATGTCCTCGCCAGACGAGGGCCGCACCTTCGGCTGCTTGCCGCGCCATCGCGCCGGATCACCGCCCTCCGGTTCCCGCAAGCGTATAGCCATGACGTTGCCGTCCTCCGGCGACGCGCCAACAAGCATTTCGGGGCCGCCCTGTATCAAGACGCCGTAGAGAAAGTCGTCAATCGCGTTTTCGTCTCCCCTGAAATACGCGCTATTGAACTGATCGAAGCTCATCGTCTCCGCGATCCGCTCGACGAAAATCGTTTCATCGATATAGGCAAGTTTGCTGCCATCCCCGCCTTGTCTTTTCAGGCTGGCGATATATTTGGCATAGCCGCCCTGCTGGTCGCGGAACTCCGCAGGGCCATAACGCTTGAACGCTAGATATTCGGTGGCGCCTTCGCTCAGCGAGCGAGCCGCGCTCCGTCCCGGCAGCCCGAGTTCAGACGCGATAGAGTGAAAGCTGGCGGACTCATATTTGTGCAGCAGTTCGTGAGCGACCAGAATGCGATACAGCGAATCCACGCCGCGCAGATTGCTCTTGAACACCACTGAGCCGGTTTCTGGATGGACGAAAGCGTCCAGCAGTGGATCGGGGGCGGTTCCAATAAGATCGCGGTAGACACTGGCGAAGGCCGCCTCTTCGAGCAGAAGCACCGAACGCGCGGCGGGCGCGGCATCGGGGTCGATCCAGTGGCCATAGCCGTCGCGGATGCCGTCATCCGTATCCCAGATGAAATCGCCGCCCTTCTCGTCACCTAGCGGCGGTCTCGCGCCGCTACGGCCGACATTCACCGGCACGTCGGAATCGTCGTGCTGCTGACCAAAACGCGGCAGCGAGGAGGTCCCGCGATCGGCCCCAGTCCCGGGAAGGACGATGGGCGCTCCTCCACGGTTTGTCATCGAAACCGGTGCAAACGGTGTTCCGCCGTGCCAATCGTCCGAGCCTGGCAGAATAAAGGTCCCCCCGCCATCGGCGGTTTCCGAACCCGGAACGACAAGGGAAGGGCCCTTATGGGCGGATTTCGAGCTTGGGACGAGAATGGGACCGCCACTATGAACGGATTCCGAATCAGGAAGGATCAGAGGGGCGCCGTTATGGGCCGATTCATCGCCCGGCAGGATCAGCGAGGACGTCGACCGGTCGGTGGGGTGCGAGGTAATGGGTCGGGTAATGCGCCGTCCCCTTTGCGTTACACGCGCTGAGATGGCAGCTGCGTAGCCACCGGCCATGGAACCGAAGCCGCCGCCCATCATGGCAAAATCCCATGTCGAGCTCTGCAGACTCCAATCGCCCCAGTTGATCTCGCCATTGGACCAGGCTCTCACGAAATCCTGTCCCTGTCCGAGCGTGACGACGGCGCCGGAGACCTCGGCGGTGATGGCCACGGTTTTCGACCCCTCGCCGAGTCCTCTGCGATAAAGATTCTTCTGGAAGCCTTTGCGCAGGAAAAATTCCGTGCCGACATTCCTGCTTACGCTGGCGCCCTCCCCCGCTCTGGCCAGCGTTGCCGTGCTCCTGAGGCTGGCGAGCGACCGGCCGAGCGTCAACGGCCGCAGCGCGGCCAGGCCGCTGACCGTGGCGATGCCGCCCAACACGACGCCACCCGCCGCCGGATCGATAAAGCCGAACCATGCGCCCTTGGCGCGTGTGTTGATAGGGTTGAGCGACTGGCCGTGATCCAGCATCTCGCCCGCCCCTTCGAGCGTGCGAAAGCCGAAATAAGCGCTTGAGCCAAGCAGCACCAGGGGCGCGGCCAGGCCGCCCGTGCCGAAAATCAGCAATCCGCCCGCAACCAGCCCGCCCACGCCGAGCACCACGTCGCCCCAGCGGCGGACATGTTCCCAGCCCGTGGTTATCGCCGCATCCACGCCATCGAAATTGATGTTGTCGACATGGCCGTCCTTGTCGTCGTCCTGCAGCAGGAAATCGTCTGAGTCAGTCAGATAGAGCCTGCCCTTATCATCGAGGGTGTTGTCTTTCTGGAAATCTTTAAAGTCACTGTATTGCCAGGCCGCATTCTCACCATCGACCTTCAAGCCGGCGGCCGCGGTGTCGATGATCATGTCCTCATCAGCGAGAGACTTTATCGTATTGCCGTATTCGTCGGTCTGGCTTGTCTTCTCACGCGTGATCACGCCGTCGTTGTTCTTGTCGCCTTCCACGCGCATCAGATAGTAGGGCGAGACGCCGCCGTCCTTGGCCGACGCATAGATGGCGGGAGTGAATGTCACCAGCGCATTTTCGCCGCCGACCCTGGTCGTCCAGTCCTGAAGCTGGCGGATTTTCTTGAGATTGTCGTAGGTGCCCGGATAAAGCGCCTCCAGCGGGTTTTTGCCTTCATTGATGAGCGCCGTCAGCGAACTCAGATCAACCGGCAGTGTGGCGTTGGCACTGATCCCAGTGACATCCTTGAGGTCCAGCGGATCCTTGCCCGCCGCGATCAGCGGCGCCACTAGATCCAGATTGACTGGCATGTTGGCGCCATGGCTGATCCAGTCGATCTGCTTGAGATCGTGGATTTTCTTCAGTTTATCGGGATCCGTATATTTCGCCTCATCGCCCTTGGCGTCCGGATTGTCCGCCGTCAGATGCAGCATCTTGCCATATTTGTTGTCGGAGACCGGATCAGTGCCGAAATTGAGCTTCTTCGTGAAGACCGCAGTTTCGTCCTTGCCCTTCTCCTTAAGGGCGCCGTCGAAAATCTCCTGAAGCTTGTCATTCCGGCCATTGTTGAACGCTTTGACCTGCGCCGCGCCGTCCTTCTCCTGCTGCTTCTTCACGGCTCTGTCGACGCCCGCCTGATACGTGCTGGTCGCGTCCTTGAGAGCGTATTCGTCCGCGCCGTCAGCGGTCATCTCGTCGATCAGCGCCTGCCCCAGGGTGACGCCGGTTCCATCCTCATCGACGGTCATCAGATCGCGCAGCGGTACCTGAAGCCGTTCTTTCTCGCTCACATCGGTCGCCCAGTCGGCGAGCTTGCCGGCGCTTTCCAGGCCGGCACGGTCGGCAAGGAGCCGCAGTCCATCGGTCATCCGGCCACCGCCATGCTGACTGATCATGGTCGGCTCGAGATTGGCGGTCGTCGCATCGATCACTGCATCGGCGACGGCTGGGGAAGCGAACTGCCCCAACTGCTTCTGCCACTCGCCGGTCATGGCTGTGACGTCGCCCTTCTCGCCCTTATGGGGATCGGCGTCATCGTACTTCCCCCTGAGCAAACTGCCCTGGGCGTTGATGAAGCCGGAAACGTCGCTGCCCACCGCATCCCAGATCTGCGCATCCTGGCCGGGCAGAAAGCTATTCTGCATCTGGGTGTTGAACGTCTTCAGGAACTTGGTGAATTCGGAATTCGGCTCGTAGCCGGGATTGTTGTAATCGTCCGCTTCAAGATCTTCCTTGAGTATCTTGTCGAGACTCTGCTTCGGTGTTTCCGTCGCTACGACGTTGGCCCATTCCTGCTCAACATACTCCACCCGCACATCGCCGGAAGCCGCCATAAAAAGCTGGAGATCGTCCAGTCTGCGCTGCTGTTCCGCCGTCCCGCTTTTGCTAAGCTCCTCATAGGCGGTCGCGATTTGCTGCTCCCCAAGGCTAATGAAATCCGTCTTCTGCGGATTTTCCATGGTGTTGGGCAGATTGAACGTTTCGCCAAGATATTTGAGCATAGCAAAGGTCATCGGCGAGGCCTTTGCCAGTTCCTCCTCATCCCCTTTGGCGGGCTTGATGGTGTAGAGATCGACCTCCTTGCCGCTGGCGTCCTTTCCTTTGAGGGCGGCGACGATGCCGGCATTGACCGGATCACTCTTGATCAGGTCCTTCATCCAATCCTGCGTTGCCGAATCGGCGGCAATCTCCGGCAGCTTGTCCATGCCGGCGTCGATTTCCGGGCGCTTCTTCAAAGACTGCCCGTAAGTCCAAAGCCCCATCCCCAGGGAGTTGTTCGGGGCGTACAGTTCGGGATGGCGCGTGTAAAGATCCTCCAGTGCGCCGTCCACCGAAGCATCGGAGATGTATTTCAGGTTGACCTTGCCGGCCAGCACATCGTCACGCTGCTGCTGGGCGCGCGTCAGATTGGCGTAGGCATCGGCGGGGTTCTGCCCCCCATCGCCCTTCTGCGCCGCCTTCACTTCGCGGTCGGCGATGTCGACCGCCAGTTCCTTCTGATATGCCTCAGCAAGGTCGGTCTCGGCCTCCGTCACCTTGGCCTTGGCCGCATCGATCAATTCATCGTATGCGTCGCGGGTCTCCTGCTTCAGGAAACCATTGTGAATTCCGGCAAGCGCCTTGTCGCGCCGGTCTTCCAGTTTCCTTACCTCGGCGGCAGCGTTCTCCTTGGCCTTGTCCTTGGCCTCCTTCGCGTCCATTGTCGCGATCGTCGCGTCGCGAAGTTCCGGGGACTCGCCCAGAACGAGCTTCTCGGCATCGGTCACTTGTTCGTCGAGTATCTTATCGGCATCGGTGCCGCCATGCTCCTTGCGTAACTCCTTCGCCCTGTCCTTGATCGCCTTGTCGGCCTTGGCGGGATCGTCGCCCGCACCAGCACCCGCCAGGCGCAGGTCTTGCTGGACCTTGCTGCCGTAGTCCGTGAGGTAAGGATCAGCCTTTTTCATCGCCGCCTGACCTTCACTCGACTTCTTCCAGTCTTCCAACCAGGCTTTCTGCATCTGCGCCTCTGTCATAGACGCAATCGCCTTGCTATGGCTCTTAACCCAGCTTTTCTGGTGCTTCTCGACCTGGTTGTTGTAGGTGTTGATGGCCTTTTCGGCTTTCTTGTGCGAATCCGCCGTCTCGGTTTTCGCGTGAGAGCGCTGTTGCTGAGCCTCCTTTCGCGCCGCCTTTCGCGCCTCCTCCTGGGCCCGCTTGATCGCGTTTTGCGCGATCTGCCTCTTCAGAATCGCCATCTCTTCCGCAATCGAAATCTGACGCGGAGCAGATCCACCACCCTCAGCAATGCGCATTACAGGCCCCCTATGTTTTCATGCGCCATCGCATTACGGGCAGGCTGGTGCAAGCCACCCGCAGGCGTGTCACAAAAGGATAATGATAATGGTGTAGGTATGCAGTGGCGGGGAGGATCGTGGCGGCAGAACATGGTCATGCTGCACATCCCTCAACCCCCATTGCGAGCGCACATACGTCTTATTTTGCTAAGCAGCCGGGCCCTGAGTATCGCCTGTCCTGTGACTTCTCCGGCCGCAGCATTTCAAACCGCTGGAACGGCATGCGCTCATCGCAACCTTGCTCTATAACCCCCGACGGCCATATGCTGACAGATATTCCGTACACTGTCAAACAAGGCAGGCCGTCGAGGAACACCGGAATGGCTGGCCATGAGAGTTCATTGAAAAGTGTGCCGCAATAAGACCCTTAAGGGTTAAACGTCAGGAACCAGTGCGCATTCAGGCACTCCGTCCGCAGCCGACCGTTGAACGCCCCGATGAAGGCATTGTCGGTCGGCTTGCCAAGCCGCGAGAAGTCGAGCGTCACGTCCCGGCTGTCGGCCCAAAGATCTAGGCATGCGTGCTGCATTTATGATGGCGAGATCCCGCAGCGCGAGTACACCACGAATGGCATGCTGCTCCTCCTTAACAGGCAGTTCATCGCACCACCGCATCTCGTCGGAGGATTGTTCGAAGTTCGAGGCCGCCCAAGCCAGCCACTATATGGCCGTGACGCAAGGCAATCTTGCGAGAGTTGAAAGTTTGATCGCCGAACGCGCCACCAGGGCCAGCAATCGCCGCAGCGCACAGCCGGTGCCTCTGTACAAAGACCTATAAAGCACAATACCAAGGATGATCTCTTTGGGGTGCACCCCAGCGTTACGGCCTTTTCCCTGGCGTATCCTATCACAATAGGGTTGATCTCCAGGTTTTGTTACAGTTTTTGTCACATGCATAGCCAATCGTTACGGGGATGCGATGCAGCTCGTTCACCGCAACACATCCGGCCCGTTGCCGACCTCGACATACGTCCTGCAGGACGCGGGCGAGGACGTCGGCTTTATCCAGATCAGGCATCGGCCGTCGCATGGGGCAGGCGTGCCGGAGGCCTGCGCCAGCCATATCTATTACGAGGTGCGCGAGGATCGCCGCCGCCGGGGCTATGGCTCGAAACTCCTGGCGCTTGGCAAGGGCGAGGCCCGGCGGCTCGGGCTTGAAGCAATTGTCGTCGGTTGCCTTGCAAGTAATCCGGCCTCGAAAAGAATAATCGAAAGCAATAGCGGCATTCTTCAAGGTGCTAATCTTGATGATAAGCGGAGTGCTATTTTTACATTCAAAATAGATTTGCGGAATTGTCCCGAATAAGCTTCAAATATGGGAGCGGTAGCGGGAGGAATGACCGATGAGCGGACGTTATATTGGCTACGCCAGGGGTTTCAACGACAGACTAGTAGCCTGAATCTTCTAAATCGCCGGATACAGGCTTCTCAGCTTCACTCGGGCATTGGCAGTGGTGAAGTGC
>Ga0075368_10000343_pt1 | contig 13598 bp, 13 predicted proteins | sample EndMethybrTD3033_FD_71518 | JGI IMG/M metagenome (GOLD analysis project Ga0075368, IMG submission 71518) | Populus endosphere microbial communities from Tennessee, USA - Endosphere MetaG P. TD hybrid TD303-3 | ecosystem: Host-associated > Plants > Roots > Endosphere | place: USA: Tennessee... | reverse complement strand
GCCCGGCTGCTCGCCAGTCCTTACAATCTCGCCGGCCGCTTCAACGACGACCCCCGGCGTGCCGTCCACTGGCCGGCAGAGAATCTGGCACGCGCATCGACAGGCCCCGTGGGTTTCCGGGTGCCCTCGCTGCGCAACGTGACGCGCACTGGCCCATACCTGCATGACGGATCATGCGCCAGCCTGACCGATGCGGTTCGCAGCCACGCCACAGGCGCCAGCCCGCTTGCAGATCAGGATGTGAACGACCTGGCGAGCTTTCTCGAGACGCTGGCCGATCGCTAGAGTGATCGTAAAGTGCGGGCGGCACCCGAGGCGCCGCCCGAGCATGGCCGCCAATCAGCTTGCGGCGATTGCGTCCGCCAGCAGCTTGTAGTGCTCGCAGGTCGTGCCGCAGCGACGGCCGATCTCAGCCAGCTGCTCGATGGCCTTCGCACGCTCACCCTTGTGGAGGTACGCCTCGCCCAGATATTGCCGCGTGCTGGTCAGGCTCGGGTCGGCCCGCAACGCGGCCGCATAGTAGCCCATCGCCTCGTCGACCAGGCCGAGCTTGCGCAGCGAGAAGCCGATCATTGTTTGGATGCGAGGGTCGGACTGGTCGCGTGCCGAACGCAGCACGTCGAGGGCCTCTGCGTACTCGCCCGTCTTGGCCATCCAGTATCCAACCGAATAGGTCTCCTCGTCGTCTTTGAACTTCTTGGCCTTGCAGCGCTTCCATTCGGCGCTGCCTTCCTTGAATTCACTGCACTTCTCGGCGGGCTTCGGCGGGTCACCCGCGGCGAGGCTCGGCAGTGGCGCAAGCGCGATCAGTGCGAAACCGCCAACTCCGATGATGATCCGATGCAGAGATGCAACCTTCAGCATGCAGTCCCTCCTTGGCCTGATATTACCCCTCGCCATTGGCAAACTCGCGAGCATCGGACCGATAAACTGTGGCGAGAGCGAGGAACCGGCTCGCGGTTTGCGTGCGCCGGCGGCCACGTGACCGGCAGCGCACATCGTCACGAATGCGGCAGCTAGTGTTACAGCTTGCCCGACTCATCTGAGACGATGCTGCCGTCCTGCAGAACAATTCTGCGATCCATACGGCGGGCCATGTCGAGGTCGTGCGTCACCGCAACCACCGTCTTGCCGCGCTGGTCGACCAGGTCGCGCAAAATCTGGAATACCTGCTCGCTGGACTTGGAGTCGAGCGAGCCGGTCGGCTCGTCGGCCAGGATGACCGGCGGATCATTGGCAAGCGCGCGGGCCACCGCCACCCGCTGGCGCTGGCCGCCGGACAGCTGGTCCGGACGCTTCGAGGCGTGGTCGGCGAGCCCCAGCGAAGCCAGCAACGTGTTGCCGCGCTTGCGCATGGCTTCCGGCGTCAACTCACCCAGCGCCTTCATGGGCAGTGTGACGTTCTCCAGCGCGGAGAACTCCGGCAGCAGGAAGTGGAACTGGAATATGAACCCAAGCATCGACAGGCGTATCTGCGCCCGCTCGGCCTCGCTCATGTGCGCGGTGGCGCGGCCGCTGATGCGCACTTCGCCCTCGGTCGGCAGGTCGAGCAATCCGAGCAGATAGAGCAGCGACGACTTGCCGGACCCGGACGGTCCGGTGATGGCCACGTATTGCCTGGCTCCGATCGTCAGGTCGATGTCGCGCACCAGCGTGGTCGGCACCACGCCGGGCAGGATACGCGTCACGCGGCTTGCGGTGATCAGCGGCTCCCCAGCGCCATTCCCGTGCACCTGGTCGGCAACTTGCGCCTCCGTCATGTTGCCCCGCGGATGATATCGACGGGGAACACGCGCGAGGCCTTGCGGGCCGGGAAATAGCCCGCGATCAGCGACGAGCCTAGAGCGGCAAGCGCGGCCAGCCCATAGTGCAGCATCGAATAGACCAGCGGCAGGCGGGTTGCATCGATCATCGGGTTCTTGATCTCGATGGTGCCGAGTGCGCGCGTCAGCGCATAGCCGAGCAGCCAGCCGGCCAGCGCGCCGATCACTCCGATCACCAATGCCTCGAGCACGAAGATGCGGCGCACGGCGGCTTCGCGCAGGCCCAGCGACTTCATGATGGCGATGTCGCGCGTCTTCTCGTGCGTGATCGTGGAGATGATGTTGTAGGTGCCGAAACTCGCCACCAGCAGGATGGCGCCGACCACCGTGTACATGATGATGTTGCGCACCACGAAAGCGCTGAGCAGGTCCTCATGCGCCTCCTGCCAGGACACCGACTTGTAGCCGGTCTCGCGCTCGATGCGCTGGGCCACCGACTGGGCCGCCATCGGGTCGGCAACGCGCACACGGATCTCGTTCACGAGGCCGGTCTGCTTGGCCAGGATCTGCGCGGTCTTCAGCATCACGTAGGCCGTGCTCTCGTCGACCGAGCGCACGCCGGACCGGAACAGGCCGACCACCTGGGCATTGAGATTGGCGCCGTCCGTCGTCTGCACCGTGATGTTGGAGCCGATGCGCGCGCCGATCTTCTCGGCCAGCCGCGTACCCAGGATGATGGCGTTGTTGGCCCGGTAGAGCGAGGCGAGCGTACCCTGGCGCATCTGCGTCGCCAGCATCGACACCTTGGGCTCGCGATGCGGATCGATGCCCTGCACGCTGGCCGCCAGATCGCGGCTGGCGTAGCGGATCAGCGCCTGCGTCTTGGTGGCCGGCGCCACCGCGCCCGGTACCCAGGCCTCCAGCGAAGCCATGATCGCCATCGGGTTCTTGATGCCGCGCCGCCGCTCCTCCGGCGTCAGCCCGTGGATCTCGACCGCATCGAAAATCGCCTCCGCCGGCTGCAGCGGCGCCTGCCGGCGCTCGTCCGTCACCGTGATGTGCGGCAGCGCATCGATCAGCTGGCGCGTGAAATCGGCCTGCGAGCCTTCCATCAGCGCCGCCATCACGATCGAGAAGCCGACGCCCGTGGCGACGCCGGCCACCGCGACCAGCGTCTGCCGCACGCGATACCGCACATGCGTCAGGGCGATGTCGATGACGAGGTTCATGGGCTTTCCCGCTTGCGCTCCACGGCGCGAACGCGCTGGCCTTCGCGGAGTGTTTCCGGTGGCTGGGCGACGACGCGCTCGCTTTCGGTGAGGCCGGAGATGACCTCGACGCTGCGCGCACCGCGAATGCCGACCTCGACCTGCCGCACCCGCACGCGAGTCCCTTCGATGACGAACACGCGCGCGTTCTGCACGGCATCGGCCGGCACCAGCAGGGCATCGGCCTTCTCGCGCGTGACGACATTGGCCTCGACGCTCATGCCGATATGCAGCGGCGTATCATCGGGCAGCGAGATGCGAATCCGGTAGGTCTTGGCGACCGCATCGCCCATCGGCGTGATCTCGTACACCTTGCCCTCCAGCCGCTGGCCCGCGAAGGCGTCCGTGCGCAGCAGTACGGTCTGGCCAACCGCCACCCGCGGGATGTCCTCCTCGTTGACCTCGGCCACCACATGCAGCGGCTTGGGCGCGCCGACGCGGAACAGGATCTGACCCTGCTCGACGATCTCGCCGAGCTCGCCGTCGCGCCGCAGCACCACCCCTTCGATCGGGGCAGTGATGGTGTAGGCGTCGAGCTTCTCCATCTGCACCGAGATCAGGCCCTGGATCTGCCGCAGGTCGCTGGAGATGCGCTCGTAGGCCTGGGTGCTGGCAACCCCGCGCCCCATCAGCTCGGTCGTGCGTGTGAACTCGCGCTTGGCGAACTCTTCGCGTGCCTTCAGCTCATGCAGCTGCGCCCGCGCCTCCTTGTCGTCGAGGCGGGCCAGCACGTCGCCCTTGGTGACGGACTTGCCCTCGCAGTAGCAAAGCTCGACGATGCGCTGGCGGATCAGGCTCGCAACCTTGGCCCAGCGCACTGGCTCGACAGCGCCGGTGCCATAGACGATCTCGACCGCGGTACCGCGTGTCGGCATGACCGCCGCCACCTCGGGTGGGCGGCCGAAGCGCCACCAGAACAGCGCCGCGAGGAGGAGAAGGAGCAGAGCCGTGAGGCCTGGCCTCTCCTTCAGCCATTGCAGCACCGACATGTAACGGCTGGCCCCATTATTGGTGATGGATGTGCTGCGCACTGCGGGCGTTTCTCGCATGGGTGTGGGAACGGAGTATGACGCGCAGACAGCCTGTACACCCGCCACCTGCTCTGCCTTTGCGCTCAATCAATCGGCGTGATGCCCGACGTGCGCAGCGCCCGGCGGCGCGCGGCGGTGGCGCGGATGTGTGCGGCGATCTCCGGATTGGTGGTTTCCAGCCGGTGAAAGTCCTCGCGAAACAGCTTGAGCAGCCGGCAGCGCGACGCCGTCACGAAGGCGCCCTCTGTCGTCATGCCGTTGAGCATCGGCATGACGCCGAAAAAGTCGCCGGTCAGATAGGTACGATCCTGCGTCTCGCCCTTCAGCCGGACCTGCCCGGCGGCCACGAAGTACATCGCCTTGCACGGCTCGCCCTCGGGGATCACCTCGACATTGGGGGGCAGGTTGTGGGCGTGCAGCAGCGGCATCACCTTGGCCACCGCCCGCGCATCGAGCTCGGCCAGCAGCGGGATGCGCGACATCAGCGACCAGGTGACGACGAAGTCGCGACGGCCGACCTCCTGGGCGAAGCCGCTCGATATGATGGCCACCGGCAAGGCCAGCACGCATAGTCCGCACAGCATGGTGGCCATCGACCACAGCTTGCCCAGCGCCGTGACCGGCGTGGCATCGCCGTACCCGACGGTGGTGAGCGTGGTCATCGCCCAGTAAGCCGCCTGCGGCACCGAGCCGAACTTATCGGGCTGCGTGCCACCCTCGATGTAGTACATGCCGGTGGCGCTGAGCAGCAGCGCGGCTGTCAGCAGCAGGCCGGCTCCCATCAGCGAGCGCCGCTCGTTGTGCAGGACGCGCAACAGGGTGTGCATGGCTGGCGAATAGCGCGACAGCTTGAAGAATCGCAGCAGGCGCAGCACGCGTAGCACGCGCAGGTCGAGCCCCAGCAGACCGCCCAGATAGAACGGCAGGATGGCCAGCAGATCGATGATCAGGTAGCCGCGGGTGGCGAGATGCAGGCGTGCCCGCCATGGCCGCATGCGCGCCAGGAACGGCATCTCCACCGCCGTCCAGATGCGCAAGCCGTACTCGATGGTGAAGATGATGACGGAGAACACCTCGAAGGCGCGGAACCAGGACGCGTAGGCGACCGCCAGGTCGGGCATCGTCTCGGCTACGAACGCGGCAATGTTGAGCGTGATGAGGCCGATGATAAAGGCGTCGAATAGCCGGCTCGCCTGATCGTCGCCGCGGCCGATCTCGACCACCTCATAGATTTGCCGCCGCAGCGTGCGGCCGCGCGCCGCCAGCCGCACTGCCAAACGGGCCAGGACGCGATACATCGAGCCGTTGCCCACGCTTCTGCGGTCCGCCGGCTGCGACACAGGGCTCCCCTCCTCCTAGTGCGATGGCATGATGCAGAGCCACAGAACGCGATGCAATCGGCCGGACGGGCGCACAGTTAAGGACGCAAGGGGGCTATTCCCAGGATGCACGAGACAACGAGGCTGTGACGGGCTATTGCAGCGGCCGGCTATCGACAGTCCGCTCGTCCGCGAATCTGCGCGGCCAGCAACGGGACCCCGCATGAGCCTTGCGCCCCAGCCCGCCCACTCACAGCGCCGCAACATTGCGGTGCTGTCGCTGGCGCAGGCCCTGTTCATGTCGGTGCAGGGCATGGGAATCGCGGCCTCGCCGCTGGCCGCCTACATGCTGCTTGCGCCCGACGACCGCTGGATGGCAACGGCGCCGATCTTTCTCGTGCATCTGGCCGTGATGGGCACCACCATCCCCGCCTCGCTGCTGATGGGCGTGATCGGCCGGCGTGCCGGCTTCTCGCTCGGTGCGGTATTCGGCGTTGCCTTCGGCGTGCTCGGCTGCCTTGCCATGTATCAGCACAGCTTTCCGCTGCTGTGCCTGGCCTCGGTGTTCCAGGGCATGCAGGCGGCCTTCTTCTGGTACTTCCGCCTGGCCGCCGCCGACGCCTCGGAGGCCTCCTACCGCTCCCGGGCAATCTCGCTGGTGATGGCCGGCGGCGTGCTGGCCGGCTTTCTCGGCCCCCAGACTGCGAAGTGGGCGGTCGACTGGCTGGCGCCGGTGACCTTCGCCGGCATCTACCTGGCCGCGACCGGGTTCTCCATCGCGGTGCTGGTGCTGGTGCAGCTGCTGCGCATTCCTCGCCTGAGTATCGAGGAGCGCTCCGCCGGCGGCCGGCCGATCTCCGAGATCGCGCGCCAGCCCGCCTATCGGGTGGCGCTCGCCTCCTCGGTGTTCGGCTATGCAGTCATGACCCTGACCATGTCGGCCACGCCGCTCGCCATGCTGGCCTGCGGCTTCGGCTTTGCCGACAGCGCCACCGTGATCCAGGCGCACATCATCGCCATGTTCCTGCCGTCGTTCTTCACCGGCAACCTGATCGCGCGCTTCGGCGTGCTGCCGGTGATCGCTGCCGGCGGCCTGATCGAGTTCGGTTGCGCGATCGTCAATCTGGCCGGCGTCGAGTTCGCCAATTTCATGATCGCCAACATCCTGGTCGGGATGGGGTGGAACTTCGCCTATATCGGCGGCTCGACGCTGCTCACCACCACCTATACGCCGGCCGAACGCGCCAAGACCCAGGCCAGCCATGACTTCGCCGTGTACGCCGCCACCGCCACCGCGGCCGTCGTGTCCGGTGTGCTGGCAGCCAAGGCGGGCTGGGCGGTGATCAACCTGGCGGCATTGCCTCTGATGGCTGCTGTCACCGGCGCCGCGGTCTGGCTGATGCTCCGCAACCGGCGCGGCGCGCAGGCCGCAGCCCCCGCCGAGTAGGGCTTTGTAGGGTGCAATAGCGAAGCGTATTGCACCGTTGCACGCGGCCATCGGCGCAGCACGGCTTCGCCTATTGCGCCCTACCGCCCCGCACAAACGGGGATAGATGTTTCACGTGAGACAATCCCCTGCGCTGCCTCACGCGGGCCAGATCTGCACGTAGGCCGACCGCTCGCGCTGGGTCACTTCGCCGAAGTTGGCGTTGTAGTCCTTGATCAGCTCCTTGAAATAGTCGGACTGCTGGAACCGCTCAAAGATGGCCTCGTTGGCGAACTCGTACACCGCCATGTACTCGTATTTCTCATCGCCCAGGATTTTCTTGTAGCGCCGCGCACTCACCGCGCCGTTGTAGCGCAAGAGCTGCGAAACATGCTCCTCGTTGTACCATTTGTTGAACGCCGCCTCCCGGTCCTTGGCGACGTTGGCGCGCACGACAAAAAGCACAGTCGCCATCGTGTTTCCTTCCGTTTGTCTTCCGTGGGTTCCCCGACAGTGCCGCAGCCGTGCCCGCTCCCACAAGCGCCAATTCACGCGACCGGCCCGTGCCGCGCGGCGGCTCGCAGCGCGCCGCTGCCGCAATTGCGCGACACCACGTACTTACGCTGGGTGGTGCATGTGGAGCACCCATGACCGCGCCCGCTGAACAACCCGAGACACGACTGCGCCCCCGCTGGCAGGCACTGGCGGAACGGATCGGCATTGCGCACGCTAACGGCGCGGCGCTGCTCGACGAGCTGATGCAGGCTTATGCGCAAGGCGGCCGGCACTATCACAACCTCGACCACATCGCCGCCCTCCTCGATCTCCTCGACCGCCACGGGGATAGCGTGCGCAACCGTGACGCTCTGGAGCTCGCCATCTTTTTTCACGATGCCGTCTATCTGCCGACCCGTGCGGACAACGAAGCGGCCTCCGCTGTCCTCGCCCGCGAGCACCTGACCAAGGTCGGCGCCAAGCACGATTTGGTTGGCGAGGTCGAACGCTTGATTCTGGCCACCCGCCACGGCGCCAATATCGCCGATGCCGACAGCGACACCGATCTCGCGCTCCTGCTCGACCTGGACCTGTCCATCCTGGCGGCCGAGCGCGCAACCTATGCCGCCTACGCCCAGGCCATCCGCCGCGAGTACGCCGTCGTGCCCGACATCATTTATCGCCCCGGCCGCCGCCGTGTGCTGGCCGAGTTCCTCGCTCGCCCCCGCATCTACGCAACGCCCCACCTCCACGACACGTGGGAAGCCGCCGCCCGTGCCAACCTGGAGTGGGAGAGCGCTGCACTCGCGTAGAGCCGGTAGGGTGCAATAGCGAAAGCGTATTGCACCGTCGCTATCGCCACTAAACCGGGTCGTCGAGATTTCGCGCGGCATGCACGACGCGTACGATTTCCGCCCATCGTCGATGGCGCGATACAGGATCAGATAGGCGCCGTGCGGGAAGGATCGCAGGTCAGCCCGCAGCTCCGGTCGAGCTCTACCGATCAGCGGTGAACGTGCAAGCAATTCACACTTGGCGTTGATCAGCCGAACAAGCTTTTCGGCTGCGTTCGGATTGTCGCGCCATATGTGCTGATAGATATCGATCAGGTCCTGCTCAGCTTGCGGGTGACGTGTGAGCACGGACACGGCAACTATTCCGCAGCTTCGCCCTTGGATACGCGCGCCTTGGCTTCCGCGATGATGTCGTCGATCGAGCGCTCACGCGCCGGCCCGCTGGCGATGCCTTCATCCCACAGCCTGGCGATGCGCTCGCCTTCGATGCGGCGCAGCTCCTCCTTCAGCTCCCATTCGCGCAGCGCCGTGCGGATCACCTCGCTGGTGGAGGCATAGTCGCCCCGCTCCACAGCCGCCTTGATCTTCTGGTGCTGTTCGCGCGTAACCGTGACGGATATCTTGTCGATCTTGCTCATGGTAGGAATAAGTAGCATAAAGTAGCATTCTACGCCAGCGGGTCCACCGATGCAGCTCTACGTCACCTTCACGTCGCCCTACGCCCGGCTCGCCCGCATCGTCGTCATCGAGAAGGCACTCGAGGATCGGGTCGAAATCGTCGAGGCCAAGACCCGCACGCCCGACAGCCCGTATTACGGGGTCAATCCTTCGGGCCGAGTGCCCTTTCTGATCGCCGGAAGCGGTCTGCAGATGGAAGACAGCCAGGTCATCTGCGCCTATCTCGACAACCTGGACGGCAAGCCGCGCCTGCATCCCGCCGCCGGCCCCGACTGGTCGCATCGCCGGCTCGAGGCGTCGGCGCGCAGCATGCTCGACGGCATCGCAGTGTGGGCACGCGAAATGGGCCGGCCGGAGAGCGAGCGATCGCCCACCACCCTCGGCCACGAGGCCGCTCGCACGCAACGCATCGCCGATGTGTTCCAAGACGCAGTCACGCACCCGGTACTGCAGGCCGAGACCAACATGGCCCAGCTGGTGCTGGCCGTGGCGCTGGAGACCGCACGCGCGCGCAAGTTTGGCGACCTCACCGAAGGGCGGCCGCAACTCGCGGCCTGGCTTGCGCCGATCTCACAACGGCCTGCCATGCTTGCGACGGCCCCAGGCCGGCCGCGCTAGGTTTTTTCCAACGTCATTCCGACGACCCACCAATCGAGATCGGACCTTGCAAAAGGCCGCGGTTGGCATACCATATGCCATATAACGCCCATCGGTTTGGTGGCCGCAGGCGTCTCAGCGATCAGCTTGAAGGGCAACGGGGGCTCGCCACCATTGCGCCGCGTGATCGTATACATACGTGGGGCATATGCCTATAAGCGTGTCCCCAATGTCACTGGCGCAGGGCCCGAAGTGGCTCCGAACAAATAGCGTGGGAGGCTAGGAACGTTGACTGATCAGTTGTTCTCGCAACTTGCGGCGGGCCTTGGGGAGTTCGGGCCGCTTGGTGTGCAGGTCCTTAAGATCATCTGGATCAACATCCTTCTCTCCGGCGACAATGCGATCGTCATCGCGCTGGCCTGCCGGGGGCTGCCACCCAAGCAGCGGTTCTGGGGCATCGTCCTGGGCGCCGGCGCAGCCGTGGGCTTGCGCATCTTCTTCACCGTCATCCTCGCCTACGTGCTCGAGCTGCCCTGGTTGAGGCTGGTCGGCGGCCTTCTGCTGCTGTGGATCGCCGTCAAGCTGCTGGTCCAGGACGAGGCTGACGAGACATCCGTCGAAAGCAGCGACAACCTTTGGGGCGCGGTGCGCACCGTGGCCATTGCCGACGTTGTCATGAGCCTCGACAATGTGCTGGCCATCGCGGCCGCCGCACACGGCGACATGACACTGATCGTGTTCGGATTGGCGATCTCGATCCCGCTCATCGTCGCCGGCGCTACGCTGATCATGGCGCTGCTGACGCGCTTTCCGATCCTGGTGTGGGCAGGCGCCGGTCTGCTCGGCTGGATCGCCGGCGAGCTGATGGTCGAGGATCCGGTCAGCGGTCCCTACTTCGAGTCGATCGCCGCCGCGTACGGCCTGTCGCACAAGGCGCTGCTGCTGGGCATGCACGTGCTCTGCACCGCCCTGGTGCTGGCGATCGGGTGGTTCCTGATGCGACGGCGCAGCCGCGGCGCGGTCGGCGTGCCCGGTCACGAAGGCGGCCCGGCCGAATAGGCGCTCTCTCTGCGCAAGCCTCGCGCGAATACGAGAAAGGGCTCGGGCCAATGGCCCGAGCCCTTTTGTCATTCTCTAACCTCAGCAACAACGCTGAGCCTGTCGAAGGGCGAACGAGTGCGTCCGACGGTGCCGTGCTTCCACAAGCTCAGCACTGGGCTGGTGGCTGGCTCAAAAACCCAGCCACGCCTCGAGCGGTCCCTTCGGGAGCGGCACCAGGAACCAGCGCTCGAACATCATGAACAGCATGAGCGGCACGCCCACCGAAACCGCCACTGACTTGAAGAAATTCTCGCGGCCGATCACCAGCATGAAGCCGAGAATGAACAGCGCCGAGGACACGTAGATGCCGAGACCCGGCAGATCGACCGGCCCCACCGAGATGCCGCCGATCAGGGCGATGAAGATCAGGCTCGGGATCAGCACCGCCATCACGCGACCGAACGGCCGCATCGACACGAACACGCCGCTGGAACCTGGCGCGCGGATCGCCGAAACGAGATTGATGAAGCTGGACACGCCGAGCACGAGCGCGATGTAGAAAGGAAAGTAACCCGGCGCCGGCCCCTCGCCCTCGATCCAGTGGAAGCCGATGCGATTGCTGTCCTGGATGACGATCGCGCAGACCACCAGCAGCAGCACCGCCACCACGATGTCGGCGGCCCGATTGGAAAACAGCGGCCGGCCTTCGTCGGCGCTTTCGTCACTGCTGTGCATGATCGGTCGCGTCCTCAGTCTGTCTCGATGCGTCCTGCAGGGGATGCCGGTTGCCGTCCCCGCGGCGGCAACCGGGGTCACACGCGGCCTACTTGCCTGCTGCGAGGAAGCCGGCCTCCTTCATGAGGTCGTGGTGCAGCTTGTCGGCGTTGGCGACCCAGGTCTTGAACTCGTCGCCGGTCATGAAGGTCTGGTTGAAGGCGCCCTGCTCCATGAAGTTCTTCCAGTCCTCGGTGGCCATCACCTTCTTGAACAGGTCGACGTAGAAGGCCACCTGCTCGGGCTTGACGTCCGGCGACATGAAGATGCCGCGCAGCATCTGGTACTCGGTCGGCACGCCCGCCTCCTTGCAGGTCGGGATGTCCGACCAGGCCATGTCGGCCGTCACCTTGGTGGTGTAGGTCGAGCGCTTGTCGTCGAAGATGCACAGCGGCTTGAGCGCGCCGGCCTTCCACTGCGAGACCGCCTCGATCGGGTTGTTGACCGACGAGTTGACGTGCTTGCCGACCAGCTGGGTGGCGACCGTGCCGCCGCCGCCGTAGGGCACGTAGGTGAACTTCTTGGGCGCGGTCAGCTTCTCCAGCGCCACCGTGATGATCTGGTCTTCCTGCTTGGAGCCGGTGCCGCCCATCTTGAAGGTCTTGTCGTCGCCGGCCTTGACGGCATCGATGTAGTCCTTGGCGGTCTTGTAGGGGGTATCGGCCGGCACCCACAGCACGAACTGGTCGAGCGCCAGCATGGCCACCGGCGTCATGTCCTTCCAGGAGAACGGCACGCCGGTGCCGTACGGCGTGGTGAACAGGTTGGACAGCGTGATGATGATGTTGTGTGGGTCGCCCTTCGACTTCTGCACCTCCAGGAAGCCTTCCGCACCGGCCCCGCCGCCCTTGTTGACGGTGATGATCGGCTGCTTCATCAGGTTGTTCTTGGCCACCACGCCCTGGATGAAGCGGGCCATCTGGTCGGCGCCGCCGCCGGTGCCGGCCGGAATGATGAACTGCACCGGCTTGGACGGCTCCCAGCTCTGCGCGGCTGCCGGGATGCTGAGCGCGGTGAGCCCGGCCAGCGCCATGCCCACTCTCATGCCGGCCAATGCAAGGCGATGCGTGCGGCTTTGACCTCGTAGCATTGGTTTCCTCTCCTCAGTTGCCTGCTTGTTGATTGTTCGAACCCTGAAGCGGACCAGGCTTGCCTGCTTCAGGCTCGGTGGTCGGGATTGGCGGCGGCGCCGGCCGACACGGCGGCCATGTCGCCAGGCTTGGATCCGGGCTTGGACCTGGTCTTGTCCAGCAGCCAGGTGATCAGCGGCCACAGCAGCAGGATCATGCCGAGCGTCATGATGGTGCCGACCAGCCAGTTCGACCAGAAGATGGTCAGGCTGCCCTGGCTGCCCAGCATGGCCTGCCGGAACGACTCTTCCGCCTTGTCGCCTAGCACGATGGCCAGCACCAGGGGGGGAAGCGGATAGCCCAGCTTCTGGAACACGTAGCCCATCACGCCGAACACCATCATCATCCACACGTCGAACATCGAGTTGTGCACCGTGTAGGCGCCGACCGCGCAGATCACCAGGATGATCGGGGCGATGATCGAGAACGGGATGCGCAGGATGGCGGCAAACAGCGGCACGCAGGTCAAGACCACGATCAGGCCGACCACGTTGCCCAGGTACATGGAGGCGATCAGGCCCCACACGAAGTCCTTCTGCTCCACGAACAGCATGGGGCCGGGCTGCAGGCCCCAGATCATCAGGCCGCCCAGCAGCACGGCGGCGGTCGGCGAGCCGGGGATGCCCAGCGTCAGCATCGGCAGCAGCGCGCTGGTGCCGGCCGCGTGGGCTGCCGTCTCGGGCGCCACCACGCCCTCGATCTCGCCCTTGCCGAAGTTGTCGCCGCGCCTGGAGAAGCGCTTGGCAAGCCCGTAGCTCATGAAGGAGGCGGGCGTGGCGCCACCCGGCGTGATGCCCATCCAGCAGCCGACGATGCAGCTGCGGATCGAGGTCACCCAGTACTTGAGCAGCGTCTTCCAGGTCTGCAGCACGGCGTCGAGGCGGATGGTGGCAGCCGTGCCCTGGAACTTGAGCCCGCTCTCCATGGAGGACAGGATCTCGCCGATGCCGAACAGGCCGATCACGGCGATCAGGAAGTCGAAGCCGACCAGCAGTTCGCTGTGCCCGAAGGTCATGCGCAGCGTGCCCGTCATCTTGTCGAGGCCGACGGCGCCCAGCGCGAAGCCCAGGCACATCGAGGCCAGCACCTTGAAGGGCGAGCCCTTGCCCATGCCCACGAAGCTGGCAAACGTCAAAAAGAACACCGAGAAGAACTCGGCCGGCCCGAACTGCAGGGCGAACTTGGCCACCAGCGGGGCCAGGAAGGTGATCAGGATGACCGCCACCAGCGCGCCCACGAACGAGGAGGTGAAGGCAGCCGTCAGCGCCTCGTCGGCGCGGCC
>Ga0075368_10000340_pt1 | contig 13640 bp, 12 predicted proteins | sample EndMethybrTD3033_FD_71518 | JGI IMG/M metagenome (GOLD analysis project Ga0075368, IMG submission 71518) | Populus endosphere microbial communities from Tennessee, USA - Endosphere MetaG P. TD hybrid TD303-3 | ecosystem: Host-associated > Plants > Roots > Endosphere | place: USA: Tennessee... | reverse complement strand
GGCGATCATCAGGATGCCCGCCAGCCTGGACTTCCGGTCCACGCCGAAGGCCGCGATGATGCCGATCATGATCGGCACCAGACAGGCGACGCGCGCGGTGGTCGATGGCACCAGGAAAGACAGGACCACGCCCACCAGAATGGCGCCGATCACCACGCGGTTGGTACGCGCACCCATTTTCGACAGCACGAAAAGGGCGATGCGCTTGTCCAGGCCGGTGATGGTCATGGCCACCGAGATGAACAGCGCAGCCGCCACCAGCGCCAGCGCGGTATTGGCAAAGCCTCCCAGGGCCATGGTCAGCGCCGCGCTGGTGCCGAGCAACTGGGCGGGCTTGGCCGGATCAGGGGCGGCGCCAAGCAGGAAGGCCATCAGTGCCGTGATCAATACCGCGCTGATCGCATAGTCCACCGCTTCGGTGGTCCAGAGGATTACCGAAAACAACAGCATGCCCAGCATGTACTGCCCCGCCACCGGCAAACCGGCTGGCGTGGGCAACAGGCAGACGACAATCAGCGCTGCAAAGGCGCTCAGCAAGCCCCAGTGCCTGACCGGCTGCAAGCTGAGGGCGGGAACGGCGACGGTCGTGGTCATGGAGCCTCCTGGTATGGGTGTTTGTGAGCACACTTTGCTTGTTTGCGAGAACGGCGGTTTGACGCAGATCAATCTGCCTGCGAGCTTCGCGCATGACACGCGCCGGCACGGCTGCAATTGGGCCGAGCCGTTGATCTGGGTCAAACCGGAAAATCCACCGCGCGCTGTAATGGAAGCGCGGATCGCATCGGCGATCCGCGGAACCGGCTTTGTCCGAAAGAACCCATCATGAAACTTCCTCCCCTGGCCGACTTCCTGGAACAGGCGCGCCGCCGCGATGCGGGGCAACCGGAATTCCTGCAGGCGGTCGGCGGCGTCATGGACAGCCTGTGGCCCTTCATTGCCGCGCATCCTGCCTACGGCGAATCCGGACTCCTGGAGCGCCTGATTGAACCGGAGCGGGTGATCCAGTTTCGCGTCGCCTGGACCGACGACAGCGGCGCGGTGCGGGTCAACCGCGCCTGGCGCGTGCAGCACAGCGCCGCCATCGGTCCCTACAAAGGGGGCATGCGCTTTGGCCCCGCGGTCAATCTGTCGGTGCTGAAATTCCTGGCTTTCGAGCAGACCTTCAAGAACGCGCTGACCACGCTGCCGCTCGGCGGTGGCAAGGGAGGAGCCGATTTCGATCCCAAAGGCAGGAGCGCGGCTGAATGCATGCGCTTCTGCCAGGCGCTGGTTGCCGAGTTGTTCCGCCATATCGGCGCCGACACCGACGTGCCCGCCGGTGATATGGGCGTGAGTGCACGCGAACTCGGCTACATGACGGGCATGATGCGCAAGCTGTCCAACAGCTCGGCGTGCACGTTTACCGGCAAGGGGCTCAGCTATGGCGGCAGCCCGATGCGTCCGCAGGCTACCGGTTACGGCCTGCTCTATTTCGTGCAGGAGATGCTGGCCCGCTCGGGGCGCTCGATCGAAGGGATGCGCGTCGCGGTGTCCGGCTCGGGAAACGTGGCGCTATACGCGGTCGAAAAGGCGCTGGCGCTGGGGGCGCGAGTCCTGACGGTATCTGATTCCGGAGGCACCGTGGTCGATCCCGAGGGTTTCACCCCGGAAAAACTGGCGGTACTGCAGTCGATCAAGAGTCAGGCCGGGCGGGTAGCCGATTACGCCGCGCGCATGCGGCTGCATTTTGAAAGCGGCAAGAGCCCCTGGCATGTGCCGGCCGAGGTCGCATTGCCTTGCGCGGTGGAGAACGAGCTGGACGAGATCGCGGCGCGCCTGCTGGTCAAGAACGGCCTGTCCTGCGTCGCCGAAGGCGCCAACATGCCGTGTACGCCGCAGGCGATCGCCGTCTTCCAGGCAGCGTCGATCCTGTATGCCCCGGGCAAGGCCAGCAACGCGGGAGGCGTGGCGGTCTCCGGGCTGGAAATGTCCCAGAATGCCGTCCGCCTGTCCTGGACCGCCGCTGAGGTAGAGCACAGGCTGCGCGAGATCATGGTCCGGATCCACGCCGATTGTGCGCAGGCGGGCAAGCGTGCCGACGGCAGCGTGAGCTATGTGGACGGCGCCAACATTGCCGGCTTCGTCAAGGTTGCCGACGCGATGCTTGCCCAGGGCGTGACCTGACGCGCTTTTCAGTGCGCCAGCCGCGGCACCCGCTTGAGCAGTTCAAACACGGCTATGCACGCGCCGGCGCAGACCGCCGCGAGCGCGATCTGCGCGCTGTCGAGCGGCGCGAACCTGAATAGCGAGCGCAGGGCGGGAACCCAAAGCACCATGGCCAGCAGTACCAGCGCGCCGCCGCTGATCCACCAGAGCGCGGGATTGCCGGCGCGCATGGCCGACGGCAGGCCGGCGGCCCGCGACCGGCTGCACAGGATCAGACCGACGCTGGCGAGCACCAGGATGGCAAAACCAAGCGCGCGGGCCTGATCCTGGCTGGCGCCTGCGTTCTGCGCGATCCCATAGGCTGTCAGAAGTACGGCCAGGATCAAACCGCCCTGCAGGGTGCCCAGCAGGATGCTGCGCGGGTCCAGCAAAGCGGTGCCCGGCGGGCGCGGCGGCTTGCGCATGTCCGCCGCGTCGTCAGGCTCGGCCTCGAAGACGATCGCACAGGCCGGATCGATGATCAGTTGCAGGAACAGGATGTGCACGGGCAGCAGCAGCACCGGCCACCCCAGCAACACCGGCAGGAGCGACATGCCGACGATGGGAATGTGCACGGCGACGACGAACACGAACGCCTTGCGCAAGTTGGCGAAGATGCGCCGACCGAAGCGCACCGCGGTGACGATCGATAAAAAGTCATCGTCCAGCAATACCAGATCGGCGGCCTCCCGCGCCACGTCGGTGCCGCGGCGGCCCATCGCGATGCCGATCTGCGCGGCCTTCAGGGCAGGCGCGTCGTTGACGCCGTCTCCCGTCATCGCTACCACTTCGCCGTTGGCTTGCAGGGCGGCGACAATGCGCAACTTGTCCTCCGGTACGGCGCGGCAGAAGACGTTGGAATCACGCACGACCGCACGCAATTCGCTTTCGGAGAACTTGCCAAGCGCGGCGCCCGTCACCGGCAATCCGGCGCTTTGCAAACCGGCCTGCGCCGCGATGCTGGCGGCAGTGGCCGGATAGTCGCCGGTGATCATGATGACCCGGATGCCGGCGGCGCGGCACTCGGCTACCGCGGCCGGTACCGTGGCGCGCACCGGATCGGCCAAGGCGATCAGGCCGAGGAAAACGAACTCGAAGTCGTGCTGGAGCGGGGGAAGCGCGCCGCGCTTGAACGCCGCGCGCGCGACGCCGAGCACCCGCAATCCCTGCGCGCCCATGGCTTCGGCCGCCGCGGTGAGCCGGGCTGTCTGCGCATGGTCCAGGTGGCACAGGTCGAATATGGCTTCGGCGGCGCCCTTGGCGGCGATCACGAAGTTGTCCTGGTCGGGGGATTGCCAGACCCGCGACATGGCCAGCAACTCCGGTGACAGCGGATAGTCCTCGACCAGCAACCAGTCCGTGTGTACGTGTTCGGTGCCCGCCAGGTGTGCCGCTGTGGCTGCCTTGATCGCCTGCTCCATCGGATCGAACGGGTCCCGGTGGCTGGCCAGCATGCTGAATTCGAGCAGTGTGTGGAATGTCTCGGGGAGCGCGGCCTGGCCGGCGCCGGGCGCGTAATCTTCCCCGCTGGCGTGCAGCCGCACCAGGCGCATGCGGTTTTCGGTCAGGGTGCCGGTCTTGTCAACGCAAAGCACCGTGGCCGATCCAAGCATTTCGAGCGCGGGCACGTGGCGCGTCAACACCTGATGGCGCGCCATGCGCCAGGCGCCCAGGGCGAGGAACAGCGCGAGCACGACCGGCAGTTCCTCGGGAAGAATCGCCATCGCCAGGGTGATGCCGGTGAGGGTCGCGCCGATCCAGTCGCCATTGCGCAGGCCGTAGGCGAGCGCCAGCAGCACACTGAGTCCCGCACCAGCCCAGGCGATCCGCTTGACCAGGCGCGCGGTCTCTTGCTGAATGCGGGTCGGTCCGGTGCGCACCGAGGCCAGCGCCTGGCCGATCCGCCCGAGCGCGGTGGCATTGCCGGTGGCCAACACCACGGCGCGGCCTTTGCCCTGCAGCACCATCGAACCGGAAAACAGAAACGGCGAGGAGTCGCCGCCGGGTAGCGCCATCCGCGCCGGCAATTCGCCGGCCGGCAGCTTGGAGACCGGGACCGATTCTCCCGTCAGCAAGGATTCGTCCACCGAGAGCGTGGTCCCGACAACGAGCGCCGCGTCGGCGGCGACGCGATCGCCTTCCGCCAACAGCAGCAGATCCCCTGCCACGACGTCCCGGCCGGCGATGCGCACCGGGCTGCCGTCGCGCAGCACCAGGGCGCGAGGGCTGGCCAGGTCACGCAGCGCGTCAAGCGCCCGCTCGGCCTTCTGCTCCTGGACCAGTGTGATGACGATGATGATCACCACGAAGCCCAGCAGCATCAGCGCTTCGCCGGTGTCACCCAGAAACAGATAGACCGCGCCGCAGGCGAGCAACAACAGGAACATCGGTTCGCGCATCACGCTGCCGGCAATTGCGGGGAAACTGCGCGGCTTGGCCGCCGGCAGCTCGTTGTGGCCGTCCCGCGCCAGCCGGCGCGCTGCCTCCCCGGCACTGATTCCCGCGTCCGCCGTCGCGGACGGTACGGATGGCGAATCAGCCATCAGGCCGGGCCGCTCGCATATCCTGGCCGCATGGCGCTACTTGACCAGGGTAACCGGCACCCTCGCGACGTGGATCACCTTGGTGGCCACCGAGCCAAGCACCAGGTTGCCGAGCGAGGACATGCCGCGCGATCCCATCACGATTTCATCGTTGCTGAAGGGGTCCGCATACTCGGCGATCACCTCGAACGGGTGCCCGACGCGGGTAACCGGTACAAACGGAACCTTCTCGGACTCCAGCAGCTTGTGCGCCGGCGCCATTGCCGTGGCCGCCTCTTCTTCATAGTAGCGGTTGATGACGTCCTGGCTGACGAATGAGCGCACGTTGCCCGACACAATCACCGGCTGCACGTTCAGGACGTGCAGTTCGGCGCCGGTCTCGCGCTTGCGCGCCGCGGCAACCCGCAGCGCCCGCAGCGCGCTCTCCGAGCCGTCGAAGGGAACAACGATTTTTCTTTGGGTGGACTTGACAGTCATGGCAATCTCCTTGATTGAGGTCGGGATGACGGGCACAGTTGGGAAAACGCGCATTCGCGCAGGGTTGCCCGCCGTCAATGCCATTCTGGCCGGATGCGGCAAACGGCTTTTGCGCTGGATCAATCCTGCTTCGGATTGCGCTGCCCGTAGATCAGGTGATAAGTCAGCGCCACCAGAACGCTGCCCCCGACCACGTTGCCAAGCAGTACCGGGACCAGGTTGCCCAGAAACCCGGTCCAGGTGACCAGCTGCGGGGCACCGATGCCCGGCGCCGATTCCAGCAGCATCCCGATTGGAATCAGGTACATGTTGGCGACGCTGTGCTCAAAGCCCGCGGCGACGAAGGCGGAGACGGGAAATACGATCGCCACCGCCTTGTCGACCACGCTGCGACCCGCCATCGCCATCCATACCGCCAAACAGACCAGGATATTGCACAGGACCCCGCGGACAAAAGCGGTCCAGAAGGGCAGGGCGCACTTGGCGGCCGCGATGGCGACGTATTCGCGTGCGATGGCGCCGTGGTTCATTTCGGCGTGGCCGGACCAGTAAACCAGCAGGGCCAGGCCGGCGGCGCCGACGAGATTGCCCAGGCCGGCGATGGCCCATGCGCGCAAGACTTCCACCAGCGACAGCTTGCCGTCGGCCCAGGCCATCGCCAGAAGGTTGTTGCCGGTAAAGAGCTCCGCTCCAGCGACTGCCACCAGCAACAGGCCGAGCGAAAACGCCACGCCACCAAACGCACGCCGCGCCGCGAAACCCAAGGAGGGATCCGAAGAAACCAGAACGTAAAACAACGCGCCCAGCCCGATGAAGGCGCCGGCCAGTATCCCCAGTACGAACATCGGCAGCCATGCCTGCCTTGCCTTGACGATGCCGATCTCGTCGACGCGTCTGGCAACCTGACTCGGCGTATAGGCATCAAAGGCGCTGGGTCCGGACATCGCCTGCCTGCTATCTTGCGATCGAACGTGTATCGCTCAGCTCGAGCGACAAGGTGCCAACGCGGCGGTCGCGCACGATTTTCAGCAGATGCGACCCCTGTGTTCCCGGGGCGATGATGGCATTGAGGAAGTCAGCACCCTTCAGGATGGGCTTGCCGTCGAATTCGAGGATGACGTCGCCGACCGCCAGCCCGGCCTCGGCGGCGGCACTGCCCCGGCTGACGCCCGTCACGATTACTCCCTTGCCGTGCGCGATGCCAAGCACACGTGCGATGGCCGGTGGCAGATCGCGAAAGCGCGCGCCGATGTTGCGGCGGTGGCTGCGCCCGCTTGCTTTGATCTGCGCGACGACCGCCTCGAGGGTGTCGCCGGGAATGGCCAGCGATACCCCGCTGAAACCGCCGCTGTAACTGTAGATCATCGAAAACATGCCGACGACCTCGCCATCGAGGTTGAATGCCGGGCTGCCGGAACTGCCCGGGTTAACGGCGACATCGGTCTGCAGCATCGCCGTTGCGGCGTCTGTGATCGGCATGCGCTCCTTCCCGTTGATCATGCCGACAGCCAGGCTACGTTCCAGCCCGAAAGGGGCGCCAATGGAAATGACGCGATCGCCCAGGTCCATTGTGCCGGCGCGGCCAAACCTGATGGGCGCCAACCCGGCAGCCTCGACTTTGAGCAGCGCTACATCGGTTTCGCGGTCGAGTCCGACAATGCGGGCCGGCAAAAGTCGATGATCGTAAAGCTCAACGGTCACCTCAATGGCGTCTTCCAGAACATGCGCGGCTGTCACGATGTAACCGTCCGCGCTGACAATGAATCCGGAACCCAGGATGGAGTCGAGATATTCGTTCTTGCCGACTTGCAGCTGCCTCTCTACGAAATCGATGAACGCATCGTCCTCGCTGCTACTGTAGGAATTCAACAGCTGTGCCCCCGTGACGACGCGCGCCGTGCTGACAGTAACGATCGACGGATCGAGTCTGGCAAATAGCCTGCGCAGCACCGGCGGGCTCAAGTCGCGTCCGGTCGCATCCGCAGAAGTCGTTCCGGGGGTTACGGAATACGTCGATACGGAATAAAGCAGAAGTCCCATGCACAGAAGGACCAGGAGCAGGGGATAGCGCCCATGACCCGACCGCGCGCTGCGTAGCGGGCCGGCAGGCCGAGGTGCCGGTGCGCACGCCCGGTTGCGGATGCGCGGAATCCGCGGCGGCAGCGGGTGCCGCGACGGTTCGCGCAGATTCAAGCCGCGACCTCATCAACCGGGCGGCGCGGTGAATGCAACGTTTCCTTGCCCCTGCCAAGCCGGATCAACAGCTGCGGCACATCGTCCAGGCCCAGCGTCGCGCGCATGCGCTCGCGCAAGTCGGGAATTTCGATCGGCTGGTTGAGATAGGAGGCGTCATAGCCCTCGAGTTTGGCAAGAAGCAGCACCCTCTCGAGCGCCTGGCCGGTAAAGAGCCATTCCGGTGCGTTGTCCAGTCCCGTGGAGAAGCACAGCAGCGCGGGCGAGCCTTCGACCAGGGCGCTGTCGCGCGCCGCAACCCCTTCGCCAATATCGAAAGTGCGCGCCACCAGGCTGAAGAGCGGGCTGGCGAAGTCCAGCAGCTTGGGAACGCTTGCCGCGTAGGCAGGCATGCCGTCATTGGCCCGTTTCGGGTGGGTCCACTCCGCCAATTCACGACGAAAGCGGGGGTCCTCGAACTGCAACTGATCGGCCTGCGTGATCAGCTCGGCAAGCTGCCTGCGCTGGGTGTCGCTGCGCGCCACGGTCAGGTTCACGCCCTCAGCGGCCGCCTCGATGCCCAATGTTTCCAGGAAGTGTGCCGAGACCGGTGCCCGCTCGAACGTCCCCCGATTGGTAGTGCGCTGCTGGATGGCGGGAAACAGCCTGGCCAGGGCAGCATTGGGCGGCTGGTCGACATTGACGCGCAGGGTTGCGAGGAGATCGGGATCGCCTTCGACCGGGAAGGCCTCGACTTCGTAGCCAATGCCGAAATGCGCCAGGGCGACGCAAAGGTTCATCAACGCGGCGCCGCAACTGATCACCAGTTCGCGGTCATGGGGATCGATGACCGAAAGCGCCCGGGCGCGGTCGGCGGCCAGGTGAACGGCATGGCCATCAATAATGAATCGCCACGGCTGCGAGTTGTGGCTCGACGGCGCCATTACCGCGTATTGCAAGGCAAAGCGCAATTGCTGATAAAGGGTGCCGTCATACGGAAAGTCGTACTCTTCAATATCCCAGATCATCAAAGTCTCCTCAACCGGCCAACGGCCAGGCGTTGAACGGCGCGGCGCATCAGCGTGCCGCCCTGGCGCGCTCACGGATGTTTTCGCAAGCGATGCAGTGTTGCGCGGCGGGATTTGCCTCGAGCCGCTGGATGCCGATAGCGGCTCCGCAATCGCCGCATATCCCGTAGCGGCCGCTATCCATCAGGGCCAGCGCGGCGTTCACGGCCTCCAGTTCGGCGTTTTCCTGGTCAATCTCGGCCAGGTCGACGGCCAAAGCTGCTTCGGCGAGCGCCGTGGCCGCGGTTTCACCGTCCGCCGCGCCCGCCACCTCGCCGGCAAGCACTGCCCCAACCCTTGACCGCAGCGCGTTGGCCAGCGCGTCCCGGCGCTCCAATAATTGGAAGCGCAGGGCACGCGTGCTGCGCGCCTCGGTAAATTTTGCGCAATCAGCCATCTTTATTCTCCTATCGCACCACCAGCACCGGCACCTTGGAATGCGTCAGCACTTTTTGGGTCTCGCTGCCCAGCAGAAAGCCAGCCACGCCGCGACGGCCGTGCGAAGCCATGACGATCAGGTCGCACTTGTGCTTGGCGGCGGCGGCGACGATGGCATCGTAAGGAAACTCGCTCAGGACGTGGCGTTTCTCAACCTTCATGTCAGTCAGCTTGGCGGCCTGGTCGAGAATCTTGTTTGCATGCTTGGCTACCTGGGCGCGAAAACTCGCCTCGGTGTAGTGCGCGGCCAACAGGGGGGCCTCGGAAAAATAGATGCCGCCATAGTCGGGCGCGGCGTGGAACAAGGTTACCTTCGCCTTGGTCAAGGCTGCCATGGCCGTCGCCGTCCGGACCGCCTTGGCCGAGATTTTTGAGCCGTCTACTGGAACCAGGATGTGCTTGAACATGGATATCTCCTTCGTCGGTGGTAGTTTGATAGTTGATGGAACAGCCTGCCAACCAATGCTAGGCCGCCCCGGCATGCCGGTTTTGACCTGCATCAAACATTCAGGGGAAGCACCCTGCCCGTATAATTGATCGGTTCAGCGCGTTTGCGCGGCTTAAGGGGGCATGCCTGATGCAGCCTGGTGTGGAGGAGCCGACCGAGGCAGGCGGGTGGCGCAGCGGCCTGCTGGTGCTGCTTGGGCCGGTCCTCGCGGTGGTGGCTTTCACCACCCTGCTGGCCCTGCTGGCAGGGCTTTCCGGCTGGCATGCCTCGGAGATGCTGGTGGTCGCCTCCGGGGCCGGTGGACTGGCGCTGGTGGCGTCCATCGCCACCGTGGTGCTGCTGTATCGGCAGGCCGGCGAGCGGCAAGTCTCCCACCGTGCGCTCCAGGCAGCCGAGGCGCGGGTCAGCGGCATCCTTGAATCGGCGATGGACGCAATCATCGCGATCGACGAACAGCAGCGCGTGGTGCTGTACAACGTCGCCGCCGAGAGACTGTTCAAGTGGCCGCGTGCCGCCGTTCTAGGCGAACCGCTGGACCGCCTCCTGCCGGCCCGTTTTCGCGCCGCCCATGGTGCGCATATCGAACGCTTTTCGAAGACCGGCGTGACCTCGCGCCGCATGGGCGACCAGACCGTATTGGTAGGTTTGCGCGCCAACGGCGAGGAATTTCCCATCGAGGCGTCGATTTCGCAGCACAGCGAGGACGGCAACAAGCTGTTCACCGTCATTCTGCGCGACGTGACGGAGCGGGTCGAAGCCGAGCGCATGCTGGCACGCGGGGAGGCGCGGCTGCGCGGCATACTCGACTCGGCGATGGATGCCATCATTACCGTGGACGAACGGCAGCGTATCGTGCTGTTCAACGCCGCAGCCGAACACGTATTCGGCTGCCCCAAGCAGGAGGCTATCGGCGCGCCGCTCGACTGGTTCATTCCGGAACGTTTCCGCGCGCAGCATGGCGCGCATGTGAGAGGGTTCGGCGGTTCTTCGACCGTGACCAGGCGCATGGGTGTGCAGCGCATCGTCACCGGCCTGCGCCGCAACGGCGAGGAGTTTCCGATTGATGCCTCGATCTCCCAGATCACGGAAGGAGACGCCAAGTTCTACACGGTCATCCTGCGCGACGTGACCGAGCGCGTGAATGCCGTTAACGCGCTGTCGCGTTCGAGGGAAGAGCTGCGGGAATTCGCCGCGGCAGCCGCCTCCGTGCGCGAGCAGGAAAAGAGCCGCATCGCGCGCGAGCTGCATGATGAACTGGCGCAGGCACTGACCGCCCTGAAAATGGACCTGAACTGGCTGGAAGAAAAACTGCCGGCCGGTGCGGAACAGCTTGCCGCCAAGGCCCGGACCATGCAAACCATGCTAGACGGCACCGTGGCGGCCACCCGGCGCATCTCCGCCGACCTGCGGCCGCTGATGCTGGACGACCTGGGATTGCTGCCCGCGATGGAATGGCTGGCGCAGAATTTCACCGACCGGACCGGCATAGTCTGCGACCTGGACATCCGCTCGCCGGATCTGGACCTTGAAGAGCCTTACGCGACCGCGGTCTTTCGCATCCTGCAGGAATCCCTGACCAATGTCTCGCGCCACGCCCAGGCCGCACTGGTGGAGGTTTCGCTGGACCGTATTGCCGACCAGATCGAGCTGCAGGTACGCGATAACGGACGGGGCTTTTCGCCGGACGATCCGCGCAAGCCCAACTCTTACGGCTTGCTGGGACTGCGCGAAAGGGCCTATCTCCTGAACGGTTCGCTTGAGATCGACAGCAAGGCCGGCGTCGGAACTACCATTTCAGTGCGGATTCCGCTCAATATGCCATCGGAAGGTCTTGTGCAACCTGACTCGGAACAGCCGGCATGATCAGACTTGTCATCGCCGACGATCACACCATAGTCCGCGAGGGCCTGAAGCAGCTATTGGGGAGCGCCAGCGACATCACTGTTGTCGGTGAAGCGCAAGATGGCCACCAGGTAATGGCCCGGGTGCGCGAGTCCGATTTTGACCTGCTGCTGCTCGACATGTCCATGCCGGGCAGGAGCGGCATCGAACTGATCAAGCTGGTGCGCGCGGAAAAGCCCAAGCTGCGCATCCTGGTGCTGAGCATGCATGAAGAGCCGCAGTATGCCGTCCGGGCCATCCGGGCCGGTGCGGCAGGCTATCTGACCAAGGACAGTGCTTCCGCCCAGCTCGTGTCCGCCATCCGCAAAGTTGCCGGAGGCGGCGCCTTCATCAGCGGCGAGGTCGCCGAACAACTGGCGTTCGACGCGATGCCACAAACGGAAGCCCTTCCGCATCGCGCCTTGAGCGACCGCGAATTCCAGGTTTTCCGGCTCCTGGTGGCCGGCAAGACCGTCACCGAGATCGGCGCGTCGCTCAACCTCTCGGTCAAGACGGTCAGCACGCACAAGGCAAACCTCATGCAGAAGATGCGCATGAGCAACCAGACCGAAATGATCCGCTATGCGATCAGCCACGGTCTGCTCGATAGTCCCGACGCCCCGTCCTGACTCGAAAGCTTCCCGACCCTAGGAATATTCCTAGAGGCGCTCGGCCTGTGCCGATGCCGCCAATCAGACGGCCCTGAGGGGTCGATTCAGCCGCCGCCGATGGCCCGGACCTCGTCCGGAGCCGATACTGGCGCTCATGGATACCACCTGCACTGAAGCGAACCGGATCTTCGTCGTAGAAGATTCCAGCGCGATCCGCGATCGCCTGCTGGATATGTTCGGGGAGATCGGCGGCGTTGAAGTGGTAGGCACGGCGCCGGATTCAGATGGCGCGGTGGCCGGCATCCTGCGCACCATGGCTGACATTGTGATTCTGGACATCGGCCTGGCCCGTGGCACCGGAATCGATGTGCTGCGCGCGGTGCATCCGCAACGCCCGGAAATTGTTTTTATCGTCATTACCAATATGGCCAATCCTCAATACCGCAGGATTTGCCTGCAGGCAGGAGCCAGCTATTTTCTCGACAAGAGCAGTGAAATGCACAAAGTCAGGGAAATCGTGGCCGGCCTGGCGGGCTCGACATTAACAAGATGAATAACGACACCCTGGAGAACACCATGCATGCCGCGCAAACCGCTCCGCTCACCGCCACCCCGGTTTTTTTCCGGGCTGTTCAACTGCACTCTACCGGCCCGGAGGCGGTGGCGCGGATGCCGACACGATGCTCGAGCTGCAATTTGCGCGAGGTCTGCCTGCCCTGCGGATTTGCGGGGCAGGACGGTGACCGGCTCGACAGCCTTGTCTATACGCGCCGCATGGTCAAACGCGGCGAGTCCCTGTATCACGCGGGGGATGCGTTTTCCGCGATCTATGCGATCCGCAGCGGATTCTTCAAGACCCGGCAGACCCTGGAGGACGGCCGGGAACAGGTGACGGGCTTTCAAATGGCCGGGGAGATACTCGGCATGGACGGCATCGGCCCGGACCAGCATGGTTGCGACGCCATTGCCCTCGAAGACAGCCAGGTTTGCGTGATTCCCTACGCCGGCATCGAGCAACTCAGCCGCGAGTTGCCTTTGATGCAGCGCCAATTCCACAAGATGATGAGTCGCGAGATCGTGCGCGAGCACGGCGTCATGCTGCTGCTGGGCAGCATGCGCGCCGAGGAGCGTCTTGCCACGTTTCTGCTCAATCTTTCGCAGCGCTTCACGGCTCGCGGGTATTCGCCCTCCGAGTTCAACCTGCGCATGACACGCGAGGAGATAGGCAGTTTTCTTGGCCTGAAACTGGAGACGGTGAGCCGGCTGTTCTCGCGCTTCGATGGTGAAGGGCTGATCAGCGTGCGGCAGAAATGCATCGAGATTCTCGATCTCGACGGCCTGCGCAAGCTGATGGTCCAGCGTCTGCAATGAACCTCGCGGCGGCAGCCCGGTAATGCGCAAGCCACCTGGTAAATCTAACCAACCCGGATTTGATCAAGGTCAAAAACGTCGCTGACCTCCTTTGGCATGCTGACTGGACAAAACGGAGAAACCCATGAGTTACAAGAGCATCCTGCTCCATATCGACGACGATCCGGGCTGCCCCGCGCGCGCCGAACTTGCCATCCGGCTGGCCACGCGTTTTGAGGCGCACCTGACCGCATTGGCCGTCGGACTGCCCATGCACTTGCCGCAGGCGGCGCGCGCCATTATCGGCCCGGATATGGAGTTGCAATACGCGAGTGTGGCGCGCGAACGTATGGATCACCTGCTTGCCGAGTTCAAGCAGCAGGTCTCGCGTAGCGGATTCAGCTCTCTGGAAACGCGCAGTACCGTCGGGGATCCGCTGGCGACCCTGGTGCTGCACGCGCGATACCAC
>Ga0075368_10000339_pt1 | contig 13688 bp, 13 predicted proteins | sample EndMethybrTD3033_FD_71518 | JGI IMG/M metagenome (GOLD analysis project Ga0075368, IMG submission 71518) | Populus endosphere microbial communities from Tennessee, USA - Endosphere MetaG P. TD hybrid TD303-3 | ecosystem: Host-associated > Plants > Roots > Endosphere | place: USA: Tennessee... | reverse complement strand
GCAGCACGGCGGGGCGCGGACGGTACACACTTCTCGCCGTGAGCAAAGTTCTCGTCACCGGCGGCGCCGGCTTCCTGGGTTCGCACCTGTGCGAGCGGCTGCTGGCCGAGGGGCACGACGTGCTCTGCGTCGACAACTACTTCACCGGCACCAAGCGCAACGTCGCCCACCTGATGGGCAACCCGATGTTCGAGCTGATGCGTCACGACGTGACCTTCCCGCTCTACGTCGAGGTCGACCAGATCTACAACCTGGCGTGCCCGGCCAGCCCGATCCACTACCAGCACGACCCGGTGCAGACGACCAAGACCAGCGTGCACGGCGCCATCAACATGCTCGGCCTGGCCAAGCGGGTGAAGGCGCGGATCCTGCAGGCCTCCACGAGCGAGGTCTACGGCGACCCGGAGATCCACCCGCAGACCGAGGACTACTGGGGCCACGTCAACCCGATCGGCATCCGCAGCTGCTACGACGAGGGCAAGCGGTGCGCCGAGACGCTGTTCTTCGACTACTACCGCCAGCACGACCTGGGCATCAAGGTGATGCGGATCTTCAACACCTACGGCCCGCGGATGCACCCCAACGACGGCCGGGTGGTCAGCAACTTCATCGTCCAGGCGCTGCGCGGCGAGCCGATCACGATCTACGGCGACGGCCAGCAGACCCGCTCGTTCTGCTACGTCGACGACCTCATCGACGCGATGGTGCGGCTGATGGACACGCCGCACGAGCTCACCGGTCCGGTGAACGTCGGCAACCCCCACGAGTTCACGATGCTCGAGCTCGCGAACGCCGTCATCGAGCTGACCGGGGCGGGGTCGGAGCTGGTCTTCAAGGAGCTCCCGTTCGACGACCCGAAGCAGCGCCAACCCGACATCTCGATGGTGCGCCGAGAGCTGGGCTGGGAGCCCAAGGTCCAGCTCACCGAGGGGCTGACCCGGACGATCGACTACTTCCGGGAGACGCTCGAGCCCTGAGCCGGCGTACGGCGTTCGCCCTCGAGCTCCGCGATGGTCGGGGCGCCGAACATCGGCAGCCCCTGGCCGCGCCGGAGCAGTCCCCACACGAATGGCACCAGCACGACCATGGCGAGGCCGATCAGCCCGATCAGGACCGGGTGCGTCGCGTCCTTGCCGAGCGGCGCCCAGCCGGCCTTGTCGAGCAGGGCGACGCCGGACATCGTGAGCACCACGACGATGCCGCGGCGGATGAACGACTGCGGCACCCGCGGCGCCAGCGAGCTGCCCAGGATGGTGCCGGGCACGGAGCCCACGATCAGCGGGATCGTGATCTTCCAGTCGATGCCGTCGTTGACGAGGATGTTGGAGATCGCGGCGGAGAGCACCAGCGGGACGGCCTGCACCAGGTCGGTGCCGACCAGCTTCACGGCGGCGAGCCCGGGGTAGAGCATCAGCAGCGCGACCATGATCACCGAGCCCGAGCCGACGCTGGTGATGCCGACCAGCAGCCCCCCGAGCGCACCCACCAGGAAGGTCGGCAGCGGTCGGATCCTCGGGTTCGGGTCCGACTCACCCGCACCACCGCGGACCCGGCGCAGGTTGATGTAGAGACGCAAGGCGTACGTCGCCGCCGCGAACAGCAGCGCGAAGCCGATCATCTCCTTCAGCAGCATGTCGAGCTGGTCCTCGTCGGACGTGATGCGGTGCACGATCCATGGCCCCAGGAAGGCCATCGGCACCGACCCCAGGATCAGCCACTTCGCGAGCTCCAGGTTGGGCGAGCCGGCCCGCCGGTGCACCAGCGCACCGCCGGTCTTGTAGACCGCGGCCGCGGTGAGGTCCGCGGTGACGATGGTCGCGGCCTCGCCGCCACCGACGCCGAGGAAGATCAGGGCGGGCGTCATCAGGGCGCCGCCGCCCATGCCGGTCAGGCCGACGACGATGCCGACGAGGAACCCCGCGGCCAGGATCGACAGCGCGGTGAGGGTCAGAAGGTCGTGCATGCTCTCGGCTTCCGGTGAGTCAGCGGGACAGGGCCGGCAGTACGGCGCGCAGCAGCTCCCGGAGGCTGGCCACGCACCCCGAAGCGACCTCTGCCCCCCGACGATAGGGGTCGGGCACATCGAGTGCGGGATCGGCGTTCCGACGGGTGGCGCCCAGATGGGTGAGCAACGCCTCGCGCCCCAGCTCCTCCGGCGCCTGGTCGACGGCCTTCGCGAGCTGGCCGAGCGTGAAGACCTTGCGGAACATCGCAGGGTGGTCGTCGAGGACGAAGGTCCGGTGCGCCGCCTCCATCGTCACCACCAGGTCGGCGTCCTCGAGCAGCGCGGTCGTGAGCCGTCGGCTGCGGAAGGCGGAGGTGTCGAGGTCGGCGGGCAGCACGGCGACCATGTCGGGGTTGATCGGCTGGCCATCCCTGGCATGCGTGCCCGCGCTGCTGAACTCCAGGTCCGTCAGCCCCTCGGCCCGGGCCAGCGCCTCGGCCGATGGCGAGCGGCAGATGTTGGCCGTGCAGACGAACAGAATGTTCACAGGTCGACGTACCCGGCCTCGCGCAGCCTGGCCAGAACCTCGCCGAGGGCGTCCTCGATGGTCCGGCCGGTGGTGTCGACCCGGACGTCCGCGTCCTGGGGCTCTTCGTACGGCGAGGAGATGCCGGTGAACTCCGGGATCACGCCGGCCCGGGCCTTGGCGTACATGCCCTTGCGGTCGCGGCGCTCGCACTCCTCGAGGGGGGTGGCGACGTGGACGAGGAAGAACGCGCCGCCGGCGTCGGCGACCATGGCGCGGACCTGCTGCCGAGTCGCGTCGAACGGCGCGATCGGGCTGACCACCGCGATCCCCCTGTGCCGCGAGATCTCGGCCGCGACCCAGCCGATCCGGCGGATGTTGGTCTCCCGGTCCTCCCGGGAGAAGGTGAGCCCGGCCGACAGGTTGCGGCGCACCACGTCGCCGTCGAGGCTCGTCACGGTGCGCAGCCCCTGCTCCAGCAGCTTGTCGACGAGCGCGCGGGCGAGGGTCGACTTGCCGCTGCCGGACAGGCCGGTGAAGAACACGACGAGCCCCTGCTCGATCGGGGCCGGCTGGTCGAACTCGACGATGTCGTCGACGGACTCGGGATAGCTGCCGTCCAGGTCGTCGGCGAGGGCGTGGATCGGGTCGCCGGAGGCGTACGTCGCCGCGACGGTGGAGCCGAGGACGTGGTCCGCCCCAGGGTCGCCGTGCGAGGCGAGCGGGACGGTGACGACGACTGCGTCGTCCAGCAGCGCCGCCGCCGCGATCGTGGCACGGACGAGGGCAACAGGGGAGAGGTCCGGGGTGCCGCTGCCCGTGAAGGCCAGCAGCGTCACGCGGCCCTGGCCGCCGAGCTCCACGACCTGCGACTCGGTGAGTGCGTCGACGACAGGCACGACGGTCCGGCCGGCGTACCGCTCGCGGTACGCCGCGGGCGTGAGCATCAGGTCGCGGAACGGGCCGTACTGCGCGTGGGTCAGCGGCTCGACCACCCCCCCGGGCCACGACACCCGGGCCAGCGGCAGCCCCTCGGGGTCGACCAGCTCGACCGCGCCCACCGAACGGGCCTCCGCCGCGACGGGCTCGGGCAACGTGAGCGTGACGACGCTGCCCGGCTGGTTGAACGCCCTGGGCTCGCCGAGTGCGCCGCTGGTCAGCAGCTCGAGGTCGTCGAGCTCCACCGGTGTCGGACAGTGCTGCGGCACGGGTGGGGTCGGCACGTCCCGCATTCTCTCAGGCCCTAACCTGTGCGGGTGCCAGCACCCGTGGTCGTCGCCGAGGTCGTCCGTTCCGGCTTCGTGGAGGGCCACCACCACGGCTCGGTCGTGGCGCTGGCGGCGGACGGCGCGCCGGCATGGTCGGTCGGCGACGTGACCGGCACGGTGCTGCCCCGGTCGTGCAACAAGCCCCTCCAGGCGCTGGGCATGGTCCGCCTCGGCCTCGACCTGCCGCCCGAGCTGCTCGCGCTGGCCTGTGCCTCGCACAGCGGCGAGCCGTTCCACCTCGAGGGCGTACGCCGGATCCTCGCCCTCGGCGACCTCGACGTGGACGCGCTGCAGACACCGGAGGACTACCCGCTCGACGACACCGCCAAGCTCGCCGCGATCCGAGCGGGCGACGAGCCGAGCTCGCTGGCCATGAACTGCTCGGGCAAGCACGCGGCGATGCTGCTCACCTGCGTCGTCAACGGCTGGGACCTGGCGACCTACCGGTCACCTGACCACCCGCTCCAGCAGGGGATCGCGGTCAGCTTCGCGGAGCTGACCGGCGAGCCGGTCGAGGTCACCGCCGTGGACGGCTGCGGCGCCCCGCTGCTCTCGGCCTCGTTGACCGGGCTGGCCCGCGGGTTCCGCGCGCTCGCCGTCGCCACCGAGGGGCCCGAGCACCGCGTCGCCCAGGCGATCCGTGAGCAGCCGGCGTACGTCTCGGGCAGCACGCGTGACGAGCTGAAGCTGCTCACCGCGATCCCGGGCGCGATCGGCAAGGCCGGCGCCGAGGCCTGCTACGCGGTGGCGCTGCCGGACGGTCGCGCGTTCGCCCTCAAGATCGACGACGGCGGCGTCCGGGCGCGGCCGGTGGTGATGGCCGAGGCGCTGCGGCGCAGCGGGGTGCCGGCCGACGCAGGGGTCGACGCGGATGCGCTCGACGACACCGGCCGGGTGCCCGTCCTGGGCGCCGGAGAGCCGGTCGGTGAGATCCGCGCGGCGTTCTAGCTAGCAAAGACCCTGCAACCGTTTTCCCTGTATTTCGCGGGCATTTCACCGTGGTGTGACTCGATGCACACCTCATCAGTTTGCATTTGCTAACTGGAGTTAGCACTATGGAGTCATGGCAAAGGGACGTGTCGGCGAACGCGTCGGGGAGCAGGTCAACAAGACTGCCGGCGCACTCGGCGACTACCTCAAGGACCAGCGGTTGCAGGCGCGGCTCTCGCTCCGGCAGCTCGCCGAGCAGGCCGGGGTCTCCAACCCCTACCTGAGCCAGATCGAGCGCGGTCTGCGCAAGCCCTCGGCCGAGGTGCTCCAGCAGATCGCGAAGGCGATGCGGATCTCCGCGGAGTCGCTCTACGTGCGCGCCGGGATCGTCAACCCGGCCGACGGGGTCGGGGGCTCGGTCGAGCTCGCGGTCCTGGGCGACACCCGGCTGACCGAGCGCCAGAAGCAGTCGCTGCTCGACGTCTACGCCTCGTTCCTCGCGCTGAACGGCGCGCAGGAGCGGGTCGCTGACACCCCCTGAAGCACGAGGCACGACACCACCACACAAAGAGGAGTGATCGACATGGCGAAGGCCAAGTTCGACATCAAGGACATTCGCACGGAGGCCCAGAAGGGGCTGCACGCCGGCGTCGGCGCCGCTGACCTGGCGATCGAGACCGTCAAGGAGCTCGTCTCCGAGGCCCAGAAGACGGCCCAGAAGCGCTTCGAGGCTGCCCAGAAGGACGCCCAGAAGGCGTTCGCGTCGGCCCAGAAGTCCGTCAAGGGCTTCGAGTTCCAGCCGAAGGCCCTGCGCTCGCAGGCCACCACGGTCGTCAGCGGCCGCGTCGACGAGCTGTCCAAGGACGCCAAGGCCCGTCGTACCGCCATCGAGAAGCGGGTTGTCGACCTGCAGACCGAGGCCCAGAAGTTCGTGGCCGGCAACGTCGAGACCGCGACCGACACCTACGAGCAGCTCGCCAAGCGCGGCGAGAAGGTCGTGAAGCGGCTCCGCAAGGAGACCTCGTCGGTCGTCGACCCGGGTCCGGTGCAGAAGAGCACGGGCACGACCACCACCGCCAAGAAGGCTCCGGCCAAGAAGGCCACCACCAAGACGGCGACCGCCAAGAAGGCTCCGGCCAAGAAGACCGCCGCCAAGTGACCCACTGAGCCCGGCTCAGCGTCACCAGCGTCACCCAGCAGCATCCAGCAGCACCGCGAGGCCCCCGCAGCAAAGGCTGCGGGGGCCTCGTGTGTCCGGCGCTCCTCTAGGCTGGTGTCCATGCCAGGGGTGTTCGAGTTCGAGAGCACGGTGGGGCTGGTCGTCTACTTCGCCCTGCTCGCCGTGAAGATCTACGCCTTCGGCAGTGCGCTCATGTACTCCAGCCAGGCCTACGAAGCGGCGGGCAAGCTCACCAAGACGGCGTGGTGCGTCATCCTCGGCCTCGGTGTGGCCCTGACCTTCATCCCGGTCGGCGGGCTGACCCTGAGCCTGGTCGCGACGATCGCCGCGTTCGTCTACCTGGCCGACGTCCGGCCGGCGCTGGCCGGGCTCACGCGTCGCCGCTGAGATACCTCTCGAGCGCGACCCGCGCGTCCTCCGGCTCGAAACCGGTCGCCCTGAGCTTGGTCAGGTCCATCAGGCTGCGCAGCGGTCGCGGCGCCATGTCCTTGCCCGCGAAGTACTCCTCGGTGGTGACGCCCGTGACGTCCTCCGCGGAGCGGCCGGCCAGCTCGAAGACCGCCTTGGCGACGTCCGCGAACGAAGTCGGGTCGCCGCCGTTGCTGACGTTGTAGGTGCCGTACGCCGCCTCGCTGTCGAGCAGGTGCCGGGTGGCGCGGGACAGCTCCTCAGCGAACGTGAGCCGCCCGACCTGGTCGTCGACGACGGTCGGGCTGACGCCGTTGGCCGCGAGCTGCTGCATGGTGCGGACGAAGTTCTTGCCCGCACCGATGACCCACGACGTGCGCAGCACGTAGTGGCGCGGGGCGGTGGCGACCGCGACGTCGCCGGCCGCCTTGGACTGCGCGTAGACCCCGAGCGGCGACAGGGGCTCGTCCTCGGTGTGCGGGTCGACGGTGCCGTCGAAGACGTACTCGCTCGAGTAGTGCACCAGCGTGAACCGGTGCTCGGCCGAGAGCCGGGCGAGGGTGGCCGGGGCGCCGGCGTTCGCCGCCCATGCCGTGCGCCGCCCGTCGGGCGTCTCGGCCGCGTCCACCGCGGTGTACGCCGCGGCGTTGAGGACCAGGCCGTACTCGTTCCAGGGCCAGGCGGCGACCTGCTTCGCGTCGGTGACGTCCAGCTCGTCCAGGTCGACCAGGTCGGCACCCGGGAAGTCCGCCTGCAGCGCGGTGCCGAGCTGGCCCTTGGAGCCGACGATCAGCGTCCGGCGCGGCTTCATGGGCTCGACGTCGCCGAGCATCGGCGTGGTCAGGTCCTTCTCGCTGATCTCGGCCTCGGCCAGCGGGATCGGCCACGGGATCGCGACGGTCGGGTCGGCCAGGTTGAGCGCCGGGTAGGCCAGACCCGGCCGCCAGTGGTCGTTGACCAGGTAGGAGTAGGTCGTGCCGTCCTCGAGGACCTGGTAGGAGTTGCCGACGCCCCGGGGCACGAAGACCGCGACCGACGGGTCCGCCTCGATCGTGAACACCTCGCCGAAGCTGTCGCCCTCGCGCATGTCGACCCAGGCGCCGAAGATCCGGCCGTGGGCGATGCTGATGAACTTGTCCCACGGCTCGGTGTGCACGCCGCGCGTCACGCCACGGCGGGCGTTGTAGGCGACGCTGTGCTGGACCGGCCCGAAGTCCGGCAGGCCGAGCGCGGTCATCTTGGCGCGCTGCCAGTTCTCCTTGAACCAGCCGCGGCTGTCCTCGTGGAGGGGCAGGTGGACGACGAGCAGGCCGGGGATCGGCGTCTCCTCCACCGTCAGCTCGGTCATGAGAGCGGGTTCCTGCAGCTGGAGGGATCCCAACATAACCTGGGATCCCTGAACTTCTGGGGCGTTGCAATGGCCGAGAAGTGCAGGGATCCCAACATAACCTGGGATCCCTGACCAGCGGAGCGGACCACCCGCATCATTGACCCTTGGTCGCGTAGAAGGCCTCGGTCGCCTGCTTGTGCGGGCGCCACCAGTCCTCGTGCTCCTGGTACCAGGTGATGGTGTCGGCGAGGCCGGCCTCGAAGTCCTGGTAGCGAGGTGCCCAGCCGAGCTCGGCGCGGAGCTTGCCGGACTCGATCGCGTAGCGGCGGTCGTGGCCGGCCCGGTCGGTGACGAACTCGATGTCGTCCTTGGTGCGGCCGAAGTGCTCGAGGATGGCGGTGACGACCTGGAGGTTGTTGCGCTCGCCGTCGGCGCCGATCAGGTAGGTCTCTCCGCTGCGGCCCTTCTCCAGGATCGTGAGCACGGCCGAGGAGTGGTCGTCGGCGTGGATCCAGTCGCGCACGTTGAGCCCGTCGCCGTAGACCTTCGGCAGCACGCCGTCGATCAGGTTGGTGATCTGGCGCGGGATGAACTTCTCGATGTGCTGCCACGGGCCGTAGTTGTTGGAGCAGTTCGAGATCGTCGCGCGGACCCCGAAGCTGCGCACCCAGGCGCGCACCAGGTGGTCGGAGCCCGCCTTGGAGGCGCTGTAGGGGGAGGACGGGTTGTACGGCGTGTCCTCGGTGAACCGCTTGGGGTCGTCGAGGTCGAGGTCGCCGTAGACCTCGTCGGTCGAGACGTGGTGCAGCCGGACGTCGTGCCGCCGGGCCGCCTCGAGCAGCGTGAAGGTGCCGACGATGTTGGTCTGGATGAACGGGCCGGGGTCGTCGAGGGAGTTGTCGTTGTGCGACTCCGCCGCGAAGTGGACCACCGCGTCGTGCTCGGCGAACAGCTTGTCGACGAGCGGGGCGTCGGCGACATCGCCGACGACGAGCTCGACCCGGTCCTCGGGGAGCTCGGCGAGTGACTCACGGCTCGCGGCGTAGGTGAGTTTGTCGAGCACCGTCACCGACCGGTCGGTGTTGTTGACGACGTGGTGCACGAAGTTGGAGCCGATGAACCCGGCGCCACCGGTCACGAGAAGGTCAGCCACGGGCGACCAGCCTAATTTCTCGGGGCGCTTCGACCTAACTAGGGTGAACGACCATGCGCGGAATCATCCTGGCCGGTGGCACTGGCTCACGGCTGCACCCGATCACCCTCGCGGTGAGCAAGCAGCTCATGCCCGTCTACGACAAGCCGATGATCTACTACCCGCTCACCACGCTCATGCTCGCCGGGATCCAGGACGTCCTGGTGATCACCACCCCACACGAGGCCGAGCAGTTCCACCGGCTGCTGGGCGACGGCTCGCAGTTCGGGGTGAACCTCTCCTATGCCGTGCAGCCCAGCCCGGACGGGCTCGCGCAGGCGTTCATCATCGGCGCCGACCACGTGGGCGACGACCGGGTCGGACTGGTGCTGGGCGACAACATCTTCTACGGCGACCGCCTCGGCTCCCGGCTGGACCGGTTCCACGACCTCGACGGCGCCGCGGTGTTCGGCTACCGCGTGGCCGACCCGGCGGCGTACGGCGTCGTGGAGTTCGACGAGAAGGGCATGGCGCTGTCCCTCGAGGAGAAGCCGGCCGAGCCGAAGAGCAGCTTTGCCGTCCCCGGCCTCTACTTCTACGGCCCCGACGTGGTCCAGAAGTCCGCCGAGCTCAAGCCGTCCGCCCGCGGCGAGCTCGAGATCACCGACCTCAACCGCACCTACCTCGACGAGGGCCGGCTCCAGGTCGAGGTGCTGCCCCGGGGTGCCGCCTGGCTCGACACCGGCACCGTCGACGACCTCAACGAGGCGAGCAACTACGTCCGCGCGATCGAGCACCGGCAGGGCCTCAAGATCGGCTGCCCGGAGGAGGTCGCCTGGCGGATGGGCTTCATCGACGACACCCGCCTGCGCGAGCTCGCCGAGCCGCTCATCAAGAGCGGCTACGGCACCTACCTGCTGGGGCTGCTCGACCACCACTGACCGTCTGGGGAGATAGTCCGTGATTCAACGGTCCCCGTGAACCGGTTCAGGGGGCCGTTTGGTCACGGACTACCCCCGGAGGGGCGGGCCAATCCGCTCCACGTCGGCCTCGACCATCCGTCGCACGACCTCCTCGAAGCCGACGGTGGGGGCCCAGCCGAGCTCGTGCTTGATGCGGCGGGGGTCGCCGGCCAGCGCCTGTGCCTCGACGGGGCGGAACAGGGCCGGGTCGACCTCGACGTACGCCGACCAGTCGTCGATGCCTACGCAAGCGAACGCCGCGGCCACGAACTCCTCGACCGAGTGGCTCTCGCCGGTGGCGACCACGTAGTCGCAGGGGCGCTCGCCGCGGGCGGCCCGCACCATGGCGTCGACGAAGTCGGGCGCCCAGCCCCAGTCGCGGCTGGCGGCCAGGTTGCCCAGGGTGAGCCGGTCGGCGGTGCCCGCCGCGATCGCCGCCACGCCGGCGGTGATCTTCCGGGTCACGAACTGCTCGGGGCGGCGCGGGGACTCGTGGTTGTAGAGGACCAGGCTGACCGCGTGCAGCCCCCGGTGGCGGTAGACGTCGACCATGAGGTGTGCGAACGCCTTCGCCGCGCCGTAGGGGCTCACCGGGCGGATGGGGGTGTCCTCGTCCTGCGGGGAGCGGTCGGGGAGACCGAACATCTCGGCGCTGGACGCCTGCACGAACCGGACCGGCCGGCCGGTGCGCTCCTGCGCCCGGCGCGCCGACTCGAGGAGCCCGACCGCGGCCAGGCCGTTGACGCGGGCCGTCAGCTCGGGCTCGTCCCACGATCGGGCGACCGAGCTGACCGCGGCCAGGTTGTAGACCTCGTCGGGCGCGAGATCGACGAGCAACGCCCGGGTGCCCTCGACGTCCGTGACGTCACCGACGTGGGTGTGTACGCCGTCCACGGGGGCGTCGCCCGACAGCGACACCGCGTGCACCTCGACACCCTCGGCCAGCAGCCGTTCGGCGAGGTAGCCACCGTCCTGACCGCTGACCCCGGTGATCAGGGCGGTCGTGGCACTGGGCATGCTGCTCAGTCTGTCCGATGCCGAAGGGTGCGAGGCGCCCGGCGGCGACTAGTAGGCGCCCTTGGAGCCGAGCACGGCACCGAGGGTGCGGGCCAGGATCGTGAGGTCCTGGAGCATCGACCAGTTGTCGACGTAGTAGAGGTCGAGCCGGACCGCCTCGTCGAACGCGAGGTCGGCGCGGCCGGAGACCTGCCAGAGGCCCGTCATGCCTGGGCGGACCCGGAGCCGGCGGACGGTGTCCTTGGCGTAGCGGGCGACCTCGGTCGGCAGCGGCGGACGCGGGCCGACCAGGCTCATCTCACCGCGGAGGACGTTGATCAGCTGGGGCAGCTCGTCGATGGAGTAGCGGCGCAGCCAGCGACCCGGCCGGGTGATCCGCGGGTCGTGCTCCATCTTGAACAGGCCGTCCTCGTAGCCGGTCAGTGAGTGCAGCTCCGCGAGCCGGGCCTCGGCGTCGACCACCATCGAACGGAACTTCAGGCAGCGGAAGACCGAGCCGTCGCGGCCGGTGCGCTCCTGGCCGAACAGCACCGGGCCACCATCGTGCAGCTTGATCCAGGCAGCGGACACCAGGAACAGCGGCGCGAACAGCAGCAGCAGCGCGAGTGAGCCGAGGACGTCGAAGAACCGCTTGCCGGCGCGCGAGGCGTGGATCGCGCGCGGCTTGTCGATGTGCATCAGCGGCAGGCCGCCGACCGGCCGCACCTTGACCCGCTCGGCCGAGATGTCGGTGACGCTGGGCGCCACGACGACCTGGACGTCGTGGTCCTCGAGCTCCCAGGCGATGCGCCGGAGCTGGCTGGCCGAGTCGAGGGCCCCACCGGCGACGAAGATGACGTCGGCGTCGGCCACGTCGACCGCGTGCAGCAGGTCGTCGGGGGTGCCGATCACCTGGACGCCGGCCCCGGTGTCGCTGAAGCCGTCCCAGCTCGGGACCAGCGCGCCGACGACGTCGTAGCCGAGCCACTTCTCGCGGCGCAGCACGCCGGCCACCTCGTCGACGTGGGACGGGGTGCCCGCGATGACCACGCGTTGCTGGAGCGCGCCGTGGGTACGCGCGGCGTAGAGCGCGCGGCGCAGCAGGAACCGGCCCATGATCAGGGTGGGCACGCCGATCACGAAGAGCAGGAGGAAGAAGCCCCGGGAGAGCTCGAACTTGGCCAGGTAGGCGCCGACGCCGACCAGCCCGGCGGCCATGACGCTGGCGTTGAGGACCCGCTTGTACTCGTCCGTGCCGGCACCGAAGACGTCGCGGGAGTAGCTCCCGACCAGCCACAGGGCCACCAGCCAGCCGCCCATGATCAGCGGGCCGGCCAGCCCGAGGGTGTCGGAGACCCGCACGATCGAGGGGTCGAAGATCTGCAACCGGTCGCGGCCCAGGGAGGCGGTGACGCCCGCGAACGTCACGGCGAGGACATCGGCGACGAAGGCGGAGGGCGCGAGGTAGCCCAGCGCCTGGCTGCGGGCACCGGCGGCGAAGGCGAGCCGGCTCTCGGCGAGCAGGGTCATGCCGTGCTCCCGGGGGCCGGACGCGGACTCACGGGACTACCAACGGGTAGCGGCGTGATCGGTTACACACCAAGCATTTGCTTGGCCATTGGTCTGGACCACCCCGCCGTCGCGCGCGCAAACGTTTGCTACCGCCCCGGCCCGACGCTGTGCTGACCGCGGTCGGCGCCACGGTCGCGGCCCCGTAGCCTTGGGGCCCATGAGGGTCTCCCCATGAAGGTTCTGGTCACCGGCGGTGCCGGCTACATCGGCTCGATCACGGCCAAGGCGCTCGAGGAGGCGGGCCACGTCCCGGTCATCCTCGACTCGCTGCTCACCGGGCCGCATGCCTTCGTGCGCGACCGGATCTTCTACGAGGGCGACATCGCCGACCGGGCGCTCATCACCAGGATCGTCGAGGAGCACCCCGACCTCGAGGCCACCATCCACATGGCGGCGCGGATCGTGGTTCCCGAGTCCGTGGTGCAGCCCTACGAGTACTACCGCGACAACGTCGCGAAGTCGCTGGAGCTCTTCGACCAGCTCGAACGGCTCGGGAAGCCGCGGGTGCTGTTCTCCAGCTCGGCCAGCCTCTACGCCGTCAAGGACGACTTCGAGGTGACCGAGCAGGACCCGCTGGCGCCCGGGTCGCCGTACGCGCGGACCAAGCGGATGATGGAGCAGGTCCTGGAGGACATGGCGGCCGCCACCGGGCTGCGGGCCATCATCCTGCGCTACTTCAACCCGATCGGCTCCGATCCCGACCTCGAGTCCGGGATCTATGCCAAGGAGCCCTCTCACGTGCTGGGGCAGCTGGTGATGGCGGCCCGCGGCCAGAAGGACGCGTTCACCATCACCGGCACCGACAACCCGACCCGCGACGGGACCGGCATCCGCGACTACGTGCACGTGTGGGACCTGGCCCGGGCGCACGTGCGGGCGGTCGAGAGGTTCGACGAGGTGCTCGCCGCGGCCGGCGCGCCGAGCGTCGTCATCAACATCGGCACCGGCGCGGGGGTGACGGTTCGCGAGCTGATCGTGGCGTTCGAGAAGGTCTTCGGCCAGCCGGTCCCGGTCCGCGAAGCGGCCTCACGACCAGGCGACGTGCCCGGTGCCTTCGCCAACGTCGACCGCGCACACGAGCTGCTGGGCTGGCACCACGAGCTCTCGATCGAGGAGGCCATCGCCTCGGCGCTCGCCTGGGGCGAGAAGCGCCAGGAGATCCTGGGCTACGAATGAGCTGTCTCCTCTCGGCGGTCCTGGTCGCCGCGCTGGGTCTCGGCCCTGCTCCCGGCTGCGGGGGTCTCGACGAGCTCGACCACCGGGAGTCGGCTCGAGCTCGTCTCACGGCGCAGCCGCTCGCGGGGCGGACCATCGTCCTGGATGCCGGTCACCAGCTCGGCAACCACAACTTCCCGGCGGAGATCAACCGGCTGGTCGAGGCCGGCGGCTTCACCAAGCCGTGCAACACCACCGGCACCTCCACCAACGGTGGGTACGAC
>Ga0075368_10000338_pt1 | contig 13718 bp, 9 predicted proteins | sample EndMethybrTD3033_FD_71518 | JGI IMG/M metagenome (GOLD analysis project Ga0075368, IMG submission 71518) | Populus endosphere microbial communities from Tennessee, USA - Endosphere MetaG P. TD hybrid TD303-3 | ecosystem: Host-associated > Plants > Roots > Endosphere | place: USA: Tennessee... | reverse complement strand
ACGCACGAACAGGCAAAAGAGCTGCTCGACAAGGCGCCGGCCAAAAAAGCCCGCCGCGTTATCCGCCGCAAGACTTCGTAGTTAGCACGCCGCTATACTTGACTTTTTAACATAAATGTTATAGAGTCTACCAGTAACCCCGCCGCCTGAACTGACGGCTCCGTTCGTTGAAAACGAGGTGACCTGTGAGGGTCCTGCGTCCCAATAGCCGCAACTGGAAGACCGACCTGGCCGGCCAGATTCCGCCGGGTATCACCGTCACCGTCATGCACCTCGGTCGAGGCGGCGTGATGGCGGACGGCACGCTCGACACCTACAACAAGGGCCGCGTCCTGGAGACGCTCGCGGTCGCGACCGACATCCAGGGCATCCGGCCGCAAAACGAGCTCCGGATCCTCTGGACTGGCGGCTGCAACCGCGAGCAGGACCGTTCCGGTGCCGAACTCCCCGCCAGCGAGGCGGGCGCCGCGGAACAGTACGCCCAGACCATGCAGCGCGGCTTCACGATGCTCACCGAGGGAGACTCGACCAGCACGGTGGAGAACGCCACGCGCTCCAAGGAGCTGGTGGCAGACAGCGACGTCATCGTCGTCGTCACCGACCGCCTGCACTACCTGGCGCGCAAGGTCCAGTTCATCATGTGGCTGGCCTTCCCGCAGCACAAGGTCGTGTTCGTCGAGCTGCACAAGATGCCGCCCGGCACCAACTGGAAGAAGGTCGCGACGCACCTGGTCTCGACCCTCATCACCACTGTCGGCATGATCGGCGTCGCCGCCGGCGACGCGGCCAGCATCCAGCGGCGCCAGAACCGGCTCCAGAGCCTCACCGGGCACTGAGCCACACCACCACCAACCACCGTCACCGCATCTTCCGAACGAAAGGGGACTCGGCCCGGACAAGCGCAGTTACTGCGTGCGTCCGGGCCAGTTTGTTTTCTGTTTTCATCACTAAACCACATCATAAGCATTAAAAAAGCCCTAAAACATTCTTTACTACTTGCGTCTACTTCATGCTATAATAGCCTGAAGAGGGAAGGTCACTTGACATTATAGATATATTGTTCTATAATCGACCCAGATTGAAAACAAACTAACTTTCTTGAGGTATACAGAAAGGAATAGGAGCGTCATGGACGACAAAGCGACATCTGAGACCGCTGCAACGCTCAAAAATGCAGTCAACGATATTCTAGAGGTAATCGAGCAGGAGCGTGAACGCGAAATCATCACGCGCCGTTTTGGTCTCTTTGATCGCCGCGAAACGCTTGAACAAATCGGTGAGCTGCTTGGCATCACCCGCGAGCGTGTTCGTCAACTTGAAAAAGCTATCCTTGTACGCCTCAAAATCGCCGCCGAAGACGGCAAGATTCCTGCCGTCAGCGAAGTAGAACGCCTACTGGTCCGCGACCTATCCGAAAACGGTCGCGTTGGCCGTGTCAGCGATATCACTACTCGTCTCATGAGCGGTGACAGCGACGCACGCAGCCGCGCGCATGTCGCATTCATCGCTGAACTTTCGCCAAACCTCGTGGTCCTAGGCGAGAATGACCACTATCACTACGCCATCGGCATCAAGGAATACGGCGACGAAAAGAAGATCAAGTCGAGCGTCGACGAAATCGTCGCTACCATCAAGAAGCATGGCGAACCACTCCAGATCGAAGCCCTGCACGACAAACTCAACTACGAGAATCCTACGCAGGTACGTGCGCTCGCTAGCGTGAGCAAGCACCTCGCCAGCCTCAAGGATAATTGGGGCCTTGCCAAATGGCCAACGGTCAACCCAAAGAACATCCGCGACAAAATCTATGTCATCCTGGCAGAGAACGGCTCGCCGATGCACTTTTCAGAAATCGCCAAAGCCATCAAGGATAGCGACTTCAAACGCAAGGATGTCACCAAGCAGGCGATTCACAACGAGCTTATCAAGGACAAGCGCTTCGTGCTTATCGGCCGCGGTATCTACGCGCTCGACAACTGGGGCTTCTCGAAGGGTACCGTCGCTGATATCATCACCGGCGTGCTAAGGGAAGCGAGCGAACCGCTTCACCGCGACGAAATAGTAAAACGCGTGCTGAAAAGCCGCCAGGTAAAAGAAACCACCATTCTTTTGAACCTGCAAAGCAAGTCGCAGTTCAAGCGTGTTGCCAAGGCAACGTACTCGCTTGACGAACCAGCCGCTTAGGTTACTTGCAAAGCGGTGGCACTGATGGGACAATAGAGGTTAGAATGACCATTCTTTTATGGACGATCAATTTGCTGTTACAATGGTACGTTTGGCTGCCGATCGTATTGATCCTAGCCTTTTTGACCATGCGCAATTACCGCCGGATCGATGCCGTCAAGGCCGAGAGCGTCCTGCTCATTCTTGAAATCCCGAAGGCTAACGACAAGTCGGAGCTCGCCGCCGAGCAGCTGTTTGCCAGCTTGCACGGTATCTTGCGCGACCGCAACGAACTCCGTATGACCGGCGGCATACAGGAACACCTAAGCTTTGAAATCGCTTCCGTGAACGGGCAAATCCGTTTTTACGTTTGGGTACCAAAAACCTTGCAGAGCTTCGTCGAAGGACAGATATACTCGCAATACCCAACGGTTCAAATTCACACCGCCGACGAAGATTACGTCGCGCACGAACGTCGCCACAGCGTAGTGTACACCTCTGAAATCACGCCTATCAACAGCGAGTTCTTGCCCATCAAGACCTTCCAGAGCTTCGAGGTCGACCCGCTCGCCGGAATTACCGGCACGCTGGCCAAACTCGAATCTACAGGGGAGGAGCTATGGGTGCAAGTGCTCGTACGACCTATTCCTGACGATTGGCACAAATCGGCCGAGCGCTGGATCTCAAGCGTAAAAAGCGGCAACGCGTTCGGCTTTTTGACTGGCGAGACCAGCTTCAACTTCAAGTGGGTCGGCGGCCTTATTGCCGCGCTTGCCAAACCACCGGAGCAGGGAATTAGCGGTGGCGCTACGCCAAAAGAACTGTCCGAACGCGACAAGACCCGCATTTCCGAGGCCGAGAAAAAGGCAACCAAGCTCGGCTACCAAGTAAAAATCCGCATGGCCTACCTGGGCGAGAGCAGCACCAACGCCAAGCTGCGCATGCAGGCGATCGTGGGAACGTTCAAGCAGTTCAACTCTACCAACCTCAACGGTTTCCGCATGACCGGCGGCAGCTTTAAAAAAGAGGACCTGGCAAAGTATAAGGCACGCCTTTTCATCGACCGCGGCTACATCCTCAACATCGAGGAGCTGGCGAGCGTGTTCCACCTGCCACATACCAACGTCGAGACGCCGAACATCGTTTGGGCTTCGTCCAAGACCGCCGAGCCGCCTGCAAAACTACCAGTCATCACCGGCAACGACGCCATCGACGAGAACATCAGCGCCTTTGGCCTTACCAACTTCCGCGGCATAAACCACCAGTTCGGCATGCTGCGCTACGACCGCTCGCGCCACGTCTACATCATCGGTCAGACCGGTGCCGGTAAGTCGGGTACGCTTGAGCTGTTCGCCCTAAGCGATATTTTTCATGGCCAAGGATACGCCATCATCGACCCGCACGGAGACTTCGCTGTCAACAACATGAGGTTCATTCCTGGATCGCGCATTAACGACGTCGTGTATTTCAACCCGGCTGACACCGCCTTTCCGCTCGGCTTCAACCCGCTCGAAGTCATTGACCCGAACATGAAGACCAACATCAGCTCCGAGGTCATCGGCGTGCTCAAGCGCATGTTCGGTGAAAGCTGGGGTCCACGACTCGAGTACATCCTCCGCTACACCATCTTGGCGCTCCTCGACAGGCCAGAGACCACCATGCTCGACATCACCCGCATGCTTACCGACAAGAAGTTCCGCAAAGAAACGCTCGGTTACTGCACCGACACCGTCGTGCTGCAGTTTTGGAACATCGAGTTCGCCAGCTGGACCGAAAAGTTCCAGGCCGAAGCCATCGCACCGGTACTCAACAAGGTAGGCGCCTTTACCGCCAACCCCGTCATCCGTAATATCATCGGCCAACCAAAGTCCACCTTTAACATCCGCCAGATGATGGACGAAGGAAAGATTCTTATCGTCAACCTTTCCAAAGGTCTTATCGGCGAAGACAACGCTTCTATCCTCGGCGCCTTCATGGTCACGAAAATCCAGTTGGCCGCCATGAGCCGTTCCGACATCCCTAAGGTCGAAGACCGACGACCGTTCTACCTGTACGTGGACGAGTTCCAAAACTTCGCCACCGACTCGTTCGCGACCATCCTGTCCGAGGCTCGTAAGTACGGCCTTAACCTCACCGTTGCCAACCAGTACATCTCGCAGATGAGCGACACGGTACGAAACGCCGTGTTCGGTAACGTCGGTACCATGATTTCGTTCCGCGTCTCAGCCGACGACGCTCCGATTCTCAGCAAGCAGTTCGAGCCGCAGTTCGAGCCGAACGACCTGCTGCAAATGCACAACCGTCACTTCATCATCAACATGGTGATCAACGGCGAGAAAGCGCCTGCGTTTAGCGCCACTACGCTTACGCTGCCACCAGCCCAGGCCGACAACACCAGCTACATCATCGAGAACACCCGGCGCAACTACAGCCGTACCCGCGCCGAGATAGAGCAGGAGATTTCCGACGCCATCCAGCCGCCAACCAAAGCGCAACCAAAGCCAGCCACAGTAGCTCCACAGCCCATGACGGTGGTGCCTGCAGCTCCCGCGCAGCCTCAAGCGCCAATCACCGTGCCATCCGAGGCTGTCGCCGTAGAGCCTGCCGCTCCAGCACCACTGCCAGCCAGCGAGGGCAGTGAAGCCCCGGCCCTGCCCGAAAGCGGTGAAAAAAAGAAGCGCAAGCGTCGCCGCAAGCGTAAATCAGGTGCTGCTGCCACTGAAGGCGAGGCTAACCAAGTAGAAGCACCCGCCGCACAACCAAAGGTCAAAGAAGGTGAGATAATGCTCCCGCCTGTTGCCCCAAATGCCGAACACAAAGCAACCACCGATGAAACGGAAATTAAATTACGCTAAGGGCAGGGGAATAAAGGATGGCACGAGATAGTTTTGAAAGAGCTCAGGAAGCAACCGTACTGGACTTCGATGCAGTATTCGAACATGTACGAGCAGTCGCTAAGGCAGAAGAGGTCTTAGATCCCGAAAACATAAAGGATCTCTCGAAGGCCCTCACTCTCTACTTTCTTCAATCTCATTTCCCCGAAATAGATGCGGGTGAGGCCGTGGAGTGTATTGTTGACGGATCGAATGACCAAGGAATAGACGCGATCTATATTGAACAAACAGACACAAACAACATTGTACACATAGTACAGACGAAACTAGTAATGTCTCGAGACAAGGTACTAGAGAAGCGATTTTCAGCCAACGAGCTGGTCAAGCTCGCTTCCAAGTTTGAAGATTTCGTAGTCAACGGTGCGCACAGAGATCATGCAAATGAGGCTCTTAAGCTAAAGCTCGATGAAGTTGATAGACTAGAAAATAAAGTATATAACATCATTACATTGACCACTGGTGCACCTCCATCGCATCAAGCCATTGAAGAGTTCTTTTCAAAAATCGATCGATTTAATTTACGAAGAAAATACGTCGATGCAAAATTCATTGGTCTAGGTGACTTAGCAGACATGCTACCGAACGTTGAAGATCCTAAGATTGACATAAAAATTAGGTTTGAGGGTCATGTCATTGAGGCGAAGGGCGGTAAAGTCCAGAATGTCGTAATAGGCATGGCGCTCGGAAGTCAGATAGCCAACTTAGTAAAGCGACATGGCGTCGCCTTGTTTGATAAGAACGTTAGGGGCTATCTTCGAGTAAAAAACGACGTTAATAAGGATATCTACAAGTCCGCTACGAGCGAGGAGCTGGCGCCATACTTCTTTGTGCTTAATAACGGTATTACAATCGTTTGTGACGACGTGGACTATATGAGCAAGACACAATCACCAGAAATCACCATACGTGGAGCTCAGATAGTAAACGGTGGCCAAACCTCTAACACCTTATACGAAGCGTTAAGAGATGGTCAACTTAATCCAAATGTTCAGATCTTGATAAGGCTGATAGAGACGAAAGACAAAGATGTACTTGGCAAGATAACCAAAGCTACCAACCACCAAACAGCAGTTCGGTCTCGAGATTTACGATCTAACGACCCCATCCAAAAGATAATAGAGCAGATCATAAAAGACAGGTACGGTTACTTCTACGAGGCACGAAAGAATAAGTATCTTGGCATCAAGCCTGCAAAAATGCGAATAGATATGGAATACTTGTCACAAACTTTCTTTGCGTACGAACTGCAAAACCCTTCGTTTGCAAAAAGCTCAAAGTCCAAACTATTCAACGACGAACAATACGAAACCGTTTTCAATGAAAAACAAGATATCGACAAGCTATTTTTTGCATGGAAACTACGCAAATCATTGGAATTCTTCAGAAAGACCGTTTCAGAAAAATATAGCTTCGTCAGAGATGCAGAGTTAACGTCCTTAGCTATGGTAAAGATAGTCGCACCACACCTCCACACGGTCGAGGATTTACGAGGCTACGAGAAGAACGGGGGGCTCTTGCATCTTTACGAGACGATACTCGAAGCTACCCAGTCGGCCGTAAACCTTGAAGTTAAACGATTGGGCGATAAGTTCGAGAAACGACGCTTCTTTATCGCGCCTACAACGTTAAGTAAAATAGAGGTGTTATACGGGGAAATGACATCTAGAAGTAGGTGATTCAAGCTCGCACATGCCACACCCCTCATGATTTATGATCATGCAATCCCGCCTGTCGCGGCTGTGTGCTTCAAGAATTTACCACAACAACACCATAAACCGAAGTAAGGCTTATCGATGAAAAAACTCAAAGTATCCATCCAAGACGAAAACACCCTCATCCTCCAAGAGGACGCGACCAAGGGCGATCTTATCGACCTCAAGTCCATCCACGAGACGGATATCGATAAAGCTACCATCACCAATGTCGTCAACTCCATCAAGCGCGATACCTTTAACGCCGAGCTAGAGAAGGTGAAGACTGCCCTGGCGCGCGAGAAGACTCTCGAGGCGAAGCTAAAGGAACAAGAGTTGTTGGAGCGCATTGCCATGCTCGAAAAAGAGAAGGAAAGCGCCGTCAAGCTCGCCGAAGCCAACGCTAAAAACACGCTGCAGACAGATGTCGCCAAGAGGGAAGCGGAGATTGCCGAGCTCAAGGCAAAACTCCACGCGGCCGAGACCGAACGCCGCCTGGCCGTAACAGAGGCCGTTACCAAGGTAGAAAAGCAGCGCGACGAGCTGGCTAGCGAACTGAAGGGGAAGGAGACCGAAAAGCAGCTCCTCGCCTCTAACCTAAAAGATAAATACGAGTCCGAGCTGAAGACCAAAGAAGAAATGATTGCCTACTACAAAGACATGAAGGCTAAGCTTTCGACCAAAATGGTAGGGGAGACACTGGAGCAGCACTGCGAGGTCGAGTTCAATCGCCTGCGCGCCACCGCTTTCAAGAACGCCTACTTCGAGAAAGACAACGACGCCAAAACCGGCAGCAAGGGTGACTATATTTACCGTGAGACCGACGAAAACGGCACCGAGATCATCTCAATCATGTTCGAGATGAAGAACGAGGGCGACGAAACGGCAACCAAAAAGAAGAACGAAGACTTTTTGAAGGAACTCGACAAAGACCGCGCGGAGAAAAAATGCGAGTATGCCGTACTTGTTTCGCTGCTAGAAAGCGACAGCGAGCTCTACAACACAGGTATCGTGGACATGTCGCACCGCCACGACAAGCTGTACGTCATTCGCCCGCAGTTCTTTATTCCCATCATCACGTTGCTGCGTAACGCCGCTCTGAACAGCCTGCAGTACAAAAGCGAGCTGGCACTCGTACGAGCCCAGAATATCGATGTCACTGGCTTTGAGAGCCAACTAGAGGACTTCAGGGATTCGTTCGGTCGCAGCTACCGGCTCGCCTCGGAGCGCTTTGGCGACGCTGTCGCAAGTATCGACAAGTCGATCGCCCAGCTGCAAAAGACCAAGGAAAACCTGCTGAAGTCGGAAGATCACTACCGCATAGCCAACAATAAGGCCGAAGACCTGACCGTCAAGAAACTAACGCGCGACAACCCCACGATGGCGGCGAAATTCTCTGATTTGAACCAAGGCAAATAAAAACACGGCAGGCGAGCCGCGTGCTGTGAATCAAAATTCATTCGGTGTGGCTGCTCCGAGTGGGAGTAGCCACACCTCATCGTTGAGAACCTCCGTCAGTCACGCGTCAGGCGCGTACCTTCAGGAAGACGGACGTCCGCCATGCCGCCCAGGCACCACGGAAGCGGAGGTGAACCTCCCACTTCCAGAGCTCATCGCCAGGGCGACCGCCCGGTCCTGAGGGCTGCACGGCTCCTTGCTCGTGCCGCGGACGTACTCGTACGGATCGGCGAACACACGTTCGGCCATTGCCGGCACCTCCATCGCTCATCAATCGACTTACAATAACTATATCACATCCTGTCAATAGAGAAGCGCTCGTCAAAGCGTTACCACGAAGCACTATAGAACAAAATTAGAACATTTGTTCTAATTTTGCATACGTGAGGCAGTAACCGCAACTCACGTATTCGAAGTCCATGAGCCTAAGTTATAACCATAAAACGATGCCAAAATTCCACGAATCTAGCTAAAGCGAGGCTTTGAATGCAGAGGGGCTAGCAAGGGGGAGGGCGAAAAACAAAATCAACAAGCACGCAGGGGTGTCATAGATAAATAAAACAACGTGCGACAGGTCATGATTCATAAATAGATTATGGGTCGCACAATGTACCTTTTACGACATTAAATATACAAGACAAAGATGATTACTCATACGTTGGGATCGACCGCATAACAGACCGATATGCCTTCCGCGGGGCATAAGACCTATGTCTATCGAGCTACGTACGACAATCGTTTTGGTTTTGTTCGTAATACTATTCATACGCCTTACAACCTTTAGTACTTCCAGCATCTTGGCCGAGAGACCTTGTGTGAATGCCTGACGCAGCCAATTCACATGGTCAAAGTTTTCCACAATTCTATTTGCATTCACGCGCATTTGATTTTTTTATATTTCATTATCTTCGTATAGTTTTTTTGACTTTTTAGCCATTTGCTTTTCTTGATTTTTTATTACCCTACTCCCCACTCTCACTCACCTTTTTCTGGTATTTGCTTTTTTGTATATTTGATATATTAATATAGTTTTTTGCATCGCCCTATGCAATATAGAACAAAAATAGAACACTCTCCGAAAGAGGAAAGAAGTGGTCTTATTCCCCTCGCCTAGCGGTAGAAAGCCTCACCGCTTACACGGACGTCGAGATACTTGGGTGATTTGCCATGCGCCTTCAGCCAGCGCACCGCCCTGGTCATATCTTCCACCTGCTCCCCCGCCCCACGGTCAATCGATAGCTTTACGGGATAGCCGATCGAGCTCATCTTAAGTTCGATCTGCCGCGTCGTGCCGGAAGGGATAATGACTTGCCGCACGGTGAATCCTTGCTGCTTGGCAAGAGCGACGGCACGACCAACAAAACCAAGGAAGCGATTGCTTGCGATAGCCTGGCCAGCCTCAACCTGGATACCGCTCTTGTCGATAACCTGAACAGCTGGTGAGGTAAAGTAGTTACGAGTAAAAGCCGTACCGGTGCTGTCTACGTATTGCTGCCGGCCATTGATCGTCCAGCCGACCGTCGGCTCGCGTAGTTGCAGCACGAACGTAGAAGTACCAATGCCCGCGGCGCCATCAAGCGATACTGAACCGACCTCCGGGGCATGTGCCTGGACATAGCGACTAAGATGATCGGTATTGGTCAGGAACCGCAAACGCTCTAGCGGCTGGGAAGAGAGGTATGATTCGATGATAGCAGCGTAGTTACCGTCAAGCTGCTGCGATACATCCGTAGCACGAACGACAGCCCCTGCCGTGAACTGCGAAACCAAAAAGAGCAGCACGCCCGCGCTAGACAATACCAAAAGAAGCGTCGCACCGATATGCCGTCGTCTTTGCACGAGTTCGTGCGCTTGAACCCTAGGTGATTTTATCTGCGCGTTCGACTCGCCGGGGCTGCTGATTTGCGATGACGTACTACCTGTAATAGTGCGGTTGCGCCGGAATGAATAGCGTTCGTCGAAATCATCCTTGCGCTGCTCCTCGTCGCCACGAAAAGCCGCCTGGCGGCGGCGCGGCAATTCGGATTGTTTTTTTCTTGGAAATAGCGCCATTACTAGTGTAATTGTAACAGACTTATGCTTATTTTGCCGCCTCGAAGACGATATCTGCCATGTCGCTTGCAGCGGTCGGACGCGCGAACTGGTGGAACTTTTTACCCATTTCCGCCAAATGCGCAGGGTTTGCTAAAAGCGACGTTAGGGTGTCGACAAGAAGTTGAGGATTGGCATACAGTTCGTGGTCGTTAATTACCTCTACCGCACCACTTTCGGCGTATACGCTAGCATTCTTTAGCTGATGGCCGCCGGTAAGGAACCCGTTCGGCACAAGGATAGTAGGCTTGGCAAGCGCCGCCAGCTCAAGGATTGTCGTCGCACCAGCGCGAGTGACGACGATATCAGCAGCACCAAGCAATCGGGCCATGCCCGTGCTGACGAAGGCGTGCAACTGGTACCTTGGGTCGCTCTCGGGCGTCGTCGCTCGCAGCTCGTCGTACTGCGCCGTGCCAGATATAAGCACGAGTGACGTCATGTCGAGCAGTTCATCCAGACGTTTGGCCACAGCATCATTGATACGCCGCGCACCAAGGCCGCCACCAGTCACGACGACGAGTGGCCGCTTGGCATCGAACCCAAGTTTCTGCTTGAGCGTCTGGCGCTCGGACACGTCGAACGGAACGAACTCTTTGTTCACCGGGATGCCAACGTAGCGCGAAATGGCTTTTGGATACGGATAGAACTTTAGTGGCGCACCTGTAGCGATTCTCGTTGCCCACCTGGAAAGTACGCGATTGGTCAAGCCAGGATGCGCGTCGGAATCGTGAATGACCAGGGGGATTTTTAGCACCTTTGCTGCCATTCCAACCGGCAGGCATACGAAGCCGCCTTTGGTAAAGACGACATCCGGCCTCCATGAGCGCAGCTTTACGACGCTCTGCACGAAACCTACGCCAATCAAGAACCCATCGCGGATATTTGGCAACACTATCGACACGGGCCGAAGCAGCTGGCGCCATAACGGCAGGTCGTGATACCGTCGCAGTTTGCCTGAAAAAATAGTCTCGACAGGAATAGAATCGTCGAAATGATGCATGATGCTGCGGGCTTGCGGCGCGAACTTGCGGTCGCACCAAAAACGGATCTCGACCGACTCGTCACGCTTTTTACATTCGCGAAGAACCGCGACTACCGGCGTAACGTGGCCGCCCGACCCCCCGCCGACTGCCAAGATTTTCATATTCTTTCTCCTTATTTACCGAACCGTGAATAGTATACCGTGAAAGCTGGAACGCCAGGCCAAGTGCCCCGGCAATGAATATCATGCTCGTGCCCCCGAAGCTCAGAAGCGGCAGCGTGATACCAGTAAGCGGGAAAACCCCAATCATTGCTGCTACATTCAATATAACATGTGCCGCCAACCAGCCAAAAACACCAGCCACGGCGAGCTTCATCCACATGTTCGTCAAATGATCGGTGATTTTTAGCAGCCTCAGCAGCAACGCCGTAAAGAGCGCCAGGATTACCGTAAGCCCCACGAACCCGAACGTCTCGCCCATGATGGCAAATACCGAGTCGTTGATAGCCTCGGGTAGGTACCCGGTTGCCTGCACGCTATTTCCGATACCGACGCCTAGTATTCCCCCACTGCCTATAGCAATTTTGGCGTGGGTAATATGGTAATTGGAATCGGTGATATCCGAGCCCGACGTCGTGTCGCCGCCAAAGAACGTTACCACTCGCTCGATACGGTGCGGCGCGATGATGATCATGAGGATACCCAGCAAGAATGCCGCGCCCAGTAAGCCCAGCCCTACTTTTTTGCTCATGCCGCCAACCATCATCATGGAAGCAATGATCGCGATGAGCGATATGCCAGTACCCATGTCTTTTTGAATGACAATCACGAAGAAGATAGCGACGAGCACCAGCACGCCAAGAGGTACAAGCGTACGATGGAGGTCGTTCACTAGGCCTTGTTGCACGCGCATGCCTAAAAATCCAGCCGTAAATGCCAGCATGCCAAACTTCAGCAGCTCGGCCGGCTGCAAGCTCCCAAGGGGGCCCAGCTCAAACCAGCGACACACCAAGGCTGCACTGGGCCACACCGGAATGCAAGACATTGCCGGTAATGAACAGTAGCGCGCAGGCCGCCAGCCCAACGACCAAAATCTTGCCCGCGTTCTTTTTGATCCACTCGTATGGCGTCACCGCAAGCGCGACGAACGCCGCAAGCGCCAGCAGCAGACTCACCGTCTGCTTTACGAAAAAGTACATGCTCGTGTAATAATCGGTGCCGTAGGCATTGTTTAGCACGTTCGCGCGCTGCGGCCCGATCGCATACATGATGATAAGGCCAAGAAGCATCAACAGGCCCATATACAAGATGATCTGGTAGTCGGGGCGATGACGACGCACCACGACCTGCGCGGCGTTCCCTGCCCTTTCTTTGAGTTGATCGACTACCCTCATATCATTACCCTTTCGGCTGCAGCTTCATATAACTTAGCAGCCAGTTAGAAACATCGGTGAATATCGGCATTGCGTCGCGGCCACCCTGAAGGTTCATGTTCTTACCAGATACTTGCACCATTATGACATACTTTGGCCCTTGGTTCGTGTTGGCATTGCCACCGAATCCAAGGTACGTACCGACAGTTTGGTTATCGACGTAGTGACCGTTCTCGATCGTTTGCGACGTTCCCGTCTTGCCACCGATGTAATACCCCGGCTTGTCCTTGCCCGCATAAAAGGCCGAGCGGGCATCGTGAATCATCGTACGCATCGTATCGGAGGTACTCGCCTTTACGACACCGGCATATGACGGCTTGGCACCCGCTGGCGTAAACACCTCGCCTTCGTCGTCCATCGAACCTGCGACGATACTTGGCGTGTGGTATGTCCCGCCGTTAATCACCGCGCTGAACGCCGCCCCCACTTGCAGCATCGTCACGTCCAAACCCTGGCCGAACGCCATGTTAGAGTACCGCACGGCATTACCCTGCGCGTCATTCGGCGAAATAATAGTTCCCGGCTGTTCGTTAGCCAGCTCAATGCCCGTCAATTGGCCAAGACGTAGTTTATTATGGAAATAGTCGTACATGGTAGTGCGAGCCTGCCAGTTGATATGGCTGCCATCACCCAGGCGTTCCGCCACGGTCACGAAACCTGTGTTCAGCGAGTAATTGAGTGCGTGTTGAAGCGTGATATTCCCCGTTTGCCCCTTGGTTGCATTGGTAATCGTGGCATCGTCGACGGTAATGTAGTCAGTGTTGTTATACGTCGAACCCGGCGCAACGACGCCCTTGTCCACGCCTGTCGTCATAGTAATCGTTTTGATGTCCGAACCCGGCTCGTACGGAGCGCTGATCGTTTCGTTATTGAAGGCAGCCGCATTTTGTACTTTGTTGTACTCCCCCGGATTGTACGTAGGAAGGTTGGCCATAGCCAGCACTTTGCCCGTCTGCGGGTCCATCACAAGGGCGCTGCCGTTCGTCGCGCCGGAGTCTTTCAGCCC
>Ga0075368_10000337_pt1 | contig 13784 bp, 11 predicted proteins | sample EndMethybrTD3033_FD_71518 | JGI IMG/M metagenome (GOLD analysis project Ga0075368, IMG submission 71518) | Populus endosphere microbial communities from Tennessee, USA - Endosphere MetaG P. TD hybrid TD303-3 | ecosystem: Host-associated > Plants > Roots > Endosphere | place: USA: Tennessee... | reverse complement strand
CCCACCATCGGTGGCGAGACCAACTTCGACCCCGGCTACAACGGCAACATCCTGGTCAACGCCATGTGCGTCGGCCTCGCCAAGACCGACAAGATCTTCTACTCGGCCGCCAAGGGCGTCGGTCTGCCCGTCGTCTACGTCGGCTCCAAGACCGGCCGCGACGGCATCCACGGCGCCACCATGGCGTCGGCCGAATTCGACGACAAATCCGACGAGAAGCGCCCGACCGTGCAAGTGGGCGATCCCTTCACCGAGAAGCTTCTCATCGAGGCGTGCCTCGAGCTGATGGCCACCGACATGATCGTCGCCATCCAGGACATGGGCGCCGCCGGCCTTACCTCGTCCACCTCCGAGATGGCCGACAAGGGCGGCGTCGGCATCGACCTCGACCTCGACCGGGTGCCGCAGCGCGAGCCCGGCATGACCGCGTACGAGATGATGCTCTCCGAGAGCCAGGAGCGCATGCTGATGATCCTGAAGCCCGGCCGCGAGGCCGAAGCTGAAGCGATCTTCAAGAAATGGGGCCTCGACTTCGCCGTGATCGGCAAGACCACCGACACCGGCCGCATGATCGTGACCCACAAGGGCAAGGTGGAAGCCGACCTGCCCGTCGCAACGCTCGCCAATTCTGCGCCCTTGTATGAGCGGCCCTGGGTGCCGACCGTGCCGCCCAAGCTCATCCTGCCGGAGTGGGTGGCCGCGCCCAACAGCATCCTCGGCACGCTCAAGACCATGATGGGCACGCACCATCTGGCGTCCCGCCGGTGGATCTGGGAGCAGTACGATCACATGGTGATGGGCGATACCGTCCAGCGGCCGGGCGGCGATGCCGGTGTTGTGCGCGTACACGGCACGAAGAAGGCGATCGCCGCGACCTGCGATGTCACCCCGCGCTATGTGGCCGCTGATCCGGTGATGGGCACCAAGCAGGCCGTGGTCGAGACCTGGCGCAACCTGATCTCGGTCGGCGCCGATCCACTCGCCATCACCGACAACATGAACTTCGGCAACCCTGAGCGCCCCGACGTGATGGGGCAGTTCGTCGGCGCGGTGCAGGGCATGAAGGAGGCCTGCGAGGTCCTCAAATACCCGGTCGTGTCGGGCAACGTCTCGCTCTACAACGAGACCAACGGCGCGGCGATCCCGCCCACTCCGGCCATCGGCGGCGTCGGCCTGATCCCGGACGTCGCACACATGGCCCATCTCGCGCTCCGGTCGGACGGCGATCTGCTGGTGTTGGTCGGGCGCGAAGCCGGCCACCTTGGCCAATCCCTCTATCAGCAGATCGTCACCGGCAAGCTCGAGGGCGCTCCCCCGCAGGTCGATCTGGCCGACGAGATCAAGGCCGGCAACCTTGTTCGCACCCTGATCCGGGAGGGCAAGATCGCCGCCGTGCACGATGTCAGCGACGGCGGCCTGTTGGTGGCCATCGCCGAGATGGCGCTGGCTGGCGAGATCGGCGTGCAACTCTTCCCCTACGAGGGCAAGGTGCCCGCGCACGCCGCCTGGTTTGGCGAGGACCAGGGCCGCTATGTGTTGGAGGCCTCGCCCATCCTGGCGGAGGAAATCATCGAGCGGGCCCGCCTGCTGGCCCTGCCCGCCCGTGTGGTCGGCCGCGTCGGCGGCGATGGCCTCGCCTTGAAGGGCGAAAGCGCCCTGAAGCTCTCTGACTTGCGGGCGGACAACGAAGCCTGGCTGCCGGCCTACATGGCTGCTGCATCGCCGACGGTCTAGCGGCAGCGGCCGAAAGGCTCGCTGCTTCCACGCAAAGTCACATGCGGTCATCGCATAGCAGATATGCCGTTAGTCCTATACAGGATTGGCTAGCAAAATATTGCGCTGCGACCTCCGTATGGCGGTGGGCACGACCTCAATTCATGAGTGGGAGAGTAAGCAAGCGACGCCGGGGCTTGCTGAGGCGCGCTGATTTTCTGTGGTCAGTGGCCATTTCGCGGCACCAGCCAAAAAGCAACTTTGCTTGAGGGGCAACGAAGCTCAAACTGAGCCTTGGTTGGTCCGGCACCCCGCACCGGACCTACCCGAAGAGCGGAAGGACCGGCCCACACTCCATAGCTTTTTGGTCGGTCCTCCTGCTCCAGCTCTCTTGCCTTCGAGCACTGCGATCTGTGGGGCAGTGTCCTTGTTCATCGATACGACCTACCGGCAACGATCGACCGATGTCGTCGCCACGGCCTCTCCTTCAATTGAGACCTGTGCATAGGCCGAGCCCGTGCAGAACGGGAAAGGGGGCAATGACTTCACCGAACGTCGTCTTTCGAGGCCGTTCGGCAGCCCCTCCCGTTGGCGCATGCGCAAGGTGAAGGTGGCGGTCGGCGTGCACGTCGGACTATGATCCGGCAAAGCTAACGCACGCTCGCGGAGACCCCACTCACATGCCCATGGACTCCAAGGAGATTGCGCGCCTGATAAAGGCCCGCTTTCCCGACGCTGAGGTCACCATCAGGGACTTGGCCGGCGACGGCGATCATTTCGCCGCTCACGTGGTGGCCAAGGACTTCGCCGGCAAGACGCGCGTGCAGCAGCACAAGATGGTCTACGACGCTCTGGAGGGCCGTATGGGCGGCGTGCTGCATGCCTTGGCCCTGACCACCGCAGCCCCGAAAAGTTGACTTTGCCGGGCGCTTACCCACATGCTTGAAAGCAACCCCGGCAGCTGGTGCAACGGCTGTCGTTCGCGATGACGCGGAAAGGAAGCAGCATGAGCGAGCAGGCCGTACACGATTGGATTCGCAAGGCAATCGCGAACAACGACGTCGTGTTGTTCATGAAGGGCACCAAGACCTTCCCGCAATGCGGCTTCTCTAGCCAGGTGGCCCAGATCCTCGGCCACATGGGCGTCGACTACAAGGACGTCAACGTCCTGGAAGACATGGGCATTCGCGAAGGCATCAAGAGCTTTTCCGACTGGCCGACGATCCCCCAGCTGTACGTCAAGGGCGAGTTCGTCGGTGGCTGCGACATTATTCGCGAGATGTTCCAGCAGGGCGAGTTGCTGCAGCTGTTCGACGACAAGGGCGTCAACTACGACCGGGCCAAAATGACGGCCTGACCGGCCTTTCCCCGACATATTGCCGCCGCCTCTCACCGACATAGCTAGGCCCGGGGTTGCAGCTCCGGGAAAGCGCTCCGCGTATGACGCTCGGTGGCCGTAGGTTTCTGTTAAGTCTGGCCATCGTCGCAGCCAGCGTTTGCCTGGCGCTCGGCGTGAGCCTGCCCATCATCAAGCTCACCAAGTTCGTGTTCTTCACCTACGAGCACTCGCTGATCTCGACGGTGAACGCGCTGATCCGGTCCGGGCAGACCTTCCTTGGCGTCACGGTGCTGGTCTTCTCGATCGTCCTGCCCGTCCTGAAGCTGACCTATCTGCTGCTGCTGTCGACGCTGCCGCAACGCGAGCTGCGCCGCCTCTCCCGCCATCTGCGTGCGCTTGAGTGGCTCGGCAAGTGGTCGATGCACGACGTGCTGGTGCTGTCGCTGTCGATCTTCTTCATCAAATCGCAGGGGGTGTACGACGCCAAGAGTCTCAACGGAGTGTACTTCTTCACCGCCGCCGTGATGTTCATGATCCTCGCCTACGCCTGGCTCGGCAGGGACGCAGCCGCGGGTGAGAACGCCGCGCCACGCAAGACCGTGCCGCCTGCCTCCACGCTTCGCAACTTCGCCTTCAGCTTCCTCATCATCCTCGCCACCGTCTTCTTCGCCCTCGGCGTCATGCTGCCGGCCATCCGTTTCACCACCGTATTCGTGTGGACCAACCAGCATTCGATCGCCACCATCATCTGGGCGCTCTACAAGAACGAAGAATTCTTTCTCTGTTTCGTCATCTTCATGTTCTCGATCTTCTTTCCCTTTATGAAGCTCTTCTACCTGCTGACGCTGGTCACCTCGCCCGACATGCCGAGTGAATTCCGCGACAAATCGATCTCGGCGATGGAATGGCTTGGACGCTATTCCATGACGGATGTAATGGTGCTGGCGCTGATGATCTTCTACGTGAACGCGTCGGGGTACACCGAAGCCTCGGTGCTGCCGGGCGTCTACTTCTTCGCGGCGTCGACCCTGATGACCATGTTTGCTTACGGCTGGGCGAATTCCATCAATCCGGGCACCGCCCCTCGCCACGCCACCCTGCAGGCCCGACTCGCCAGCATCGCCCCGCAAACCGGTACCGATCATCACGAGCGTGCCTTTTGAGCCACTCCCCACCAGTCACGTGCGGTTATCCACATCCCGAGGCAACCATATTGCCACTTTGTTGTGGGTGCATGGGGCCCGTCGGACGCAAAATGCCTTGCGCTTCGGCCGCCGCTGTCCTGCGGGAAAGGACGCTATCATGAGCCTGCGCCGCCCACGTTGTATTGCTCCGCTGCTGGCAGCCTCGCTGTCCGCAATGCTGGCAGCGTGTGCGCTGTCCGGTGGCGAAACGCCCGGAGCCAATCTGGGCGATCCCGCCTTGGCCACCAAGCCGTCCACGGCGGGCGCGGCGAACGAGACCCAGCAGCCTGCCAAGACCGCCACGCGCGCGGAGCCCCCGAAAACCGCCGCTCGCGCAGAGCCTCCCAAAACGGCTGCGCGCCCAGAGCCCGCCAAGACGGCCACACGCCAGGAGCCGGCGAAAACGGCCGCTCGCGCAACGCCGCTACCGGCGACACCCACGGAAACGTCAGCTTGCGCCGAAGGCGGCGACTGCATGGCGCAACTGAAGCGGATGGTGGACGGCACCAACCGCACCTGGGTCGGCCGTGCCGAGCCACCGCAGCAGTTTGCCGACGGCACGCGTCTGTTTGCCTACCGTGCGCTGCGTCCGAACCTGAACTGCCGTGAGCTGGGCCTGGCGCTGACCGAGATCGACACGTCACGCAAGCGGCTGCAGGATCCGGCTTCAGCCATCAGCCCCGATCGCGTGGAACGCGTTGCCGCACTGGCAGCGGACGTTGCGGGCGAGCTCAAGACCGAGCATGCGGGTCGCTGCTCGTCGAGCGGCACCAGGACCACGGCCGCCGGTGCCGACCGCACGCCCTCGCAATAGCGCAAAATCAGAACCGCCCCGGTTTGCACCAGGGCGGCTCCTGCATTCTCCGCCTGAATATAGGCTCTGAGCCGCGTCAGCGGCTGTAGAATTCGACCACCAGATTGGGCTCCATGTGCACCGGGAAGGGCACGTCGGCCAACGCCGGAATGCGCGTCAGCTTGGCGGTCATCTTGTTGTGGTCGGCCTCGACGTAGTCGGGCACATCGCGCTCGGCGCTCTTGATGGCCTCCAGCACCAGTGCTAGCTGCTTGGCCTTGCCCTGCACTTCCACCACGTCGTTGACGCGGCAGCGGAAGCTCGAGACGTTCACCCGGCGGCCGTTCACCGTCACATGGCCATGGCTCACCAGCTGGCGCGCGGCGAACACTGTCGGCACGAACTTGGCGCGATAGACCACCGCATCGAGCCGCCGCTCCAGCAGCCCGATCAGGTGCTCCGACGTCGAGCCCTTGAGGCGCGCCGCCTCCTTGTAGACCCGGCTGAACTGGCGCTCGCCGATGTTGCCGTAGTAACCCTTCAGCTTCTGCTTGGCGCGCAGCTGCTGGCCATAGTCCGACAGCTTGCTGCTGCGCCGCTCGCCGTGCTGGCCGGGGCGTGTCTCGCGCTTGTTGATGGGGCTCTTGGGCCGCCCCCAGATGTTCTGGCCCAGACGGCGGTCGATCTTGTGCTTGGCGCGGATGCGCTTGGTCATTGGTAGTACTCCGGTGGTCGCCAAAGGCGATCGTTGCAGACGTGGAGCACCCCCTCCTCTGCTCGCAGCAGCTGTGCTGCAGGCCGACAGGCATCCATCGACTTAACGGATGCCGCAGGTGTGCGATTGGCGGGCCGCTGGCCCGCGCCCGGGGTTATAGTGGAAAGTCGAGCCGCGTCAATGCGCTCGCGGGTTGCTTCGGCCGCCTATTTGGTCAACGTGCCGGAAACGGGCTCTGCGCGCGGCGCCGCCGGATCGTCCTTGGCGGCCGGGATGGCCGGGACCTCGTTGATGTAGGCCAGGACACGCGACTTGATGTCCTCCCGCAGACGGTCCGTGCAGGGCTCGGTCCACGCCGGCCCCTTGGTGATCACCTCCATGCCGATTTCGCCATCGCCCTCGAACATGACCCGCACGGTGCCGGTCAGGTAGGCGACCGTGGTCGCATGCAGCAGGGTGATGAACACCAGCTGCTGCTTGGTCCACCGCTCGGAGGCGATCTCCCGCTGCATCATGCTTTGAAAGTTGGCGTTCTGCTCCTCGGGCAGGCTGCAGTACTGCGCCCTGGCCGAGCGGTCGGCGACCGCCACGATCTCCTTGGCCTTTTCCAGAGGCACCACGATCTCACCCTTCTTGGTGCGATCGATGGTGACCACTTCGCCGTTCGGCTGGCGGAACTGGCGCGGAATGGTGCTTAGCGCAAAGTCCATCAGCAGCGTGACCGCGCGGTCGTTCTGCGGCTTGGCCTGCGCGTACGCAGCCAGCGGCGCCACAATCGTCGTTGCCGACAAGAGCACCACGACACACTTCCTCGCGCTCCTGCACGTCATCCGGAAGCCCCTGTCGCGCCTGATTTTTTTGCGCCGTTGTCGTGTCACTGGGCCCGGCCGTCCCCCAGCTGCCGAGCCCCCAATGGCTCGGGCCAAATCGCGGCATAACTAAGGCGGGTTTCGACCGCCGGGTTTGGGATGCACCAGGGCCTTGATAATCCCGCGCAGGGTGCGGATTTCCTGCTGCGTTGCACCCATCCGGATGAACATGGTGCGCATGTTCTGCACCATGCTCGGCCGCTTCTGGGGGGGATTGAAGAAGCCGCCCTGCTCCAGCTCGCGCTCGAGGTGGCCGAAGAACGCCAGCAACTCGTCCTTGGACGCCGGCGGGGAGCCGCGCGTACGTGGCCCGGGTTGCAGGGGCTCCTCGTAGGTCGTCACCCGCCCGATCGATCCCGCGCCCGACTGCTTCATCCACTCGTAGCTGACCAGCAGCACAGCCTGGGCCAGGTTGAGGGAGGCGAAGTTGCTGCTGACCGGGGCCATCACCACAGCGTCGGCGTTGGCCACCTCCTCGGTTTCCAGACCATTGCGCTCAGGGCCGAACATGATGCCGCAGCGCTGCCCCTCCGCGAGCCGCCGAGCCATCTCGGCCACCGCCTGCTCGGGCGTCAGCACGGGCTTGGCGAGATCACGCTGTCGCGCGGTGGTCGCGCAGACCCAATTGAGCCCGCTGAGCGCCGCATCGAGCGTGGCCGAGGCGTGCGCACCGTCGATGATGAAATTGGCGCCCGAAGCGGCAATGCGCGCCTTCTCGTTCGGCCAGCCGTCGCGCGGATCGACCAGGCGCAGATCCTCCAGCCCGAAGTTGGCCATGGCGCGGGCCACCATGCCGATGTTGTCTGCCAGTTGCGGCCGCACCAGGATGACGACCGGCGCGTCGGCGACCTCTTGCTCCGGCCCGCCGCTCTGATCGGCGCGGCGTAGGCCGTGCCGCAGTCTGCGGATCACGCGCCGCGCCCAGAACCAGTACTCCTCGCCCGCCCAGGTCTTGGCGAGATGCTCCAGGCTCGGCGCCGAAATCTTGTCCCCGCCCTGGCCAAGCAAGCGGATGGCCGGCTCGGCGATGCTGATCTCGGCATGCCGGGCGACGAATTCGTCGAAAGATTGGATGCCGAGCTTCTGCGTTCGCAGCCGGCAACCCGGACAGGTGGCATCGTCCGTCTCGCAGCGCCGCTCCGCGCAGTAGACGAGAACCGCTTCGAGTGCCGCACGCTCGAGCCCGGCGAAGCCGTCCGTGGCAGCGCTGATCCCCCGCTCGTGCGCCTCGGCGACGATGCGGCCGACCGCTATGTTGCTGTCCGCCAGCACGGGCGTGCGTGCTTTGCCTTCGCCGCTGACCACGACCGGCCTGTCCACCGCGCTCACCGTGCCATCGCTCCCAGCAGTCATGCGAGAAATTCGCGCAGATGCCCGATCACCCCTGCGGTCCTCTGATGCACTACCCAGTGGTCGGCGCCCTCGATTTCGCGCAGCTCTACGAGGTGGTCGCAGTACTCCTGCAGGCTTGCGGAGCTCACCGGCAGCAGCGCCCGGTCCTGCATCCCCCAAATCAGCAGGTGAGGCATACGCACCCTGAGCTGCGCCGAGTCGAGCCTCGGCACCTTGCCCATGTCGACCGCCTCGCCGACCGTTGGCACCACCAGCGGGCTCGCCCGGTACCAGTTGAGCATGCTGGTCAGTGTGCCCGGTGCCGACCAGGCCTGCAGATAGGCGGCCCGCTTGTCGGGGCTCATCCAGGCCAGATCACCGAACCGACCCACCATCCGCATCAGCCCGGCGTATCCATCGACCGAGAGCTGCTGTTCGGCATCGCCAGCGCGCAATTCGTGCATATACGAGCTCGCGGCCAGCTGCGCCGGATCCTCGATCAGGGACTTCTGGAAGGGGCCCGGATGCACCCCGTTGATGACCGCAAGCTTGGCGATCCGCCTCGGTGCCGCGATCGCCATGGCGTAGGCGACCGAGCCGCCCCAGTCGTGTCCGACCACCGCGAACGGCGTCACCGGTGACAGCTGATCGGCCAGCGCCAGCATATCGCGCACCAGGTGCTTGATGGCGTAGGCCGCCACCCCATCCGGCTTGCTGGAGCGGCCATATCCCCGCTGGTTGGGTGCCACCGCATGGTAGCGATCCGCAAACGCCGGCATCACCCCGGCCCAGCTGTCCGCGTCCTCGGGAAAGCCGTGCAGGAACAGCAGCAGCGGCGCCTCCGCATCACCCGCGCAGCGCACGTCGAGATCGATGCCATTGGCCCGTATGGTCGTGCGCCGCATGGGTCGCCTCCGCAGCCGCCGGGGAGGCGGCGCCCGCCCAACCTGCCCAAAGCACGGGCATCTGTCGAGGCATGCCCCGCTTGCGACCAGAGCGTCACTTTGCGCGCTGGTGCGCCGATGCTATAGGGGCGCGGGCACAGCCTCCCACCCAGTTTGCGAGGCGCGAGAGCGAGGTCGATTCAGCCATGCAGAAGATCAAGGTCACCGGCACGGTCGTCGAGATGGACGGCGACGAGATGACACGCATCATCTGGAAGCTGATCAAGGACAAGCTGATCCACCCCTATCTCGACCTGAAACTCGAGTACTACGATCTCGGCGTCGAGCACCGCGACGCCACCAACGACCAGGTCACCGTCGACGCCGCCAATGCCACCAAGAAGTACGGCGTGGCCGTCAAGTGCGCCACCATTACCCCCGACGAGGGCCGCGTCAAAGAGTTCGGCCTCAAGGAGATGTGGCGCTCGCCCAACGGCACCATCCGCAACATCCTGGGCGGCGTGATCTTCCGCGAGCCTATCATCTGCAAGAACGTGCCGCGCCTGGTGCCCGGCTGGACGCAGCCCATCATCATCGGCCGCCACGCCTACGGCGACCAGTACCGCGCCACCGATTTCAAGTTCCCCGGCAAGGGCACCATCACCATCAAATTCGTCGGCGACGACGGCAAGGTGATCGAGCGGGAAGTCTTCAAGGCGCCGGGCGGCGGCGTCACCATGGCCATGTACAATCTCGACGAGTCCATCATCGAGTTCGCGCGCGCCTCGATGAACTATGCGCTCAGCCGCGGCTATCCACTCTACCTGTCGACCAAGAACACCATCCTGAAGCAGTACGACGGCCGCTTCATGGAACTGTTCCAGCAGGTGTTCGACGCCGAGTTCAAGGACAAGTTCGCCGCCAAGAAGATCACCTACGAGCATCGCCTGATCGACGACATGGTGGCCGCCGCACTGAAGTGGTCGGGCGGCTACATCTGGGCCTGCAAGAACTATGACGGCGACGTGCAGTCCGACACGGTGGCGCAAGGCTTCGGCTCGCTTGGCTTGATGACCAGCGTGCTGCTCACGCCCGACGGCAAGACCGTCGAGGCCGAAGCCGCGCACGGCACGGTCACGCGCCACTACCGCGAGCACCAGAAGGGCAAGGAGACCTCCACCAACTCGATCGCCTCCATCTTCGCCTGGACGCGGGGCCTGGCGCACCGCGCCAAGCTGGACAACAACCCCGAACTCGCCAAGTTTTCCAGCACGCTGGAAAAAGTGTGCGTCGACACGGTGGAGGCGGGCTTCATGACCAAGGATCTGGCGCTACTGGTCGGCGCCGATCAGAAGTGGCTGTCCACCACCGGCTTCCTCGACAAGGTCGACGAGAACCTCAAGAAGGCCATGGCTGCCTGAAAAGGAGGCGCATGGCGCCGGCACCGCGAGCCAACCCGTCGGAGCGCGACGGGGCACGCGGACGAGCACCTCGGGGCGCCGGTGCCATTTCAGCGGGGCCTGCGTGCGGCAATCTCGGCCATCACTGACGCAGTGATCTGGCTATCCACCTGGGGTGATGGCGCGCGATCTGCACCTCGCCGCCCAGGGCCGCTAATCGCGACTGTCAGTGACCACACGCCGCAGTGGCGCCGCAATGGGGCGTCGTATTCGCACTCCGCAAAATGGAGGCGGCATGCGGCGCATTCTTGCGGGCGTATTGGCGGCGGGGCTTGGGCTGGGAGCCTTCGCCTATCTCAACAACAGCAATCTGCTGGCGACGACCGGCTCGGGCAAACCGGTGCTGCTCGCCCATCGCGGCCTGGCGCAGACCTTCAACCACGTTGGGCTGAAAGGCGACACCTGCACGGCCAGCCGCATCGATCTACCAGCTCATCCCTATCTCGAGAACACGCTGGCCTCCATGGAGGCCGCCTTCCGTGCCGGTGCCGACATCGTCGAATTCGACATCCATCCGACCATCGATGGCGCCTTTGTCGTGTTCCACGATTGGACCGTCGACTGCCGCACCGACGGAACCGGCGTGACCCGCTCGCACACGCTGGCGACCTTGAAGGCATTGGATATCGGCTACGGCTACACCTCTGACGGCGGCAAGACATTTCCCTTTCGCGGCAAGGGCGTCGGGCTGATGCCGACGCTCGACGAGGTGTTGGCTGCTTTTCCGGGCAAGCGGTTCCTCATCCACGTGAAGAGCAACGACGCGGCCGAGGGCGAGCAGCTCGCCGCCAAGTTGGCTGCGCTGCCGGCGTCGCGCCTTGCCGAACTGATCGTGTACGGCGGCGATGCACCCGTTGCGAGCTTCGCCGCCCGCATGCCGGCTGTGCGAACCATGAGCCGGGCCAGCTTGAAAACCTGCCTGCTTAGTTATTTCGCCATTGGTTGGACCGGCCATGTGCCAGCGGCGTGCTGCCGCTCCATGGTGCTCATACCTAGCAACTACGCACCGTGGCTGTGGGGCTGGCCCGACCGTTTCCTGCAACGCATGCGCGAGGCGGGCACCGACGTTTATGTCTTGGGATCTCGGGAGGGCGATGAGTTCTCGCGCGGCATAGATAGCGACGCGGAATTCCACCGGCTCCCCGCGGGATATTCCGGAGGCATCTGGACCAATCGCATCGATCGCATTGCGCCGATGGCGCGGCGGTAGGGCATGCTAGGTTGCCCCGCGCAACCCATCGATAGGATGGTTCCCGTGAGCAACGCCCGCACGCCCTTGCACACCGGTGGCTGCCAGTGCGGCGCCGTCCGCTACGCTCTGTACGCCGAGCCGACCAATCCGCATGTGTGCCACTGCCGCATGTGCCAGAAGGCCTTCGGCAACTACTTCGCGCCGCTGGCCGGCCTGCCACTCGGTGATTTCGCCTGGACCTTCGGCACGCCCGGCGTGTTCAAGAGCTCGGAGGCCGCCGAGCGCGGCTTTTGCCGCGATTGCGGCACCCCGCTGTTCTTTCGCTACGTTGACCGCGACCGCATCTCGCTCTCGCTCGGCAGTCTGGACGATCCCACCCGCGTCGTGCCGGCCAAGCAGTTCGGCATCGAGAGTCGGGTAACGTTCTTGGCAACACTGACCGGCCTGCCCGGTACGCGCACCGAGGACGACGTCCCACCGGCCGATATGGTACGCCTCATGAGCCGCCAGCATCCCGACCAGATTGACTGAGGCCGCTGAACGCCGAATTTACAGTCGGTTAGCCAAATAGCCCGCGTTCTGTGAAAAAACCCTCATGCTGAAGAGACTGTTAGGCCAACAGCTTTAGGTATTCTGGCTGCGTATTCGAGGAGCCAGAAATGCCGGAATCGGCACGGGGAGGCTTGAGAGCCATTCCTGTTCGCAAGTTGATCGGCCTGCTCGGCGTACTCATTGCCGTGGTTACGGCCGTCGGCCCGCCGGTCGGCTACCTCATCAACGGCTATTGGAAGCAGCATACCTGGCTTGCCTACCGGTCGGAGATGACCTCCGCGCGCGCCACCCGGTTCGTTCGAGAGCACCGTTCCGAATGGCAGGCCGATGCGGGACGCCTCGCCACAGCCATCGGCATTGGCAACCAGAGCCCTCGGCCGCTGGGCCAGCGCTTGCTGAGCCTTGACGGCTCTGTCCTTGCGGACAGGGGTGAGAAACTGCTCCACCCCACAACCGATCTCGTAACCCCTCTGATCGTCGACGGCTCGACCGTCGCGTTCGTGCAGTCCACCGCCACCTTGCGGCCGTTGCTGATCGAAACGGGGCTCCTGGCGCTTTTCAGCCTCGGTCTCGGCATCGCCGCCTATTTCGCCTTCACAGTGCTGCCGCTGCGGGCCCTGGATCGATCGTTGGGCAAACTCGAGGTGGCCAATGCCAAGTTCAAGCAGCAAAATCTCATGCTGGATACGGCCCTGACCAACATGCACCAGGGCCTTGCCATGTTCGACGCCAACGAGCGCCTGGTGTTCGCCAACGACCGGTGGGCCCTGCTGTACGGGATGACACCCGAGGAGCTGAAACCCGGAACCAGCCTTCGCGAAGTCATCGATCACTGCGTCGCCAAGGGCCTGTACATCGATCTGACGGTCAACGATATCGTCGACAAGGTGCGGGGACACGTCGCCGGCAAGGTAGTCAGCTACTTTCTGCGCAAGCTGTCGGACGGCCGCACGGTTGCCATAACGGTCCGGCCGCGCAAAGAGGGCGGCTGGGTGACGACCTGCGAGGACGTCACCGAGCATGAGCGCCTCAACACGCGCCTCGGTGAGCAGAACCATCGCCTGCGCGAGCAGGAAAAGGCGCTGAAGTCCCAGAACCTGATCCTCGACGCGGCGCTGGAAACCATGTCGCAGGGCCTGTGCATGTTCGACGCCGAGCAGAAGGTCGTCACCTGCAATGCGCGCTATGCGCAAATGTACGGTTTGACCATGCAGCAGGTGAAGCCCGGCACCACCCTGCAAGAGATCATCAAGCTGCGCGTCGCCAGCGGCGCCTACGCCGATCGAAAGCCCGAGGAATACACCCGTGACCGCATCTCCCCGATCCTGGCGCCGTCCAATACCATTCACGAGCTGAGCGATGGCCGCTCGATAGCCGTCGCGCGCCGGCCGATGCCGGGCGGCGGCTGGGTCACCACGCACGAGGACATCACCGAGCAACGCCGCCGGGAAGCGCGCATCGCCTACATGGCTCACCACGACGCGCTGACCGACCTGCCCAACCGCGTGTTGATGAACGAGAAGCTGGAGCTGGCTCTGGGGCGCATCCGGGAGGGCGAGATCGCTGCCTGCCACCTCCTCGACCTCGACGACTTCAAGAACATCAATGATACGCTGGGCCACCCTGCCGGCGACAAGCTGCTGCGCAAAGTCGCCGATCGCCTGCGCACCATGGTGCGCAGCACCGACACGATCGCACGCATGGGCGGCGACGAGTTCGCCATCCTGCAGTGCGGCCTGACGCAACCGGCA
>Ga0075368_10000336_pt1 | contig 13790 bp, 10 predicted proteins | sample EndMethybrTD3033_FD_71518 | JGI IMG/M metagenome (GOLD analysis project Ga0075368, IMG submission 71518) | Populus endosphere microbial communities from Tennessee, USA - Endosphere MetaG P. TD hybrid TD303-3 | ecosystem: Host-associated > Plants > Roots > Endosphere | place: USA: Tennessee... | reverse complement strand
TGAGCCGATTGAGGCGACAGCGGTGCTCTCGTCTGACATGCGAGTGAAGCGCGTTGACTACGGTAGCGCGCTCATGCGAGGCCCGCTTCGGGTCATTATTGACGCTCGCTAACCACCAGCGGAGGGGAGAAATAGCCCGGAAGCAGCCGTTGGATCAGTGATCTAGGCGACTGCGGGCGCATTTGGTCCGTCTCTCAACCAAGGAGACAGACCATGCAAGACCAACAAGCGCCTGCCGACAACTCCACACGCCGCACGCCTTGGAACAAGGGAAAGATCGTCGGCGCCAAACCGCCGTTGCGGCCGAGCCACGTCTGGTCGATCAGAACCAAACTGCAGATGGAGGACCGCAAACGCAACCTCGCACTGTTCAACTTAGCGATCGACCGAAAGACGCTCAGAACCTGACATTCGCCCTTCGGCAGAGATGTGCCAAAAGTTGGCATCGCTAGAGCCACAACACCTTGCGACGTAGGTCGATGTCATCGCGGAGGGCCTTGGACGCCCCCGACCACGTAACTTGGCCGCGCTCGAGGGCGACCGTCCGGTCTGAGAGAGCGAGCGCCAGATCCAGGTGGTGGTCGACGATAACAATCGCCACCTCGTGGCGAAGCTTGTCGAAACTCTCGAACAGCTGTTCAATCACCGATGGCGCTAGGCCTTCGAACGGTTCATCGAGGAGGAGCACGCGCACATTACCTGACAGGGCGCGCGCGACCGCAACCATCTGCTGTTCACCACCCGAGAGATAGTCAGCCGGCGTCGTCAGTCGCTGCTGGAGCCGGGGAAAATACTCGAGGATGCGGTCAAGCTCCCAGCGCACGCCAACGCCACCCTGTCGCCTGAGACGCCCGAGCTCCAGATTGTGCGCGACACTCATGCCGGCAAACAATGCCCGGCCCTGGGGCACGTAACCAATGCCCAGCCGGGCAATGCGCGCCGATGAAAGGCCGCGGATGTCCTTGCCATCCAAAGTGATGGTGCCGTCGCGCGGAGGCGCAATGCCGATCAGCGACTTCAGCAGCGTCGACTTGCCGGCGCCGTTGCGGCCCAGTAGTGCCACGATCTCATTCTCGTGCACGTCGAGCGAGACGTCATGCAGCACGTGGCTTTTGCCGTAGAAGGTGTTGATCTTATCCAGCGACAGCAGTGTCTTTGGACTGGCCGCAGTGCCGCGCGGCTTGGCTGCGATGTGGGCCGCACCAGAGCCGATATAGACTTCCTGCACCTCCTTCGACGAGCGCACGGTCTCCACGTTGCCGTCGACGAGTACCTTGCCGTCATGCATAACCGTGACGTGGTCGGCAAGCTTGAACACGCGGTCAATGTCGTGCTCGACGAGGAGCACAGGCAGGTCCGCCGACAGCTTTTTTACCAGATTGGCGATGCGTTCGCGCTCAGCGGCGGCGAGCCCGGCAAGCGGCTCATCCAGCAGCAGGAGCTTTGGCTTGGTGGCAAGCGCTAGCCCCATGTCGAGCAGGCGTTGACCGCCGTAGGACAAGGCGCCAGCTTCGGCCTGTTCTATGCCCGCCACGCCCAGATAGCGCACAATCGCCGCGGTCTCGCTTTCGATGTCAGCAATGCCATGCGCGGACGCCCAACCGTTGAAGCGCGCAGGATGGCTCGCCTGCACGGCCAGGCGGATATTCTCGTCCACCGTCAGCGCCGGAAAAAGGTTGGTGATCTGGAACGAGCGGCCAATCCCGGCTCTTGTGATCGCCTCCGGCATGAGACCGGCAATGTTGCGACCAGACAGCTGAATTTCTCCGGCGTCGGGCGGGAACATGCCCGACACAACATTGAACGCAGTCGTCTTGCCGGCTCCGTTCGGCCCGATCAAGGCATGCAGGCTGCGATCACAAACAAAGAAGCTCACGCCCTGCACAGCGCGAATGCCACCGAAGCTCTTGACCAGTCCCTTGACGTGGAGGATCGGCCCATCGCCATGGACCGCGGGCCTCAGGAATGCCGGCAGCGGCTCGTCGCCGACGTGGCGGCCGGCCATGGCGGCCTCCTCGAATACGACTTTACGGAAGGGGCGCAAGACTCGCTCGGCGACCCCGACAAGGCCGGTCGGCGAGAACACGATGAAGCCCACAAACAGCAGGCCAAAGTACAGCAACCAGTAGGCGGTATAGATCGACAGAAACTCGCGGAACAGAATGTAGAACAAGGCCCCAAGCGCAGGCCCGAGAAAGCTTCTCATGCCGCCGATCACCACCATTGCCAGCAGCTCGCCAGAGAACGCGACGTCAAGCGGATCGGCAGACGCGAAACGATGATTCATGACCGACAGAGTGCCGGCGACACCGACCACGGTCGCGGAGATGACAAAGCCCAAAAGCTTGTAGTGGTTGGTGGGGTAGCCAATGAAGCGCGCCCGCTGTTCATTCTCGCGGATCGCCACCAGGACGGTTCCGGCGGGCGAGCGCAGAAAGCGCCACAGCGCGCCCGAGACGAAGAATCCAACAGTGGCCACTACCCAATAGTACGTCCAGTTATCGTCCAGGTTTAGCCCAAAGGGATGCGGGCGCACCACGTTGCCAAGACCGTTCTCGCCACCGGTAAACTCCGTCCAGCGGTAGCAAACCGCCCACAGCATTGCGGTGAGCGCCAGGGTCAACAGCGAGAAGTACACGCCCCGCCTCCGCAAGATGAGCGCTCCCATCACGACCGCCGTCACGACGATAAATAGCAGGGCAAACAGCAGCGGCAACCACAGGGCGCCGGGCCACCAGTGCCGCTGCGTCAGCGCGAAGGCGTAGGCTGCCAAGCCGAACCACGCGCCGTGACCGAAGGAAACGAGCCCTGTCGACCCCACCAGGATGTTGAGACCGAGGCATGCCAGCGACAGGATCACCACGTCAGTCGCAGTCTTGAGCGTGAGGCCGGCGCCAAGGATGGCAAACGGCAACACGATAAGAGCGACGACAGCGATGACCAGCGGGACAAATTCCTTGCGCATCGCCGTCTCACTCGAAGCGCTGGATGCGCTCACCCAGCAGGCCGCGCGGACGAAAGAGCAGGATTAGCGCCATCAGAGCGTAAATGGCGGGCTCAGCGGCAGGCGGGAAGACGTGCACGACCAGGCCACGCACAACGCCGACGATTACAGCTGCCAGCACCACGCCCCAGAACGAGCCGAGCCCGCCGATAACCACGACCACGAACGCCCCGGTGAGTATCTCCGCGCCCATAGCGGGGTGGACGCCGGTGATGGGTGCCAGCAGCACTCCGGCGATTCCGGCCAGTCCGACACCTAGCATTGCGATCGCCGCCATGTAGGGCTCGAGCGAGATGCCAAGCGCGCCGACCATGTCGGGATTCTGCACGCCGGCACGCACCACGCGGCCGAACGCCGTCCGCTGCAAAAGCAGCCAGGTCGCGGCCACCAGCAGGCAAACGAGCAGCAGGATGGCGAGCCGGTACCGCGACAGAATGAAGTCGCCGATGAAGAACTGCCCTCTCAGCCACTCGGGGATGGCATACGGCAGCGGCGCGGCCCCGAAGATGATGCGCAATGATTGCTCGCCCACCATGGCGAGGCCGAACGTCAGCAGCAGCGAGAGTATCGGGTCTGAACGGTAGAAGCGGCGAAACAGCAGCCGTTCGATGACGAGGCCGAGCAGCCCAACCAGCACTGGCGACGCGATCAGGGAGCCACCGAACCCGATCCTCGGCGTCAGCACCACGGCGAGATAGGCGCCGATGGCGTAGAACGCGCCGTGCGCAAGGTTGACGATTCCGCCGAGCGAGAAGATGAGCGACAGGCCGAGCGCGATGAGGAGATAGATAGCGCCGACCAGGAGGCCGTTGATGATCTGGCCGACGATGAGCGTTGTCTGCACTGGCCTATGATTTCCCGATGCGCCGTGGAAAACATGCGGGCGGCGTGACGCCGCCCGCTGGTATGGTCATCCGCGAACTGCTGCGATCAAGACAACTTGCAGGTATTCTCCTCGGACGTGGCCGCGATCACCTCGAGGTTCTCGTTCGGTCCGGGCACGGCAGCGCCGGCCTTGAAGATGTCGTAGTCGTTCTTGATCTCGGCAACCGGCAGCGCCGTGATCGTATACATCTCCTGCATCATCTGGTGATCGGCCTTGCGGAAATAGCCTTCGCGCGCCTTGCCGATATCAAACTTGGCGCCCGACTCGAAGTACTCGACGATCTTCGCCGGTTCGATCGACTTCGCCTCGTTCATCGCCCGAGCCATGATCTTCAGCGTCTGGTAGTCACCCCAGGCTTGGTTCTCGGGCGGTTTGCCGTACTTCTTCCGGAAGGTGTCGACAAACGTCTTGGAGCCGGGCGTATCGAGCAGATGATGCCAGAGCAGCGGCCAGGTGCCGAGGAAATTGCCTTTGCCCGCGCCCCAAGCCACCGCCGTGTCGTAGGCAAAGCCTACCACCGGGAATTGCAGACCGAGCTCGGTATACTGTTTGACGAAGTTCGTAATCTGATTGCCCGCCAAGTTCGACACGACGAGATCGGGCTTGGTGTCGCGAATCTTGAGCAGGTAGGCGGAAAAATCGGTGGCATTGGTGGCCACCAGCTCATCGGCCGCGAACTGGCCGCCATTGGCCTCCATGAAGCGCTTGGCCACCTTGAGCAGGTCGTGGCCGAACGCGTAGTCGGCCGTCAACGAGTACCAGCGCTTGCCTTTGACCATATTGTCGGCCAGCAGTCCGCGCCCGACCGCCTTCACATACATCGAGTTCTGCGCCTCGACGTGGAACATGAACTTCTTACAGTCGGAGCCGCGCAACGCGTCGGAATTGCAGCCCGTGTTGATGTAGAGGACCTTGGCCCGGTCGACGACCTGGGCGATGGCGAGCCCCGAGGCGGAAGAGATCTCGCCAATGATGCAGGCGACCTTATCTCGTTCGACAAAGCGCTCCGCCTTCTGGGAGGCCGTCTGCGGGTTGACCGAATCCTCCATCACCAGCTCGACCTTGCGGCCCATCACGCCGCCTGCTCCGTTGACCTCCTCAAGCGCGAGCTTGACGCCCATTTGGGCAAACTCGCCCAGCGGTCCAAGGAAGCCGGTCAGCGGTGTCAGGTGGCCGAACTTGAGAACATCTTGCGCCCTCAGGATGCCCGGAAAGCCCATGGTGGCAGCTGCAGCCAATCCCGCAGCGCCCCGCACCACACCGCGACGCGTTACCTTCTCCGAACGAAGCATGTGTTTCCTCCTAATTTATGCAAACTTTTGGGCTGGAGTACTCCAGCGATGATCGGGCAGCGTGGTGTAGACCGCCAGGTTTGTCCAGCCAGATCCGACACAGCGTTATTGGGCCTCAAGGGTGTGAATTGTGCGTCGCAGGCACAGGCGAAACTGCTGACTGGAGCGAGCCAGTTCTTGCACTAAGCTACCCAAATCGCCGAAGTGGCACGCCAATCGGCCGTGATGAGAGGACGCTTAGGCCACTCATTGGATCTCGAATTTGATATGGTCGTAGCAGGCGCTGGCTCGGCGGGATGCTATTGGGCAGGGGAAACGCTGTTGCCGATCGCCCCATGTGGTCTTACCTCGTTGTAGTGCCACTCAGGCCATTCTCTGGAGCGGTCCGTCGAGCGTCACGTGGTTCTGATCGCGCGACATGAAGTCGGTACCCTGATCAACGCGGATGGCGCTCGGGTATTGCGGTCGGCGCGAAATTGATAAAGATCGCGCCGCGACTGTCGTGCGCACCCGTTAGGACGTAACCAGCTCACAGAGCAACCCGGATACTTCAGTGGACTCGAATCCGAACAGGCGAGAGATACTGCGCCAGCGCGTTTTCCAGGTGCTCGAGCACGGACGACGCAGGGAGCCGGCTTCGCGGATCTTGGACTGGATTCTGGTCGCGCTGATTTGTGGCAACGTCGCCGCCGCGGTGGCACAGACCGTTCCGGCCATCGCCCTAAACCATGGCACGAGCCTGCAAATATTCGATCGGCTCTGCGTGTTGGTATTTGCCCTCGAATATGCCGCGCGGATTTGGGCCGGGCCGGAGCATCCGCTGCTTCGGCAGCACACGGCTTTCGGCGCACGCCTTCGCTTTGCCTCAACCCCGTTGATGATCATAGATGCCCTTGCGCTGCTCCCCCTGCTGCTCGAGCTTGCATTTCCACAGTACAGCCTCTTGGTGCTCACGCGCCTGGTGCGCTTCCTCAAGCTTGCGCGCTACTCCCCGGCGTTAGCCACCATCGGCCGTGTCATCGCCGGCGAACGTCGAGCGTTACTGGCGTGCATCATCATCTTCGTTGGAGTGTTGTTGACTGCAGCCGCCGCCATGTACGCCGTTGAAGGCGCCATACAGCCGGACCGGCTTGGCGATATGCCGAAAGCGATTTGGTGGGCGGCTTCCATGCTTGCCAAGATCGGTGGAGCAGAGACGACGCCGCTGACGACGCTTGGTAGCCTCATTGCCGCTCTCACGGTAATGCTCGGGATTGGTTGCTTCGCGTTACCCGTCGCGATCATCGGGCGCGGCTTCTACGAGGAAATCCGTCGCCGCGACTTCGTTGTGACGTTCGCCATGGTCGCGCAGGTTCCACTTTTCGCCCGCTTGGATGCACGCTCGATCGCCGAGCTCGTGGGAATTCTCAGAGCCCGCTCCGTCGCGGCCGGCACGACGATCGTCCGTAAAGGAGATCGCGGCGATGCCATGTATCTCATCGCCAGCGGATCGGTGGATGTGAACGCGCCGAGCGGCAAAGTGCGCCTTGCAGAAGGAGACTTCTTCGGCGAGATTGCACTATTGTCGCGCGAACCGCGGTCCGCAACAGTGACGGCAGTTCGGGCGACTGATTTACTGGTTCTTGATGTCGACGATTTCCTTGATCTGCTTGAGCGCCTCCCGGATATCAGAGCGAGGGTGCAAGACATCTCGCAACAGCGCATGGCAACGCCCGAGCAGTGACCGAACGGATAGAACCCGACAACGGCTGTGGCACACATGTCCCCGTGCGCGGCGCTTCAGCACAATCCGGCAGCTTCCAAGGGCAGAGCCGATCTGCTGGCCGGATCGCCGCTACGGTGAATTTTAACCCCGAGCTGCCTTAAGCAGTTGCGGGATGCGGGGTACACAGTCGAACGCCTTGCAGAGTTTGCGGTCGCGCGCTCACGTTGCGTCAAGTGGCGGTCCAGCCGCCATCGACCGGCAGCACGGCGCCCGTGATGTCGCGGCCGCCGGGACCGCACAGGAAGGCGATCAATGCACCGACGCTTTCCAATCCGACAAACCGACCAGCGGGACGACGGCCCGCCAGATACTGGCAGGTTGCTTCATCCTCGCTGATGCCGTTCGCCGCAGCGAGCTTGGCGATGCGCGCCATGATGTCGGGTGTCGCAAGTGTCCCCGGGCAGATCGCATTGCAGGTGATGTCCTGATCGTCGGCCTCGAGCGCAATTGCACGGGTCATACCGATCAAGGCGGTCTTGGTCGTAACGTAGCCGATCCGATCTTCCGCACCGCGCGAGCCATAGTAGGAGGAGAGGTTGAAGATGCGCCCCCAGCCGCGCGCACGCATCATCGGCAACGCCAGCCGGGCAATGTGGAACGGGGCGGAGAGATTGACGGACAGTGACTGCTCCCATTGCGCCGGCGTCAGATTTTCGATCGATGCGAAGTGACGCACGACGGCGTTGTTGACCACGATATCGACACTGCCAAATCGGGCTGCCGAAGCGGTGACCAGCCTTTCGATCTCTGCCAGGTGCGAGATGTCGGCCTGCTCGTAGACGGCATCGACAGCAAAGTCCTGTGCCAGCTTGTGTTGCGCAGCGCTGCCCTCCTCGGCGGGCGCAATGCCGTTCAGGACGATACTGCAACCCAACTCCGCAAGCGCCCTGGCGATCGCGAAGCCGAGGCCCGAAGTCGAACCGGTGATCAGGGCACACTTGCCGGCAAGGATGGCGGCCATCAGGCACCCGCGAGACGCATGACGGAGCCGGCGTCCGGACTGCCATCGAGCGACCAGATCGCATCGATCAGGGGCGACGGATCGAGCGTGGGGCAGCCATAGCTCGCCAGTTCCTTCACCTTCGCTTCTATGTCTGTGTCCGACATCGGGCACTTCGGAGTGCCTCGGCCCTGCTCGACAAATGAATGCAGCGTCCTTCCATCAACGAGCGTAACGGTCACGTTCGCCGCCTCGACCGGAGTACCTGGTCGCTCGCGGACGTGCACCTTGCTGCGCAGCGCAACAATGTCGGGGCTGATTACGACCGCATCTTCGAATTGCGCAACGCCGGCGAGACCCTGGATAAGGGCAACGGCAACGCTGTGCTGCGTGCTGACTTGCGCCTCGCGGCCCGTGGTGACCGCGGGCCGGTCGGTGCGCTCGCGGAGAAGCGAATGGCCCTCGACCTTGATATCCGTGATCGCATCGAGGCTCAGGCCAGGGTTCTGCGCACGCAGATCGAGGCAAGCGTCGATGACGGGAAACAGCACCACCCCGCAAGGATAGGGCTTGTGGGTGTTCGCCCTCAGCTCCCAGGTTTCTCCCAGCCCCTTGGATATGGCGGCAAGGTTGGCCTCGTTGCCCATTACCGATGTGAAGCCGCGCGGGCCGGCGATAGGCTCGGTTGGGCCGGTGACACCGGCCTCGGCAAACAGCGCTGCCGACAGACCGCCGCGCGCCGAAGCTCCGACGCCGATGCTCTTGGCCATCGTGCCGAGCGTTTCGATCAATCCAGACGATTGCGCGGAGGCGTTGCCCATCGCCCAGAGTGTGCGCTCGGCATCGAGGCGCAAGACTTTTGCGGCTGCCGCTGCCGCACCGAACACGCCGCACGTGGACGTGATGTGCCAGCCGCGCTTGTAGTGCCACGGCGATACCGCGTTGCCGAGACGGCACTCTACCTCCGCCCCGAGCACGAACGCGTGCAGCAGCTCCTCCCCGGTCATGGGATGGCTTTCGGCGAGTGCAAACAACGCGGGCGCAACCGGGGCGGTCGGATGAATGATGGTCGGGTGATGCGTGTCGTCAAAGTCGAACACGTTGCCGCTGGCTGCGTTGACAAACGCGGCGCCGAGCATGTCGAGCCTTGTCGTGTGACCGATCACGGTCGCGTCGCGCGGACCCGAAAAGCGATCCAGTACCGCGAGCACACCCTTGACGGCCGCATCCCGGCTGCCCCCCAGGGCCGTGCCGAAGAAGTTCAGGATCGACCGCTTTGCTGCGTGGCGTACATCCTCCGGCACGTCTTCCCATCGCGAGGAGATGAGAAAGTCGACAACGGGGCCTGTGACGGGCGTTTGCATGCGTCAGCCGATCGTCCTGGGAAGCCAGAGCACAATTTCGGGGAAGATATACAGCAGCCAGATGAAGCCGAGCATCAGGAAGATGAAAGGCGTAACTCCAACGATGATGTCGCGCAACTCGACGTTGGGGCTCATGCCCTTCAGCACGAACAGGACCAGACCGACCGGCGGCGTGACAAGTCCGATCTCGACGAGCAGCACCAGAATGACGCCGAACCAGATCGGATCGAGTCCGATCGCCACGATGATCGGGAACGTAACGGACAGCGTCATCAGCATCATGGCGATCGATTCGATGAAGCAACCCAGGATCAAATAGACGATCACGATGATGAGCATCACGGCCCATGGTGCCAGGTTGGCATCGTTGACAACCTGAACCATGGCGCGCGGCAGGCGAAGAAAATCGAAAACCCAGCTCAGCACGGCAGCGGCGACCACGATCAACATGATGAACGAGGTGACCTTCACGGTGTCGAGCAGCACGTTATAGAACGCCGACCAATCGAGGCGTTGCCGTTGCACGGCCATGATCAGCGCGACGCCCGCGCCGAGCGCACCGGCCTCAGTGGGCGTGGCTATGCCCAAATAAAGCGATCCGAGCACGGCGCCGATCAGCAGGATGAACGGCAAAACGGCGACGGCTGCGGTGGCCTTCGCTTTGAAACTGAACCCCTCACCGCGTGGAACTGCCGTCGGGACGAAGAAGGTCCAGATGGCGACCAGCAGCATGAACAGCGCGGACAGCAGAAGGCCGGGAACGATGCCGGCAATGAAGAGTTGCGTGACCGCAACGCCGACGACGTTGCCGTAGATGATCATGGCGATGCTGGGTGGAATCAGGATGCCGAGCGTTGCGCCGGCCGCGACCACGCCATAGGTCAGTTTCGGGCTGTAGCCGCGCTTCACCATTTCGGGCGCCGCCACCGAACCGAGCGTAGCAGCAGTTGCGAGGCTCGAGCCACACACCGCGGCGAAGGTGGCGGATGCGACCACGCTTGCGTGCGCGAGACCGCCCGGCGTGCGGCCGAACCATTTCACCAAGGCGTCGAACAGCTCGGACGTGATACCGCTGCGGACGAGCAGCGATCCCATCAGCACGAAGCTCGGCACCGCGGTGAGCGTGAACGTGTTGATGCTGGTCCAGGAGCGGTCCGCAATCACCGGCAACTGGGTGAGCGGGAGCAAGAAGTAGAGCCCCAGCATTCCCGTTACAGCCATCGAGAAGGCAACCCGGACGCCCATCGCGAGCAGAAGGCACAAGGTGCCGCCCAGCAACAGTCCGATCCAGAGCTGCGAGGAGCCGCGCGCGAAATAGAACAGCACGCTCAGCACCGCCATGAGCGCAACCACCGCGAGGGTAACGCGGACTCCACTCGAAGCGAGCATGCAGATGACGATTGCCGCGCAGATGGTGATCGTGCCCCAATCGAAACGTGTGCCTGGAATTCTCACATCGCTGCGCCCGAGCGAGAACAGGATCGCGATCACGCCCAGCGCAACCGCCAAGATCACCCACTGTGCCAGGACGCCGCGCGGGGGACGCAACTTGAAGATGTCGCGCAGGAGCGCGGCGACGAACAGCCCGTATCCGATCGTGAGAGGCACTTGCGGAAGCCATTGCGGCGTTCCTAGCAAACCCCAATCGCGTGCGTCGTGGAGATATTCAAGGAATGTGAACCGCGCGCAGTGCCAAGCGGCAATCGTCGCAAAAAGAACGCCGAGCCAGAGACCGACCAGCTCAATGAACATGCGTTGCTCCCTGCCGAGGCGATCGACAAGTATCTCGACCTGGATATGTGCATTCGCGCGCTGCGCTTCAGCCAGTCCCAGAAAGACGACGGCGACGAACAGGTAGGTGCTGACTTCCGTCACCCAGGTCGTGGGCGCGTTGAAGATGTAGCGGGAAATGACCTCGTAGCAGACCACGACCGTCATGACCGCAAGCGCCACGGACGCAATGAACCCGGCAGATGCGGAGATGCGATCGATGGCGCGCACGACGCCCAAGTCGTCCGCATCCGGCGCGTGCAATGCCGGCGCAACGATTTCGCTCATAGGCGTCCTCCCGCCACTTCTTTCTTGCCCCTGCGCCTACACCAACCATGCTTGACATGCAATCGGACCGTCATATTGTATGATTGCGTGACTGATCCAACGAGAACGCATGGCACGGCGGCGACGCACGGCCACCAACAAAATGGATCCAGGAGGAAACGGATGTTGCTAAGCCGCACAGGCGTAGTGTTTTCAGCGATCGTCGCCGGCACGGCGCTGATGGCGCAGCCCGCATGGTCGCAGAAGAACTACGACCTCACGATGGGCATCATCGTTTCGCCGGGCGATGCCTATACGGCGATGACGGCCAGCGTTCCGGACCGGATCAAGAAGGCCACCAACGGTCGCGTGTCGGTGACGGTGAGCGACTCGCTGGTCGCGCCGGCGCAGATCGCGTCGGCAGTACGCGACGGCCGGCTGCCGATGTCAGCTGCGCTGCACACATATCTGGCCGCGGACGAACCGCGCATGGGCATTTTCAACCTGCCTGGCCTGATCGACAACATCGACGAGTTCCACAAGGTGCGGCAAGCCTTCTGGGCGAAGGACACGGCGCAGATCTGGCTCGACAAGTGGGGCGCCGTCGTGCTCGCCGAGGGCGCATGGTGCCCGACCCGGCTGTTCTCGAAGACGCCAATCCACACCATCGAGGACTTCCAAAACAAGCGCATACGCGTGCACAATCCGCAGACGGCCGCCCTCCTGAACGCGCTCGGCGCCAAGCCGACGCCGATGGCGGTTCCGGAAATCATGCCGGGCCTCGAGCGCGGCGTCATCGACGGTGTCTTCATCTCGACCTGCGTGGGCGGCGCGCTCGAATTCTGGCGCGTGGCAAAGAACGTGCAGGATTGGGGCATCGGGCCGATCACCGGTTGGGCGATCCTCGTCAACAAGGCCGAATGGGAAGGCCTGCCGGCTGACATCCGCCAGCAGATGCAAGGCGCGATGGCCGAACTCGAGAAGGACGCCTACAGCCAGTACAACGCCTTCGTGCAAGCGGCGCTCGACAACATGAAGAAGAACGGCGTCGAGCCCTGGAGTGCATCGGCGGCGGATCGCGCCAAGCTGAACCAAGCGCAATACACCAAGCCGGTCATCGACAGCTGGGTGGCGCGCGCCAAGGAAGTCGGTTTCGATGGCGAGGCCTATGTTGCCAAGGTGCGTCAGGCGCTCGGCAAACCGGCGCCCTAGATAGGCGCCCGCGAGACCGCGCAGCATCGGCTATCTGCTGTGCGGCTCGCGCCTCCGACGGGCAAGATGCGGCGGACGCATGACGTCGACATTTCCTGAGCACGATTTCCGGGTCGAGAAGATCGCCGCGCCGTTGCGCCACGGCGTGACCGAAAGCATCCGCTACGCAATCGCACTCGGCCGCTTCAAGGGTGGCGAGCGGCTGCCCGAGCGGGCTCTGTGCGAGATGACGGGCGTCAGTCGGACGCTGGTGCGCGAGGCGCTCCGCCAGCTCGAGTCAGAGGGCCTGATCACGGTATTGCCGCATCGGGGCCCTGTCGTCGCCAAGCTGACCACCAGACAGGCCGAAGGCGTCTATCAGGTGCGCATGGAGCTTGAGGGCCTTGCCTGCCAGCTTTTTGCCGAGCACGCATCGGAAGACCAGCGCACGGCGCTGAACGAGGCGTTCGCGAACCTGAAGAGGGCATTTCGCAAGCCCGATCCTCTCGGGCGATTGAATGCAAAGAACCATTTCTACGACTGCCTGGTGGAAGGGTCCGGCAACGAAGCGCTTGGCATGAGCCTGCGCATGCTGAATGCGCGCGTCATGCTGTTGCGCGCAACTTCCCTGCGCGCTCCGGGCAGATCATCCGAAAGCCTGGCAGAGCTGGCCGAGCTGGTGGACGCGCTGATGGATCGCGATGCCAAGCGCGCCCGAAAGGCGGCCGTAAGCCATGTTCGCAATGCCGCCCAAGCGGCGATCGCATTGCTGCAAAATGACAAGTCGGGAGGAAGTTCAACGTGAAGCCTGTGCAATGGATTGCGGCGTGCATAGTCGGCTTGGCCAGCATCATGCCTGTGGCAGCGCAGGATTACCCGAACCGGGTGGTGACGCTGGTTGTGCCGTTCGCGGCCGGCGGACCGGGCGACACCATCGCGCGCATCGTAGGGGCCGCAATGAGCCCGTATCTCAGCCAGCAAATTATCATTGAGAACACGCTGGGCGCCGGCGGAACGATCGGCACGCATAGAGTCGCAAAGGCGCCCGCCGACGGCTACACGATCCTGCTCATGCATGTCGGGCAGGCCACCAGCGTCAGCCTCTACAAGAAGCTCCCCTACGACCCCGTCAATGACTTCGAGAAGATCGGGCTGGTCACCGATGTGCCCATGATCATCGTGGCGCGACCGGACTACCCGGCGAACGATCTGAAGGAGCTGATCGCCTTGGTGAAGGAGCGCGGCGACAAGGCGTTGTATGCCCACTCCGGCATCGGATCGGCGGCACATCTGTGCGGCATGGTCTTCCAG
>Ga0075368_10000335_pt1 | contig 13793 bp, 17 predicted proteins | sample EndMethybrTD3033_FD_71518 | JGI IMG/M metagenome (GOLD analysis project Ga0075368, IMG submission 71518) | Populus endosphere microbial communities from Tennessee, USA - Endosphere MetaG P. TD hybrid TD303-3 | ecosystem: Host-associated > Plants > Roots > Endosphere | place: USA: Tennessee... | reverse complement strand
GACGGCGATCTCCCGCGACGACTCCAGCGGCAGGTCGGCCATGTCGTCGTCGGTGAGGATGACCATCTCGCCGTCCTCGGTCTCGTAGCCCTTGGCGATGTCGGCGTACGCGACCTCCTCGCCGTCGATCGAGCAGACCCGCTGGTACTTGATCCGGCCGCCGTCCTTGGCGTGCACCTGACGGAACGACACGTCGTGCGACTCGGTGGCCGCATAGAGCTTCACCGGCACGCTGACCAGCCCGAACGAGACAGCGCCCTTCCAGATCGCACGCATTCCAGCAGGATAGGCGCGTGCTCCCCATGCTTGCGACCAAAGGCGCCCACGTGCCGACGGACGCCGGGTGGTCGCACGAGGTGAAGTGGGACGGCGTCCGCGTCCTCGCCGACACGACCAAGGGCGGCAGCACCCGCCTGCTGAGCCGCAACGAGAACCCGGTGACCGTCGCCTGGCCCGAGCTCAACCGCAGCCCGCTCGGCGACCGCGACCTGCTGGTCGACGGCGAGGTGATCGCGCTCAACGACCGCGGGCTCCCGGACTTCCGGGTGCTCCAGGACCGGATGCACGTGCGCAACGCCGCGGCCGCGGCCCGGCTCGCGGGCGCGCTGCCGGCGACGTACATGGTCTTCGACGTGATGCGCGTCGACGGCCGGGACCTGACCTCGATGCCGCTGGGGGAGCGCCGCAAGATCCTCGGCGACCTCGGGCTGGAGCACTCGACCTGGCAGGTGCCCGCGGCGTACGACGACGGACCGATGCTGTTCGAGGCCACCCTCCAGCAGGGCCTGGAGGGCATCGTCAGCAAGCGGCTGACCTCCCGGTACGTGTTCGGCGAGCGCACCAAGAACTGGCTCAAGTTCGCGCACCGGCACCGGCGCTCGTACGTCGTCGGCGGCTGGCGCCCGCAGGAGGGCACCGCCGACCGGCTGGCCGCGCTGCTCGTCGGCGAGATGACCCCGGAGGGGCTGATGTACCGCGGCCGGGTCGGCAGCGGCATCGGCGGCACCGCGAGCCGGGCGCTCACGCCCCTGGTCGCACCACTCGGCCGGGCGGACAGCCCGTTCGCCGACGAGGTGCCGCGGGTCGACTCCGTCGGCACGTTCTGGCTCGAGCCCGAGCTGGTCGTGGACGTGGAGACGCATGGACTCGGGTACCAGCGCCTCAGGCAGCCGTCGTACATCAACGTGCGTCACGACCTGACGCCCGACGACCTGGTCGACCAGTCATGAGGCAGGGCTGATGGCACGCGAGAAGCACGACCGGACCGAGGTGCAGGTCGACGTCGAGGGCCGGACGATGACGCTCTCGAACCTCGAGAAGGTGCTGTTCCCGCGCACCGGCACGACCAAGGGCGAGGTGCTCAACTACTACGCGCGGATCGCGCCGGTGATGCTGCCGCACCTCAAGGACCGCGCGGTGACCCGGATCCGCTGGCCGCACGGCACCGGGGACATGAGCTTCTTCGAGAAGAACGTCCCGCAGGGCACGCCCTCGTGGGTGCACACGGTCAAGGTGCCGACCACCGGCTCGCGCACCGCCGAGAAGCAGGACGGGATGCTCGTCTTCCCGATCGTCGACGACCTGGCGACGCTCACCTGGCTCGTCAACCTCGCGGCCCTGGAGCTGCACGTGCACCAGTGGACGGTCGGCCGCAACGGCCGCCCGCGCAACGCCGACCGGCTGGTGATCGACCTGGACCCCGGGGAGCCCGCGGGGCTGCACGAGTGCTGCCGGGTGGCGCTGCTCGTGCGCGACGCGCTGGCCGAGCGCGACCTGGTCGCGAAGCCGGTGACCAGCGGCAGCAAGGGCCTGCACCTCTACGCCGACCTGCCGCGCCGGCTGCCGTCCGACGAGTCCACGGCGCTGGCCAAGGAGGTCGCCGAGGCGCTGCAGGCCGAGCACGCCTCGCTGGTGACGGCGACCATGACCAAGGCCAAGCGGTCGGGGAAGGTCTTCCTCGACTGGTCCCAGAACGCCGGCTCGAAGACCACGATCTCGCCGTACTCCCTGCGCGGGAAGGAACGCCCGTACGTCGCGACGCCGGTGGGCTGGGACGAGGTCGAGGAGGGCGCGGCGGACGAGGACGGGCTGAGCCAGTTCCGCTTCGACGAGGTGCTGGCCCGGGTCGACCGCCACGGCGACCTGTTCGCCTGAGTGTTCGGCCTGAGTGAGGACTCCGTGGGTCATTTCCCGGGGCGGCGTTACCACGAATTGGGTATCGCCTTCCTGCGGCGTGGCGGCTCCGTGCCTCTGCTGGAGCAAGCGTTTCCATAGTCTTCCGGGGTGGGTGGAGGAGCCCACGGGGAGAGAGATCGCGGGGAGCATGGAGTTCACTCCTGAGCCGCATCCGTCCCCGGCGCTGAGCCGGGGACGGATCGTCGGCGCGCTCCTCGTCCTCGGTCCGGTCATCGTGCTCGTCTTCCTGCCGACCGTGATGGGCCTGCACCGTTACGTGGTGGCGGACGACGCGATGACCGGCGACCGGGACGGCAGCCTCGGCCGCGGTGCGGTGGCGCTGACCCGCGACGTACCGGCCACGGACCTCGAGGAGGGCGACGTCATTGCGTTCCGCCCGCCCGTGGACGAGGGCGGTCCCGCCAGTGAGTCGGTCACCCGCCGGATCGTGTCGATCCAGGACGGCCTGGCCGTCACCCGGGGCGACCACCACGACTACGACGACCCGTGGCAGCTGGACGTCACCGAGGACACCTACCCGAAGGTCGTCGCGGCCGTGCCGTGGATCGGCTACCCGTTCTCCGGCGAGGCCGGCCAGGGCGGCTGGGTCGTCCTGACGACCGCCGCCGGCATGATGCTGTTCTTCGCCGCCGTGGGGCCCTGGCGGCGGCTCCGGGAGCGCCGCCTGCAGGCACGCCTGGCGCCCTGAGGGTGCTTCGAGGGTGCTTCGAGGGTGCTTCGAGGGTGCGCTGTGCCCACACGTCCGAGTGCGTGTTGTGCCGGATGGTGCCCGCGGGACAGGGGTTCGGTCCTAAGATCCCTTGCATGGCCCAGAGAGTCGTCATCGTCGAGGACGAGGAGGACATCGCGTTCCCCCTCGTCCGGACCCTCGAACGTGAGGGTTACGACGTGCAGTGGCTCGACTCCGGCCAGAAGGCGCTCGACGACATCCAGGTGACCAAGGCGGACGTCGTCATCCTCGACCTCGGCCTGCCCGACATGGACGGCCTCGAGGTCTGCCGCAAGATGCGCGACCAGGGCTTCGACGGCGCGATCATGATCGTGACCGCGCGCGCCGGTGAGCTCGACCGGGTCGTCGGGCTCGACTACGGGGCCGACGACTACATGTCCAAGCCGTTCGGCCTCGCCGAGCTCCAGGCGCGCGTGCGGGCCCTGCTCCGCCGTACCGCCGGTGCGGCCGCAAACGGCGACGACGCCATTCCGCCGGGTGGGCTGCGCATCGACGTGGCCGCGCGCCGCGTCTTCTCGGGGACCGACGAGGTGCCGCTCACGGGCAAGGAGTTCGAGGTCCTCAGCGTCCTCGCCGCCAACCGCGACAAGGTCGTGTCCCGTGACCGGCTGATGGCCGACGTGTGGGACGAGAACTGGTACGGCTCGACCAAGACCCTCGACGTCACGATCGGACGCCTGCGGCAGAAGCTCGAGAGCGTCGGAGTGACCGAGAAGGTCGTGGCCGTGCGTGGCGTCGGCTTCCGCCTCGAGGGTGCGCCGACCGCTTCCTAGCCGTGGGTAGGCGCCCGTGCGTCAACGGCTGACCGGTGCGTTCGTCGTCCTCACGGTCGCGCTGCTCCTCGGCGTCCTGCTCGTGCGCTCCTACACGGCCGACGGGCGGCTGCGCGCGGCCGCGGCCGAGTCGATCGACGAGCGGGCCCGGATCATCGCCGCCCTGGTCGACCTGCACCACGAGGAGGGGCGGCCGGTCACCGAGGACGTGCTGGCCGGCCTGATCGAGCCCGACCAGAAGATCGAGTACGAGGAGCTCGGCCGGCCGCCGCTGGTGGTCGAGGGGGACGACTTCGCCGCGGGCAACGACGGGCACGAGTTCGTGGCCGCGGTCGAGCTCGAGGACGTGGACGGGTCGCTGACCCTCGTGCAGTCCGACGAGGCGCTCGACGACCTGATCGGCGACGACCGGTCCTCGATCGCCCTGATCCTCCTGCTCGCCGCGATCGTCGCGGCCACGGTCGGGTACGTCCTGTCGCGGCTGCTCGCGGCGCCGTTCCTCAAGCTCGCGGTCGCCGCCTCCCAGCTGGGCCGCGGGCGGTTCGACCTGGACCTGCCGCGCACCCGGATCCCCGAGGCGCGGGCGATCTCCTCGGCCCTGAAGACGAGCGCGGGCCAGCTGCAGGAGCGGCTGGCCGGCGAGGAGGCGTTCGCCCAGCACGCCTCGCACGTCCTGCGCACGCCGATGACCGGGCTGCGGCTCGACCTCGAGGACCTCTCGATGCGCACGGACCTGCCCGAGGACGTGCGCGCGACGGCGGCGCACGCCGTCGTGCGCATCGACGCGATGGACGAGATCGCCGGCGAGCTGGTCGCCCTGTCGCGCAGCAACGCGATCGTCGCGGGCGCCGAGATCCCGCTGCGGGACCTGGCCACCGACTCCGCACAGTCGTGGGCCGACGCCCTGGGTCCCTACGACCGGGCGGTGACCGCCGCGATCGACGGGAACCTCGAGACGACGTACACGCCGGGACCGATCGAGTACGTCCTCGACACCCTGCTCGCCGACGTCATCCGGCGCAGCCGCGGCTCCGTGCGCCTGTCGTTCGAGGCCGACGAGGAGGGGCACCTCAGGATCACCGTGTCCACGTCGGGCGAGCCCCGCACGGAGCCGGGCGACGACCGGACCATCGCCAAGGCCAGGGCGCTGGTGACCGCGCTCGGCGGCCGGCTCGAGGGCAGCCATCCGAGTGCCGGGCTGACCATCCTGCTGCCGCGCCGCTAGGTGTTCCCGGTGGCGACCTCAGCCCAGGTCGGGGTGCACGAGGTGTGCCAGGTTGCGGATCCCGCGGAGCTGAAGCTGCTTCACCGCACCCTCCGTGCAGCCCATCATGCGTGCCGTCTCGGAGATGCTCAGGTCATCGAGGAACCGGGCGGTGACGCAGATCCGCTGGTTGGCCGGGAGGTTGCCGACCGCGCGGCGGAGCGCGGCGTGGGAGAGCGAGGCGAGCACCTCGACGTCCGGCCCGTCGGCGACGTCGCGGGTGACCGCCTCGGCGTCGTACGGGTCGACCGAGACCTCGTAGCGGCTGTGCTTGGCCTTGAAGTGGTCCACGGCGAGGTTGCGCGCGATCCGCATCAGCCAGGCGGCCAGGTAGTCCTCGCGCACGTCGGAGGTCCGGATGCCGCGCATGGCGCGGAAGAACGTCTCGGACGTGAGGTCCTCGGCGAGCGCGTGGGACCGGGTCATCTTGACCAGCAGGCGGTAGACCGACACGTGGTGCAGGTCGTAGATCTCGCCGAAGGCGTCGACGTCACCGGTGCGCGCTCGATCCACGAGGCAGGTGAGGTTGCCTGGGTCGGCAAGAAGCGCGGACATGGCGCGGAGGACCCCCGAGATTGGGTTGGAGCTTGGATGAAGGAGCACTGCTGTCGGGTCGACAAACCCGGTACGAGAACCGTACGAAATGCCCTAGGGGGTATCTAGTGGTGTACCCGACTGTCACTTGTTTGTGGAAGGCCCCGCCTGCGCCGGGGTGGGTACCGGTCTAGCCGACCCGTGGCGAACCATCCACAGGTCCTCGATCTGCCTCTTCCGTCCGAGCGCCGACCGTCCTAGATTCCGTCGCAAGCACCCCTTCATCTCGGGATCGGGGACCGCGATGGCTTCGACGCATGCCGACGCGTTGGTCGAGCAGCTGGACCAGCACGTGCGCGAGCTCGTGCGTCGCGAGGGTGTCGACCCGCAGCGCGACGTCCCCGTCGTACGACGCATCGCCGAGAGCGTGGTGCGTGACCACGACGAGCGGGCGCTCACCGGTGTCGTCGCCCCGGTCTCCGACGTCGACACGGTCGTGGGTGAGCTGGTCGCCCGGGTCGCCGGCTTCGGACCCCTCCAGCCGTTTCTCGACGACCCGTCGGTCGAGGAGGTCTGGATCAACGACCCGAGCCGTGTCTTCGTCGCCCGGCACGGTCGCCACGAGCTGACCAACCTGGTGCTGACGAAGGCGCAGGTCGACGAGCTGGTCGAGCGGATGCTCAAGAGCTCGGGACGCCGCATCGACCTGAGCCGTCCGTTCGTCGACGCGATGCTCCCCGACGGGCACCGGCTCCATGTCGTCCTGGAGGGCATCAGCCGAGGCTTCTCGGCGGTGAACATCCGCAAGTTCGTGCTGCGGGCCGGGTCCCTCGACGACCTCGTCGGTCTGGGCAGCCTGAGCCCACGAGCGGCGGCATTCCTCGACGCGTCGGTCCGCGCCGGTCTCAACGTGCTCGTCGCCGGTGGCACCCAGGCCGGCAAGACGACGTTCCTGAACTGCCTGGCTGCGTCGATCCCGGGCGGTGAGCGCGTGGTCAGCGCCGAGGAGGTCTTCGAGCTGAGGTTCCGGCATCCCGACTGGGTCGCGTTGCAGACCCGGCAGAGCGGGCTCGAAGGCACCGGCGAAGTACGCCTTCGCGAGCTCGTGAAGGAGAGCCTCCGGATGCGGCCGAGCCGGATCATCGTCGGTGAGGTCCGCGCCGAGGAGTGCCTCGACCTGTTGCTGGCGCTCAACGCCGGGTTGCCCGGGATGTGCACGATCCACGCCAACAGCGCCCGCGAGGCCCTGGTGAAGGTGTGCACGCTCCCGCTGCTCGCCGGGGAGAACATCTCCGCGCGGTTCGTGGTGCCGACGGTCGCGGCTTCGGTCGACCTCGTCGTCCACCTCGGCATCGACGAGCACGGAGTGCGACGGGTCAACGAGGTGGTCGCGGTCCCGGGCCGCGTCGAGAACGACATCATCGAGACCGAGCCCGTGTTCGTCAGGGACGGGACCGACCTGCGCCGGACCGGCGGGATGCCGCCGCGGTTGGAGAACTTCCGGCGGCTCGGGATCGACGTGCACGAGATCCTCGCCGGAAGCCGCCGCTGATGGGCGCGCTGGTCGGGCTGGGTGCAGGCGTCGGTCTGCTGCTGGTCTGGTCGGCGTTCTTCCTGCCGCGCGCGCCGAGGGTGCCGAGTCGAACTGAGGGCCGGGTCGAGCTGCTGCTCGCGCGTGCGGGTCTGGGCGACGTGTCCGCGACGGGCTTCGTCCTTCTCTGTGTGGGGGCCGGCGTCGCGACGACGTTCGTCATCGAGGTCGTCTCGCGGACCCCGCCGGTCGCGCTCGCGTTCGGCGTCATGGGTTCGTGGCTGCCCGTGGCGGCGGTCTCGGCCAGGGCCCGCCGGCGTCAGCGCGAGCTGGCGGAGGTGTGGCCGGAGGCGGTCGACAACCTGGTCTCGGCGGTGCGCGCCGGGATGTCCCTTCCGGATGCGCTCGCCGGCCTCGGTGTCCGGGGACCCGAGCCCCTGCGCGACGCGTTCGACCGGTTCGCCCTCGACTACCAGGTCACGGGACGCTTCGGTGACTGCCTCGACCGCCTGAAGGCGCGGTTGGCCGACCCGGTGGGCGACCGGGTCGTGGAGGCCCTCCGAGTGGCCCGCGACGTCGGGGGTGGCGAGCTCGGCCGACTCCTCAGGAACCTGTCCGGCTACCTGCGCGAGGACCTCCGCACCCGCTCCGAGCTGGAGTCCCGACAGGCCTGGACGGTGAACGGGGCCCGCCTGGCCGTGGCGTCTCCGTGGCTCGTCCTCCTCGTCATGTCCTTCCAGTCCGAGGTGATCCGGCGCTACGCGTCACCCGGTGGGGTCGTCGTGCTCGCGGTCGGCGCCGGGCTCTGCGTGGTCGCGTACCGGCTGATGATGCGGATCGGCCGGTTGCCCGTCGAGCGACGGATCCTGTCGTGACGCCCGCGACGTGGGGTGCCCTGCTCGGCTGCACGACTGGCCTGGGCCTGCTGCTGGTCGCGGTCCGCGTCCGCGCGATGCGACGGCCACCCCTCGCGATGCGCGTCCTCCCGTACCTCCGCGACGTGCCGACCCTCGGAGAGTCACCGTCCGCGCGGCTCGCGGTCGCGCCCTCGTCGTCGCCGGTCGTCGCGGCCGCCGGGATCTTCGGGCCGCTGCTCCGCGCCGCTGCCGACGGCGTCGAGCGGGTGCTCGGCGGCGCCTCCTCGGTGCGACGACGCATCGAGCGCGCGGATCTGGAGCTCACCGTCCACGACGTCCGGGTCCAGCAGGTGCTGTGGGGGCTGGGCGGATTCGCCCTGGCGGCGGCGTACACGCTCCTCAAGGCGTTGACCGACCCTGGCAGCCCGGTGGCCGCGGTGCTCCTCTGCCTCACCGCCTTCGCGGCCGGCGTGATCGCGCGCGACCACCACCTCAGCACCCAGGCGACCCAGCGCGAGCGACGGATCATCGCCGAGTTCCCCACGGTGGCCGAGCTCCTGGCCCTGTCCGTCGCCGCCGGCGAGAGTCCCGTCGCCGCGCTCGACCGCGTCGTACGGCGCAGCGGCGGCGCGCTGTCGGCGGACCTGGCTCGGGTGCTCGCCGACGTCCGCACGGGCGAGCCCGTGGGTGTCGCGTTCGACCGGATGGCCGCCCGCACCGGTCTGCCGCTCGTCTCGCGGTTCGCCCAGGGCATCGCCGTCGCGGTCGAGCGCGGCACCCCCCTGGCCGACGTCCTGCACGCCCAGGCCGCCGACGTCCGCGAGGCCGGGCGGCGCGAGCTGATCGAGGTCGCCGCCCGCCGGGAGGTGCTGATGATGGTGCCGGTGGTGTTCCTCGTCCTGCCGGTGACCGTCCTCTTCGCCTTCTGGCCGGGCGTTGTCGGCCTCTCCCTGACCACGCCGTAGACACCCACCCACCGAAAGGTCCCGCCATGGAACGACTCCTCCTGCACCTCATCCTCGTCAGGGGACGGCGCGACGAACGCGGGGACGTCCCCGGTTGGGTCCTGGTCACGGTGATGAGCGCGGGGCTCGTCATGGTGATCTGGGGAGTCGCCGAGGACCAGCTGCGCTCGATGCTCTCGAGCGCGCTCAACAGCGTCCGCTGACCCGTGCGGGGCAGGCCCCGGACGCGACGCGGGACCCCGTGCCGAACGCAGCGCGGTGCGGCGATCGTCGACATCGTGCTCGTGCTGGTCGTCCTGGTGCCCCTGGTGCTCGGCATCCTCCAGGTGGCGCTCGTCCTCTTCGTTCGCAACACCCTGGCGTCGGCGGCCGCTGAGGGCGCCCGTCTGGCCGCCACGTCGGACCGGGGACCGGCCGACGGGGCGGCGCTGACCAGGGAGCAGATCGACGGCGTGGTCTCGGGACGCTTCGCACGCGACGTCGTGGTCCGGCAGGTGATGGTCGACGGTGCGCCAGGCATCGAGGTGGTGGTCCGGGCCAGCGTCCCGGCGCTCGGCATCGGCGGCCCCGCCGTCGAGCTCGAGGTCTCCGGCCACGCCGTCGAGGAGCAGCCATGAGCCACCGTCCCGATTCGCGCCCCGTTGACCGACGCCGCCCCGACCGACGACGGAGCGAGACCGGCAGCGCGCTCGTCGAGCTCTGCTGGCTCGGCATCCTCCTCATCGTCCCGCTGCTCTGGATCGTGCTCAGCGTCTTCGAGGTGCAGCGCGGCGCGTTCGCCGTCACCAGCGCCGCACGCGCCGCGGGGCGCGCCTACGCGCTCGCCCCGAACGACGCGGTCGGCCTGGCCCGCGCCGAGACCGTGGTGCGCCAGGCGCTCGCCGACCAGGGACTCGAGGACGCTCCGGTGCGGGTCGCGGTCTCCTGCACGCCGTACCCCGCGGACTGCCACAGCGGGACCTCGGTGATCACCGTCCGCGTGTTCACGAGCGTGGACATCGCGCTCCTGCCCGCCGTGCTCGGCGGAGGCTCGCCGAGCTTCGCCCTGGACGCGTCGCACACGGTGCCGATCGGCCGCTACCAGGAGGTTCGTCGTGAACCTCTCGGCTAGGCGGCGCGGCGAGCAGGGCCAGGCGACCGTGCTGATCGTCGGCTTCGCCACCTTCCTCGCGATGACCATCGCGCTCGTGGTCGATGCCACCTCGGCGTACCTCCAGCGGCAGGGCCTCGACACCCTGGCGGACGGCGCCGCCCTGCACGGCGCCGATCTCGGCGCGACCGGCCGCGACGTCTACGAGGGCGGCGTCCCGGCCGACCGGCTGGCACTGACCGCCGGCCAGGTGCGCGCTGCGGTCGGTGACTACCTCCGGTCGACGGGCGCCTTCCGGCGCTACCCGGGACTGACGTACGACGTGCGCGTCGACCCGGCCACCCGGTCGGTGCGGGTCGCGCTCTCCGCGCCCCTCGACCTGCCCTTGACGGTGCCGGGTTCGCCCGGAGGCGCGAGCGTCGGAGCGACCGGATCGGCCGTGGTCGGTGTCGACGACTAGACCTGTTCGCAGGTCCAAAGCCACGATGTGATTTCTGGTTACTCGTCCGTAGCCCGGACCTTGACCGCGGGCCTAGCCTCGCGGCTCGTGAGGGAGATGTTGTTCAGATCAGGATGGGAGAAGTGTTGTGGGAGGCACTTCTCCGCGGTCGGCTCCGGCCTGGCCGACGACGAGGGGCGCCGGCCGTGCGTCGTGATGATGACCCGGGTCGGCAAGGAGTGCCGGCCGCTGCGGACCTTCGTCGCCGGGTTGACCGCCGCCGGCTGTGACGTGCTGGTCGTCGAGGGACGACCAGGCCGCGAGCTCCGCGACGCGCGTGCCGGCGTGGCTGCGGCCCGCGGGCTCGCCTCGGTGGATCCGGGGCGGGTGGTGCTGTGGGGCGCCGGACCAGCGGCCCCGGCCGTGTTCGCGGCTGCCGAGCGCGGCGTCTCGCTGGTGCTCGCACTCGCGCCGTCCGGTGCCACGGGCCGGCCCGCTCGGGCGTCGTGCCCCGCGCTGGTGCAGGTCGAGGGAGGCGGCCCGGCGGTGTTCCGTGACGCCGGGTGGCCGCCCGACGCCGTGGTCCGGCGGTACGCCGTCGACGTCGACGACCCGTTCGGGGTCAGCAGCCTCGCGGCGATCCTGCGCGACCAGGTGGACTTCGTCGTGAGCCACCTCCGGCCGACGCCGTCCCCGGTCGAGGTGCTCGCCGCCGGCTAGGACACCGTGGCGCAGATCAGCCGGATGTTGAGGGTGTCCGCGACCGGGACGCCGACCGAGTAGGCGGTCCCGCTCTCGAGCGACGGCGGGATGAACAGCTGGACCGGGTCGGGCGAGGTGCCCCACCAGGCCGTGCCGCCGGTCGCCTTCTTGCCGTCGGGGCAGTGCGCCTCGACCTGGCCCGCGGTGTGCGCCGGCACGTCGACGTACTGCCAGGACCACTGGAGGCCGCTGACGCCGTTGGTGCCGTTGACCCCGTCGGTGCCGGCGCGGCCGCGAGGACCGCGTGCACCCTTCTGGCCCCTGGGGCCCTGCAGCGCCCGGCGGGCGACGGGGGAGAGGTCGCCGACGCCGAGGGTGTCGTCCTGGACCTTGGCGGAGGTGACGGCGCCGGTCCCGATGTCGTCCGTGCTGATCAGCGCGCCGCCGACGGCACCGCTGGTGGAGCCGAGGAGCAGGACGCCGCCCAGCAGGGCGAGCGAGGGCAGGTTGAGCGAGGTGAGCACGGACATGACGGGCCTCGGGGAGGTGAGGGAGCAGGTGCCAGGAGGAGCCGCCGGACTCGCATCCTGATACACGCGAACCAAATCTGATGACGTGGCATCGGACCTGGCATGAACCCCACACGCACACTCACTCGTTCCATGGCGGCTCTCGCCGCCTGCAGCCTCGTCGCCGGCCTCGCGGTCGCGACGACGACCACGTCCAGCCAGGCGTCGGCGCCGGCCGGGACCCACGACCGGGCGGGCAACACCTTCAAGGTCACCCTCACCGTCAGCAACGACGAGCCCGAGCAGTTCTCCACGATCAAGATCAAGGGCCAGGTCAAGCCGCTGCGCCCCGGCTCCAAGGTCGTGCTCCAGAAGAAGGGGGCGGACGACGACAAGTGGCGGAACTTCGACACCGATGTCCTGAACAACAAGGGCAAGTTCAAGTTCAAGGACAAGATCGACACGGTCCGGTTCCGCCAGTACCGCGTGGTCAAGGCGGCCGAGGGCGGGCGCAAGGCCGGCAAGAGCAACCTCGTCGGCGTCACCGTCTACGGCTGGCGGGACCTCACCTCGCTGGCCCCCGTCGCGGCCACCGGCACCGGCGAGACCAGCTCGGTCAAGATCAACGGCACGGACTACGCACAGTCGATCCAGGGCAACAACTGGGGCAACGCCGGGTCGATCGCCTACAACATCGACCGCAAGTGCAAGCGCTTCTCCGGCCGCGTCGGCCTGAGCGACAGCTCCGACATCACCGCCACGGGCGCGATCACGCTCAAGGCGGACACCACGCCGTTCTACTCGAACAGCTTCGGCCTCACGCAGTCGGCGCCCGTCACCCGGGACGTGACGAACGTCTTCCGGATCACCGTCGACTGGACCTCGAGCAACACCGAGGGCACCCCGGAGGACCAGTCCGGGGCGATCATCGCGGTCGGATCTCCGCGATTGCTCTGCAGCTTCTGATCCGTCGTCCTACCGTGGGGGCTCCCCCTGAACCTGCTTGTCGTGAGGAGCCCCCACCGTGCGACGCTCGACCGCTGCCGTCCTGACGCTGACCTGCATGGGGATCGGTGTCGGGGCGGCAGCTCTGGTCGGCCCCGCCGTCTCGGCGGACCCGGCGAGGTCCGAGCGCGAGCTCGCGGTCGCCGCGCAGCACGTCACGGTGGCCGACCTGCCGGACGCGACGCCGCGCCACCAGGCGGCCGAGAAGGCGTCCGCACAGGCGCGCTACCAGCGGCAGGCGCACCGCACCACGAACAACCGCCGTGCCGACGCCGGGCTCAAGGAGCTCCGGAAGGGCGACTGCGTGCAGCGCTTCGCGGTGCGCTGGGCCAAGACGATGGCCGCCGAGAAGCACATGTACCACCAGGAGCTCCGCCCCATCATGAACGCGTGCGGTCTCAACGGCGTGGGTGAGAACGTCGCCTACGGCTATCGGACCGGCCGCGCGGTGGTCAACAAGGGCTGGATGCACTCCGAGGGCCACCGCGAGAACATCCTCAATCCCGGGTGGCGCCTGATGGGGATCGGGGCCCGCAAGGGCGACGACGGTCTCTGGTACGTCTCCCAGGTCTTCGGCCGGAAGGGCTGACCACGTGCTGAAGCGGGCCCGGGTCAGGCTGCTGTGCGCTGCGCTCGTCGCGGCGCCCCTCGCCGCGCTGCCGTCGTACGCCGCCCCGGCCGCCGACGACGGTACGACGTCCGTCGCCGTCCCCGAGACCGTCCGCATCGACGAGCCGGCGCACGGGCGCAAGGCCGTCCGCGAGCTCGGCGAGGACCTCGACGTCGCGGCCGCACACAACGGGATGACCGCGGACGAGCTCCGCGACGTGCTGCTGACCGACCGCACCGCGTGGGTCGACGAGACCGGCAAGGTCTTCTACGTCGAGCCGGTCGCCGACCCTGCGGACGTGGGCGGTGACCTCCCGGTGGTCGACTCGATCGACCCGGCCGACGCGTTCGTCCTGCACAGCAAGCCCGGCTCGCAGCACGTCCTGTTCCTCGACTTCGACGGCACCCTGGTCTCCGGGACCGCCTGGAACGCGAACTACGGCGTCAGCGCGACCATCCACCCGGCGTGGACCCTGGACGGCGACAGCACGACCTTCAGCACCACCGAGCGCAACGCGGTCGCCAGCATCTGGGCCCGGGTGGCCGAGGACTACGCGCCGTTCGACGTGGACGTGACGACCCAGGACCC
>Ga0075368_10000334_pt1 | contig 13820 bp, 8 predicted proteins | sample EndMethybrTD3033_FD_71518 | JGI IMG/M metagenome (GOLD analysis project Ga0075368, IMG submission 71518) | Populus endosphere microbial communities from Tennessee, USA - Endosphere MetaG P. TD hybrid TD303-3 | ecosystem: Host-associated > Plants > Roots > Endosphere | place: USA: Tennessee... | reverse complement strand
TCAGGCCGCGCTGTTCGACGCGGCGGTGGTCAAGGCGCTGACCCAGCCTGTCGGGTGATAGCCGACGATCCCGATGATGCCACGCTGGCGGCGCAGGCGCTGGCCGGGCGGCAGGCCGCCTATGGCGCGCTGATGCGGCGGCACCGCGATGCCGTCTATCGGCTGGCGCGCGGCCATGTCGGCGATGCCGACGCGGCGATGGACATCGTGCAGGAAAGCTTCGTCGCCGCCTTTGCCGCGCTTGCCCGCTATGATGGACGCCGGCCCTTTCGCGGCTGGATCGCGCGGATTACGATCAACAAATGCCATGACTGGGCGCGCCGCCGTGCCGTCCGCCGCTTCTTCAGCTTCGCCCGGCCGATCGAGGACGCCGCCCATGTCGCGGACGCCGCGTCCGATCCCGAGCAGGCGGCCCAGTCCCGCGCTGGCGTCGCCCGGATCGAGGCGGCGGTGGCGGCGCTGCCGGTGGCGCTGCGCGAGGTGGTTTTGCTGCGCGGGATCGAGGGCATGAGCCAGGCCGAGGTCGCGCAGATATTGGGCGTCACCGAAAAGGCGGTGGAAACCCGCCTTTACCGTGCCCGCCGGCAATTGCAGGAGATGTTGAGGGAAAGCGACGCTGCGCGCGTATAGAGCAGCATGACCGATCTGCCGTCCCTCCCTCTCGACCGTCGCAGCCTGATCCGGGGGGGCGCCGCCCTTGCACTGGCGCAGGCCTTGCCCGGCTGGGCCGCCACCGGCACGCATGGAGCGGCGCAGGGCGCACTGTCGGGCGAGACGATCGCGCTCAGCATCGGCGACGGGCATTTTGCGACCAGCGGTCGATCGGCCCATGCGATCAGCGTCAATGGCGGCACGCCCGCGCCACTCATCCGCCTGCGCGAAGGGCAGCATGTCAACATCGCCGTCACCAACCGGTTGAAGGAGGATAGCTCGATCCACTGGCACGGGCTGATCCTGCCCTTCCAGATGGATGGCGTGCCCGGCATCAGCTTTCCCGGTATCGCGCCGGGCGAAACCTTCACCTATCGCTTCCCGGTGCGGCAGGCGGGCACCTACTGGTATCACAGCCATTCGGGCATGCAGGAGGCGATGGGCCTTTATGGGCCGATCATCATCGACCCCGCCGGCCCCGATCCGGTGGCCTATGACCGGGAGCATGTGATCCTGCTCGCCGACTGGAGCCCGGTCCATCCGCACAGGCTGCTGCAAAGGCTGAAGCAGATGGGCGGCTATTATAACGTGCAGCGCCAGACGCTGGCCGGGCTGCTGGCGGGGAAGGACCAGGCCCTCAAGGACCGGATCGACTGGGGCGCGATGCGCATGGACCCGACCGATATTGCCGACGTCACTGGCGCCACCTACAGCTATCTGGTGAATGGCTTGGGCACGGCCGAAAACTGGACCGGCCTGTTCACGCCGGGCGAGCGGATGCGGCTGCGCATCATCAACGCGTCGGCGATGACCAATTTCAACGTCCGCCTTCCCGGCCTGCCGATGACCGTGATCCAGTGCGACGGGCAGGATATCCAGCCGGTCGAGACCGACGAGTTCCAGATCGGCATTGCCGAAACCTATGACGTGATCGTCCAGCCCGGCGAGGCGAAGCCCCATGCCCTGATTGCCGAGGCGATCGACCGGTCGGGGCTGGTCCGCGCCACCTTGGCGCCGCAGATCGGCATGGTCGCGCCCGTGCCGGCCCGGCGCGCCCGGCCGCTGCTGGGCATGAAGGACATGGGCATGGACATGGGCGGCATGGATATGGGCCACGGCGGCGTGATCGACCTCAGCCAGCCGGCCAATGACGCCATGAGCGGCCATGCCATGAAGATGCGCGACAAGTCGGTCGCGCCGGGCGTGAAAATGGGGCCGGGTGTCGCCACCCTGTCGCCGATGCCGGCCGATCGCACCGCCGACCGGCCGACGGGGCTGGAGCATGTCGACCATCGCGTGCTGACCTATGCCGATCTGCGGTCGCTGACGCCGAACACGGACCTGCGCACGCCGAGCCGATCGCTCGACATCCACCTGACCGCGAACATGGAACGATACATGTGGTCGTTCGACGGGGTGAAGCTGTCGGAAGGGGCGGAGCCGATCGCCTTCCGCCATATGGAACGGGTGCGTGTGATCCTGATCAACGACACGATGATGCCGCATCCCATCCATCTGCACGGCCATTTCTTTGAACTGGTGACCGGCGAGGCAGAGCATAATCCGCGCAAGCATACGGTGAATGTGCTGCCCGGCGGCAAGGTGAGTTTCGATCTTACTGCCGATGCGCTGGGCGACTGGGCGTTCCACTGCCATATGCTGATGCACATGCATGCCGGGATGATGCGGGTGGTGACGGTCCGCCACGGGGAGGATGCAGCATGAGGCTGCTCGCGTTCCTTCTGCTCGCCGCCGCCGCGCCGGTGCAGGCCCAGACTGTCGATCACAGCCAGATGGATCATGGGGCGATGGGGCATGCCCAGAATCCAATGGCGCCGGCTACCGACGCCGCCATTCCGCAAGGCGCGCCACCGCCAGTGCCGACCGACCATGCCGCCGACGCGCTCTATGACCCCGCCGCCATGGCCCGCGCCCGCGCGGCGATGACCGCGGAAGGGGGCGGCATGACCTATTCGCAATGGATGCTCGATCGGCTGGAATATCGCGCCGGCAAGGGCGCGGATGGCTATGCCTGGGAGGGCGAGGGCTGGATCGGCGGCGACATCAACCGCTTCGCGGTCAAGAGCGAGGGCGAGGGGGCGTTCGGCGGATCGCTCGAACGGGCCGAGGTGCAGGCGCTCTACAGCCGGGCGATCGACCCCTGGTTCAACCTGCAGGCGGGCGTGCGGCAGGATTTCGGCGAAGGGCCGGACCGCAGCTATGCGGTGATCGGCATCGACGGCCTGGCACCCTACTGGTTCGAGGTCGGGGCCGAAGTCTTTCTGTCGACCAGGGGCGATGCCCATCTGCGGCTGGAGGCGAGCTATGACCAGCGTATCACCCAGCGGCTGATCCTGCAGCCCGCCGCCGAGTTCAATCTGGCGGCGCAGGACGTGCCCGAACTGGGGATCGGCGCCGGCCCGTCCGATATCGAGCTGGGGCTGCGGCTGCGCTACGAGATCGCTCGCGAATTCGCGCCCTATGTCGGCGTCAATTGGGAACGCAAGCTGGGCGATACCGCCGATTATGCCCGTGCCGCAGGCGACAAGCCATCCGCCACCAGCCTGGTGATCGGCCTGCGCGCCTGGTTCTGAGAGGCGCTTGCAGCCCGCCTGATATTCGATTATCGGTCCCGCCGATCCCGCGCCGCACGGCATGGGATCATGATCGCGCCGGTGTCCCGAAAGGGGCTTAATAGGGAATGCGGTGCGGATGGCCCTCTCATGCAGGGTGTCGTCCAAATCCGCAGCTGTCCCTGCAACTGTAAGCGGTGAGCGCGATGTACATGTGCGGACGGCAGAATGACCGATCCGCCAGCCACTGGGCCGGACGCTAAATCCTGCGAGGCCTGGGAAGGCCGTGCATCAAGCGATGACCCGTGAGCCAGGAGACCTGCCGGCGTCTGGTCGCTCTTGCCTTGGTCCAGGGGATGGCCGCGGCACGGTAACTTCCGTCTGAGCGACGAACGAGCGGCTGGGGCCGCTGCGACGACGCGCGTCGGTTGCCCTTGGGCGCCCGGCCGGCGCGTGTGTCGGACGTTCGCGCGCGTGCCGCTCGTGAAGGTTGCCCCCGCCCGTCGAACGCGGCGCCGGATGGGGGAATAAATGAAGTCCATTATCGTTTCGCGGGCCGCACTGGCCTTGTCCTTGTGCCTCGCATCGCCGGCTCTGGCCGATGAAGGAGAAGGCGACAGCATCGTCGTCACCGGCACCAGCCTGGAAGAGACGCTGCCGCAGCAGCTGTCGCGCTATGGCCATGCGATCGAGATCGTCACCGATACGCAGATCCGCGATGCCGCGGCGATCGACACCGCCCGTGCGCTCGAAGCGGTGCCGGGCCTGTTCATCCGGTCGCAGTCCGGGCCGTTCAGCTATGTCGACATCGCGCTGCAGGGATCGCGCACCAAGGATGTGCTGTGGACGATGGACGGCATCCGCCTCAACAACCGCCTCTATGGCGGCACTTCGCCCAACGACACCATGGCCGCCAGCATGATCGAGCGGATCGAGGTGCTGAAAGGCGGCGAAAGCCTGTTCTATGGCACCCAGGCGGCGGCCGGCGTCATCAATGTCGTCACCCGCGATTTCAGCGACGATCTGGGCGGCCAGGTCAATGCCAGCCTCGACAGCTTTGCCGGCGCCAGCCTCGACGCCTATCTGCGCGGCGCGATCGGCCAGCACCGCTTCGTGGTCTGGGCCAATCGCAGCCAGTCGGACGGCTATCGCCCCTATGACGTGATGCAGCCCAGCGCCACCGATCGCGCGCGCGGCTATGATCTCTGGTCGGCGGGCATCAAATATCAATATGATATCGCGCCGGACCTGCGCCTCAACGCGCTCTACCAGCATACCAAGGCCGATCTCGACAATATCAGCGCGACGCGGACCAAGGAGAGCCGCAACGACCGCAATGAGGAAGTGGCCAGCCTGCGCCTCGACTATACTGGCGAGGATGGCGTGCAATTCTTCCTCAAGGGCTATTTCCACGACTGGAAGACCGCCTATGTCCAGATCCGCAATCCCGTGCCCGCCGGCCCGCCGCAGGTCATCTACCCGGCCGGCACCTTCTGGGGCTATCAGGATTATGGCGGCAGCGCGGTGGTGCAGCTCAACATGCTGCGCGGCATCGACACGCTGATCGGCTATGATTTCCAGAGCTTCAATGGCCGCGACGGCGTCTTGCTGATCGCCCCGACCGATGAACAGGTCCATGCTGGCATCTTCCAACTGCGCACCAATGACGACCTGTCGAGCAAGGGGCGGATCGCGGCGGGCCTGCGCTACAACAAGGCGAAGGGATCGGAAAAGACGATCTGGAACGTCTCGGGCCGCTATGATGTCAGCGACGCGCTGTTCGTGGAGGCCAATGGCGGCACCTCCTTCGTGCTGCCCGACGCCTCGCAGCTTTATGGCAATGATCCCTGTTGCGAGGTCGGCAACCCGAACCTCAAGCCCGAGGAGAGCCTGAACCTCAACGCCGCGCTGGGCGGCGCGCTGGCCGGCGGCGCGATCCGCTGGAAGGCGACCTATTTCAACCGGCGCATCACCGACCTGATCGACACGACCTATGACGATCCGGCCTTTCCGGAAGGCACCTATATCAACGTTGATGACAAGGTGCGGGCCAAGGGCGCCGAGTTGGAGCTGAACGCGGACCTGACCGGCGGCTGGGGCCTGTCGGCCAGCTACACCTATTCGCGCGTCCGCAATCAGGGCAGTTCGGTGCAGCGCGATCGCAATCCGGAGCAATATGGCCGCGCCGCGATCGTCTATGCGCCGCAGACCGGCCGCTTCGGCGCCAATCTCTCGGTTAATTGGGTCGGCGATGTCTGGTCGACCGCATCGGGCTTTGGCCGGATGAACTATGGCAATTATGCCGTGGTCGATGCAGGCGCGCATCTGTGGCTGGATCAGGCGCGACGTAACCGGTTTGGCATCAATGTCGAAAATCTGTTCGACAGGGATTACGCCTCCACCGGCTATCGCTCGGCGGTCAGTGACGCGGGGGTATTGGACGGCAGCAACAGCCGCTTCCTCTATTTCTACCGGGGCGTGCCGCGCACGCTGCGGGTCAGCTATGGCCTGAGCTTCTGACCATGTTGCGGCCGGTCCTGCTGCTGCATCGCTGGCTGGGCATCCTCATCGGCGCCGTCATGACGCTGTGGTGCCTGTCCGGTTTCGTGATGCTCTATGTCGACTATCCGCGCCTGACACCGGCCGCGCAGCTTGGGGGGCTCACGCCCCTCAAGCTGTCGCCGGGGCAGGCGGGGACATTGCCCGACACCATGATGCTGTCCGCCGCCCGGATCGAGATGATGGCGGGGCGGCCCGTATTGCGGGTGACGCCGGCGCTCGATCCGACGCGGACCATCCCGCAGATGCGGGTGTCCGTCGGCACCTATGACTGGGCGTCGGGGAAACCGGTCGAGCAGGTCGATCCGCAAAATATTCACAGGATCGCGACCGAGTTCGGCCGCAACAGCGCCATTGCCGGCCCGCCGGAGCGGGTCGCCCGGACCGAGATGGACCAGTGGACGGTCCAGACCTTTCGCCGCAACGCGCCGCTCTATCGTGTCGATTATGCCGATGCGGCGGGCACGCAGGCCTATATCTCGGGCAAGAGTGGGGAGGTGGTGCAGCTGACTACCCGCTTCCAGCGCTTCTGGGGCTGGCTCGGCGCGGTGCCGCACTGGCTCTATCCCACGATCCTGCGGCAGGATGGCGCGCTGTGGAGCCAGGTCGTCATCTGGACCTCGCTGATCGGCTGCTTCCTGACGATCACCGGCCTGTGGGTCGGCATCGCCCGGCTGCGCCGTCGCCGCGACGGCAGCATTGGATCGCCCTATCGGGGCCTGTGGTGGTGGCACCATATGGCCGGGCTGTTCTTCGGCATAGTGACGCTGACCTGGGTGGCGAGCGGGCTGTTGTCGATGAACCCCTGGGGCCTGCTGGACAGCGAGGCGATGATGACGGAGCGCCAGCGGCTGAACGGCGACTTCGCCTGGGGCGATGAGCGCCGGGCGATCGCGGCGCTGCCGGCCTTGCCGCAGGGAAGCGTCCGGCTGGAGGTGGTGCCCGTTGCCGGTGCCGTTCATCTGGTGGCGATCGATCGGGCGGGCAAGGCGCAGCGCTTCGACGCTGCCGGACGATCCGCTGCTTTGTCCGAAGCGGGCCTGCGCGCGGCGCTCCAGGATGGACCGTCGATCGGCTCGATCGTCCTGCTGCGCCAGGAGGACGCTTATTATTATGGCCACAAGGCCAGCGTCGCCCTGCCGGTGTGGCGTGTCATCCTGGCCGATGACCAGGCGACACGCCTCTATGTCGATCCCGCGTCCGGCCGTCTGATCCGCGCCTTCGACCGCAATGGCCGCGCCTTCCGCTGGTTGCAGGACGGGCTGCACCGGCTCGACTTCCCGCTGCTGCGCACCCGCCCCTGGTGGGACATCATCGTCCTGCCGCTGCTCGCCATGGTCACGTTGGTCTGCGGCACCGGCACATGGATGGGCCTTTCCAAGCTGCGGCGTGATCTGCGCCGCGTCCGCAATCGCCGGCGGCGCGCCTGCGCCGTGCGGCCCCTGATCGGAGAAACCGCATGACCGCCACCCCTTTGCAGGCGTCGCTTCGGCGACGCAGCGTGCCGCTGATCGCGGCGCTCGTTATTGCCAATCTGGCCGTCTGGGGCTGGGCCTTTGCCCTGTTCGGCGACCGGCCGGTGATGATGGGCACGGCCCTGCTCGCCTGGGGCCTTGGCCTGCGCCATGCGGTCGATGCCGATCATATCGCCGCGATCGACAATGTGACGCGCAAGCTGATGCAGGATGGGCAGCGGCCGCTGACCGTGGGCCTGTGGTTCGCGATCGGCCATAGCGCGATCGTGCTGATCGCCGCGCTGGGCCTCGCTTATGCGGTCAGCGCGCTGGCCGGGCTGGAGCGGTTCCGTGCCGCCGGGGGCGTAGTAGCGACGCTGATTTCCGCCACCTTCCTGTTCGCCATCGCGATCATGAATCTGGTGATCCTGCGCCAGGTCTGGGCGACCTTCCGCCGGGTGCAGGCGGGCGGCAGCTATGTCGAGGCGGATCTCGACATGCTGACCGGCGGGCGAGGGCCGCTGTCGCGCCTGTTCCGTCCGGTCTTCCGCCTGATCTCGCGCCCCTGGCAGATGGCGCCGCTCGGCTTCCTCTTTGGCCTGGGCTTCGACACCGCGACCGAAGTCGCGATCCTCGGCCTCTCCGCCGCACAGGCGAGCGATGGTTTCGCGCTCGGGCCGGTGCTGGTTCTGCCGCTGCTGTTCGCGGCGGGCATGGCGCTGGTCGATACGGTCGACGGCATGCTGATGATGGGCGCCTATCAATGGGCGTTCGTGAAGCCGCTGCGCAAGCTCTACTATAATATCGTCATCACCGCCTTGTCGGCGGCGGTGGCGATCGGCATCGGCACGATCGAGACGCTGGCGCTGCTGGGCGACAAGCTGGGCCTCTCCGGCGGCATCTGGGATGTTGCCGCCACGCTGGGCGAGCATTTCAACGATCTGGGCTTTGCGATCATCGGCCTGTTCATCGCCTGCTGGATCGCCAGCGCGCTCTTCTATCGCTGGAAGGGCTATGACGCGATCGAACTGACCCCGGCCGGGGAAGTGCGGGCTTAGGCTATTCCGTTCGGGCTGAGCTTCGGTTTCGCCCAGCCCGAACGGCAGTTTTTACCCCTCGCGCGCGACCTGGAAGCCGGCGAAGGACTGGCTGACCGGCATCAGTTCCAGCGTGTTGATGTTGAGATGCGCGGGCTGGTTCGCGACCCAGAGCAGGGTGGCGGCGATATCCTCCGCCGTCATCGGATTGGCATTGCCATAGAGGGTGTCGGACGCCTGCTGGCTGCCGGTGCGGACCAGCGTGAATTCGGTCTCCACCATCCCCGGTTCGATCGAGGTGACGCGCACGCCGGTCCCGTGCAGGTCCGACCGCAGGCCGAGCGAGAATTGGCGCACGAACGCCTTGGTGCCGCCATAGACATTGCCGCCGGTGTAGGGATAGGTCGCCGCCACCGAACTCAGATTGATGATCCCGCCCTTGCGTGCGACGAGGCCCGGCAGCAGCTTGTGGGTGACGGTGACGAGGCCGGTGATGTTGGTCTCGATCATCTGCTGCCACTGGGCAAGGTCGGCCGACTGGGCCGGTGCGGTGCCGAGCGCCAGGCCGGCATTGTTGACCAGCATGTCGATCGCGCGGAAGGCTTCGGGCAGGCTGGCCAGCGCCGCATCGATCGCGGCTTCGTCGCGCATGTCGAACACCAGCGGGCAGAAGGCCTCACCGATTTCGGCGGCCAGCTTTTCCAGCCGATCGGCGCGGCGGCCGGTGCCGATCACCTGCCAGCCATCGGCGGCAAAGGCGCGGACGGCGGCTTCGCCAATGCCGGCGGTCGCGCCGGTGATGAGGACGGTCTTGGTCATGGGGCGCTCCTGTCTTTTGTCGTCAGCCCAATAGCGAGATCAGGCTGCCCCGCCCAGCGCCTTCACCAGCGCGACGCTGGCGCGCATCCGCTGGGTCTGCGCGATCAGCACCGCGCGCTGGGCGTCCAGTGCATCGGTCTGGGCGGTTACCACCTCCAGATAGTCCGACGCACCGTCGCGATAGCGGGTCAGCGCCAGATCGCTGGTGCGCTGGGCGGCGTCGGCGGCGCTGCGCTGATGGCCGATCTGGTCGGACAGATGATGGTTGGCGGCGACCGCATCCTCGACCTGGCGGAAGGCGGTCAGCACCGTGTCGCGATAGCCGGCGGCCAGTTCCTCATATTCGGCGCGCGACATCTTCACCTGTGCGCGGCGCTTGCCGCCGTCGAACAGGTTGAGCAGCGCCGATGCCGGGCCCAGGCCCCAGAAGCTGTTGGGCGCGCTGAACAGGTCGCCATGGGTGGTTTCCCACCCGCCGGTCAGGCCCAGCGTCAGCGTCGGGAAGAAGGCCGCCTTGGCGACGCCGATGCGCGCATTGGCGGCGAACATGCGCCGTTCGGCCGCCGCGATGTCGGGGCGACGCTCCAGCAGTTGCGACGGCGCGCCAGTCGGAACATCGGGCGCGGCGAGCGGCTGGGTGCGCGCGGCGATGCTGAAGTCTGACGCGATCGCGCCGACCAGCGCGGCGATCTCATGCTCGGTCGCGGCGCGCTCGTTGGCGATGGCGGAGATGTCCGCCTTCGCATTGTCCAGCACCGTCTTGGCGCGATTGACGTCGATGCCCGACGACACGCCGCCCTTGTGGCGCCGGTCGGTCAGGTCATAGGCCTTGCCAAAGGCTTCGACCGTCTGGTGCAGCAGTTTCGCTTGTGCATCCAGCCCGCGCAGCCGCGCATAGGCATCGGCGACGGCGGCCTGCAGGCTGAGCCGGGCGGAGGCGAGATCGGCGTTGCTGGCGTCGGCGTCGGCACGCGCCGCCTTCACGCTGTTGCGGATGCGGCCCCACAGGTCGAGTTCATAGTCGATACTGCCACCCACCACATAGTCATTATAGGTGACGGCGCTGCCATTGCCCTGAAAGCGGTTGCCCGACACGCGGCGCCGGCCGGCATCGGCGTTGGCACTGATCTGCGGGAACAGATCGGCATTTTCCACCCGCGCGGCGGCGCGCGCCTGGTCATAGCGGGCGAGCGCAGCCGCCAAAGTCGGGCTGGCCTGCTCGGCGCGGGTTTCCAGGTCATTGAGGATGGGATCGTTGAACGCCTCCCACCAATTGCCGCGCGGCGTCGCGTCGGCCGGCTGGGCGGCGGTCCAGCCGGCCACTTCCTTATACTCGGCGGGGGCGCTCGTCTGGGGCGGCTGATAGGCCGGCGCCATCGAGCAGCCGGCCAGCAAGGCCGCCGCCAATGTCACGCCCGCGCCGCCGATCCGGCGGTCAGCGCGCATGCGTCGCACCCTTTCCGCCGGCGGGCGCCGACGCCTGCACCTTCACCATGTCGCCGGTGCGGATCGCATCGGGCGGGGTGTCGACGATCCGGTCATTGGGGCTGAGGCCGCTGGCGATCTGCACCGTGGCGCCCTCGTCGCGCGAAATGGCGACTGACTTCATCGTCACGCGATTGTCTGCGCCCACCACGGCGACGCTGGGGCCGTTGTTGCTGTAGAGGATCGCGCTGCCCGGCAGGGTCATGCCATTGCCCTGGCCGGCACCGACCTTGAAGCTGACCTGAGCGAAGGCGCCGGGCTTCAATGCGCCGTCGGGATTTTCCGCCTGCAACTGGACCAGCACTGCGCCCGACTGCGCATCGACCGCGCCCGAACTGCTGGTCAGGGTCGCGTTGAAGCTGCGGCCGGGATATTCGGGCAGGGTCAGGGTCGCGCCCATGCCGGGGCGCACCGACGCGGAATAGCCCTGCGGCACGCGGACATAGATGCGCATGCGATGGACGTCGGACACGGTGAAGAGCGGCTGGGCGGCGGCATTGCCGGACACCACCAGCGCGCCGATCTGGGCCGATCGGCTGGTGACGACGCCATCGAACGGCGCGGCGAGGCGGGTGAAGCCCTGCTGGGCCTTCAGCCGCTTGACGTTGGCGAGCGCCGCGTTGGAGACGGCGGTGCGGGCGGCGAGATCGCCGGCCTTCTCGTCGGCTTCCTGACGCGAGACGGCGTCCTGCGCCAGCATCGTGTTCCAGCGCTTCGATGTGGTTTCGGCGAGGCGCTGGTTGGCCAGTGCGGTCTGATAATCGGCCTGCGCAGCGGCGACCTGCTGGTCGAGGTCGGGCGCATCGAGCACAGCGAGCGGCTGGCCCGCGCGCACCCGGTCGCCGATATCGGCCAGCCAGCGGCGGACATAGCCATTGGTCCGCGCATAGATGGCGGCGCTGTTATAGGCCTGGACATTGCCGGGCAGGACCAGGTCATTGCCCTCGCCATTCATCGTCGGCTTGACCACGGCGACGGTCGGCACCGATGCGTCGGCGGCGGTTTCGCGGAGTTCGTTGGTGGCGCTGATGCGCGAGGCGACGCCCACGCCGACCACGACGAGCGCGACCACCGCCGCGCCGACGCCGATCTTCTTCAGCGTGCCGCTGTCGGGGCCAGCCTGCTCGGGATTTTCGATGCTGTTATGGTCAGACATGGCTCGGCTGCATTTCCATGTTGTTGGCCTTCGTAGCCTTGCGGCTATGGACGAAGGCGAAGACGGTGGGGACGAAGAAGAGGGTGGCGATGGTGGCGCAGATCAGGCCGCCGACGACGGCGCGGCCCAGCGGGGCATTTTGTTCGCCGCCTTCGCCCAGGCCGAGCGCCATGGGCCCCATGCCGATGATCATGGCGAGCGCGGTCATCAGCACCGGGCGGAAGCGGACCATGCCGGCCTCCAGCGCGGCCTTGGTCGCGTCGCCCAGTTCGGCGAGCCGTTCGCGGGCGAAGCTGACGACCAGGATGGAGTTGGCGGTCGCCACGCCCATGCACATGATCGCGCCGGTCAGCGCCGGCACCGACAAAGTGGTGCCGGTCATGAACAGCATCCAGATGATGCCGGCCAGCGCCGCGGGCAGGGCGGTGATGATGACGAACGGATCGACCCAGCTCTGGAAGTTGACGACGATCAGCAGGTAGATGAGCACGATCGCGCCGGCGAGGCCGAAGCCAAGGCCCGAGAAGGCGGTGTTCATCGTCGCATATTGGCCGCGAATGGTGATGGTGGCGCCCTTGGGCTCCTCCGCCTTCAGCGACTTGATCGCCCGGTCGATGTCGCCCGCCACCGCGCCCAGGTCACGGCCCTGCGTGGTCGCGAAGATGTCCAGCACCGGCGCGATATTATAGTGCGACACGACCGGCACGGTGTTGGAGCGGACGATAGTGGCAAGGCCGCCCAGCGGCTGCACCGCGCTGGCGCCCGCACCCGAAACCGGGACGTTGGACAGGTCGCTCATCGACCCGACCAGATATTCGGGGGCCTGCGCGACGACCGGATATTGGACGCCATTCTGCGGGTTCACGAAGAAGACCGGTGCGGTCTGCGAGGTGCCGGCCAGCGAGCTGGCAAGGCTGGTGGTCACGTCCCGTTCGGTCAGGCCATATTGGCCGACGCGCGAGCGATCGACATCGACGTCCAGCTGCGGCGCACGACCGGGCTGCTGGATGCGGGCGTCGGCCAGGCCCGGAATGGTCGTGATCTTCGCCAGCAGCTTCTGCGCATAGGCGCGGTTCGCCTCCGCATCCTTGCCCGCGATCTGGATGTCGATCGGCGCGGGGGCGCCGAAGTTCAGGATCTGGCTGGTGATGTCGGCGGGCAGGAAGGCGAAGGTCGTGCCGGGGAAGCGGCGCGGCAGTTCACGGCGCAACTGAGAGACGAACTCGTCGGTCGGACGATGGCCCTTGTTGAGCGCGATCAGCATGTCGCCGTCCTGCGGACCGATGGTGCCGCTATTGTTGTAGACGGTGTTGATGGAGCTGACCGGCAGGCCGATATTGTCGGTGATCGATCCCAGCTGGTCGGCCGGGATGATCTTGCGCACTTCGCGTCCGATCTGGTCGAAGCGAGCGGCCGTATCCTCGATCCGGGCGCCGACCGGCACGCGGATATGCATGGCGATCTGGCCGGAATCGACTGAGGGGAAGAAGTTGCTGCCCAGGAACGGCAGCAGGCCGAAGGACAGCACGACGACCGCCATGAAGCCGATCAGGAAGGGCTTGCGGGCGTTGAGGGCGCGGTGAAGCATCCCGACATAGGAGGTGCGGACCTTCTCGAACCGATATTCAAAGCCGCGCTGGAAACGGACGAACGGGTTCCTGGACGTCGCGGTGCCGGCCAGATGCTCGTCCTCGTCGCCGACATGGTGGGGTTTCAGCAGATACATCGCCATGGTCGGCACCAGCGTGCGCGACAGGATGAAGGACGCGATCATCGCGAACACCACTGACAGCGCCATCGGCACGAACAGGAAGCCGGCAACGCCGGGCAGGAAGAACATCGGCACGAACACGATGCAGATGCAGAGCAGCGAGACGAAGGCCGGCGTCACGATCTGTGCCGCGCCGTCCAGGATCGCCTCGATCACGCCCTTGCCCTGTTCCAGGTGCCAGTTGATATTCTCGATCGTCACGGTCGCGTCGTCGACCAGGATGCCGACCGCCAGCGCGAGGCCGCCCAGCGTCATGACGTTGAGGGTCTGGCCGAACATCGCCAGCGCCGCGATCGCCGCCAGAATGGCGAGCGG